>Ga0268262_10000100_pt1 | contig 105780 bp, 88 predicted proteins | sample TergutNc150P3_FD_190354 | JGI IMG/M metagenome (GOLD analysis project Ga0268262, IMG submission 190354) | Nasutitermes corniger P3 segment gut microbial community from laboratory colony in Florida, USA - Nc150 P3 (SPAdes) (version 2) | ecosystem: Host-associated > Arthropoda: Insects >... | reverse complement strand
AAAGATATATTTCAGTATATAGAAGTTTATTATAATAGGTTTAGAAAACATTCTTTCAATGGATACTTGACACCAGAGGAAAAAGATTCTATATTTATGCAAAACAACAAATCTGTGGCTTAACTAACTATACACTTTTTTCTGGACAGTTCAGTTCGTTGTATTCAGGATTAACAGAATAGAACCATCTATAAGTAATGCTGGTTCAGACAATTTTCTATATTCTACCCATGCCTAATTCCAATCTCCCATTTCAAGAACGCTTTGCAAATTGGTATATATCCTTAGTTTGCAAAAATAAATTCAAAACTCTTGCATTCTATGTTTGCTTTGCTCTCATTTGCCTGTTTCCAATAATTGTTTATCCGGGTTTGAAATTGGATGCAGATTTATCCAAGCTCTTGCCAAATTCAACACCTAGCGTTATTGCGCTAAAAGAATCCTATACCCGCTTTGGCAGCACAGACCGTTTTATGATAGCCATTCAAAGCGAAAATGTGGAGCTTGTGGATTCGCTTCAAAAAGAAATAAGGGCTTATATTGAAGAAAAATGGGAGGGCGATTATGTTTCCACTCAAATAGACAACGACAACAAATTTTTCAAAGACAATGCTTTGCTCTACTTGCCTCCTGAACATCTGGAACGTATTAGAGACAATCTAGAAGAGGTGCAACTGGAAATAGGCAGAAAAAACTTGCCCTTTGTAGTTGATTTGGTACAAACCGAACCAAAGAAAAAGCGTATATGGTTTGATGCAAACATTCCGCAGGAACTCGGACTTCCAGACGAAGCTGCTAGTGCCTTTGATTCATTTTTCAAAGCCGAAAAAAATGATACTGTAGAAGTCCAAGGTCCACCTGATTGGGATAACAAGGGTCCTGTTCCAGAACACTTAAAAACAAGGTTCATAGGCTGCCCCCAACCAGATAGCACTGGCAAAATTTTATTTAACGGAACCGTGCAGGCAAAATTAACCCTGCCTTCCACAGATTATGCCTTTGTAGCACACATACTAGCTCGCTCCGATACTCTTTTGCAATATTTTTCAAAAAAATATCATGATTCACCTGTACCTGTACGCTTTTCTGTTGAAGGAACCTACGAAGGCTTAAAAGAAGTAGAAGATTTGCAAAACGATTCCATTACATCTTTTGCCATAAGCCTCGTTTTAATAATAGCCATAACAATTTGGTTTTTCAGAAGTGTAAAAGGGCCTTTCCTCGTTATAGCAACAGTGCTTTATGCTTGCCTTCCAATGCTTGCATTTACCGCCATTTTTTATGGAACCTTAAACCCATTCACCGTTTTTGTAGCCACCATAATTTTAGGTATAGGTATAGATTATTCCATACACATGCTTGGCACAACGCAAAAATTTCTTGAACATTCCAACTTGGAAGGAGCCTTGAAGGAATCTCAAAAAGAAATGTTTAAACCATTCCTATTAGCCAGCGGAACAACAATCGCTGCATTTTTAACGCTTTTATTTGCGAATTTCCGTGGTTTTTATGAATTTGGAGTTGTGGCATCTCTTGGTGTTTTATTCAGCATGATAACATCTTTTTTAATATTGCCAGTATTTGCAATCTGTTCTGGTGGCATTCCACATGCTCCAAAAAACAGCTTTTTGCCTGCTGCCTGGGACGAATCTAGGTGTTTCAAATTCTTTAAACACTGCGCTATAATAACTGCAATTTTAATTGTAATTTTATTGTTCTTTGCGCCTTATGCGGAATTTGAGCATAACCTCAATAATTTGCGCAGAGATTCTACCAAGCAAACGGCGGAAAAAGGTATTTCAGCCGGAGTTACTATGTCTAGCGGTCGCAAATCTTCTCAGCCAGCCGCAGTAATGGGTTCCAAACCAGAACAACTAGATAAACTATACGATACCCTGATGATTCTATTGCACAAAGAAAAAGCACCTAACTTGCGCAGTTTCTTAACCCTTAAAACATTTGTGCCACCTCAAGATGCACAAAAAGAAAGGCTGGAAATCATAGAAGAAATTCGCGAATTCTCAGCCGCGAGGGTTTTTGATAAAGCCTCTGGAGAAGATTCCACCAATATAGTAGCACTGAGAAATTTGGCGCAAATTGATAAAACCTTCACCGCCGAAGACATACCTGCATGGGCACTTGACTTGCTCAGGGAAAAAGATGGAACTTATGGTAAAATAGGTTTTATTTATGGACGTTATCCGAGTTGGGATGCTCATGCAGTTCATAAATTCCAACAAGATTACAGCAACTGGAATTTTGATGGAGAAAAACTCAGGGTATTTTCTTCGCAGTTCATTCTTTCAGATGTTATAGATTCAGTTAAGCAAGATAGTTTTAAGTTGGCAATTTCAATAACGGTTATAATATTCTTAACCCTTGTGATTAGCCTCAGAAAACCATCTCTCTTTGCATCTGGATTTTTATCTTTTGCCTCTGGAATATTGTTTAGCATTGGGCTTATGGGATTTTTAACTCATTTCTTTGACTTTGGTAAAATAGGCATTTATAATGTTATTGTTATTCCAATGGTTTTGGGGCTTGGCATAGATTTTACTGTTCATATCATTATGAAATGGACAAATAGCGACGTTGGTATCCGAGAACTTTTAGATACCACAGGGCGCAATGTTATGGCAAGTGCAACCACAACAGCAGCAGGTTTTGTAGGAATGCTCTTCACAGCTCACAAGGGTTTAAAAAGCATTGGTGACCTTGCCTGCATGGGAATAATGGTTTTCCTTATTAGTGGTATAATATTTTCCATATTCCTATGTGCAACCCTGCTTAAAAAGCGGGCTGCCACACCAGAGCAAAAAACGCATAAATAGCAAGCACAATAACAACATCAAGTTTTCCTATTTGCTCGCCCCAGTGTAGCCATTTTTTTGGTGGGGCAAAACCAGCAATGGCACCCATGAGCAAACCAAAAAAATGCCCCGGAATATCAACTTTTGAAGTTTCATCTCCAACGCCCAAAAATACCGAAAGCAAAAACACCGCAAACCAAGGAACTATGCGCCGGCCAAAATTCTCTTTTTTCAAAACCCTAACTTCAAGAGTAGCAAGAGCACCCAAACCAGCAAATACCGTTGACGAAAACCCAAGAGAAAAATAATTGCCCATTAAAAAAGCAGTTTCCAAATTTGCAAGTGCCGCAGCGAGCAAAATAAAAGGAGCAATGCGAGCGAGCGGCATTTTAAAAGATATTAAAGAAAACACAAAATAACCTGTTAACAAATTTGAAACCAAATGATAGTTGCTAGAGTGAATTGTTTGAGCTGTGAAAAGCCTCCACCATTCACCTTTCAAAATTCTGCTAGCATCTGCTATTCCATAATTTTCCATTCCATAATTTGAAAATTGAAAAAAGGTACAAAGCACAGGAATAAACAAAAACCAAAGCGGTTGAGTACTTGGTCTTAACATTGGGAGAGCTATTGTTTCTTTGTCCCAGTCTGGATTCTCCTGTTTGTAAAGAGCTATTTGGGTTTCGGCGGCATAAACATCATCTTCATAAACAAAAATTTCCCAAGGTCCAAGGCTGTTTTGCAAAACAACATGGCTTATTTTTTGGCTGCTCAAAACAAGGCTAAAATCTTTTATTATGCGAAGAACGCCTTGTTCAATGCAAACCTCCATCAGTCAAACCTCACAAATTCTTCCATAGACTGCCTTTTTTTCGCTCCAATTCCGGGAACTTTTTCCAAATCTTTGGCAGTGCGAAAATTGCCATTTTTTTCCCTATAATCAATTATCTTTTGCGCAAGAGAAGGTCCCACTCCTTTTATAAAGCACAGGTCTTCGCTGCTTGCGGTATTTATGGCAAGTGGAAATGCCGGAGCTTTCTTTTTTGGTTTTTTTTCTCTTGTATGTTTAGCAGATTTGGCAACTTCCTCTTTGTCTGCTGTTGCTTCATTAACAACGGTATCAATGGCATTAATAGTGTCGGCAACAGCCACCTCACTCACTGGCAAAAAAACACTTTCCAAAGGAGAAATTTCGCTGAGAAATCCTAGTCGTGAAACACCACCCAAGGCAAAAAGAAAAAGAGCCAAACACAAAAAACTTTTTTCTGCGCTATTCATTTTCAATTCTACCACCATTTCTTTTTTCGCCAGCTTTTAACAAATGGTAAAATAAGGGAGCTGGTTTTAACAAATTTGATGTTAATTCGGGATGAAATTGGCAGCCTACAAAAAACGGATGTTCTGAAATTTCCATTATTTGCATTATGCAGTCTTCTTTAGCTGAATGTCCAGAAAATAGCATACCGTTTTCTTCTATTTTGCTAACATATCTGGGATTAACTTCATGGCGGTACCTGAATCTCTCTCTTATTATAGAAGCTCCATCATAAATTTTTTCTGCTAAAGAACCTTTTTTTAAAAAAACATCGTGCCCACCTTTTCTGAGCATTCCGTCTAAAACTTTAACATATTCTGGGCTTGGCAAATATGCAATCACAGGTTCTTTCACCTCTATGCCCTCAGATTCAACTTCCATTGTGCCAGCAAGCGGCAAGCCGCATTTATGGCGGGCAAATTCCACAACAGCAAGCTGCATTCCATATCCAATTCCGAGAAAAGGAATTTTCATTTCGCGAGCCGCTTGTATAACAGAAATTTTCCCTTCCATTCCTCTCTTGCCCAAACCGCTCGGAACTATCACAGCATCAATATCTGCAAGTTGATTTTTTATGTATTCCAAATTATTTGTATTTTCAGATTTTTCAAGAAATTCTGTGTCTATCATTTTCAAATTGCAAATGAGATTCAAATGTGTAGCGGCATGAATTATAGCCTCCCTAATGCTTGCATAAGAATCTTCCAACTTGGTGTATTTTCCGCACAAAGCCACTTTCAGTGTTTTTCTCGGTTCTTTGTAATTTTTTTTGTTAATCTCAGCAAGTCGTTTCCACTCGCTCATTCTTGGGGAATTTGCTCCTGCCAGTTTTAATTTTTTAAATATTATGTCTAAAATTCCCTCTTCTTGGAAGCCCAACGGAATTTCATAAACAGATTTCACATCTAATTCCGATATAACATTTTTGCTGGGAATATTTCCGTAAAGTGCAATTTTCTCTTTGATTTTTGGAGTGAGCTGCTTGCTACAACGACCTATTATAATATCTGGGTAAATTCCCTTTTCATTTAAATCTCGAACAGACATTTGTGTTGGTTTGGATTTTTGCTCTTGAGTGCCTGTTGGAATTGGAACATAAGTTAAATGCGCAAAAAGACATTTGTCTGGACCAACTATATGAGAAAGTTGTCGCGCAGCTTCTATGTAAAATTCATTTTCCAAATCCCCCACCGTTCCGCCAATTTCAATAAGCAATATATCTGCATTCTCTTTGCTTGAAATTCTAAAAAAATGGTCTTTTATAACATCGGTCACATGTGGAATGAATTGAATTGTTGTACCAGCATAAACACCTTGCTTCTCTCTTTCCATCAAGGTGGAAAACACCTTGCCCATAGTTAAGTTCCACTCAGATTTTGCATTTATTCCCAAAAAACGCTCGTAATGACCGAAGTCCATATCAACTTCACCACCATCGTCCAAAACAAAAACCTCGCCATGCTCAATTGGATTCATGGTGCCGGGGTCAACATTCAAATAACCATCGCACTTCACTGGAATCACGCGAAAACGGGATAGAAGAGCACCTATGGATGCAGCCGCCACTCCTTTACCAAGGCCAGACAAAACTCCGCCTGTGATAAAAATAAATTTGCTTCTTCCGTTATAACAATCATCACTCATATAAAATCCCAAAGTAGAAAATCTTTAGTCTATCCATGCGGTCTCCAAGGCTCTGTATTGAATTGCCTCTGCAAGGTCGGCTCTCTCTACCCTGCTGCTCTGCCTCAAATCTGCAATGGTACGGGCAACTTTCAACATTCTGTCGTAGCCTCTGTGGCTCATTCGCCATTTTTCCGCAGCTTTCATCGCAAAATTTTCCGATTCACTTTCCCAAAAAAGAATATCTTTAAGGGTCTTGCCATCTAAATGCCCATTGCGAAAAATTTTTCTCTCTTTAAGTCGGTTCTCCTGAATTTCGCAAGCTGCTTCAACACGTCTTTGTATTTCCAACGAACTCTCGCCTCCACCGCTCAATCTGTTTTCGTCTATTGGAACAGAAGGAACCGATACTTGAAGGTCTATTCTGTCTAACAAGGGGCCAGATACCTTGGCTCTGTAGCGTTTTATGGCTTCGGGCAAGCAGCGGCAATCTCTGCGCTTATCCATTGCATAACCGCAAGGACAAGGATTCATAGCCGCTCCCAAAACAAAATTTGCCGGAAAATTTATGCTACCTCTGGCTCTATTCAAGCGAATTATACCTTCTTCCAAAGGCTGCCTCAAACTTTCAAGTGCCGCTCGCTGAAACTCCGGCAATTCATCCAAAAAAAGAACTCCGTTATGAGCGAGGCTCGCCTCGCCGGGCCTGAGCCTCATTCCACCAACAAGAGAGGCAACTGTTGCTGTATGATGCGGTGACCTAAAAGGACGGTTTTTCATTAGCCCTTCATTAAAATTAAAGGTTCCAGCACATGAGTGTATTATTGTGCTTTCTAAAGATTCGTTTTGTCGCATAGCTGGCAGAATGCCCGGCAAACAACGTGCCGAAAGAGTTTTTCCAGAACCCGGCGAACCAACCAAAAGAAAATTATGTGCTCCGGCTGCAGAAATTTCAAGGGCGCGTTTAACATTTGCCATTCCATACACTTGAGAAAAATCTGGAACTTTATTTTGGGCTGCAGAAACAGAACTACATTCTGGGTAGGAGCAATAAACCAGTTCGGGTTTCTGCAACCCGTTTAAACACTCTTCCAATGTTTTTGGTGCTATAACTTTAAGACTTTCAACGCAAGTTGCTTCCTGTGCATTTTCGTGCGGAACAACGAGAATTGTTTGAGGTGCATTGCGAACAAGGTCTGCTGCAACTGCCAAAACTCCATGAACGGGGCGCAGTTTGCCATCCAAAGAAAGTTCGCCCAAAAACAAAAAATTTTCAAGCTCATTAACTACAATTTGTTCCGTTGCAGTTAATATTCCAATGGCGAGTCCTAGGTCAAAAGCTGCACCTTCTTTGCGCAAATCTGCAGGCGACATATTCACAGTCATTCTTGTGGAGCAACCGTAAAATCCGCAGCTTCGCATAGCGGCAACCACACGTTCTCTTGCCTCTCGCACTGCATTATCTGGCAAACCCACAAGCGAAAAACCTGGGAGTCCAGAAGTACTATCCACCTCTATTTCCACAGGAATTGCCTCTATGCCACGGAGTGCCGCACTTTTTATTCTCTGAAACATTATGCTGCGGAAATCTCTTGATATTTCTCCAATACACATTGCTCAATATGCTCGCGCAATTCCTTGTTCAGAGGATAGTAAATTGAATGATAATCCTCTTCTTTATTTCGCGGGTCAAGCGGATAAGAAACAAAAAATCCATTCACCCCATCAACAACTCTAAGCCCTGTTAGCTGGAGTTGCTCATTTAGAGTTACCCTAGCAAAAGCTTTTGTTTTTCCACTGGATTCTTTGAATGGATAAACTTGTACATTGGTGCAAGTTAAAACATCAAAGAAAGATTTAGACTCTTTTTTCATAGAAACCTCTTGTTAAATTTTCTATAATAAAGACAATTTCCGTGCCAAGCAAAAAACCGCATTTTTAAGTTAATTTCGCAGTTTTAAAGTGTCCAAAAAGTGTTTAAACATGTTTAAACACTTTTTGGACACTTGTTTCCCTATTTTTAAAATTATTTTTCACTTTTTAGAATTTTTTTCCCGTTTTTTTACGTCTAATAGGTAGAAGGAAGAAAAAACGTGACTCTTGAAGAACGAATAGACCGTATTATACATGCAAGCGAAATAGAGCTTGTGGGTGAGGCTTATAAAGGAAAGTATGAGTTGAATAATGGAAAATCAATAAAAGTCTTCTTAATTCATAAATTGCGTTTGAATGACAACGGGAAAAACAAAGTCTATACCAGTGCTGATACTGGCGAAAAAATCACTATAAGCCGAGAAGCAGGAGGAAAATTAGCCAGACATCTTGGAGATGGAGAAATATATCAAAAGTCTTTGGCTCATATCCCACAGATAATAGAGAATATGAAATTCTTGGAAGAAATGAAGTCAGAGCTAAAACCAGACAAAGAAAAACCTAAATATGGCAAATACTCCTATTACATTACAGGAGCAAATATAGACAGCAAATCATACACGATATTGAGCACTATTGGACATAATGAAAACGGTATTTATTATGACCATAATGTATTTGAAGGAACTCCAAAAGAAGTATTTGCGCAAGCAAAAAACGCAACAACGAAAAAATTTGATAGATTAAAAGACATTTTGCAGAACATAGAGGGGGTTGAAGGCTTTTCCTGGTCCGAACCAGGGGCACAACAACCACCCTCTACCGATAAATATACAAAAAATTCTCACAATATGCAAGGGAAAATGCGAAATTACATTTCCATTACAAACCTGTTAAGAATTTTCTATATTGAAATTAGGAGGCATTTATGAAGTATAAGTGTTGGTGCGTTTTTTTCGCAAGTTTGTTGTTATTTGCCTGCAATAATGCTAGTAATAACAATGTCCCCGGTGGCGGGGTTTTAGAAGATTCTTCATCTTCTGAGGGATATGAATACCTCTCATCTTCAAGTGCTTCCGAACCGAACATTGGTTTTTCTTCATCTTCTGCAATAGCAGTACCTAGCTCCAGCTCAGGCGGTGTATCTAGTAGCCTTGCTACAAGTAGCGGTTCCAGTAATTCCAACGGCTCCAACGGTTCCAGCAGTTCCGCAAATGCCTCTAGCTCCAGCAACGGTGTGTCTAGTTCTGCCAACAATGCATCTAGTTCTAGCAATGGTGCATCTAGCTCTACTAATACTAATAGTGTGTCTAGCTCTAGCAGAGGAGCGTCTAGCAACAGCATATCTAGCAGTAGCTCAACTGTAGTAGCTGGCAGTAGCGGCTCTTTATCTTATGGAACCAGATTCACTCCAGAAATGCTCGGACTAACTCCGGGAGCCACCACTGCTAACCTAAATCTCAATTGGATTTCAACATCCACCAATTGCTCAAGCTCAAGCACAGACGATGGCAAAACACTGGTTCGCCTTTTCAATGCAAGTGGCAGCCTTGTAAATACTTTCACGGGAACAACGGCAAAAGGTCCTTCGGGCAAATGCGTTCATAAAGCCACCATAACAGGCATAACCCCAGCCACAAGCTATAAATACTCCGTATCAAATAACGACAAAGACTGGAGCAACGACTATAGCTACAAATCTCCGCCATCCGGGAATGTTTTCACATTTGCCGTAGTTGCAGACCCTCAGATTACCGATGGTGCTCAGGATAATAATACCAAACCCAAAGCCTCGCCCTCTACCACTGCTCAAGGCTGGGCAGACGTTGTTAAAAAAATAACTGAGACAGATGCTACATTCATTGTAAGCGCGGGCGACCAAGTTGATTCTTACACTTATTCCCCAAGCCAATACACAAAATTCTTTGCTCCAGAAGGGCTACGCAGCCTTCCTTTTGCTCCGGTAATTGGCAACCACGACGGGCATCAAGAATATATGCATCACTTCAATATGCCTAATGTATCTAATTCACAACCATACGGCGTTTACACAGGTGTAGCTGGCAATTACTACTATCTCTATAACAACATTCTCTTTGTTGCATTCAATACGGGTTACGCACCCAAAGACTTGGCTGCGGCAAAGACCAGCATGGCTGAATATGAGAAAGTTATTAAAGCTGCAAAAGCCGCTCATAGCGGGTACGATTGGCTCATTGTTCAGCACCATAAATCCACCACCAGCATTTCTAGCCATGCTTGCGATATGGAAATTCAATATTACATAGATGCAGGTTTTGAAAAGTTAATAACAGACGAAGGCGTGGATGTGGTTATTTCCGGGCACGACCATATACACGTTAGAAGCCATCTTATGAAATGGGACAATGCTAAAAAATATAGCGTTAGGAGCACAGATAAAGGCACCATATACCTAACCCTTACAACGGCAAGCGGTGTGAAATTCTACCCTCCTTTCCCTTTCTCCAATTCAACTATGTACGAAGCCATTGTAAACGGTGAGTTTGCGGCTACGGCAGGTTATTCCCAAGAGCATCCTGTGCTTGCGGACTTAACTAGAGGTTTGGATGCATTTAGAAAAACCACCTCAGACACAAAAGACAAATGGCCCATATCAACAGACTTTTGCGTGCCAACCACTAGAACGAATTATTTGCCTAACTACACTCCCAATTACACCATATTCAAGGTGAATGGCAAAACCATCAGCGCAACAACTTACACCTCAGAAAATGTAAAAGTAGATGAATTTACCCTAACCCCAAAGGGAAGATAATTAATCCTTAATGCAACGAACACTGTACAAGTTATTCTTGTCATTGTCGTTGTAATATGCGGTTTCATCGTCATATATCATATAACGGCTAAAAGCGTAGTATTCATTATCTTCGCTAGATGTCCACCAATAGCTTATGCTACCAACATAAAAATAACCATCGGAAATACCATAGCCAGCAGGCAAGGCAGAAAAACCGTAAACATCCGTACCATTGCCAGTACCTTCCCAACCCCAAGATGATTTGAGTTTCTCTCCGCTTGCTAAATTCACAAGGACTTGCCATTCGTCATTGCTTGGCAAATGCCAACCTTTGGGGCAAGCCACCTTAGCCGCCATCCAATTATAAAGGCGACCGAATTTTCGGCAGTTAATAGTATCATTATCGTAGCACTCACTGCCTTCTGCCGCATAGTTCAAATTCTCTGACATCCAAATTTGGTCGCCAATTTTAACGAATTTGTATTTTTTTCCATCACGAGAATCGGTATTATCAGAATCACAAGACACCGTATGCAGCAGCACTGCAAAAATTGCCACGCACAAGACTAATTTTAACATATATGTAAAAAATAGAAATACCATTTTCTATATTCTACCTAATGCCTTTTGGAACCATAAAACAACCCCTGCCCTGTGTTGGTAAAAGAAACACGCTTTCTATTTGCATGATTGTTAAAAACGAAGAAGCAAATATTGGGCGTGCCATTGAAAGCTTTTTGCCATTTGCAGACGAAATTATTGTAAACGACACGGGCTCAACAGATAGAACCATTGAAATTGTACAATCATTTCCAAAAACAGTTTTAATGCAATCCGAGTGGATTGGAGATTTTGCACATTCGCGCAATTTGAGTTTTGACAAAGCCACCTGTCCTTGGATTTTATGGATGGATGCAGACGATTATGTTCCTCCAGACCAAGTAAAATCTTTCATCAATTTAAAAACCACCCCTTTAGACCGCATGATTTCATTTACAGTTTGCAATACAGAAAACGGCAAGCCAACGGGACTGAGGTTTATGCAAGCGAGAATGTTTCCAAACCATCCAAAAATGCGCTTTGAAGGACGTATTCATGAAAGCGTAATAAAAGCAGCAGCTAATTTGGGTTTAAATGTTGTGAACACAAATATTTTAATTTGGCACATGGGTTATGAAACCCTGGAAATTCGGCAAAAAAAAGCAAGAAGAAATTTGGAAATTCAACTCTCAGACCCAGCACAAGAAAAACGCATAGAAGGTTTGCTTGAATTAGGCGATTCTTTTTCCGTGTTGAATGAAATAGAAAAAGCCGCAGAATATTACAGACGAGCTTCAGAATTTCCTTGCCCTCCAGAACAAGTGGACCTAACAATAGGTGCTATAAACAAACTTGGGCGGCATCTAAATGTATTGAATAGGATTGAAGAAGCAAAAGAAGTTTTTGAAAAATGTATAAAACGATTCCCAAAAAATGAAGAAGCATATTATTGCATGGCAACAATTTTCCTGTCGCAAAAAAAAGTAAAAGAGAGCATACCATATTTTAGAAAAGTGTTAAGCCTTAAACCAGATGTTTCAAGCGGCGGTTCAAATTATTATACTATAAAACAAGAGACTCTAAAAAATTTGAGTTTGTGGGAATATGAAGAAGGAAATTTCAAGCTCTCAAAAAATTATGCAGAAGAAATGCTAAAAGGAGATAAGGATAGCCTAGAGGCAAAATATCTAATTGAACGAGCACAAAAAGCATTGCAAAGCAAAAATGACAAACGTTCCCTTCTCTCTCTTTGCATAATTGCTAAAAACGAAGAGAAAAATATAGGAGAATGTCTTAAATCTGCCAAAGGACTTGCAGACGAAATTATAGTAACAGATACAGGTTCAAGTGATAAAACCATTGAAATAGCAAAGAGTTATGGCGCAAAAATAGAGCATTTTGAGTGGACAAAAGATTTTTCTGCAGCGAGAAACTACTGCATTTCAAAAGCCACTTGCCGCTGGATAATTTGGCTAGATGCAGACGATAGACTACCTGAAAATACTGCTGAAGAACTCCGCAAAATACTTAGCAAAGAAGCTCCTAGCAAAGTGTTTTATTTAGAAGTTGGTGATAACAAAGGCACCAAATTATTGCAAATAAGGGTATTTCCAAACAAAGAAGAAATAAAATTTGAAGGTCGCATACATGAGCAAATTTTACCCAGTATTCGCAAGTCAGGATTTTCAGAAGCTAGATTACCTTTAGAAATTATCCACACCGGCTATGATGACCCAGCTATCTTAAAAGAAAAGCAAAAACGAAATTTGGAACTTTTTAAGGAACAATTCCCCGAAGAAAAAGGGATGAATCCGCTTGATATGTACCATTATGGAACTTGCTATAAAATTTTGGGCGACCAAGAAAATGCGCTTAAATGGCTAAGGGAATCTTTAAAGGAAGCAAAATTTCAGGGCTTCAATGAGTTGCGAGCACTTTTGCCTCATGATATAGCTTGTATTTTAGAACAGCAAGGTGATTTGGAAGGTGCCCTTGAAACACTGGAACTATCTTTAAAAGAAAATAATATGCAATATGAACCCACAATGCTTAAAAAAGCTCAAATTTTAGGTATTTTAGGGAAAAACGAAGATGCGGTAAAATGGTTTGGTTATTGCGCCGTTATTATTCCAAAAACCACTTCTCTACCATCTAATATTGTTCATATCCACATAAAGTCTTTGCAGTTTTTAGCGGAATACTGGAAAAAAACCGAGCATATTCCTATTGCAATAGAAATTCTGAAAATAACTAAAAATTTAATGCTAGGAACATCGTATAATTCCCTAGCTTTGGCAGAAATTTACATAAGCAGAGATAAGGCGGTGGAAGCCCTTGATAATTTGGAATTTTTGAAAAAAGACTTGGAGAGCACTCCTGAATTCGCATTCCTTTACGGTCAAGCCTTGGTACTCACAAACAATGTTCAAGAGGCAATAAAGGTTGTTTTAAAGGCAAAAGAAACATTTCCAGAAAACGAAGACCTTGCAAAGCTAGCAACTGCAATGGGAATCTAATCCTTTTATCTTTTTACTATATTAATCAATAATAGTCTTTAAAAGGGGGTTCTTATGAATAAGACGATTTTCGCGACAATTTTGTGTTGTTTTGCGTTTTTTACGGTTGCAAATGGAGCGGTTAATTATCCATTTCCGCAAGAGAGTAATTACAGCAATGGAGCAGCCATAGTTACAACTAGCGGAGCCTCTGCCGCACTAAAAGCCAAATTTGATAGCTTTTTGGGTTCCCACTACGAGAATAGTAGCGACAACACTATGGGTCGCATAAAATTTGATAATACATCGCAAACCGTTAGTGAAGGTATTGGATACGGTATGATAATGATGGTTTATTTCAGCGATGAAGCCAGAAGCTATCAAGCTGAGTTTGATAGACTTTGGAAATATTACAATAGTTTTCTGAACCAAAATGGTCTTATGAACTGGAAAATAACCGGTTTTACCGGTGTTGCCGAGAGAAATGCCGCTACTGATGCCGAGTTTGATGTAGCCTTTGCCCTTGAAATGGCATATTACCAATTCGGAGACCAAAAATATCTAAACGATGCCGCAACTCTAATTGGAAAAATAAAGCAATATGAAATGGACAACGATGGTCTTCATAAACCCGGAGATATGTGGAACAGCAAAAGAAACCCCAGCTATGTTAGCCCTGCTGCCTTTGAACTTTTTAAGAGAGTGGACAATGATTTTTGGACAAAGGCTCTAGCTAGAAACTATACCCTGCTAAAAGCTAACCAAAATCAAAGCACGGGGCTTCCTTCTGATTGGTGCAACAATAATGGCGGTCCCGTTGACAACAATAATTTTGGTTATGATGCTTCACGCGCTCCTTGGCGTTGGGCTTGGGGTTATGCTTGGTTTGGCCATCAAGAGGTAAAAGACTTGTTAGATAAACTAGCCGCTTGGGTAAGCACCAAGGCACCAACGGATATAAAAGGAGCAATAGATGTATCTACTGGGCAAGGCAAAACCGACAACAACTCAACATTTATAGGACCTTTGCTGAACGCTATGCAAGTTAGCAGCAACTATCAAGACAAAATAAACACCTATTGGGCAGAATTAATTAAGAAAAACGAAGCCTCTTATTTCAACAAATCCATGCAGCTTTTAACTGGTCTTATGGCAACCGGCAATATGCCAAACTTAAAAGCTTTGGCAGAAGCTCCGAGTTCAAGTTCCGTGCCAAGCAGTTCAAGCGAAGAAGCACCTTCCTCTAGCAGTAATGACGAAACTCCCATTGTTTTGCCGCAAATTGTGCATGGCAACGCCCTTAGCTCTATGAATAACAGCGTAAATTTGCAAGTTGTCCGTGATGCGAGCCTTAAAGTTTTTGACTTAAAAGGCAATATGGTGCGTTCACTGAAATTCAAGCAAGGCAGTTATAATGTATCATTTGGTGATTTGCCAAAGGGTCTGTATATCGTAAAAGCTCAGTTTGGTAGCCAAAAGGAAATAGTACGAGTGCCGATTAGGTAAAAAAACTTCCCCCACCTGCCTAAAAAAATCTATATTTAATATAGGTAGTTTTAGTTTAAAATGGGGGCGTTCTCATGCTCAAAAAAATAACACTCTTCTTGGCACTTGCAACGCTTTTAGCGTATTCTGCGGTTAATTATCCTTATCCGCAAAAGAAAAGCTATGGTAACTCAACAATAAATACAAATGCAACTGATGCCGGTGCAGCAACCTTGAAAGCCAAGTTTGATGATTTCCGCAGCAGATTTTACGAAGAAGGCAACTGTAGCGGCACCAATGATTGTGCTCGCATCAAATTTGATGATGGAAGTAAAACTGTTTCTGAGGGCATAGCTTATGGCATGCTGATGATGGTTTATTTTAGCACCACTGCAACAAGCTATCAAACTCAATTTGACAAGTTGTGGAAATATTATAACAAATGGAAAAACCCCACCACTGGTTTAATGAGCTGGAAAATAGAAGGTTTTAGCAGGGTTGACCCAAGCGACGCAACATATTCCAATTCCGCTTCCGATGCAGAATTTGACACAGGCGTTGCCCTTGTAATGGCATATTATCAATTTGGAGACGAAAAATACCTAAACGATGCCAAGGCTTTAATCGCAACCATAAGGCAGCAAGAAATTAGCCCGAATAATTTGCATAAACCAGGTGCTGAGTGGGACGAAGAGAGAAATCCCAGCTATATTAGCCCTGCCGCCTTTGAAATTTTCAAACAAATTGAAGGGCTCTCCACCGCTAAAGATAAATGGACAAGTGTTTTATCCGCAAACTACAAGTTGCTCACAGACAACCAAAACAAAATGAACGGGTTATTCTCCGACTGGTGCAAAGACGATGGAACCCCAAGCTCCAAAGGCACCACTTATAGCTACGATGCCGCTCGCGTTCCTTGGCGTTTGGCTTGGGCTAATGCTTGGTTTGGTCATTCAGATGCTAAAACCTTGCTCGGAAAAGTTGTTTCTGCAAATAAATCTAGCTACCCCGATAACGCAACATTTGTAGGACCATTTATGAATGCTTTTTCGGTTGCTTCTTCAAATCAATCAAATATGGATAGTCACTGGACTAAATTGATGGGTTATTCCGGTGCATCTTATTACAATACCGCTTTGCAGGTTTTAACAGGACTGCTAGCAAGCGGCAATATGCCAAACTTAAAGGCATTAAAAGGCGATAATTGCTGCACTGGTGGTAGCACGGTAGCTGGTTTGCAAATAGATAAACTTGATAAGGCTGGAAGCGAAACCGTAGCAGACAGAAATTTTGCAAGAACTTGGGAGCCTTGGTATGTGTTTACGGATAAGGGCGATAAAGGTGCTTCCACTATAAAAAACACCACATTCAAAAACATAACATATAATAAAACAACTAAGCAATGCGAAGAAATAACCGATTATAACGTGGTTATGCAAGACGGCAGCGATTGGACTGTTAAAATAGACCAATATACTCTTGATAAAGGTCAATTTGAGTACGAACCTTATGTAACCATAGGTTTAGATGCCGTGAATAATGGTTCGGGCTATAAACTCTCAAACTGCAATGGTGGTTTCAAATATAAATACAAAGGGGCAGCTCACAATTTTAAAACTATATCAAGAAAAGTTACAGACTACAATTACCATCAAATGCAGGTTGCAACAGCTAGCACCTCTTGGAAAGATGTAGAGGTGCCACCATCAGAACTCGCACAGGAGGCTTGGGGAATAAGTGTTCCCTTTAAACTAGACGAAATAGAAGCATTTTCTTGGGAAGTTAAAGGTGGGCTTTCCACGAAAACAGGTTCTTTGGCAATAAAAGATTTTTATTGCATTGGCACCAGCCTAACTTTTCCCGCCGAAAAGCCAGCATCGCAATGCAGCGGTGGCGGCACCAGTTCAAGCTCTGCAAGAAGCAGTAGCTCAAATGCAACAGCAGTTAGCTCAAGTTCAGCTAGAAGCAGCAGCTCAAATGCAACAGCAGTTAGCTCAAGCTCGGCAAGAAGCAGCAGTTCAGGTTCGTTAACAACTAGCAGTTCAAGCGGAGCAGCAACAACTTCTTCTAGCAGCGAAGGAGATAACACTCCTATTATTTTGCAGCAAATTGTGAATAACTTGGAAAATAATGCCACAATTCAAATTTTTAATTTGAAAGGAAATCGAGTTGAACAATTAGCAAATATGCCGAAAGGTTTGTATATTGTGATGGTAACCAGTGCATCTTCGAAACAAACTTTCAAAGTGGTTGTGAAATAATAGTTTATCTATATTCTTACCTGATGCAGACCAACAACATACGAAATTTTAGCATAATAGCGCACATAGACCACGGCAAAAGCACGCTTGCAGATAGGCTTATTGAACTAACTGGCACTGTCTCCAAAAATGAGATGATGGAACAGCTTTTAGACGATATGGATTTGGAACGCGAGAGGGGCATAACCATAAAAGCCCACGCCATAAGAATGGTTTACGAAAAAGGCGGCAAAGAATATCTGTTCAATATGATAGACACTCCGGGGCACGTGGATTTCACCTACGAGGTTAGCCGCTCGCTCGCAGCTTGCGAAGGTGCAATTTTAGTGGTGGATGCCTCGCAGGGCATAGAGGCGCAAACGCTTTCAAATTTATATTTGGCAATGGATAACAACTTAACCATAATTCCTGTGATAAACAAAATTGATTTACCAGGAGCAAACCCAGATGCAGTGGCGCACAGCATTGGAGAATTGCTGGGATATGACCCAGACAAAATACCGCGCATAAGCGCAAAAGCGGGAATAAATGTGGGAGAGGTTTTGGACAAAATCGCAGACGAAATTCCTCCTCCAAAAGGAGATTCTTCGGCTCCGCTCAGATGTCTTGTATTTGATTCCGTTTATGATTCTTATAGAGGCGTTATAAGCTATATACGAGTTGTGGAAGGAACCATCAAAGCCGGCACAAAAATGCGCATGATGAAAACCGGCGGCGAATATATGGTGACCGAAGTTGGCACATTCTCAATGAAACGCGATGCAAGACCAGCCCTTGGTGCAGGAATGGTAGGTTATGTTCTCGCAAATATAAAAACCTTATCCGATGTGAAAATAGGCGACACCCTCACAGACTGCGCAAACCCAGCCGCAGAGCCACTCGCAGGCTACAAAGAAGTTAAACCCATGATTTTCAGCGGCATTTATCCAATAAATCCAGAAGATTATAAAAATCTGCGCGAGGCTTTGGAAAAATTGAAATTAAATGATTCTGCCCTTGTTTGGGAACCGGAAAGTTCCGGCGCTCTTGGCTTTGGATTTCGCACAGGATTTTTGGGGCTTTTGCACATGGAAATTGTGCAAGAACGCCTAGACCGCGAATTCAATGTGGATATAATAACCACCGTTCCAAATGTGGAATACCGCGTTTATATGACAAGCGGAGAAATGATACCAATAGAAAGCCCAAGCAAACTCCCCGATGCAAGCCGCTACGACCATATAGAAGAGCCATATATAAAAGCACAAATTTTCACGCCCAAAGATTACGTTGGTCCCCTTATGCAGCTCGCAGAGGAAAAACGCGGCACATTTGGCACAATGGAATATTTAGACGAAAGCAAGGTTATTTTGCATTATGAACTCCCGCTCGCAGAAGTTATGTTTGATTTTTACGATAGGTTGAAATCCGTGAGCAGAGGCTATGCAGGGCTTGATTATGAGCAGGCGGGCTACAAAGAAAACCCTTTGATTAAATTGGATATACTTTTGAACGGAGACCCTGTTGATGCTTTTTCTGTTATTATTCACAGGGAAAAAGCCCAGCATTATGCACACGCTATTTGCGTAAAATTAAAAGACCTAATACCTCGCCAACAATTTGATGTTGCAATTCAGGGTGCTATCGGCGGCAAAATAATAAGCCGCACAACCGTTAAAGCAGTTCGCAAAGACGTGCTGGCAAAATGCTATGGCGGCGATATAACCCGCAAGCGCAAGCTATTGGAAAAGCAAAAAGAGGGCAAAAAGCGAATGAAGAACATAGGTTCCGTTGAGGTTCCTCAAAAAGCATTTTTAGCTGTGCTTTCGCTCTCCAGCCCAAGCGGGCAGAGCGGCGATGATGAGGATTAAAGCGGAATATTTCCGTGTTTTCTCTTTGGACCTTCTTGGTGTTTTGTTGCCAAAGCCCTTAAATGCGCCAAAAGAATTCCGCGAGTTTTTGAAGGTTCAATAACATCGTCAACATAGCCGCGAGAAGCCGCAATGGTAGGATTTGCAAACTTGTCTATGTATTCCTGTTTGCATTCTTCCCTTTTTGCATCTGCATCGCCGCCTGCTTCTTTAACAGCATCAATATCTTTTTTGAACACAATGTTCACCGCGCCACCTGGTCCCATAACCGCTATTTCTGCGCCGGGCCAAGCCGCAACAAAGTCTGCGCCCAAATGTCTGGAACACATGCAAATATATGCGCCACCATAACTTTTTCTCAAAATAACCGTTAATTTTGGAACTGTTGCCTCTGCATAAGCATAGAGCAGTTTTGCGCCGTGCCTGATAATGCCGTTGTATTCTTGGTCGGTGCCCGGCAAAAATCCCGGAACATCTACAAAAGTAACCAAAGGTATGTTAAAGGCATCGCAAAAACGCACAAAGCGTGCCGCTTTGTCGCTTGCGTTCACGTCTAAGCAACCCGCAGATTCCCTTGGGTTATTTGCCACAATGCCAACAGAGGTGCCTCCAAGCCGCCCAAAACCGATTATAACATTGCGAGCATAATTCTCTTGTAATTCCAAAAATGAATGTATATCCAAAACATTCCTGATAACCGCAGACATATCGTAGGGTTTTGAAGCATCTGCTGGAACAAGCTCTTCTATGGCTGTGGGCATTTCCAAATTAACCGCAGAATTTACAGAGGGCGGAATTTCCACATTGCTGTTTGGGATATAAGAGAGCAATTTTTTCACCCAGTCCAAAGTATCTTGGTCGTTTTCACCAACATGAGCAACAACTCCGCTTTTGCTGGAGTGCATTTCGGGTCCGCCAAGGGCTTCCATGCTAACATTTTCTCCAGTCACGGTTTTAATAACCTCTGGTCCTGTTATGAACATATAAGATGTATCTTTTACCATAACCACAAAATCGGTTATGCCGGGGCTATAGACCGCGCCTCCGGCGCAAGGTCCCATTATCACGGATATTTGGGGAATAACTCCGCTAGCACGGGTGTTTCTCATAAAAATATCGCCATAGCCGCAAAGTGCACCTATGCCCTCTTGTACTCTTGCGCCACCGGAATCGTTCATGGAAACAAAGGGTGCTCCGTTTTGCAGAGCCATATCCATAAGGCTTGCGATTTTTTTGCCGTGCATTTCGCCAAGCGAGCCGCCTAAAACGGTGAAATCTTGTGCTGCGGCATATACCAAACGCCCATTTACAAGCCCAAAGCCCGTTACAACTCCATCGCCAGGTATCTTTTTTTTGCCAAGCCCAAAAAACTCATTGCGAAGCTCTATATATGCTCCAACTTCAACAAAGGTTCCGGGGTCAAAGAAATACTCTATGCGTTCCCAAACAGAGAGTTTGCCTTTTTTGTGCTGCTTGTCAATGGCATCTGCACCACCGCCAAGCTTCATATTGTTTTTTTTAGCATTCAAAGCCTCAATTTGGGCTGCATAAATAGGGTCTTTAGACAAATTACACCTCTCCAGTTGAATGCTAAAAATATAGTAAATGCTCACCTAACCGGCACACGCAGTATCTCCTTTTGGCTTCCAAATTGAACTTTTACAATATATAAGCCTTTGGGCAAATCGTTAAGCATTATGGAGTAGCTGCCGCTTGAAAATTCGTGACTGCGCATGGTTTTTCCGTTTAGGCTAAATACTTCTATGTTTGCCGTTTTGGAGACTTGCAAATTCACGCCGTTCTTAATTATAAGAGCACCGTTGTTCGCTGCGTGTCCAGAGATGGATATTATTGGGGTATCTTCTATTCCACTGCTGGAGCTGTTGCCACCTGGAGTACCGTTTGCAGAACTGCTGGAACCACCACCGACAACTGCGCTAGAAGAACTGGAATTATTGCCGCCACTTACACTAGAACTGCTGGCTCTGGAACTGCTGGAGGTACCACCGCTGCTGCCAACACTAGAGCTGCTGGCTCTGGAACTGCTAGAGACGGAGCCAGTAGAATTGCTGGAGGTACCACCGCCTGTACCGCATTTGGATGCCTGTTGAGTTGGTAAGTCCATTTTACCAACGCATTTGAAATTTTTTATAGCCAAAGAACCGGTCTTTGCAGATAAACCATCTACTTTGGGATCTGAAGAACCTACGAGTTCCCACGCCCAGGCACGGATTTTTGAAAGCTGAAAAGCTGTTAGTTTGTCTTTGTCAACCCACGTTGGTTGAGCCAATTCTTCTGGAGGTATTGCAACAGTTGTCCAACCTGATGTTGAAGCTGTTGTGATGTTTTTATAATGGTCTTCCCCGCTACCCTCTTTAATGGTAGTACTCAACACTTTGAATTTATGAGCCGAACCTTTATATTGATAGCTAAAGCCGCCTGTGCATTTTGAAAGATCATAGCCGCCAGCACTTGTAGATTTGCCATTGTTTCTGGCATCTAAACCTAATCCTACAAATGGCTCGTATTTATAGGTTCCCTGATTAAGTGTGTAGCTTGGAATTTTAACAGTCCAGTCACTACCATCTTGGAGAACCACGCGATAACTATCAATTTCTTTGCAATTATCATTTTCGTCTTTGGATTTGAATTGAGCATTTGTTATTGAGGATTGAGCTTTGCCACCACTTTTATCGTCTGCATCTTTATCTGTATAGGCATACCAAGCTTCCCAAAGGGCTGAGAACCTTCTATTATCTTCGGTATCACTTCCTGCACTCGCAAGCCTGTCTAATGTAGTGGAGTTTCCATCACCGCCGCCTACGGGAGGCATATTTGTGCCGCAACCACCAGAAGCACAAGCCTTTAAGTTTGGCATATTGCCGCTCACTAGCAAGCCTGTTAAAATAAGCATGGATTGGTTAAAATAAGAGGCATCGGCTGTACCTGTTTGTCCCATCATAGTGCTGAAAAATGAATTCAATTTGGCTTGATGGCTGGTATTATTTGTTAAAGCGCACATTAGAGAACCGATGTAGCTGGAATTGGAATTTTTACCCATAGTTCCTGTTAAGCTGATAGGTCCTGCTACGCTAGCAGGCGTTTGTTGATTAACCCAAGGTCCCAATTTATTGATTAAAGTTTTTGCATCTGCATGACCAAACCAAGCATTTGCAGTAGCCCAACGCCAAGGAGCGCGAACAGCATCTTGCCCATAGTTCTGACCAGTATATCCGCAAGATGTGCATTGTTTGGAGCTACCATCGGTATTTGCCCAATCAGAGGGCAAGCCAGTTGAGCTATTTTGGTTATTTTTCAAAAAAGTATAGTTTCTGCTCAGTACGTTAGTCCAACTACCGCTGAATAGTGGAAAAGCTGCTGGAGCTACATAACTGGGGTTTCTATCTGTATCCCAAGCATCACCGGGTTTAAGCAAACCATCGCTGCTCACTTCATGTTGAAGAATTTTGGCTGCTAAAGCGTTTCCATCTGTTTCATATTGTGCAACCCCAAACTGATAGCGACCTAGTATCAATGCCATAGCAACATCAAGGTCTCCATCTGTGGCACCATTTTGCTGGTTAGCACTGCTAAAACCTTGAATTTTCCAGTGCATAAATCCATTGCTGTTTTTAAAACCATTGTAATATGCCCACAATTTTTTAAATTCGTCTTCATAACTCCTAGTGGCATCGCTGAAATAAACCGCCATAAGCATAGCGTAGCCTATGCCTTCGCTAACGGTGTAATTCGCATCATCTGGTTTATCTGGGTCATAGAACTTAATGCGAGCGCAAGCAGTGCCGCCGCAAGTTCCGGTTACATAAAAATTTTCCAAATATTTCACCCATTTGTTTTTTAAGTCTGCATCTGCGGTTGAGTTCGCAACATTTATTGTTCCGTTGCCGTACTGTTTCCTTTGCGGATACGGATAATTAACTGCGGAATATGCCAGAAGCACTGCGAGTGCCAATATGGCTGTTATTTTTTTGAGCATGAGAACGCCCCCATTTTTTAACTAAAACTACCTATTATTAAATATAGATTTTTTTAGGCTAGTGGGGGAAGTTTTTTTACTTAATTGGTATGCGTACTATCTCATTCTGGCTGCCAAACTGAGCTTTCACAATGTACAAGCCCTTTGGCAGGTCGGCAAGGGATACGATGTGGCTACCTTGCGTGAATTTCAATGAACGTACCATGTTGCCTTTTAGGTCAAAGACTTTGAAGCTCGCATCTTTGGCTACTTGCAGGCTTACGGAGTTTTGCATTGCGTTTAGGCTGTTGGTAAAGGCAATTTTGGGTAAGTCTATGGAAGCGGGGTCTTCTGCGCTGGAGCTGGAACTTGGAATGCTTGAGGAGCTAGGAGGTGGTGGTGGATTTGTACCATCTGTAGCCGCTAGGATATTCACGAATACAAAACTGTTAGCTCCAGTAAAAGTTAATTTCAACGTTGTTTCTGAACCGCTTGCTGTTACATTTATAGGAATATAATCCGAATTTTTCCATGTTGATGCACCGCCCGTGCTTGCAAGTTCAGCGGAAGCGGAGCCAACGCCATCGCCCTGCAAAGAAACGGTTGCCGCAGCCGTTGAGCCATATCTAAGTCTCACTTTATAATTGCCTGGTCCCGAAAGATCGGTTAATTTATAGCTAACGCTAAATGTACTTGAATTGCCCTGCAACACCGGAGCCGAGTTTAGAATTACCGAATCCTTTGCCCCAGACATACTCTGTGGGACAAAATCCACCGCATTGGTTGCCGCACCACCAACCTTTACAATGCCTGTTTTTTGCCCTTTTTCCGCTGGATTGCCACAATTTATGGTTAACTGAGTTAAATTCACATTGCCGCCATTGCCAGAAGTGACTCCGCCGCCAGCATTGCGGGCTTTCATAATTTGCTGAACATATTTCCCAGATGCGGATAAATTGCCATCGCCAAATGTACCCCCACCGCAACAATTCTGCGATAAAGCCGCCGAAGATTCGCCTTTGTCTGTGACAGACCAATTTGCCCAAGAAATGCCCAGAGTTTCAACTAAGCTCATCCAGCCATTTGTTAAAGTCCAATCTTGTGTGCCATTGCCGTCTGCAAAACTTGTTCCCCACTCAGTAGCAAAAACTGGAAAATTGTCGCACCAAGCCACCTGAAGACTAGCTTTAAAAGCGTTATGGTTTGGATCCGAAGTATAAAAATGCAGGGTGTACATAACATTCTTTGCCTTGCTCGCGGCAATGGGATTAGCCTTTGGAGAAGTTAAGTCAGCGGAATAGTTAGGATTGCCCACGATTATTATGCCATCTGGGTCATTTGCTCTGATAACTTCTATAAGCGATTCTGCATACGATTTCACTTGAGCCCAAGTTTGCCTTATTGGTTCGTTGTAAACCTCGTACAGAACATGGGTGTAACCTTTGCTTTTTGCATGATTAGATACGGTACGAAAGAAATTCGTGGCTCCGTTCAAATCTATATCATGGTAATGCCAATCTGCAATAACATAAATTCCAGCTTGCGAAGTCCAGTCCATAAAGTCAGTCATTTGCGAAGTGTTTCCGTCTCCTATGGCAACTCTAATTACGTTTGCATTCCAAGAAGAGCCTGCAAGGGTGCTAACTGTGCTCTGCTTGTAAAATCTACTACCCTCTGTCCATTTATTCCAGAACATGCTCATGCCGCGAAGCACAAACTCCTTGCCATTTTTGTCCACAATTTTGCCGTTGCTAACAGACAATTTGCCGTGTTCTGAAAAAGGGCTGGCAAAAGAGAGAGATGCCACTAACGCAATTAAAAAGAGAGAACGTATCATATATATAAATATACATAATTTTTTTGCCAAAAAAGCATTTTTTCGCTTTTTTGTGATATTTGGCAATAAAAAAGCCCTCTTGCGAGGGCTTAGGCTTGCAAAAGCTAAAAATAGATTATTTCAACATAATTTTTTGCACAATTCCGCGGCTCTCGGAACGAACCATATAAACGCCAACAGGCAAGTTTGAAAGGTTCATGGATTCGTCTGCGGCAAGTGTTTTTTGTGCTACTACCTTGCCTTGCAAACTTACAACCTGCACGGAGCCAGCAAAATTTGCAGAAAGAGCGCGACCATTCATATTGAATTTATAAGCAGAAGCAACTTTGCCACCGATAATTGGATTGGGCTGACCACCTTGGTATGGTGGGAGTTCTTCTGCGGTTCCGCTGCAAGAACCATGCCAGCCAACTTCCTTCAACTGAAAGTGAATTGTTTCTGGGGCTGCTGTCTTGGTTTTAAGAGCAAATTTCAAAGCCTCTGCTTTTGTAAGAGCAGTCTCTCTAGGTTCAGTCGGTTCACCAGTTTCGTAAGAAAGCCCAAAGGATTCCCATTTTATATTAACCGTTTTCCAGCTGGTAGCAGCAGGCAATTTCGCTATCCAAGTATTGTATTCATATATAGATTCGTTCCAGCCAAGCTCAACATCAACGCCTGCTTTGTCTGCCTTGTAAACTATGCAAAGACCTGCTCCCGCAGCGCCAATGTTTTCTATGTAAGCTCCTTCATAGTCTGTTCTGCTGCACTCTTCTTTTCCACGCCAATTAAAGCCAATAGCAGACACGCTAGGTTTTTCATCGGTTCCACCGGGGTTTGAAAAGGTGACATCTAAACCTTCCGTTCCACCGCCTAAGCCATAACCTTTAACCAAATAATGCTTGCCAGCTGTTCCAGTTGTGGCACCTGCCACCGTATTTGGTATCCAGTCCACATTTTGCTTTCCGGGTTCTATGTATTTCTCAATAACAATAGTACCTATCGCTTCGGTTGGCTTTAGATCGGTCTCACATCCCCCTTGCCCTTTTGGTACGAACACGTTATTGCTAGTAGTAGCATCTTTTACCGTTCCGCCTTCGTCTGCATAGCCAAACCACCAGCCGCCAGTTCCATCAAAACATGGTCTGCCCCAGCCATTTGTAGCACTTGGTGTAACCTGTGACCAGCAATATATTGCGCCGGGTGTATGCACTTGTCCACAAAATGTACCACAGTTAGTTGTTTCAAGCAAAGTGGCGAAATCCCAAAGATTGCCCGCAGAAAAAGCTGCGCTAGCTAAACACGCCACAGCCAAAATTTTAAGTTTCCTCATCTGAGCCTCCATTAATTTAAATTCACTTAAAAATATAGAAAATTTTTACAAAAAATAGACATTTTTTTTACAAACGCACCATAATTGCCCTTTTATGGTGATAAAAACCCTCAGAATCCGCAATTCTAGCTATATTTGCCCCATTTTTCTCCAAAGCCTTTTTGCCATACCTTATAATGCTAGTCCTCTTCAAAAAATCATAAACACCAAGCGGGCTAGCAAACCTAGCAGTCCCATTTGTCGGCAAAACATGATTAGGTCCTGCAAAATAATCTCCAACAGGTTCAGAAGAATAAGAGCCTATGAATATAGCTCCCGCATTCTCAACCATTTTTTCCAAATCGTCTTGATTTTTTGCAACTATTTCCAAATGCTCAGGGGCAATTTTATTCACAATATCCACAGCCTCTTTCATATTCTTAGCCAAAAAAATTCGCCCATAAGCGTTAAGAGATTTTTCCAAAATTTCACGCTTTGGGCTTGAATTCACTTGGTTCTCTATACAAATAGCGAGTTTTTTTGCAAAAGCCAAAGAATCCGTTGCGCAAACAGAAGCCTCAAAGCCGGAGCCGTGTTCTGCTTGCGAAAGCATATCTGCTGCCACCCATTCTGGGTTTGCCGTGGAATCTGCCAAAACCGCAATTTCGGAGGGACCAGCTATCATATCTATATCCACGGTACCAAAAACCTCTTTTTTTGCAAAGGCAGCAAATACATTGCCGGGACCAACAATTTTATCAACTGGTGCTATGCCTTTTGCGCCATAAGCCAGCAAGCCTATTGCCTGCGCTCCGCCAATGTGATAAACCTCTTTTATTCCTAGTTCCAAAAGCACATAAGCAACCGAGCTGTGCAAGCCCTCTTTTATGGGACTCACAACCACAAGCTCCTTTACCCCAGCAACCAAAGCTGGTACCGCATTCATAATAAGCGTACTCGGATAAACTCCTGCCCCGCCTGGCACATACAAGCCCACTCTTTTAAGCGGTCTAATTTTCTGCCCCAAAACCTCTCCATCCCTGCCCTTAAAAGCCCAAGATTTTTCGGTTTGCTTTTGGTGAAAAACCTTTACATTTTCAATAGCCTGCTTTAACGCATTTCTCAAACCTGAATCTATTTTGGAGGCAGATTTTTTTATTTCCGCCTCGCTAATCCTCAAATTATTTTTCTTCAACCCATCATATTTCTTAGCATAAAGAACCGCCGCTTCAAGCCCCTTTTCCTTGACTTTGAAAAGAATTTCCTTAACGAGTTTTTCAATTTCGCTATTTTGCGCAGCAGAGCGAGAACAGATTTTCAAAACTTCTGGGGAAGTTGGGGTTGCTTTTATTATTGGAATGAGTTTCACATTGTGGAATATATAAAATTTCTATATTTCCCACACAATGCTTCGCCTTTTTTCAATTCTGCTTTTGTGCGCCCTCTTTGCGGCGTGTTCCTCTGATAATTCTACAACCTTGAAAGAATGGTTTGATGACCAAGGTATTGCAACATCTTATGGCAAGGGTTTCCAAGAAATTGAGGTTTCTTTAAAGAACTCCAATTTAGGACGTGATACATCTACCTCCGCATTTATGGTTAATTCCTTTGCTGTGCTTGGAAATGCGAATGGTGTGGAGCAAATTCTTTATTTTGGTTTGAGAGTTGCAGGCAAGTTAGATTCTGTTTCTGTTTGGAATTTGAAACCAGATAGCGTTTTTTATGCTAATTTTTATGAAGGCAATATTCCAGAGGAACATAAAAACATACAAGCTAGATTTTATTGGTTAAAAGAAAAAGAAACCGCACACGATAGCACCTGGCTTAAATTCACAAAACCATTCTCAGATTCAGCAGATATAAGCATTGACTCATTTAGCGTTTCTTTGCCAGAAGAATTTTTGAAACTTAAAGCCGATACCCTTAGGTTGCTAGTTGGCATAAAGTTGCTCACAAACAACGCTATTTTGCGCATTGCCGCGCCCACAACTTCCGACATATCTGGCTTATTGCGCGTTGCTCAAAAAACACAGGTGGAATCGTGCGGAGATTTATGTTTGCACGGCGGAATTAGAGAATCTCTCGATGTTGTTTTTGAAGTTGGAAAAAATAAAATAAACACCGAAAAAACAGTTGTCTTTGCACAATTGGTTTTGCCAAAATCAAGCGATACCACAGGAAGCGAGCTTGGGCGAGCAGTGCCAGTGCTTGTATTTAGCGAAGAGTACAAGTTAGATACGGATTTCATAGAAAAATCTGGTCATCCAAATCTCGTATTTTGGGAAGGCGATACTTTAAAACTCCAAGTCACTAAAAAATTACGCAACTATGTACCAAATACATTTAGCTTAACGTTAAGGCTTGGAAATCCAACGCTAAATCCAAAATCTCTTTCTTTTTCTAATATTAGACCCGCTTATTCAAGCTATGATTTCAACACAGCTCTTGAAGGCGCAAAGCTAAGGCTTTGGTATGCTGAAACAGATATCCATTAAAAATTTAGCCTTGATAGCAAGCTCAGAAATCTCTTTTTCAAATGGATTCTGGGCAATCACAGGCGAAACGGGTGCGGGAAAATCCGTGTTTTTGAGTGCGTTAAAACTTTTGTGCGGAGCAAAAGCGAGTTCGGAGCAAATCAGAAATGGAGAGGAGTGCGCGATTTTAAAAGGAATTTTCAACATCGAAAAATTAAATGATGCAAAGGAATTTTTGCAAGAGAGGGAAATAGATTTTGAAGATGGCGAGCTTGAAATTCAAAGAGAAATTTTCGCAAACGGCAAGAGCAAAGCCCGCATAAATGGCGTTATGGCAAACATTAAGGATTTGCAAGAACTCGGCGAAAAACTGGTGCAAATGCACGGACAAAGCGAACAAACCTTGTTAAAAGACATCAAAGCACAGCAAAAATTCATAGATGCCTATTGCGGAAACGAAGAACTTTTGCAAAGATGCAAAGACTCTTTTGAAAAATGGAATGAGGTGAATAAAAAAATAGAGGAATGCAAAAAAAATGCGGAATCCATAGCCCAGCAAAAAGATTTTTTGCAATTTCAATTAAAGGAACTCGCAAGCGCAAATTTAAAACCAAACGAAGAAGAAGAATGTGAAAGCATTGTGCAAAGTTCCGCAAGCTCCGAGTTCAAGAGAAAAATCTCAAATGAATGTTTGGATTTGCTCATAAGCGAAGGCGGCATTTTAGAGCGTTTGAGCGAACTGGTATATAGATTGCAAAAATTTGAAGGCAAATGCAACGATGCCCCCAAAGCAGATGCGGCAATAACGGCAGAAGAGGGTCTTAAAGTTTTGAGCCAAGAATTGAAAAAAGCGAGCAAGCCGGAGCATTACAGTCCGGCGCAGATAGAAAACGCCAATGCCAAAATAGCCCTAATTCAAAAATTAAAACGCAAATACCACACAGATTTGAACGGCTTAATAGATTTGCGAGAAAAGAGAAAACAGGAATTGGAAAGTTTGGAAAACTCGGACTCCGATATAGCCGAATTGCAAAAAAATTCCGCCAAACTCAGGCTTGAATTTGAAAAAAACGCCTCTGAACTCTCAAAAAAGAGGATTTCTGGCGCAAAAAAGCTGGATGCAGAGGTTGAAGAGCTTTTGCACACCCTAGCCATGCCAACCGCCATATTCTCCACCCGCTTCACTCAGGTAGAAAATTTGAACGCCTCCGGTGCGGAGCAGGGGGAATTTTGGCTTGCCCCAAACAAGGGCGAGGGCTCCAAGCCCTTGAAGCAAGCCGCCAGCGGCGGCGAACTATCCCGCGTTTTGCTCTCCTTTAAATGCGCAATGGCAGAAAGGGACAAAATCCCCCTTTTGGTCTTTGACGAGGTGGATAGCGGAATAAGCGGCGAAACCGCCCACAAAGTGGGAGAATGTCTGCGGGAGCTTGGCAAATATCATCAAGTACTCACAATAACGCACTTGCATCAGGTGGCGGCACAGGCAAGTGGTCAATTTTGCGTAAAAAAGATAGAAACCAAGGAACGCACCTACACAACCGTGGAGCCTCTGAGCGAAAAAGCGCGAATTTCCGAGATAGCCAGAATGCTAGGAGACGAAAATTCCCCCGCAGTTTTAGCTCATGCACGGGAATTAATGAAATAAATTCAAAAAAAATGAAAAAAAATAAAAAAAATTCACTTTTTAGGATTTTTTTTGCCAAAAGTTACGTCTAACAAGTATGAACATAAGAGAATCCATTTCGTTTTTCTTTTTTGGCGACTCCTGCCTAGCTTGCGGGAACTCCCAAAAAATAGACCCCTGGCTTTGCCATAACTGCAAGGAAGAGCTAATTGCTTGCGGCGAACACCCTATATGGCTCGGCAAAGAGGATGCAATAAGCCTTTTTCCCATGAATTCCCTAACCAGAAGCCTAATTTTGGCTATGAAATACAAGGGAATGCAAAAAATAGCCTCATATTTGGTGGCTCACTCCTCTGTTGGTCGCAAAGGGGAGGCTCTCCAAATTTTGGAAAGCTGGGGGCAAAACATGAGTTTTGTCCCTGTGCCTGTGCACAACGCACGAAAGCGAGAGAGGGGCTACAACCAGTGCGAACAGGCTGCCCTTGAACTTTCCCTGCATTGCGGAGGCAAATTGCAGACAAATGTACTAAAAAGGCGAGTTTACAAGCCTTCGCAAACATTGCTGGGCAGCAATGCCCGCTCTTTGAACGTTGCAGGTGCTTTTGAGGCAAAAAAAGCCCCAAATTTGCAAATTTCGCCGCAAATAGTGGTTGTGGACGATGTTTACACAACAGGGGCAACCACAGCTTCTTGTGCTAGGGCTTTGAAGAGAGCGGGTTTTGAGAACGTGAAGACCTGCACCCTGCTCTATGAATTGCCGGCAAGCGCTATGGTGGATATGGTGGCGGATAGGAAGGTTGGGTGGAGAACGGAGGAGGATTAACCCTCCTTCACCACCCACACCTTCCCCGCTTCCACAAAATCGACCTTGACCGCAGAACCAGCCACTATAAAATCGCTCCTGGACTGAGCATCAAACATCTTATCTCCAAACTTTGCGTGACCGCAAGGACGCAAATCCGTTAAGGCTACGCCTATGTCGCCTTTTTTTATTTCCTCAACAAATTCTTCAACTGGGGAATATGCTTTAGACAAATCGGTTTTATTTATTGGAGTTAAAGAATCTGGGAGCATTGGGATTAAATATTTTGAAGCTACAATGGGCAAAGACAAGGCTAGCACCGCGCATAGCATTATATACATCAAACCGTATTGCCAATTTGAGAGAGAACCAACCTGAGGCGCAAAATCCGGTAAATTTGAACCATCAAAAGACAAAGCGAGAGCGGCTACAAAGCATATTATGCCAAGCGCACCGCAAACCATAGCGCCAGGCAAAACAAAAATTTCCAAAAGCATAAATACAACACCAAGGCAAAGCAGAACTAGGGGGAGTTTATCGTGCAGGCTGCTCGCATATTGACCCAAAAATACGGTTGCCAAAAGCACAATGCCTATAACACCGAAAATGCCAAAACCCGGTGTTTTAAATTCCATATAAAGAGCACCAAAGCCCAGTATCATTAAAATCCCAGATATTGCGCCTATGAATCTCGTGAGTTTTTCTGCCCAGGATATTTCGATAATCTCGGTTCTTGTTATGCCTATTTCTTTTTTAAAAGCCTCTATGTTTTCCGGGGTTCCTTTTGAAAATTTCAAACGCTGCGCCTCTTCATTTGTCATTGTCAAAAGCTCCCCTGCCCTAACCAGAGTTTTTTTTGTTGTCCATTTCTTTTGCTCCTCTTCTGGCATATCGTTATATTCAGCAACATTCACATAAATGGTTGTGTCTTTGTTGGAAAGTTCCATAACACCCAAATCTGGGCTAACAAAGGCTTCGGAGAGCAGGCGCGGGTGCCCATTTCTCTCTGCCAAATTGCGGAATTTTGCCCTTAGGGGGGATTGGATTTTTTCGCCCACAATTTGAGGCTGTCCATCGGAGCTTTGCACTATGGGTGCACAATCGCCAATGGTTGTGCTGGGTAGCATATAGAGCTTGTCGCTGGAAAGGGCTATCAAGGCTCCTGCGCTTATGGCTTTTTTTTGCACCAGAGCTATGGTTGGAATTTTTAGAGCTGTTATTGTGTCCACAATATCAAAGGCGGCATCCAAGCGACCGCCAAAGGTATTTACTTCAAAAACTATTAAATCTGGCTTTCTGGAAACCGCTTCTGCTATGGCACGGCGCGCATAGTCATTCATGCCGGGGTCAACATCGCCTTCAAGGGTTATCCAAGCAGCGGTTTTGCCGCCAATTTCGGGGTTTGCAAAAACGAAGGAGGCACTGATTAATATTAGGGTTAATAAACGAAACATACTGCAAAATTAGAAAATTTCTAATAATGCACTATGGAATGCACAGGGCAGTTTGCTTTTATGTTTTTGCGACCTTGCAAAAAATCCAGCTCTACCAAAAACACCATTCCACTTACCAAAGCTCCCTGCTTTTCCACCAAACGTGCCGCCGCAGAAATGGTTCCACCAGTTGCTAGAACATCATCTAGCAGCAAAATTTTCTCGCCCTTGCTAAAGGCATCTTTGTGAACTTCTATAGTCCCCGTGCCATATTCCAAAGAATAGTCTTCGGAATCTGTTTGCCACGGGAGCTTGCCCTTTTTGCGAATGGGCGTGAATCCGCAGTTTAGCTCAAGGGCAACGCAAGAGCCAAAAAAGAATCCCCTTGATTCTATAGCCGCAACATTTTGAATACCAGCGCTTCTAAATGGCTCTGCCATCTGTTGAACGGCAAACTTAAAAGCCTCCCCATTAGACATAAGGGGCGTAATATCCCTGAAAATTACCCCAGATTTAGGGAAATCTGGAATATCACGAATAAAAGATTTAATATCCATGCCAGAAAATATAGTAAAACCTCAAATGTTTTCTACATTACCCCTATGCCTTTTTGCAGCATAATGAAAAAATCTGCGGTTTTTGCCATCGTTTGGGTGGTGTCGGCTTTTGCATACCAAAATGTGCTTGTGCTTAATTCCTATAACCAAGGATTTGTAAAAACAAATGATATCACCAGGGCTATACAAGATGTTTTGAGAAAAAGCAATATGAATATTCATATAGAAGATATGGATATGCGCGAAGAGCTAATTAACTCCATGCTGCAAAAATATATAGATATAAATATGAAATTTGATGTTATTATAACTGTGGACCAATCTGCATTTAATTATGTGAAAAACCACGAAAACATATTATGGGAAAATGTTCCTATAGTAGCTTGCGGAATAAGCAAGCTGCAAGCCGAGTCGGTATCTGAACCAGAACCAACAGAATTTCTTGAACCTTTGGATTCTGAAAGCTCAGAAATTTCAGCAGAGCTAGCAGACTCTATAGCAACTAAAAAATCCTTATGGTCTGGCATTTATGAATTTTACGATTTGCCTGCTCAAATAGATTTTATACAACGCATACAAGGCAATGTCAAAAGAATTATATTCATAACCGATAACACAGATGCCAGCAAAGAAGTTAGTGAACAATTGAACTCCACCATATCTATGCAAAAAAACATAAATTTGGAAGAATGGAAAAAACCATCACTGGAAAGTCTCGCTGACTCTCTTAGGCATTTGAACCCAAGCCAAGACGCAGTTGTACTGGTAGGTGTGGAGTTAAATGGTTACGTTAGAAATCCGCAAAAACTATGGCAAGATATGACCAAATACGTGGACAGCAACAGCACGGCTCCCGTATATTCATTTTGGGATATTGGAATACAAAATGGCGTTATTGGCGGAAATATAATTCTTGCATCTTTAGTAGGAAAAAACATAGGATTAATTGCAGAAGCAATTCTAGTAGGCAACGATACTTACAATTCTGGATTTAGAAGAAGCTCAAATATGCCTATGGTGGACGACAATGCAGCCGCAAAGAGAAAATTGAAACTACATAAACTTCCTCCAGAAACAATCAGGCTTAACAAAGAGGAATCTTGGATAATCAGCAAATATCAGCAGTATGTATATAATATGAAAAACGCCATTATTGCAGAACTTGTGATAATATTGCTACTGGGATTTTCTTTTTATTCATATTTCAAATATTCAAACAGAAAGTTGTTGCAAGAAAAACATGCGGTTGAAAAGGCGAGCAAGGCAAAGAGCTTGTTTTTGGCAAATATGAGCCATGAAATAAGAAATCCCCTCAACTCAATGCTTGGATTTTCAGAATTGCTACTGAGCAAAAGCACAAATTTAAACGATGAGCAAAGAGAATGGTGCAACAACATAGAGATATCCTCTTACCATCTGCGCGACACATTCAACAACATATTGGATTTTTCAAAAATTGAAGCCGGAAATCTTAAAATAGAAGAGGAATGGGTTGATATATTCTCTCTATGCGACGATTTGATAAGCGTTTGCAGCCACTACTTGATATACAAGCCCATTAAATTTTATGTTTTGCCATCTATTTATATGCCAAAATTTATAAAAACAGACCCCATAAGATTAAAACAGGTTTTGGTAAATTTGATTAGCAACGCAATGAAATTCACAACTGAAGGCTCGGTAAAATTATTAATTAAACCAGAAACAAATGAAGACGAGAAAAAAATACACTTTGAAATAATTGACACGGGCATTGGAATTCCAAAAGAAAAAATCAAGAAAATTTTTGAGCCATTTGAGCAAATAGACTCAGGGCACACCAGAAAATACGGAGGTTCTGGGCTTGGTCTCACAATATCTAAAAACATTTTGCAAGCTATGAATTCCAATTTAGAAGTTCAAAGCGATAAAAAAGGCAGCCGGTTCTATTTTCTTTTGTCTCTAAAAACAAAAGAAGATGAATTCTATAAAAAATTCCTAAATGAAAAACATCAGAAAGTTGTTATTTACAACAAAGAGAAACAAGTACTTTCGTTTATCAAAGAATGTGTAGAAGCCGTTGAAGGAATCGCAGAAGAAGCCACAGACATAAAAAACATTTTTAACTTTAGCAATCGGGATTTGCTCATAGCCGAAGCAGATGATCTTTTAGATATTCAAATACAAAAAATCCAAGAATTGTTTCCAAGGGTTATATTGGTATTCCATAATAAGAACGATAAAATGGCGAAAATAAAATTGTATCATCCAAAATTCGAATGCCTTTTATCACCTGTGAAAAACAACGATGTTTTAACCGTTTTACAAAGACTATATATGCCTCAAAGCTTCGGCAATTAGCTTGCCCGCGTCTGCACCCCTTCCCAAAATTTCGGAGGCTTTTTCCACCGCTTTTTTGGCTCCGGGATCCTTCACCCCAAGGGTGTGCAATGCAAGCACGGCTTCTTGCTCTGCAAAAGGCAAACTCGCAGATGAATTTTCACCAGCAGTCGCAGAAATAGAAAGTGCTTTGTCTTTCAGGGCAAGCACAAGCATTTCAGAAGTTTTTTTACCAATGCCCTTTATTTTTGAAAGACCAACGGTATCTTCCATTACTATCAAAGAAAGCAAATCATTCGGAGAAATGGAGCTTAAAATTCTCTGTGCCATTTTAGGACCAATGCCATTTACATCTATCATTTTCAAAAACAGTTCTTTTTCTTGCGTATCTAAAAATCCGTAAAGTGTAAGGGAATCTTCACGCACAACAAGGTGAGTTAAAAGCACAATTTCTGAACCTTCGCTAGGCAGCATTTCGCCTGTGCGGGCACTCACATTAACGCCATATCCCACTCCACCACATTCAATAATTGCAAGCAAGGGAGCCTTATGTACAAGCAACCCGCGAAGTCTCTCTATCATTTCCATTCCCATTCGGTGCCATTTTTACCATCTTTAAGCACAACTCCAATGGATAGCAATTCATCGCGAAGTCTGTCGCTTTCCGCCCAATTTTTTGCAATGCGCGCCACGTTTCGTTTTTCCATCAATTCCTTTGCCATTGCTTCTTCCTTTGCGGTACGCTTTACTTTTTCTGGTTTGTTCAGCAAGCGAAGCCCAAGAACGCCATCGAACTCTTTTATGAGAGCGGCTTTTTCACAATCTTCTATGGATGTATCTGCAAGCATTAAATTCAATACGCCAATAGCCGCAGAAGAATTCAAGTCATCTGCTATGGCATTTTTAAAAGCCGAACTCCATTCTCTTGCCTCCACGCTTTTAATACTGCCTTCAACACCGATGAACGGGTCTGTTTTTCTTCTCAGCGCAATCAGAGAATCCACCGCATTTCCCATTGCTTCCCAGCTAAAATTCAAATAATTTCTATAATGGCTTGTCAAAGCAAAAAGTCTATAAGCCATAGGGTCAAACCCTTTTCTAACTAAAGCATCCAAGGTTAAAAATTCGCCGCTGCTTTTGCTCATTTTGTCGGTATTATTTTCTCTAAGAAATTCTCCGTGCATCCAAAATCTTGAAAATAGCTTTCCGGTGGCACATTCGCTCTGAGCTATTTCATTTGTGTGATGAACGCGAATATGGTCTGTGCCTCCGCAATGAATATCCAAAGTTTCGCCAAGAAGAGACATAGCCATAGCGGAACATTCTATGTGCCAGCCAGGAAAACCAACTCCCCAAGGGCTATCCCATTCCATCGCTCTTTTTTTGTCTTTGGGGCTAAACTTCCACAGGGCAAAATCGGTTGCAAATTTCTTTTCGCCAATATCTATGCGCGCACCGCTTTTTAAACCCACAATATCAAGCCTTGCAAATTCCGTATATTTGGAGAATTTCAGCGAATCAAAATAAATTCCATCGCTTGTACTATAGGTATAGCCCTTTTTTTCCAGTGTTTCTATCAAGTCAATTTGCTCTTTTATGTAATCTGTTGCCTTGCACCAAATAGTAGGCGGCAATATGTTTAAAAGTTCCAAATCTTCTTTAAATTTTTGTGTGTAAAATTCCGCTACTTCCCAAACGCTTTGCCCTGTACGCGCTGCGCCTTTTTCCATTTTGTCTTCACCTTCGTCTTCATCGCTTGTTAAATGACCAACATCGGTTATATTCACAATGTGGCGAACCTTAAAATCAAAATATTCAAGGCTTCTGCGGAGCAAATCCTCAAAAAGATAAGTACGCAGGTTGCCTATGTGGGCGTAATGATAAACGGTTGGTCCGCAAGCATAAAGGCGAACTTCTGGAACTCCTTCGGGAAGCGTAAAGTTTTCTTTAGCGCGGCTTGCAGTGTTATAGAGGGATAAGGTTTTTTTTGTCATAGCGAGAAACCAGGTTTATTTCCGTCTGAAAGAAAATCTTCAAGAAAATCCGACACAACAGGAGCTTCCCTAGTAGGTGGATTTGCAACCTGTGCATGTTGTGCCACTGGTAGCGGCATTGTTGGCGGAGGTTGTTGTTGAATATGTTGTTGAACGTGTTGTGGAATTGATTGCGGAACTGGCTGCGGAATGGGTTGTGGCGCAGGTTTAAACATATTTTGAATATGTTGTTGTACAGCCGAATTGGTTGATTGAAGCTTAACTGGCGGTGCCGGCGCAATAGGCACAATCTTTGGTTGTGGAGGTTGTGGAACTTGCGAAACTTGCGGAACATCCACAAAACCACCAGCCATAACTATTACTTTTGTTTTGCCTTTGTATTCTTCGCCAGAATCATTGCCTATTTTAAGGAATTTAACCGTGCCTTCGGGTGGATTATCCAACACGCAGCTATAATGGGCAATGGAATGCCCTTCTTTTTTTGTCCAGCCAAAAAGCTTTTGAACCTCGCTCACCACTTCAAAATGCTTTTTTTGGGAATAACCAGGTTCGTAAAAATGATATATCAAAAGCCGTGAGGCAACTTTGCCATTATGATTCAATAGCAATTTATCGTTTATGGCTTCTGCGAGTTTCTTTTTTATGTCATCAACATTTTCAGCCGATGCTTCCACAGTGGTTATTATGGCATCTCCGCAACCTTTGAGAGTAGAGCAAACATCGGCAAAGTCTATATTTCTTTTGGTGTATTTTGTCACTGTTTCCATTATGGATTGCAACACCGTATGAAAACGAGAATCCACAAGTTCGTAAGCCAAATCAGCAGAGGCATCTTCATTGTCCAAAACCTCTTCTATGCGAGCTTGGTCTATCACAATTAAAGCATCCACATATTTCCTGAGTTCTTCTATGCCCTGCTCCGCTATATCAAACCTATCTAGTTCAACAAGGTTTGGCATTGTGGTAACGCCTATAGTGAGAGCATTTCTTTTTTCTTTTTGAGCATCTTTTGCAGCTTTTGCAACCCAAGGTGCAGCTCCCGTTCCAGTGCCGCCTCCCATACCGGTTACAATAAGTGCCAAATCAGCAGGCTTGAAAATTTTCACAAATTCTTCATAATGTTCCTTTCCCTGAGCCTGAGCTATTGACACATCACCCCCAGCACCCAAATAGAGAGAATCGTTGCCTAAGCCAATATTATGCTGAAAACCATTTTTTTCGAGTTCCCTAATGGAGCCGCCATCGGAATTTATACCCACAAAATCAATCAATTGCTCATCTTTTGAAATCTGCGACTTGAGGCTCATAAGAATATTCACCCCACAGGTGCCAACTCCAGCAAAGCAAACAGAAATTGGCTTGCCAAAGGTATTTCCCGCGCTTTCTATCAAAGGTTCCCTCTTGGCTTCATCGTCTGCTTCAATTAAATTCAACGGTTCTTGCAGAATATCACTTTCTGGCCCAACATAGCGCTTATAGGCTTGCAAAATTTTCTTCTGTTTCTCCGGTATATCGGGCATTAAAACCTCCGTGTATCTTGAATATAGAAAAATTTACGAAACTTTAGTAAATTTGCGAAACTTTGGTAAAAATATTGAAAAAGCCAAATTTCTCCGTTTTTTTCCTATTTCCAGTGCTGCCTTTCCTCTCTTCGGGAGCAATTAAGCTCTGCAAAGCCCCAACAGCAGACGAAGACAAGTCATCTCTTGTTTCGCCATCCCATCTCACAACTGCCTTTTTAGCTGGAATCTCAAAAATCTCACTAGCCAGTTTTTCTATACCCTTCAATGGCAATGAACACTCCAAAATAATAGAATCTGGTTTACAAAAATTATCATTATACATAGCTCGCTTTATTTCCAAAAACAAATTGCGAATGACCTCGCGAGTAAAGTAGCATAGAATATAGTTGCTGATAGTAAGCTTTGTTTTTGTCCTGTTTTTCCCAGGCAATCCAAGTCTGCTGTACTTGAAGCTTTCTTCGGTTTCGTTATCAAAAATGCAAGAGGCTCCTTCCAACAGTTCAAGGCAATCGTCCGAAGACAAAAGTTCTTTGGAATCATCGGAAATTTCTGTGTTTTTCACCATATTGTAAAATTTTTGCATATATTCGCTATTATGCCTTAACTCAAAATCGTGTTCGGTTAATTTGGGCGTTTTATGATAGCAAATGCACAAGCGCCAGAAAATTTCCTTTAATTCCCTTAAACCCATTTCTTTTTTATTCAAATATTTGAGTTCAGATTTATCCCACACAGAAAACTCTGAAAATGTATCTGTAATGTGAATCAATGCGGTTTTGCCCTCTTTTTCTTTTTTATTCGCAAGTGCCCTAAACTCTTTTTCGCAAGACAGAGATACCCTTATTTTTTCATCTTCTTCCTTCAAAACCTCCAAAAGCCTTGATAGCATAGGGTGCTTGATTATAAAAAAAGCATCAAAACCAAGGCTTTTTGTTTTGCTACCAACAGGGTTCAAAACTCTCACGGTATCTTCTTTATCATCGAAAATGGTAAAATAAGGGCTTGTGAAAAATCTTATTTTTTCGCCCGGAATAGGTGTTTGAAACATCTTTTCCGACTGTTTGCAATCTTCTATTTCTTTCATAACCTCTTCTGTAATAACACTCGGTTTGGCAAATTTAAAACTGAATGGCGAAAATAGTACCTCAAAGAAGTTCGCAGAAATTGTAACTTCCATAAGGGAATCAAAATCGCAACCGTTCACGCACTGCCACTCTTTTATGTTCTTTTCTATGCAGTTTGCTATAGATTTTACGCGATTTTCGTCAATTTTATTTTGCGCAATTCCCGGAAAGTCTTCAAATTCGGCAGCATCGAAACTAAGCGTTCCCACGTTCCATTCGCTCTCCACGCCATCACGGGGTTGAATATCATTAGCTACGGCAAAGTTCATGCTAACTCCGCTATAGCCAAAATCTAAATTGAGTTTTGCCCTTCTTGCTCCCATCTCACAGCCCTCCCTCTTTTTCTTTTGTAAATGCCAAATTCCTGAAACGCAAATCCAAAACAGCTATGGAATTTATATCCAAATTCCGCATATTCCTAGTCAACTGCCTGTAATGCCTTAAAGCCGTTTTCCAATAGTCCTGTTCCAATGAAAATACCGTTTTAAAATCAACATCATTGAAAAACACGGTTATCTGTTTTTCGGCTGTTCTTGGAATAAGTTGTGAAACTCTGGAATAAAGCAAGGCATCGTTTTTCTTTATATCCATCAAAAAATTTGTAGCCAAAGAAATATCGTCAGAATTATCCGCATCCACAACCGGTAAATCTGCAGCATTTGTGCTATAAGGATAAATTTTGCCTTTGTCTGAATATATCACAGGCACCGTATCTGAGCGTTGCGACATAAGAGTGAAAAGCGGGCTAGATTCCTTAAATGTAACCTCAAGCTCATATGGAATAAATTTCACCATAAAGTTCACATCGCCAAAAATCATGCTATCGGCTTCCAAGCGAGAGCGAATTTCTACAGTATCTTTTACGTAAATTTTTTCTTCATATCCATAACCTATTATTTTTCTGAATGTATATTCCGAAATCCTATCAAGTTTTTGAGGCTTCACATCGCTAAAAGCCATAAACTCTAAATTTATGCTTGGAAGAACAAAAGTAAAAACAGTGCCACAAAACAAAATTAAAAAGAATATGCCTGCTACTCGTTTATTATGTTTTTTCAAAAAGCTTCTAATCGTTGATTTCCTTTTTGAAAGCATAGTGGTCATAACCCTTTGTCTCTCTTTTTTGTGATAGTTAAGCATCATACAATCTCCAAAATTTTTTCGCAAAGCGAAGTTATGTTCCCTGCACCCATAGTAACAATCAAATCTCCTTCTTTTGCCTCGCTAGCCAATAACTTTAAGGCATTTTCTTTTTCACCAATAAAATGAGCATTCCTGTGCCCTCTTGACTCAGCAAAACCGAGAATGAGCTTGCTAGAAACCCCCTCTATAGGCTTTTCTCTGGCTCCGTAAATATCGCAGAGCAAAAGAATATCGCTATCTCCAAAAACGGTTCCAAATTCCTCTGCGTGGTCTTTAGTGCGAGAATACAGATGAGGCTGGAACACAACTATAATGCGCCTATTTGGAAAAGAGTCTCTGAATGCAGAGAGGCTTGCCGCAACCTCTGTTGGATGGTGGGCATAATCATCGAACAGCAACGCACCGCGCACCTTGCCCTTGAATTCCATTCTCCTTTTAACTCCGGCAAAAGCTGCAAGTGCTTTTTTTGAAACTTCCACAGGAATGGATTCTTCTGTTGAGAGAGCCAAAGCACCAACAGCATTTTGAACATTGTGCCTGCCAAAAAGGTTAATTGAAAATTCGCCGAGCAATTCTCCATTTTTATAAACCGAGAACGCAGAACCCTTTTCTGAGTAGTGGCAATTCCTTATATTATAGGTTGCCTGCGGGCTAAAACCATAAGTTATAACTGGTTTGGCAAGCCTTGATAAAACACTCCGGCAGCCATTGTCGTCTAAACACAAAACCACCTGTCCGTAAAAAGGCACTTTATTTGCAAATTGTACAAAGGCATTTTTTATATCGTCTAAATCTTTATAGGTATCTAAATGGTCTGCATCTATATTGGTTATTATCGCAGAGCTTGGCATCATCTGCAAAAAACTGTGGTCAAATTCATCGGATTCGGCAACCAAATAAGAGCCTTTTCCAATAGTTGCCCCAGAACCCTTGCCCTGAACAATGCCGCCAACTATGACGGTTGGGTCTTCTTCTGCCATTTCCAAAATTGAGCCTACCAAAGAGGTTGTGCTGGATTTTCCGTGTGTGCCAGCTATTGCCAAAGTGTATTTGAGGCGCATGAGTTCGCCTAGCATTTCTGCTCGTCTAATAAGAGGAATGCCCATTTTTTTTGCATGTTGCATTTCTGGGTTGTCTGCGTGAACCGCAGAGGAATAAACAACAAGTTCGGCATTTAAAATGTTTTCTGCCTTGTGCCCTATAAATATTTCAATGCCCAATTTTTTGAGATAATCGGTTTGACCGCTTTCTTGCATATCGCTTCCGCTAACCTCAAAACCATTGTGGTGCAAAATTTCTGCAATGCCGCTCATGCCAGCTCCGCCTATTCCTATGAAATAGGTTTTGTGAATGCGATTGCTGGGTATAAGTCTTCCTAAATCGAGCATATATCCCTCGCAATATCGCCAGCAGCCCTGCGATTCAACTCGCCTAGCTCCTTTGCCTTTTTAGACATATTTTCTAGCATCTCTTTATTGTTCATCAATGAGTTTATTTTTTCCAAAAGATTATTGGGTTCCGAATCCAATTCCACAAAAGCAGCACCATCTTTTTCCACCGCTCTAGCATTATGTTCTTGATGATTTGCAGTTGCATAAGGATATGGCAAAAGGATGGAGGCTTTTCCAAAAGCGAGTATTTCTGCAAGGGTTGAAGCGCCGGAACGCGATATTATTAAATCGGCATTCTGCATATAGGCGTAAATGTTATCTAAAAAAGCTGTGATGGAAATATTTTTTGAATTATTGTATTTTTGTGCAAGGGCAGTTGCGTGTTTTGCTCCTGCCTGCCAAACAACGGATAAATTTTCATTTGCAGATATTTGCTCATAAATCTGCTCTATTTTATTGTTTATCCCAAGCGCACCCTGCGAGCCACCTGTTATTAAAATGCGGAACTTTTTATTATCTGCAAAAATTTCTGGAGCTGGCAAATTCTCTGGCATTTTGCGAACAGGATTTCCCTGTGTCTCAGATGCCACATATACTTTCTTTGCAAACTTTGCGCATATTTTATTTGCAACTCCCATAACAGCATTGGGCTCTATGGCGTAAAAAGGAATTCTTTTGATTATTGCCGCAAGCATAACCGGCAAGGCAACATAGCCGCCTGTTGCAACTATAAATGCAGGCTTTTCTTTTTTGAGCAATTTTGCAGAACCAAGCACCGAAAGCAATAACTTGAATGGCAGCAATAAATTTTGAATTATGCTATCCCTTTTCAATGGCACTGCTTTGATAGTTTTATAATCATATTTGGAGAGCAATTTCTCTTCCATAGCTGGTGCTGCCCTGCCCGCAAAAATCACGTTGAACGAACTGCTATCACTCAAAAAATTTTCGGCAACAGCAAGAGCGGGGAACACATGCCCACCAGTACCACCACATGCAAAGAGAACTGTTTTCATTCCGGTTCCTCCTTGCTAAACGATGATATTTGAACCAACATGCCCATAAGAAAGAAATTCATAGTTAAATTTGCGCCACCAGAACTCACAAAAGACAAGGGTTGCCCAGTATTTGGAAGCAGTCGCAAATTAACGCCTATATGAAAAAGTATATTCAATGCAAAAATTATACCCACTCCCCAAGCTATATTCTGGGCAAGCATGGCATCTCTGTTATTTACCTTTATCCTTGCCGCAACCCAAAAACAGGAGAATAAAAATCCAAACATAGCAAGTGTGATTGGAAGCAAAAGCCACATTCCAAGTTCTTCGCCCAAAATGCTATAGGCAAAATCATTGCGCGCTCCAAATAAGCGGAGTTTTATAGTTCCCTTGTCCAAGCCTTTTCCTACTATTCCGCCATCTGCCATCGCCTGCAATGCTTCGTTTTGCTGTTCATTGCCTATTCCGCCTTCTTGAAAATAAGCCCACACTCTGTTAATGCCGTGAACTTTCACAAGAGAATTGTCTTTGTCAAGGTTAGATATGAAAAACACCGCCAAAATCGGAAGAGCCACGAGCGCAAGCAAAGGTAAACGCGATTTTAATTCCATTTCTTGAATCAAAATCATAAAAAACAAAATTAAAACAAAAATCATCACCATAGAATAATTAGGCATGCAAAAGGCTAGTACTCCAACTGGCAAAATTGCAAGCAGAGGTAAAATAAAAAATTTCCCATTCAATCTTATTTGTCCGCGTCCCCAAATTTTCATATCAGTGAGCAATTTCGCAACGAAAATCATAAAAAATACCTTTACAATTTCTCCAACCTGAAAAGTAACGCCCGCTATTGTGAGTTGCCGCTTTAGCATAACTATTTCATTTTTATAACCGCCCTTGGATTTGAGTTCAGCCTCTGTATAATACCCTCTAAGCTCAGAAACATAAACCTTATCCCAGCCAGCATCCACCCATATAGCAGAAATTTGCAAAAGCACAGCTAGAGTAAAAAGCACAAAGGCAAAGCTAAAGCCATCTTTATTCCATAAAAATTTCTCATTTGCAGAAAAACGCCAAATATAGCGTCTCCACAGAGAAACCGATACAAAAAATCCAACAACAAAAAACATTAATGGAATAAGAGCATTTTTAATAGCAATGTTTTCAAATGGAATGGATGTCGCATTAAGGGTACTTATCTCTATATAAATTCCAATTACGGAAAATAAAATAGGGAGCAACAGCAATTGCCACTTGCCATATTTTATTCTTTCCAGCAAACCGTGGAAATAATCGTAGAGAAAATCCATCTAAGCTATCTCCATCAGTTTTTTTGAAACTTCTTCCAATTTCATCGAACGGGACCCTTTTATCAAAACCATATCATTTTCACGCAGCAATAATTTCAAAGCATCCATAGCTTTTTCCTTTTCTTCAAAGTATTTTATCCTAGAAGATTTTAGCCCTGCCTTTTCTGCACCCTTGCAATATTCAACCGCATCACTGCCTATTGCAACCAAATAATCAACAGACAATTCCGGCAACACAGAGCCTATCTCTCTGTGATATTTTTTGCTATGCTCGCCAAGTTCCTTCATATCGCCCAAAACAACTATTCTGCGCCCCTTGCAAGGCATATTGGAAAGTGTTTGCAAAGACATTTTCATTGAATGTGGATTTGCGTTGTAGCAATCAGATATTATGGTAAATCCGTTTTCCTCAAAAATCTGCATTCTCATATTGCAAGCCTCTACTTCCAAAAGGGCTTCGGCAATCATATTTTTTGGAATTTTAAACAACTCGCCAACGGCAATGGCGGCAAGAGCATTGTACACGCTGTGCATACCCGGAACAGAGAGTTTAAACCAAGTGCGCGACACGCGGAATTTAGCGCAGCCATTTTCCCACAGAATTTCATCGGGCTTAACCACTCCCCTATTCACTCCATACGTTATCACATTATATTTCAAGGTGCTGCGAATTTTGGAAAGAAAATTATCATCGGCATTTATAACCAAATGCCCTTTCTTTTCGGCAAAACCTTCCACTATGGATTTTTTTTCTTTGAACACGCCTTCCAAACTGCCCAAGCCCTCTAAATGAGCCGGAGCGATATTTGTTATAACGGCAATATCTGGAATTGCCGATTGAGTGAGCTGGCGAATTTCGCCGGGCAAGCTAGTTCCCATTTCTATAACGGCTGCTTGGTGCTCGTTTTTTAAACCCAAAAGAGTCATTGGAACTCCAAAGAGGTTGTTGAGGTTTCCCTTTGTGACAAGGGTATTGAAACTTTTGCCTATCACCGCCGCAAGCATCTCTTTTGTGGAGGTTTTGCCCGCGCTGCCTGTTATGCCAACAACCTTCAAATTCGGGAAGCTTTTTCTATAGCCCCTGGCAAATTTGAGCAATGCCTTTGTCGTGTCTTCTGTGCCCACCGCAAGCGGGATTTTTGCAATTTCAACTTCTGCTGCATTCACTACTGCCATAACTGCTCCTTTTTTAAATGCTTCTTCAATAAACCCGCCCTTATGCGGATTGAAATTCTTTCCAACAAGTGCCCAAAAAATTTCGCCTTCTTTAATTTCTCTGGAATCAAAATTCAGGCACGCTTTTTGCATTTTAATTTTTTGCGGAACTTCCGCCACAACAACAGAAGCATCTTCTTGCAACAAAAGTTGCAAGAAGCTACCTATTGTTATGTTCAATTCAAAAGACATCTATCAATACTTCCCTGTCGCTAAAGTGATGTTTTTCCTTTCCAATAATCTGATAGTCTTCGTGCCCCTTGCCTGCAACTACCAATATATCGCCGTTTTGCAGTGCTTGCACTGCTTCTTTTATGGCTTCTTTTCTATCTGCTATTTTATTGTATTTCTTTGCAGAAAATCCATTTTCAATATCTTTCAAAATCTGTTCCGGTTCCTCAGTTCTAGGATTATCAGATGTTAGCCAAACTTTATCCGCAAGTTTTTCTGCAATGGCACCCATCTCCGGTCTTTTGGTTTTATCCCTGTCTCCACCGCAGCCAAATACCAGCAACAAATTTTTCCTGCAAATTTTGCGCGCGGCAATAAGAGTTCTCTCCAAAGCATCTGGAGTATGGGCATAATCAACAATAGCAAGTTTTCCGCTTTTATTATGAACAACCTCAAAACGCCCAGGAACGTGTATGTTTTCAAGCGCAGTGATTAAAGCACTTTCTGGAAGATTCATCTCCCTTGCCCATTCTATAATGAGCATTGCATTTTCCACATTGTGTTCACCAAAAAGCGAAACTTTCACATTGTCTATTTTTATTCCTTTTTCATTGCTGGAAATTTTGAATTGTTTTTTTGAAACTCCAATTCTCTCCCTGAAAAATAACTCTCCATACAAACGGTTGCCATAAGAATTATCAATATTTATAATCCCTATTCCCTTGCCCAAAAGTTCCGAAATAAACAACTGTTTTTTGGCTTGGTAATAATTTTCCATTGTACCGTGAAAGTCCAAATGGTCATGGCTTAAATTTGTGAACAGAGCCGTTTTGTAATGAATTCCCATAACGCGCCCCTGAACAAGAGCATGGCTGGAAACCTCCATTACAAGTTCAGTGCAACCGGCTTCAACCGCACGAAAGGCAAACTCATATAAATCCAAGAATCCCGGAGTGGTTAAATGAGCTTCTTCTTTTTTATCATCTATAAGATTGTGAATTGTACTGAGCAGTGCGGTTTTTTTGCCAGCGGCTTTCAAAACCGCGTTCATCATAAATGCGCAGCTAGTTTTTCCGTTTGAACCTGTTACCGCATAGCAATTGAGTTTTGAAAATGGATTGCCAAAATTTTCTTTTGCAAATAAATATCTCGTAAAAATAACATCATTAACCGAAGCCCATCTATCTTCAAAGCCTTTTGGAGCAGGCAAGGCAGAAACCACAGAAGAGGCTCCTTTTTCCAGTGCTTCCAAGGCGTGTGCTTTTTCTGAACCATCAAGGCAAGGGACGGCAAAGAAAATATCCCCGCTGTCAACTTTTCTGGAATCATCCCTTAACCTATTTTTGGCTTTCAACTCTATACACCCTCCCTCAATCTTATACGCACCGTGCTGCTTTTGCCTGCAATGCTACCTGGTGCTGGGAACTGCTCATATACCTTTCCAACTCCTTCGTAAGTGACATTGCTGATATGTTCAAGCATACCAAGAGCATCTCTAAGCGCAAGTCCTCTAACATCTGGCATAAGCCCGGTGTTTCTCTGATATTCTCTTAAAGACAACTCCAAATATTCGCCCGAAGAATCTTTCTTTATTGTTTGCGCAACAACAGAACCTGTTTTGCTCGCATCGTCAAAACGCACTGTGCAACGCAAACCGCTTGCCTTGTTTTCTGCTGCCTGTTTAGTATATCCCACAAAAGACACATCATTGCACAAGCTATCTGCTGGGGCATATTCCCTGGCAAAAGCAACTGGAGATAAAGATGGATGCAAATATATTTGCTCCATTATTTTTTGAAATACAGGTCCAGCAACTGTTGCGCCCGCTCTTTTTGTGTTATACATTGTAACAAGGCATATATAATGCGGATCGGTTGCGCTTTCCATCCCTATAAAAGAAGAATTGTATAATTCGTGCGTATATTTTCCAGAACTATCTCTAATTTGAGCCGTTCCTGTTTTGCCTGCGAATTCAAAAAAATCATATTTAGATTTTACATTTTCCGCTGTGCCGCCCTTTTCCACAACTCCTTTAAGCATCTCTCTTAAGAGTCTGGCGTTTTCTGTAGAAGAAATAACCTTGCGAATAGAGTCTCTTTCTGTTGCAGCAGAATCTTTGCCATATTCAAGTATCAATTTTGGATTGTATAAAATTCCGCCATTTGCTATTGAGCCAAAGGCTTTTGCAATATCCAAGGATGTTGCATCTATGGATTGCCCAAATCCCTGAGCAGCCTGAGTTCTAAAATCCAAAACCCTGCTAAAACCCTTGTGGCTAATTCTAAGCGGAAATTCATAAGCTTCGTTTATGGCGAATTTTTTTACTCCGTAAAAAAAGTTTTCATAGCCCATTTCTTCAACCACATATTTCCCAAATGCTATATTTGAGGAGTAAACCATAGCCTCCTGCATATTGCAAGATTCCCTAGGGTGACTGTCTTTTATTATTTTTTCATTTGCATTTTTGCTCACCTGCCATTTGCCCTCTTCCGTATTTATAGTTTTGTTCGGATCAACTCCGCTCTCCAAAGCTATAACCGCCGTTATTGGTTTGAAAATGGAACCTGGTTCAAAAGAATGAAGAACATTTTCATATTTCTTTTTCTCTGGATTAAAACTGGTTATTGCGAGAATTTGCCCAGTACGCGGATCCATAACCAAAACAGAGGCTCCCGCTGCGCCAAACTTTGGCACATATTCCCTAACCGTATTTTCCACAATCTCTTGAATTCGCAAATCTATGGATAAATGCACATCCTTGCCCTCAATAAGAGGAGTAAGCTCGGTTTCGTCTATGGGGGTATTTTTCCCAGGTTTAATTGTTGTGCGCGAAACGCCTTTTTGCCCTCTCAAAAGCCTGATTTTTGAATTCACCACACCATTTAAAATCGCAGACAAACCTTCCAAATGCTCGTGATAATAAATCTCTTTCCATTTTTCCGAGTCGGATTTGCCATCCAAAAGCAATTTGTGCCAAAGCACGGTGCCGTTGCGATCTAAAACGCGACCAAAATTTGCCTCTTTGTACTCTCTACTTTGAGTTTTGTCTTCATAGTAAATTTCATCTCTAACAAGCTGAATTTTTGCAAGCCTCGCAACAATGGCAACTGTTGTCATAGAGAGCAAAAAACCTATTATCATCAATCTAGTTTTCATTTTGGATACCTCGTTATTTTAGTTGGAACCGCATATACCCCAAGACCCATTTTTATCCCGGTAGTATCTATCCTTCCCCTTGAAGATAAACTATCTATGCTCTTCTCTATCAAAGACAAATTATGACGCAAAATTGAAACCGAATCGAGCAAAGATTTCTCTTGCGAAATTAAAAAAGCAAGTTTATCGTTTTGCATTTTCATTGGAACTGCCAAAGCGAAAATAAAACAAAAAAGCAAAATTGAAATAAATACCAATTTCATAACACCCCCCTAAACTTTCTCATAGACTCTCAAAATCGCAGAGCGTGAGCGAGAATTTTTTTTCAATTCATCTGCACTCGGCGTTTTTTTGTTGATTTTTTTTATTTTCCTATTCTTCCCACCGCACACGCAAACAGGCAAATTGCTGTTGCACAGGCAATTTTTCTCAAAAACCGAAAGAACGTCTTTCACCGCTCTAGCTTCTTTTGAATGATAAGTTATTATACAAAGCCGCCCACTGTTTTTAAGGCAATGCACGGCAGCTTCCACGCTTTTTTTAATTTCTTGAATTTCGTTGTTCACCTCCATGCGAATTGCTTGGAACACGCGAGCCTTCAAGCTGTTCCAGTCTTCTTTTCTATTGTTGTAAACCTCTTCAACCGCTTTGCTCAAATTTGCTGCCGTAATTTTCTCTTCACTCGAAATACTCAGCAAAATATGTTTTGCAAGCCGTGCAGCGTGTTCCAAATCTGAATTTTCCCTGAAAGCTTTTGCCAAATTTTCTTCTGAAACTCCCTTCAAATAATCTTGCGCATTTTTGCCCGAATTCGCATCCATGCGCATATCTAGTTGCTCGTTGCCGGCAAAAGAAAAACCTCTGCCTGCATCTATTTGATGAGAACTCACTCCCAAATCGTAAAGAATGCCGCCAATGGTTTCTGGCGCAAGCTCTGTTCCCAAATCTGAAAATGGCTTGAAATGGCAAATTATTTTTTCGCCGAATTTTGCAAGACGCGGTTTTGCAGCATTTATCGCATCTATATCCCTGTCAAAGCAATGCAATTTTTGACCCTCGCCCAAAAGCTCGGCAATTTTTTCGGAATGACCGCCACCCCCAAGGGTGCAGTCTGCATAGTCGTAGTTAGCCCTTATGCGCAGGCTCTCTATACATTCGTTTAAAAGCACTGGAGTATGATAATTCATCATAATATCCACTCCATTCCTTTAAAGTCATCGGATTCATTCAAAGCATAAGGTGCGGCTTTCTCAACATTGGATATAACAACAAAATCACCATTGCCCGAAAACACCACATCTTTATCTATGCCTGCCCACTCTTTGAGTTTTTTTGGCAAAAGAAAACGATTTTGCTTGTCGTCTAAAACAACCCGTTCTGTATTGGACAAAAGTTTTCTGCGATTAACGTAGTTTTCACGTGTTTGCTCAAGCTGGTCTAATTTTAGGCGCCAAACTTCGTAATCGCACACTCTGCGCAAATGCAAGCAATTATCAACTCCAGGCGATACGTAAAATTCTCTTTCATTTGGAACGAGTTTGCGAAAAGAGAGAGGAAAGGGAACTCTCCCATTTCCATCCAAAACCGCAGTCTCATTTCCTTGAAAACTCATATCATAAATATACATTATTTTTTCCACTTTTATACCCAAAATAACATTTTTTTCCACTTTTTTCCCCTTTTCCCAAAATTACCAACAAAGAATTAACAAAATCAGCAAAAATACTGAACAAATGTTCATGTAAAATTAAGCGTTTTGGGAATAGCAAATCAATTTTATTTTCTATATTTCATTTATAATGAGCAAAGAAGCATTTATAGCAAGGCAGCCTATACTGGACAACAAGGGAAGTTTAGTCGCTTACGAACTTTTATTTCGCAGAAAACAAGGGGAAAATCAATGTTCAATAATAGATGATATGCAGGCAACCGCACAAGTTTTGGATAACGCCATTAACAATATAGGCATAACAAATCTGATTGGCAACCGCAAAGCCTTTGTGAATTGCAGCTACGACCTTTTGGTGAGCGATATATTATACATTCTTGACCCCAAAATATTCGTTCTGGAAATTTTGGAAGCAGTGGAAATAGACGATAAAATAGTAGAAGCCATAAAAAACTTTCACGAAAAGGGTTATACCATTGCCATAGACGATTTTGTGCCGAGCATTGAGGAATTCAAACGCATTTTGCCGCTTCTCCCGTTCACAAACATTGTAAAACTGGAATATCCTCAAATTCCTCTTGGAGATATAGAAAAGACCGTTAAATCTCTTCATCAGAAGGGAATAAAAGTTCTTGCAGAAAAAATTGAAACCGAAGTGGACTTTAATATATGCAGAGCCGCAAACTGCGACTTATATCAAGGCTATTTCTTTGCCAAGCCAGAAAACTTGAACTCCGAAAAAATAGACGTGAATTCTTTGGGTGCGCTTCAATTGTTGAAATCCGTATATGACCATTTAGAAATTGAGGAACTGAATTCACAATTTAAACAACAACCGGAACTCTCGGTTAACTTGGTAAAATACCTGAACTCAGCTCATTTTGCCTTGCGCGAGCAAGTCAAAAGCATTAGGCACGCTATTTCGCTGCTAGGCTATGATAACCTAAAACGCTGGCTTTTGATTTTGGCTTATGCAAACAAACAAGGCGAATTAACTGAGCAATCTCCACTTCTAAATAATGCAATTCATAGAGGAACATTCTTTGAAGAAGTTTCAAAAATGATGAACCTAGACAAAAATGTAGCCGATAAAGCCTATTTGATGGGATTGATAAGCCATTTAGATGGTCTTTACAAGGTTTCAATGCAAAGTATTTTAGAACAACTGCCCCTAGATATGGAAATTAACAAAGCTCTTTTAAACAAAGAGGGAACCTTGGGTGAATTGCTCGCTCTTACAGAAGCAGTGGAAACAGACGATATAAACACAGTTCAATTATTGCTAGACCGTTTGCTTCTCTCTGTGGAAGACTTGAATTCCGCACTCACAAAAGCTTATGAGGCAAGCAACAATCCCACTTAAGGGCGTTTTGCATTGAAGCCCAAATTTTGAAACATCTCAAAATCCTGTTCTGTATTTGAGCCTACTGTGGTTAATAGGTCGCCAACCAAAGCTGCGTTAATGCCTGCTTGCAAGGCTTTTTTTTGCAAAGACTCACTCATATTTATTCTGCCACCAGCAAAACGGATAAAAGCATTAGGAAGCACAAAACGGAACACCGCCATTGTGGTTAAAATCTCTTCGTCTGAAAGCGGTTTTGCATTTTCCAAAGCCGAACCTTTTATGGGGTTTAATATATTTATAGGAACGGATTTAACATTTAATTCCCTCAGCTCGCAAGCTAACTCTATCCTCTGCTCCAAGCTCTCCCCCATTCCTATAATTCCACCGGAGCAGAGTTCCAAGCCGCACTCCGCAGCTAAACGCAAGGTTGTTTTTTTTTCTTCGCTGGTATGAGTTGTGCAGAGGTTAGGAAAAAACGAACTTGCGCTTTCCAAATTGCACTCATAGCGGCTAACTCCGGCTTCGCGCAACATAAGCAATTCTTCTTTGCCCAGCAAACCCATTGAGGCGCAAAGGGTTAAACCTGTTTTCTCTTTTATTCGCTTGTACATTTCGCAAAATTTTTCCATATCTTCTCTATTAACTTTGCGTCCGCTGGTTACCATAGAGAATCGTTTTACGCCTTTTATATCGTTTTGAATTGCGCAATCTAAAACCTCGTTTTCGTTTTTTATGGGATATGTTTCTATGCCTGTTTTATGCTTTGCGCTTTGAGCGCACCATTTGCAATCTTCGCTGCATAATCCAGAGCGAGCATTTATTATGGAACAGGTATCCAAAGCATTCCCGCAGAATTTTTCCCGAATTTCATTGGCACTGGCGTAAAGCAAATTTTTATCTGGATACCCAGCCAATTCAACCGCTTCTGCATAAGAAACATCGCCTTTTTGTTCCAGCACTCTTTTCAAAATTTCGTTCAAGTTCATTTTAACCTCATTTTAATATAACCGCAAGCAACACCGCCACATAATGGCAAATTGCCGCACTCAGCACAAACAAATGCCATATAGCGTGATGATGGTAAATTTTTTTGTTCAAATAAAAAATGGAACCAAGCGTGTAAAGCCCACCGCCAATCATAACCATAACCAGCACAGATGTTGGCAGCACAACAAAAAATCTATTGCCGCCAACAAGCAAAAGCCAACCCATAGCCACATAGACTAAGGTGCTTGCAAACCTAAAACGCCCCGTAAAAAAAATCTTGAAAATAATTCCAAGCAACACAAGCGACCATTGTATGGAGAGCAAGGTTATGCCAAAAGAATCCAGCATATAAATGAGCAAAAAGGGCGTATATGTGCCAGCTATCAAAAAATATATTGAAACGTGGTCAAAGGTGCGGAGTATTTTTTTTGCCTCTGTATTTTGGATGCTATGGTAAATTGTGCTGAATGTGAAGAGCATAATAAAACAAAAAGCATAAATGGTTGCCCCAACAACTCCAGATATATTGCCAGTTTTTGCCCCTATGGCAGAAAGCACGGGAATGCTTGCAACGCCAAACAAAACTCCCATTCCATGAGTGAGAGCATTAGCCATTTCCCGGTGAAGTTCTTTTAGGGGTTCCATATATCCTTCACGCAACGAACACTTAACAAGATGCTCTTATCGCCAACATCGTAGTAAGCGTAGTCGTAAGCGTAGTACATAAGCCTGCCGTAGGCATTGTAATCATAGCACTCGCTGGAACTCCACCAAACGCCGTAGTCACCGACATCGCGGAAACTGCCATTTGAAGAACCTATGCCGCCCGGCAGAGCGGAAAAACCGTGCGTATCTTCACCATTTCCATCTTCGTTCCAGCCATCAATTGCTTTCAAATATCTCCCTGCGCAACCCTCGCATTCGCCTTTGCTCTCAACATAGTTTATCAGTTCGTCCCAATCAGCATCACTTGACAAATGCCACCCCGATGGACACACCGATATTGCCGTTTTCCAGTTGTAAAGACGACCATACCTTTTACAGTTGGCTGGGTCGTTATCATAGCATTTGCTACCAGCAGCATCGCAGTTCAAATTCTCCACCATCCAAACTCGGTTGCCTATTCGCTTGGTTTTATAATCACTTATATCGCAAGAAGTACTACCTTCGCTGTCGTTAGTGCAAGAGGATAGCGAGGAAATGCAGAGCATCACGGCAAGGAGCATTGTGTATCTACTGTTGAAAATCATTTGAAAAACTCCTTTATCCTATCCAACAAACCGCTCTCTCTGCGTTCATCTCTATCTGAACCTAGCTTGCTCAATTCATCGTAAAGAGATTTTTCTTTTGAAGACAAATTTTCGGGAATGTGCGCCTCTACTTGCACAAAAAGGTCACCTTTGTAATCGGAATTATAGCCTGGCAAACCCTGACCCCTAACCCTTAGCTGAGTTCCGGGCTGGAGACCCGCAGAAATTTTTACCTTCACTTCGCCATATAAAGTTGGAACTCTTTGCTCTCCACCCAAAACTAAACGGTAAACAGGAACCGCAACCTTGCAAAACAGGTTTTGCCCGTCTCGCACAAAAAATTCATCGTTCTTTTCTTCTATATGAACGATGAGCGAACCTGAGGGTCCTCCTTGTGTGCTCGCATTGCCTTCGCCGCGCAGCTTAATGTAGTTGCCGCCTGTAACACCAACTGGAATTTTAACATCAATGGTATCTTCTGTTTTAACACGTTTTTGACCAGAGCAGATTTTGCACTTATTGCTAATGGTTTCGCCTGAACCGCCGCAATCTGGGCAAGTGGTTACATTTACCATTTCTCCAAAAATGCTCTGCATTCTACGGCGAACCTTTCCGCTGCCAGAACAAGTTGAGCAGGTTTTCTTTCCTGTGCCACCCTTGCCGCTGCAATCGGGGCAAACTTTTTGGCGTTTTATTCGAACTTTTTTTACCGTGCCATCTGCTATTTCTTTTAATGTAAGAGCAATGCCTATTTGCAAATCCTCGCCTTGGGCAGGTCCTCTGTTTCGCGAAGCACTGCCTCCGCTGCTAAAGCCGCCGCCAAAGCCACCCATATCCGAAAAAATATCGCCAAAATGCGAGAAAATATCTTCAAACGAAAAACCACCAGAGCTAAAACCGCCACCGAATCCACCGCTACTAAGCCCCTCATGCCCAAAGCGGTCGTATTGCGCTTTCTTTTGCGAATCAGAAAGCACATCGTATGCCTCGGCTGCTTCCTTGAACTTGGCTTCCGCTTCTTTATCGCCTGGATTTTTGTCCGGGTGATATTTTATAGCGAGCTTCTTATACGCCCGCTTAATATCATCTGCGGAAGCGTCTTTTGGGACGCCCAGAATTTCGTAGTAATCTCGCTTTCCCGCCATATATTTTATTTCTTTTCGTTCACAACCTCAAAATCTGCATCTACAGGACCTTCTTTGCCTTTTTCACCGCCTTTGTTTTTGCAGTCGTCTCCGCAAGAACCTTCGCAGTTCTCTCCGTGCTGGTGTTCGCCGCCAGAGGAGGCACCCATTTGGGCAGCTTGCAAAATTTGGCTCAAAACGCTCTGAGCTTTGTCCATCGCGCTTTGAATTTCCTCTTTGCTCGTGGCTTTTTCGGCAACAGCTTTTAAATCTGCAACTGCTGCATTTGCTTGAGAAACTGCATCCGCAGGCAATTTGCCTTCATTTTCTTTCAAAGTTTTTTCAACTTGATAAACAATTTGCTCTGCCTGATTTTTTGCATCCACCAATTCGCGGGATTTTTTGTCTTTCTCCGCATTGGCTTCGGCATCTTTAACCATCTTGTTTATCTCATCTTCGCTGAGTCCCGAAGAACTCTGAATTTTAATGCTCTGTTCCTTTCCGGTTTCTTTATCTTTTGCACTCACGTGCACAATGCCGTTTGCATCAATGTCAAAAGAAACTTCAATTTGCGGCAGCCCGCGCGGTTTTGGAGGAATTCCTGTTAAGTCAAAGCGACCAAGTGTGCGGTTGTCTCTTGCAAATTCCCTTTCGCCTTGCAGAACGTGTATTGTAACCGCGCTTTGATTATCGTCTGCGGTGCTGAACACTTGGCTTTTGCGAATTGGGATTGTTGTGTTGCGGTCTATCAGTTTGGTCATAACTCCGCCCAAGGTTTCTATGCCGAGGGAAAGCGGAGTTACGTCCAAAAGAACCACATCTTTCAAAGAACTATCTCCAGACAAAACTCCACCCTGAATTGCCGCTCCAATGGCAACAACTTCGTCTGGATTCACGCCTTTGTGAGGGTCTTTTCCAAACAGATTTTTTACAGCTTCTTGAACAGCCGGAATGCGTATTGAGCCGCCGACCAAAATCACCTCGTTTATATCGGAGGCTTTCAGTTTTGCATCTGCCAATGCTTTTTTGCAAGGTCCCAAAGTTTTTTCCACAAGGAATGAGGTGAGCTGGTCGAATTTGGCGCGAGTGAGCGTTAAATCCAAATGCTTTGGAACAGTTGAACCAGAAGACATATCTGCTGTTATAAAGGGCAGATTTATATTTGTGCTTGTTGCGGCAGACAAATCTATTTTTGCTTTTTCTGCGGCATCTTTCAAACGTTGCAAAGCCATTTTGTCTTTTTTCAAGTCTATGCTAGGATTGTCTTTGCGGAACTCATCGTTTATCCAGTCAATTATAACTTCGTCAAAGTTATCGCCGCCGAGCATTGTATCGCCGTTGGTGGCTAGCACTTCAAAGGAGCTGTCAAAAATTTCCAGAATGGAAATATCAAAAGTTCCTCCGCCCAAATCGTAAACGGCTATTTTCTCATTCTTTCTGGTGTCCAAGCCATAAGCGAGTGCCGCTGCGGTTGGTTCGTTCACTATGCGCAAAACTTCCAAGCCCGCAATGCGACCAGCATCTTTTGTTGCCTGTCTTTGAGCATCGTTGAAATATGCCGGAACGGTTATAACCGCTTGACTAACAGGTTGCCCCAGGTAGTCTTCTGCAATTTTTTTCATCGTTTGCAGAACAACAGCAGAAATTTCTGGCGGTGCATATTCTTTGTCGTCTATGCGAACGCGAACCAGGTCGGAGCCTTTGCCAATCAACTGATATGGCATGTGCTTTTCTGTTTCTGTGCATTCCTCGGCACGCCGCCCCATAAACCTCTTTATTGAATAAATGGTTTTTTCGGGGTTTGATATAGCTTGCCTTTTTGCCACGTGCCCCACCAGCCTTTCGCCGTTTTTGCCAAAAGCAACTATTGAGGGTGTGGTGCGAAAACCTTCGGCATTGGCTATAACCACCGGTTTTCCGCCTTCCATTACAGACACACAGCTATTTGTTGTGCCCAAGTCTATTCCTATGATTTTTCCCATTGTCTTGTCTCCTGTTATATTTTTATGCTGCTCCGCTAGATACTATTACCTTTGCAGTTTTCAGCAGTTTATTCTTAATTTTATAACCCTTTTGATACACTTGAATGATTTTGCCTTCTTCAACATTTTCGGAAGGCTGCTTCATAAGTGCCTCGTGCATATTTGGGTCAAATGCCTCCCCAGAGGGATCTATTGTTTCCAACCCAAAATCGCTCAAAATCTTGTTAAAACGCTCTTGTATCATCTTAATTCCCTTTTCAAATACCGCCAAATCTCCAGTTTTGTTCTCTTCGGCAAAGGCTCTGTCAAAATCATCCTTAACCTCGGAGAGCTTTTCCAAAAGCTTGCCATTGGCTGTGTTTATCAACTCCAGTTGCTCTTTTGCCGAGCGTGTACGATAGTTTTCAAACTCCGCAAAAAGCCTCAAATACTTATCTTGGGCAATTCTCTCTTTTTCCTGCGCCTCAGCTATGGGAGTCTCTTCCACAAGCCTTTCTACTTCTTCTTTTTCCGAAAGCTCGTTTTTCTCTAAATTTTCTTCCATACACCTCAATTAAGGCAAAAGCCGTGCCGAATGGTTTATTCAAATAAAAATGCCTTTTTTAAGCAAATTTTGCGGTTTTTATCTGATATATCCATATTAGCCAACCTATCACGTTTCAAATTGAAACGCTGGCGCGAATGTTTTTAAGTTCAAAATGGAACTTTTAAATTTTCTATATTTAAAGCGAACGATGCAGTTATTCAATTTCTTAAAGCAAAAGGTGCCTCTATATGTATGGGTGCCTTTATTAACTTTCATAGTGTTTGCGCCTGCACTTATCTTAGGTCCTAAATACTTAATTTCAGTATTGCTCGCAGGCTCCTTCGCTTCTATCTCAATTCTTTTTGTCAACGCAAAAAGCAAGCAAAAGGTTACTGAGCAAAAGTTAGAAGAATCAAATAAATCACTTAGCATTTTAACAAGCATACTCGGCAGCTCAGATGCGCTGATATACGTAACCGTTCCGACTACCGGAGAAATCCTTTTTATAAATGAACGCGCAAAAGAACGTTATTCAATAAAAGGCAACTGCATAGGGCAGCTCTGTTATAAAGTTTTGCAAAACGGAATAGACCAGATGTGCGAATTTTGCCCCTGCCGCAAATTGGACAATAACCCCAAGGGAATCATTATATGGGAAGAACGCAACAATTTAACAAAACGCATATATCGCAACGTAGACAGATATATAGAATGGTATAACGGCAAAACTGCTCATATTCAGTATTCCACAGATATTACGGATTTAGTATCTTCAAAAGAACTCATTGAACAGAACAATCGCAACAAAAATTTATTCTTATCTCGCATGAGCTACGAAATTCGCTCTCCTATGAACGTTATTCTTGGAACAAGCGAAACTCAACAACACGACCAAACGTCAGACTTTAAAGTAAGAGATGCGTTTGCAATGATAAATAATTCCGCTCATTTACTGTTTAACACCATAAACTCCACGCTAGACCTATTTAAAATGGAATCTGGCGAAATGGAATTAATTATTACCAAATACAAAGTTTCAGAATTATTAAGCGATAGCTTGCAACTGAACTTAAAACAACTTGAAAATAAATCCATAGAGCTTGAACTTGATATTGACGAAAATATACCGCTTAAACTGATTGGCGATGAAATTCATATTAAGCAAATTTTGAATAATTTGCTCTTCAATACATTTAAGAATATAGAGAATGGTCTTGTAAAATTATCGGTTTTTGCTGAAAAAGCAGAAGATATAGATGTAACTCTTGTTTTTTCCGTAAGTGCAGAAACAGACGCTTTTGTTGATGACGCAGACCTTGCCATGAGCATTATAAAAAATCTGGTAAATTTAATGCACGGCGAACTCACAGTGAAAAACGAACCGGAGAAAATTTCAGTTTGCACCGTGCGTTTGCCACAAAAAATAATCAGCTCCGATGTTTTAGGCAAAAAATTGGCTGAGAATTTAATGGAATTAACCGGCAAATCATTCGCAAAAGAATATATGCCTTATGGCAGCGTTCTCATTGTTGACGATGTGGAATCTAATTTATACGTTGTGAAAGAACTTATGTCGCCTTATGGCTTATCCATAGATACCGTTTCCAGCGGGTTTGATGCAATAGATAGAATAAAAAGCGGTCGCGTATATGATATTGTGTTTATGGACCACATGATGCCTAAAATGGATGGTATTGAAACGGTGAAAATTATACGCAAAGAATTGAAATATACCGGTCCCATTGTTGCTTTAACAGCTAATATTATGACGGGGCAGGCAAAAATATTTTTTGACAATGGTTTTGATGATTTCATTTCCAAGCCAATAAACTCCCGCCAGTTGGATTCCGTTCTCAATAAATTAATTCGCAACAAGCAAACCCCAAAAGTAATTGCAGATGCCCGCCAGCAGAAAAAAGATGCAATGAAAATGTACAAAAAAAGCGATGAGTATCTCGCGGTTTTTGCCAAAGATGCTAAAAAAGCACTGTTTGAAATTGAACAGACTTTCAAAAACATATCAGATGCTTCAAACGATGATTTGCAAATGTTTGCCGTGAATTCCCATTCCATGAAAAGCCTCCTCGCCGATATTGGCGAAAACACCCTTTCGCAAATGGCATTTGCTTTGGAAGAAGCAGGCAAACAGCGGGATAAAAACACCATTGCAAAAAAAACGCAGCAATTTGTTTCAGAAGTTGAAGCCATAGTTTCAAATATTGAAGCAAAACTAGTGGAAAAAAATTCCTACATTCTCTAAGTGCTAAAAGTTTTAACCAGCTCCGACCAAGAAACTGTGAATTTGGCTTTTTCATTTGCAAAAAGCCTAAAACTAGGCGATGTAGTTGCTTTGAACGGAGATTTGGGGTCTGGCAAAACGACATTCTGCCGAGGAATTTGCGAGGGGCTGGGCTTTGAAGGAGTGGTGAATTCTCCAAGTTACGCCATAGTCCACGAATATCCAAACACCCCTCCAATTTATCATCTGGATTTATACCGCTTAAAAAACGCAAGCGATTTGCAAGACACCGGAATAGATGATTTTTCAAAAGGAATAACTTTAATAGAATGGTCCCAAAATTTTCCGCTAAACATAACGCACAGCGTTGAATTTAAAATAATCAGCGAAAACGAAAGAGAAATATGCTGCAAATCTATATCTCTTTAGGCACAAACATAGAACCGCGAGAAAAGAGGCTTGCAGAGGCTAGACTTTTGTTAAAAGAGAGTGAGAGAACAAACTGGCAAGAGAGCCAAATTTATGAAACCGCTCCTTGGGGCAAAACTGACCAAGCAAATTTTTTAAATCAAGTTATTGGATTCCGTTCAGAAAAAACTCCTCATGAGCTTTTAGAGCTTTGCAAAAATATTGAGCAAAAACTTGGCAGGCAAAAGAGGGAAAAATGGAAAGAGCGAGAAATAGATTTGGATTTGCTTTACTGTGGAAATGAAATTATAAAAAGCGAAATTCTAAAAATTCCGCATCCCTATATTTCCGAAAGAGAATTTGTTTTGCGCCCCTTATGCGATATTGCGCCGGATTTTATAGACCCTGGCAGCAAGCTAACGGTTAAAGAAATGCTAGCTCAAACAACCAAATCTATAGCCTCGCCATACATTTTATCTTGAGTTTTGATAACAGCGGCATTGGCAGCAAAATCTTTTTCGCTCTTTATTTGCTCCACAGCCTCTTCTGCAAGGTCTGTTGCAGAAAAATCCGGTGTTGCGGAATTTATTTTTTGAATTGCCGAAATTTCCGTTCCGGGCTTTTGCGAAGTCTGAATAGGGCGGCTTTGCGAAAAACCTGGCGTATTTATATTGGCAACATCGTGCGCGCTTATATCCATTCTAAGCGAGCTTGCCGAAAGCGCAGAAACAGAAGGTATATCCATAATAGTAATATAGAAAATAACATTTACTATATTAAAATACTTATCCAAATTCAGAGGACTTATGTATAAAAGAGTTTTGGTTGCAAATAGGGGGCTTATACAGGCGGCGTGTGTTAGGGCAATTAAAAGCCTTGGGGCAGAGGCTATAGCTCTTTGCGAAGAAAGTGATTTTAATCAGGTTGGGGTGCGCGAGGCAAGCCGCGCTATTGTTATTAGCTCAAACAAAACAAGTTCTCCGTATTTGGACGTTGAACAGATTGTGCTGGCTGCAATGGAATGCAAGGCAGATGCCGTTCATCCTGGGTATGGATTTTTGGCTGCAAGCACGGAACTAAGCAAAAAATTGTCCACTTTTGGCATTGCCTTTATATCATCTTCTAGGTTGGCTAAGGGTCGCACCATAGCCGAAGAAAAAAAATTGTTAAACGATGTTGCCATAAAAGCAGGGCTTGCGGTTTTGCCACACAGCGAAGTTTTTGAAGATATTACAAAATTATCAAAAGAGGCAGAGCATATATCATATCCACTAATGGTAAAAGCGGCAGGGGCAGCGAGCGGCAGGTGCATTAGAGAGGCAAAAAATGCGATGGAATTACAAACCGCCATAGATAGCGTACTTCGACAATGTGAACGTTTTGGCTATGAAAAAAGCCTTTATTTAGAAAAAACATTAACACATCCACACATAATATCTTTTCCCGTTCTGCGCGATAAAAAAGGCAAACATATAATTCTCCCAGAAATAGAAGGTTCAGTGCAGTTTCGTTTTCGCAAATTGTTGGTAGAAAGCCCAAGCCCTTATATGTCAAAAGAAAACAGAGGCAAAATAATGGCTATGCTTCCGGCTCTCATAGATGGTCTTGATGTTGTGGGTTATGCAAATGTGGAATTTCTCGTTTCCGAAAATGATATTTATCTTTTAGATGTTAAAGAAAACATCCAACATTTTCACGGAGTAACCAACCTGCTAACAGGCGTGGACGTTTTGCGAGAGCAAATAAGGTTATATTCCGGTGAGCCTCTTTTGCTGCAAAAAGATGGCATTAGAACAGAAGGCTCTGTTATAGCAGTTAATGTGGATGCTATGGATCCTTACAGCAATTTTTCCGCATCACCTGGCAAAATAGAGAGAATGTTCGTTCCCTTTGGCGAGGGAATAGTGGTTCAAAGCCCCTTTGTTTCTGGCGACACGGTTTCTGCCAATTATGAATCTGTTTTGGCAAAAATCATGGCTTATGCCAGCACAAGGGAAAAGGCAATTTCAAATATGGAATCTACTCTTGCCAACTTCCGCATAGAGGGCATAAGCACAACGCTCCCCTTCTTGCGCGGCGTGTTAAAACATCCAGATTTTTTAAACCTCAAATGGACTGGAATGCACTTGACTTACGAAAACCGAGTGCAAGAAGTTTTGGAAAATATTCACTTGCCTGACGAAGAAGAACAAGCAGCTCTAATAGCCGCGCTTGCCCTAAGCACCGATAGCAATGCCTCTGCAATTATGGCTAATGCCGAGCATGGCGGTTTATTGTGGGCAATGTTCAGGCCCAAAAGGAAAATGGAATATTGATAAATCTTCCGCTCGCCGCCTCAAGAGCAGAAATAGAACTGCGCTTGAAGCAACAAAAGCATCTCTTGCTAACCGCCCCCACAGGCACGGGAAAATCCTCTTTCTTGCCGTGGCTGCTCGCAGGCGAGCAAGGCAGAGTAACGGTATTGCAACCCCGCCAGCTAGCAGCAAGAGAACTGGCAAAATTCTTAGCAAAATTCTACAAAGAACCAGTAGGAGAAACCGTAGGCTACAAATTCCGCTTTGAATCCAAAATATCCAAAAACACAAGAATTCTATTCCAAACCTACGGTAGCTTTTTAGCCGAAACTCTTAGTGGAGAATATTCTCAATTAAACTGGTTAATCTTTGACGAATTCCACGAGCGGCGCGCGGAGATGGATTTGCTTTTGGGGTTTGCTCTCTCAAAAGGGCAAAGGGTGGCTGTACTTTCTGCGGAGTTGGAAAGAGAGGCTTTGGAAAAATATTTGGGAGTGAAGTGTTTAAAGATTGAAAACCCAGGTTTTCCTGTGGAGATAATTAGGCAAGAGGCAAAAGCGAGCGAGCCTCTTGTAAATCAAGTGGAGCGAGCTGTTAAGAGCGTTTTGTATAACGAAATAAATGGAACTGTGTTGGTTTTTTTGCCTGGGAAAGCGGAAATTTCCGCTTGCAGGGCACGTGTGGCAGAGAGCCTTGGTAAAAATTCCCCTGAACTTTTTTCTCTTTTTGGCGGTCAATTAAAAGAGGAACAGGAAAAAATATTTGAGCCAAGCGAAAGCACAAGGATAATTTTCACCACGAACATAGCAGAAACATCTCTAACCATTCCAAATGTAAAAGTGGTTATAGATTCCGGTTTTGAACGCATGGCTTTTGATGCTTCCGAAACAGGTTTAAGAACGCTGAGGCTTTCGCGAATTGCTATGCAAAACGCGGTGCAAAGAACAGGCAGAGCAGGCAGAACGCAAAAAGGCTTGTGCATACGCTTGTGGAGCGAGCGTGAAGAGGCAAATTTTGCAACGTCTATAAAACCAGAAATTGAGCGTGTGAATGTTGAGAGATTCTTGTTGCAAAAAATTTCACTAGGAGTATCTTTTGATTTATTGACTGAATTGCCAAAACAAAAAGAAAATTCCGCTTTGCAAAAACTTGAAAATTTAAATTTGTTCAAGGAAAAGAAAATAACTGAACTGGGAAAAAAAGTTTTGCATATCCCTGTGCAATCATTGGAACTAGCCGTTGCACTAGCTTTGCAAAAAACGCTTTCAAAGAATATTTTGGCAATAACAATGCTTTTGGAGAGCGAAAATAAAAGCGGAAATATTTTGCATTTGGCAGAGGATTTTTTAGAAGGCAGAGGAAAATGGCAACGCGAAGAAAAATTGCATTTTGAGCAGTTGCAACGTTATGCAGGGGGGAGGGAGCATGGCACAGGGAATGGTTTGGAATTTCTCATTTCTGCCTTCCCCAATGCACTAGCTTTTAAAAGCGATGGAGAGCAATATTACAAAACCAAAGACGGTCTTTCTGTTTTTTGCGAGTCAAAGGAAAAAGCAATTTTGGTTTTGGGTTTAATGCGCAGCGAAAATGCCAAATTGCAAAAAACAAGCGCAAGCCTTTATGCTCCTGTTCCAGAAAAATATTTGCAAAGCGGCACTTCCAAAATGGAACTTCAATGGAAGCCGTCTCAAAAACAATTTGTAGCAATGCGAATTAGCGATTTTGGCAAAGAGGAATGTTCTGTGGAAGAACGCAAAGCTTTGGAAAGTCAAACCTCTGAGGCGTGGAAAACCTTGATGGCAAAAGAGGATTTCACAAGCCAGTGGCAAACCGATTCAAACTTGAGCCTGCTTGCAAAAATGAAACTGGCAACCAAACTTTTTCCCGAACACAATTTTCCCAAATGGGACGAAGAAGATTTTTGCCTTATTATGGACGAATTTTGCAATGGTATTTTTTTGTTAAAAGATTTAAGCGAGGAGCGGTATAAAAAAATTCTTGAGGAATATTTTGGTACCTATTGGCTTGATTGGCTGCACAAAAATTTTCCAAATTCCCTGAAACTCCAAAACGGCAGAATTGCAAAATACATATACAATCCAGACGGAATAGTTGAACTTTCTGCTAGAATAGGAGATTTCATGGGTATGCAAGGCGAGCATTTTATAGCCGAAAATCGTTTAAGAGTTCGCTACGATATTTTGGCTCCCAACTACCGCACCGCTCAAAAAACCTGGAATCTAAGCGACTTTTGGAAAAACACTTATCCAGAAGTGAGAAAGGAATTGAGAGGCAGATATCCAAAACACCCTTGGCCCGAGTTTACTGAATGACCCGACACTCATATTTGTTAGGCTTGGATATGAGTACGCCTCTTTCTCTTGGATTTGTGCCATTGCCTTCGGCATCTTGGAACACAAAGCCAGAACCAAAGGGACGGATTTTCACCCAGTCACCTGATTTTGGCATACGTGTTCTGCTATCGGAAAGTTTATAGGAATAATAAACCGCTTCAACAACGCTATCACCTTTGGCAGAACCTGGTTGAGCCATTACGTTAAGCCCGTGGGTTATTTTATAGGTAACGTTGGTGGCATAGTTTTGCTCTTGCGGCAACTCCCAACTCCAATCTAAATTATTCCATTCCAAATTGCGCATCAGAGTTGTATCTATCTTAGTTACAGGGCAAGCAGTCCCTTGGCTGCGCCCAAAGCAATAGCTAAATGGATTCTTAACCAAATTTATATCTGTGGCAGCCGGTCCGGCAAACACAGGCTCAGACAAATAGACAGTTAGAACTTCGCGGCAACCAGGATTATTGTTTGCATCGCAGTTTGTCTTGTTATTTGCAGCATAAACGTATTCAGCTTTAGTCACGATTGGCGAAATTCTGTCTAACAAAGCACTTGAAGTGGCATTGTATTGAAGAGCATTATCGCCACACGTGCCACCTATGCAGTTTTCTAGGTCAATGAATGGTATCCAGCTACTGACATTTCCTCTTCCTGATGTTAAAATATCTTTGGAGAATCTGGTAGTTGGACCTGCTATTGCTATTATGCTGTCGTTCCTTATGTACTGTTGCCAGTATTGGCGATTCCTAGCAAAGAAACTCGGATCTTTGTACTGACTCGCTATATAAGCTCTATCTTTCAATTGTTCAGGTGTAGGACCTGGAGCGTAGAAATACTGTGTATTTCCGTTTTCCCAAGTCACTTCCAAAAGCGCGGGGAGCAAACTATCGCCTTTGCGTGCAGCTGAGAAAGATCTGTTGAACTCAATATAAACGCTATCTCCAATACCGTCTCCATTTCTATCGAAAATCAGACTTTTCACAGGTATTGGCACTGGAGCATCTCTGAACCTTAGCCCAGTCCAGTGCGCTGAGGTGGCAGTTTTGTTGGGACCATAAACATTCCAAGTGGCGGTGCATTCCATAGGACCAGTGACTTCTGCTCCACGCAAATTAGTTGCCACTTTGCCACCTTCCATTCTCATCGGATCGCTTTCAACAATGGGATTTGCTAGTCCGCAACCAGCAGAGGCAGATGCGCTTTGCGTGAGTAGGAAGCTGCAATGTGTGCAAATTTCGTTTCTAGCTGGATCCCAAACTATAATATATACATCCAGAGGGCTGCCAACAAGAGGCGGTCTTCCACCTGTTGCCCATTTATCGTATCCATTTGGAGTAACCGCGTTTGCATAGCTTTGGTCGGTGAACCTGAGCATAGGCTGGCGTATGGTTATATGCAAGGAAGGAGTTTCGGAAGTTTCCTCAACCACGTTCAGAGTGAATTCCTTATTATCTTCTATGTCAAAATCACCCTCTATCCACAAGGTATCTACGCCTGAATAAGGAAGCACCCCAGAGCTTTTCGGAGTTTGGTCAGTTGCATTTGCGAATATTTTTAACCCTGTGCCACCTGTAATTGTAAGAGAATAACCTTTGCCTTCCACAAATTCCGGATCGTTGTCGTAAATAAAGGTTGCATAAGTTTGGTTTGCCCATTCGCCTATGGCTATGTAAATAGGAGTGCGTTTGCCGGCAATTATGGTTTGGTTCATTTTGGTTACCTCGCCATAGGCATTAAACAATTGCATCCTCCTGATACCACCATCTTCGCTAAACAATTCGCCCCAAACTATTCTGGCATTTGTTGCGGTTTCTAAAGCATATATTGGAAGAGGTTTGAAACTGGGCACTTGTACGTAATTTTCCATTTTTGTTTGAGATTCCAGAAAATACGACTCTCCTTGGTAATTGTTGCCATAAGGGTCACACGGGCTATCACGCTCCGGTACCGAGCAAGATATGAAAAGGAAGATGATTGCAAGGAAGAAAAATCTTAAAACCATATATGTACTCCTACTCCCGAAGCTAAAAATATACCGCCAACGGTATAAAACATATTTCGGCTACCACGGTGGCTTTCCACATCATTCCAATCACCGCTATCCCCTGTCCTGTAGTATCTATCGTGTGCATCCCACATCTCATTGTGTTTTCCATATCCTGCATAAATAATCGCCGCACCAAGCACATCCAAGCCAAGCGCAACCCAAAAACTGGCATTGCTAGACTTCTTGGAATCTTGCCTTTCATAAGAATCTCCAAGTGCCTGCACTGGAACATAAACTTTGCTCTTGTGAGTGTACTTAATCTTCTCGTTGTACTTCAAAACCACATTCACCGCTTCCATGCTCTCACCTATCTCTATCCTAGAGCACAGCGGAACAGCATCGCTAAAGGGCGTATCTCCAACTCGCCTGCCGTTCACAAAAACTGGCTCGCTCGCTGGCTCGCCATCTCGCTCCGCACTCAAAGCCAAGCCGCCTTTCTTTAGCGTTAAGTGGCTGGACATATCAAAAACCTCGCGGCTGCCCTTGTTTATGCCCACGTCAAAACTCAAAGCCTCGTAGCATCTGTGGTTGAGCTTTACATTGTATTTGCCGGGAGAAAACCTGTTCTCAAAAGAACGATATACCTTGCCATTTATATCTAAACTCCACTTCTCATTTTCCCCTATGCCGTCCATATAAGCTGGCTTTATTTCCAATACACCAAAATTGGATTTCAACCTTATCGCTATGCTCTGGTTGTTGCGGCTTATGAAAACCGTGGTGTCTGCCATTTCGTACTGCTCCATCGCGGCTATTATGCGAACGTTGCCGCCAAATAGCTCTGCCTTGCAGGGCGTTTTTAGGCATTTGGAGGAAGGTACGCCGTCAAAGCTCAATGCCGCACCTGAGGGGTCGGTGCTCAAATTAACTACGTACTGCTTTTCCTCGTTTGATTCATAAGAAGACGCTTTCTGAACGCCGCTTATGCCGCCTGCAACAGAGGGAGAAACAGAGCCGCCAGAAACACCCGGCATTTTCCTGAACATTTCGGGTGCTTTCTCGTTCAAAATCGCTAGCAAGCCGAATACATCTTTGGCATTGCCGCTAATAGTATGGATGGCAAGGCTGTTTCCGCTGTTGTATAGTTCAACGCTAATGGTTAAATTACCGCCAAAACGCCCAAGCCTTGCTTGTCCTATATAATCTGCATTCAATTTTACGCCCAATTTTGCCAAACAGCCTTCTGCTTCCTTGCAGGCGTTTTTCGCATTGTCTATACCGCCTAGCTTGTCTATAATTGTTTGCTCTGTCATTATGCCATAACGATTTTGCAAAACATTGCTTGCTATTTCACGCAGTCTTGCGGTTAAGTGCATTAGCTCGGTAGGCTCTATTTCAGGGCTGCCGTCATCAACGGTTCTCAGTATCGCAACACGCTTCTGTTCCTGTGGCTGCCCATAAGCGGCAAAGGCAAACAAGAGCAAAACAAAAAGAGGGGCTAAACGCATTTGAAAGAATATAGAAAACATATCCATCAACAGCTAGCAACAGGCACGTAAAAGCGCATTCAGTCTTGTACGCAACGAACACTAAGCAAGTGATTGCCTTTATCGTAGTAGTCGTACCTGTAAACATCCTCGTTGTTGTGGTATATGTACCGGCTGTAGGCGTAGCTAGCATCGTACTCGGTAGCAGTCCACCAGGCACCGGTGAAGCCGACATCGTCGAAACTGTCATCTGAACCGCCGTGACCGCCCGGCAGAGCCGCAAAGCCGTGATTGTTCGAACCTGGAATGCTGCTTTCTAAATTCCAACCATCTTTTGCCTTTAATTGGGTTCCCTCTTTAGGACCAACAAAATTTGTAAGCGTTGTCCACTCCGCATCGCTAGGTATATGCCAGCCCTTAGGACATATTCCTTGATGCTTTGCTCTTATCTGAGAAACACAAGAACTGGAATTGCAGCTATCAGGCAGATTCATTGCTGTTGCCCAGTTGTAAAGCCTGCCGTAAGTATCGCAAGTTTCTGTATCTGTATCACTCAAAGAGCTGCCATTGCCACATTTGCTGCCAGCAACGGCATAATTCAAATTCTCAGCCATCCACACTTGATTGTCAATTTTCTTGGTTTCATATTCCAATATATCGTTGCCCTTGCCGCCACTAGGTACACTACCAGCAGAGCTACTGCTCGGCTTTGAACTAGACGACTGGTCTCCGACAAAATTAATGCCTTCTGGATCGTACGGATTATCGCGTTTAAAATCCGTGCAGGAGATTAAAAGGAATATGCCTGCAAAAAGAAAAAATCTTAAAACCATATATGAACCCCTACTCCTGAAATTAAAAATATGGTGCCAATAGTATAAAGCATATTCCTGCTATTGCGGTTGCTTTCCACATCTTTCCAAGCATTTCTGTAATTCATGTAATCACTGTGCTGCTCTATTCCTTTGTATCTATCATAAGCATTTTTCGCATCCTGCTCTTTTGTATATCCTGCGTAAACAATAGCCGCTCCAACCACGTCCAAGCCAAGGGCAACCCAAAAACCTGTTTTTGGGGGCTTCTCTGCCTTCGGCATCTCTGGCTTCGCAGGTTCCGGTTCCGGCTCTGGCGTTGCAAGCTCTGGTTTTGGGACTTTCGGTTCCACGAGCATCTTTTTGAACAAATTAGCAGCGTTTTCGTTTATGATGTCACGCAAGCCGGCAATGTCTTTGGATTCGCCTGTAAAAGAACCCATCAAATTCCCGCTTACGACACTGTATAGTTCCACCTTTATAGTCAAATTTTCATTAAACCGCCCTATTCGCCCCTGCGCCACATAGTCCGCACTAACCTTCCTACCCAACTCCGCAAGGCAGCTAGCCTCCTTGCAAACCTTAATAGTATTATCCATAGACCCAAGAAAAGCGACTATGCTTTCGGTGGTCATAACCCCAAACCGTTCGCTAGGCAGAACATTAACCGCCGTTTCGCGGAGCCTGTCGGTAAGGTAAGTCATGTTGGCAACGCTTATGGAATCGTAGTCATCCATAGTGTTGATAATGGCAACGCGCTCCTGCATCTGCCCATAGGCAGCAAGAGCAAAAACCAGCAAAACAAAAAGAGGGGCTACACGCATATTGCTACCAAGCCTTAGCCGAATGACCTTTTGGAAAATCCAGTATTTTAATAGCCATAGCATCTGGCTGCTGCAAAACGTAAAAGCCATTTTCTAAAGCATATTTAATCGGCTTCGGTTTCACTACTGCTGTTGAAAACGCGCCATATATTTTTTTACCTTTAAATCTTAAAACCTTATGCAAAGCCTGCAAGCGTTTTATATGAGCATTCACATCTTTAATTGTCAATTCGGTTTTAGTCTCAACAGCTATCACAAACTTGCCGTTCTCAAGCAAAGCATCTACCTCTGCAATATTCCCATCTTTCTTCTCATTCAAAAACTCAACATTAGCAGACACCGCATCAAATTTAAAACCCTTCTCATTGAACTTATCAACTATGCCTGGTAGCAATATTTTTTCTACTATCTTGCCAAACTTGTTGGTTAGCTTACCTACTATATGATTATTTTCATCCAATTTACGATTATTTTTCTCCAAGTGTGCTCTGGTTTCAGCCAGATCACTAGTATTTTTCTTCAGCTCTGCTCTAGCCTCAGCAAACTCTTCCAGCATCTTGTCTATGCGCCTGCCCTGCTCATCCATGCGTTTTCCCTGCTCATCCATGCGTTTTCCCTGCTCATCCATTCTCTCGCGAAGTTCCGCTGCCGCTTGCTCAGAGCGTTTCCACTGCTCATCCATTCTCTCGCGAAGCTCCGCTGCCGCTTGCTCAGAGCGTTTCCACTGCTCATCCATGCGCCTGCCCTGCTCGTCCATTCTCTCGCGAAGCTCCGCTGTATCTTTTCTTGACTCGGCAATGCCAGCACGGAGCTCTACAATGCTCTCGCGAAGTTCCGCTGTATCCTTTCTTGACTCTACAATGCTCTCGCGAAGCTCTGTCGTATCCTTTCTTGACTCTACAATGCTCTCGCGAAGCTCTACAATAGAGGCTAAAATTTTTTCTGCATTTAACGCTTCACTCATAAATTATCCCTATTAAATCAATATACAAAAATCTTAAAACCATATATGTACCTATCCCCGAAGCCAAAAATATGCCGCCAATGGTATAAAGCGTATTCCTACTGCTACGGTTCTCGCCGCTTTCTTCTATTGTCAATATATTTTCCGTCTTCATAAAAAATCCGACTACGAATGCCAAAAATTAGTTTATTCTATCCAATTTTCCAAATTCAAATAAGGAATATCTTCATAATGCTTTTGATTGTTAGAGACTAAAATACCGCCATTGCTAATAACAATAGAAGCTATCAGTATGTCTGCATCGCCAATGATCTTGCCTTTGCTCCTTAAATCTGCATATATATTTGCTGCGTGAGAAATTGAATTGTCGTCAAAGCCGCAAACTGTGGAGTGTTTTAAAAAAGCCCTAAATAAATTTTCTTTGTTCGTATTATTCTTATACTTCAAGCCCTTTAATATTTCATATACATTTATGCAAGTCAAACATATTTTATTACCAGATTGAACAACTTTTAACAATTTATCACGGATAATTGTATTTCCTGAAAAATAATAGGATAAAATGTCAGTATCAAGAAATATCATTTCTGCCTAAGGAAAATTTTTCTCGTTCATTGACAACAGACAATGCCGAATTCAAATCATCGTTGTTCCACATTCCAAAATATTTCAAAATATCATCTTGGTCATCAATTTCCAATGGTTTGGTAAATGTTACTATAACTTCATAGCGACCTTTGACGGATATTGGCTCGTCCGTCAAAATCTTTTTTCCATCATAAACAGCATTTACCGCATACATACTAATAATATACAAAAAAATCGCCCGCCGCCCCAACAAAAAGCCATCAATAAACGCTCACAACCCTAAGCATACACCGCTTGCTTCGCTAGCAACGGCGCGTAAAAGCGCTTAGTCTTGGAGACAACGAACACTATACAGGTAGCTCTTATCGTAGCTGCTCCAACCCACATCCTCGCCGTCGTAGCTCATACCCCGGTTGTAGGCGTTGAGGCTACTGTGCTCGCTAGCACTCCACCAGCTGCCGTAGTTGCCGACACGGTAGAAACTGCCACCGGAACCGCCGTAGCCGCCAGGCAGAGCCGCAAAGCCAAAATTGTCCGTGCCTTTGCCATTGCTATTCCACAAAGGAGAGTTTGCCTTCAATTTGGTTCCTGCTGACGAGCCAACAAAACCTGTAAGAGTTGTCCATTCTGCATCGCTTGGAATATGCCAACCACTAGGACAAATTCCCTTGTGCTTTACAGTTATTTGCCCAGAGCAAGAAGTAGTGTTGCAGCCAGCTGGCAGAGCCATTGCCGTTGCCCAATTATACAACCTACCATAGGTATCGCAAGTCGCAGTATTTGCATCGCTTAGACTGCTGCCATCGCCGCACTTGCTGCCGGGGGCGGCATAATTCAAATTACTCGCCATCCAGGTTTGAGAACCAATTATAACTGTCTTATAAGTGTTCCCACCGCCGTCAGTTACAGATGGACCGGGAACAGAAACTTGGTAATTATTGCCGCCCGGATCGTCGGGGTTGTTGCGCTGAAAATCCGTGCAGGAGATTAAGAGGAACAAAAGAGCAAAGAGAAAAAATCTTAAAACCATATTATCCTTACCTATAAACAACCAAATTTCTCGCCAAAGCCATAATTGCTTCTTTAGATAAATCGTGATATTGAAATGCGTAAAGAATATTTAATAGTGCCTCTTGCGTTATTCCAACCGTTAAATTTGAATGGGATTCAATATATTTGAACGCTGTTTGTAGTAAAAAATAAACAGCAATATCCACATTTAATTTATTGTTATTAAAATTTTCATCTCTATGCTTGAACGGTTGCAACTTCAATATCCAAAAACAGTAAAAGGAAGTTTCGTTTAATTCATCCATCTTGAGCTTATGGAATATGTGAAAATAAATTTTTCTTTTCTCAACTCGCCCTACAATATCTCTTATAGGAGCATTTACATCCATAGGATCGGTTATATAAACTTTGCTTTTGTCAATTTTTATTCTATCTAAAATTTCTTTGACATTATCTATAAATTTCATATAGATAGAATAAAATTGTTGTTTTTCAAGGTTTTTAAAATTAGGAAAATCATTTATATCATTTGATTCTGACATATAAAATTACCCCTTTATCCAATTGCTCAATATATCGCCAATATTTTTCCCATCAGACGTGTTTTTTTTGGATAAATCTACATCCGAAATAAACTCAAATAAAGTAATTCCGTCTGGACGAATACGGCTATTATGCAATTTATTTTCACTGCCGATTGTTTCCCCCGTGCAATACGGAAAATCATCAATGGCAGGAATTTCTTTGTCAAAAGAAAAAACACCGCTTTTATTTTCTGCCATATAGAACCTCGGTTATTTGTTGTTCAATTATAAATGTAGAAAATCTTAAAACCATATATGTATCCCTATTCCTGAAACTAAAAGCATAGTGCCAATGGCATAATACATATTCCTGCTGCTGCGGTGGCTTTCCACATCTTCCCAAGTATTTTCATAATAGCTGGGCTCTCTCCTGCGAATATTGTAATCAGCATAAGCATTTTGCGCATCTTGCTCTTTTCCATATCCAGCGTAAATAATCGCCGCACCAAGCACATCCAAGCCAAGCGCAACCCAAAAACTGGCGTTGCTAGACTTCTTGGAATCTTGCCTTTCATAAGAATAAGAATCTTCAAGTGCCGGCACTGGAACATAAACATTGCTCTTGTGAATGTACTTAACCTTTTCGTTGTACTTCAAAACCACATTCACCGCTTCCATGCTCTCACCTATCTCTATCCTAGAGCACAGCGGAACAGCATCGCTAAAGGGCGTATCTCCAACTCGCCTGCCGTTCACAAAAACCGGCTCGCTCGCTGGCTCGCCATCTCGCTCCGCGCTCAAAGACAAGCCGCCTTTCTTTAGCGTTAGGTGGCTGGACATATCAAAAACCTCTCTACTGCCCTTGTTTATCCCCACGTCAAAACTCAAAGCCTCGTAGCATCTGTGATTTAGCTTTACATTGTATTTGCCAGGAGAAAACTTGTTCTCAAAAGAACGATATGCCTTGCCATTTATATCTAAACTCCACTTCTCATTTTCGCCTATGCCGTCCAAATAGCTGGGCTTTATTTCCAATACGCCAAAATTGGATTTCAACCTTATCGCTATGCTCTGGTTGTTGCGGCTTATGAAAACCGTGGTGTCTGCCATTTCGTACTGCTCCATCGCAGCTATTATGCGAACGTTGCCGCCAGATAGCTCTGCCTTGCAGGGCGTTTTTAGGCATTTGGAGGAAGGCACACCGTCAAAGCTCAATGCCGCACCTGAAGGGTCGGTGCTCAAATTAACTACGTACTGCTTTTCCTCGTCTGACTCATAAGAAGACGCTTTCTGAACGCCGCTTATGCCGCCTGCAACTGAAGGAGCAGCGGAAGCGGCTCTTACACCCGGCATTTTGCTATACATTTGGGGTGCCTCTTTATTCAAAACAGCTAGCAAGCCAGGTACATTTTTAGATTCTCCCGTGAAAGAGCCAAGCAAAACACCGCTGCCTGCGTTGTACAATTCCATGCTTATGGTAAAATTGCCGCCAAAACGCCCCAGCCTCGCCTGCCCAATATAAGCGGCACTTATTTTTCTGCCTATCTCAGCCATGCACTGCGCCTCTTTGCACATCTTGCGGGCATTCTCCTTTGAGCCCATCTTGTCTATTATGCTCTGAACGCTCATAACAGAATACTTATCTTCAGGCAGCATTTTAACAGCTATCTCTCGCAGCCTCGCATTCAAATAATTCAAATCCGTAAATTCCAACTGCGGCTCGCCATCATCCTCCGTATTCAATATGGCAACACGCTTTTGCTCTTCCTGTCCATAAGCGGCAAGAGCAAACAAGAGCAAAACAAAAAGAGGGGCTAACCGCATTTATGGAAATATAGAAAAATTACTATATTATAACCATAGAATCCCAACTATGCTCCTAATAACTCTCATCTCTCTCCTATCCCTAGCCTATCTAGGCTTAATGCTATACCTATGGCTCGGTCTCCTAAAAAAAAACTCTCAACTCTCAATTCTCAACTCTCAACTCCCTAAAGTTTCCATAGTAATCCCAATGCGAAACGAAGAAAAATTCATTGAAGCAACCCTAAATGCAGTGAAGACCCAAAAATACGCAGGGGAATGGGAAGTGATAATTGTAAATGACCGTTCAACGGATAAGTCTCCGGAAATTGTAAGGGATTTTTGCAAAGGGCATACAAATTTTTCTGTTATAGATATTCCGCAAAACTCGCCTCAAATTGCTTCGCCAAAAAAGAGAGCTTTGAATACAGGTTTTTTAGCGGCAAGGGGGGAATTTCTTTTGATAATGGATGCGGATTGTGTTCCTCCTCCAAATTGGTTAAATTCAATGGCTGCTCTTTATGCTCGCGGTGCTTCTGTTGTGCAGGGTTCAAAGGCGAATAATGGGGGGAAAAGTTTTTTGCACTCATACCAAAAATTGGAAACCCTCGGTTTTACCTTAATTGAAGCAGCCGGATATAATCGCAACAAGCCTCTTGTGGCGAGTGCGGCATCGCTTGGATATAGCAGGGATTTATTTTTCAAGTGCGGAGGCTTTGAAGGGCTTTATGATTTAGCCTCTGGCGATGATGATATGCTCATTCACAGAATGGCAAAAATTGAGGGAACCAAATTTGCCTATAACTGGGACTGGGGCGCGGTTATGCCAACCGCTCCGGTTGATTCGTGGAAGGCTCTTTTGCAGCAACGCGCTCGCTGGGGGAGCAATGGGGCAAAGTACGAGAGCAAGGCTTATTCCGCATTTTTGTTTTGCATTTACGCTTTTTTCGTTTGGCTTTTTGTCTCTCCCTGGCTAGTGCTATTTGGAATTTTGCCGCCTTATTTTCTGATTCCTTTTGCCATAAAATTTGCCGCCGATTTTTTATTGATTTTCACAGGTGCGCTTCGCCTGCGTTCCGCAAAGCTTTTGTGGTACTTGCCCCTTGTTGAAATAATCCAAATTCCCCTTTTCACAGCAGCCGTGCCACTTGGGACATTTGGGTTGTATAAGTGGAAATGAGTTACTATATTATAACTATGGGAGGCATTTATGAAGTATAAATGTTGGTGTTTCTTTTTCGTATGCTTGTTGATTTTTGCTTGCAATAATAGCAGCGATAACAACAATAATGGCAATTTGGAATATTCCTCGTCTTCTAGCGAGAATTCGGTTGCTCTTGTTAGCTCGTCTTCGGAGACTAGCTCGGCTTCAGAAATTATCAGTTCGGCTTTTGATGCCAGTTCATCTTCTTCCAGTGATTCCCCTTCTGAAATTAGTTCGGCTTTTGAAGCTAGCTCATCTTCTGAAATTAGCTCATCTTCTCCCATTAGCTCGTCTTCCGAAATTAGCTCATCCTCTCCCCTTAGCTCGGCAGAGTCCAGCCCTTCTAGCTCTTCTGAGGCTCCGCCAGAAATTAAAGCCTGGCCCACACTGAAAGAAGGTCAAAGCGGCGTTCTAAAAGGCTGGGGCTCGCGCTATTGGGATGGTTGCAAGCCGCACTGCGCTCTGCGCAATAATATAGATACAAATGCAACTCCCTTTAAAATTTGCAGAAATTGCAATAAAAACAATAAAGAAATTCCAACTTTTACTCTAAGCCCCGATATTGAAGTACACTATCAAGAATGGGATAAACAGATAGCTGTGTGGTGGTTGGGTTATAAAGAAACGGTGAGTAGTTGCGAAAAAGATGGCATATCTTATGTATGTTGGGATATGGCTCCGCTTGCGTTAAATGATACTCTTGCTTATGCTTTTGTAGCTGGCACGCTTAAAAAACCTGTTTGCGGTCATTGTTTTCAAGTTCAATTTGATGGCGGAAACCACGGCAACGATATAAAAGATGCTCATAGAAAACTTAAAGGAAAAACCCTGATTGTAATGGCTACAAATACCGGTGGCGATGTGGAAGAAGGTCAGTTTGATATTATGGTACCGGGCGGAGGTCCTGGCATGTTTGACAGTTTTGCAGAACAAATTGGTGTACCTAAAAACCAACTTGGAGAAGGTTTTGGCGGTTTTCTCACAACCTGCCAACGTGAAATCAATGATTACAATAAACCTGCCGAAGTTTATCAAGAATGCGTTAGAAAAAAATGCAATGCGGTATTTTCCAAACCAGAGCATAAAGACCTTTTGAGGGGATGCTTGTGGTTTACGGATTGGTTTATGGCAGCGGATAATCCAACATTTATTTCTAAAGAAGTGGATTGTCCAAAATATTTTACGGATAAATACCCATCTACTATAAACAAAACAAAGGACACCAAACTTGAGCCTTTTGCAGGTTTCAATAAACCGATACCCGCTGGCTATGAAACGGAAAAATGGAAATCAGAATGGAAATGAAACTAGAGAACATAAGTTCCCCCAAAGACATAAAGGAATGCAGCATAAAGGAGCTAGAAGCTCTGGCAGATGAAATAAGGGCTGCTATTTTGCGGCAGGTATCTGAACATGGCGGGCATTTATCGTCTAGCCTTGGAACCGTTGAACTTGCCATTGCCCTGCACTATGTTTACGATACACCAAAAGATATTTTGATTTGGGATGTTGGTCACCAAGCCTATGCGCACAAGTTGCTCACAGGTCGCTATGAAAAATTTTTCACAATGAGGCAGCTAGGCGGAATTTCCGGTTTCCCAAAAAGAAGCGAAAGCATTTACGACCCCTTTGGCACTGGACACGCAAGCACGTCCATTTCTGCGGCTCTCGGTTTTGCGGTTGCGCGTGACCTTGTTCAAAAAAACAATCAGGTTGTGGCGGTTATAGGCGATGGCTCAATGACAGGCGGAATGGTCTTTGAGGCGCTTAACAACTCAAGGCAAACAAAAAAGAATTTCACCATTATATTAAACGACAACAAAATGAGCATAAGCCCAAGCGTGGGCGCGCTTTCAAAATTATTCAGCAAGCTATCTGTTAAACACAGCCAATCCATAGAAGAAATTGGCAAATTTTTGCGCTCCATTCCCGACCACATTGGCGGAGGAAAGCTACGGGAATTTATGGAAAGCGGAAAGCTAGCTTTGGAAAATATAGCAAGCCCAGGGCAGTTTTTCAGAGATTTGAATATGCGTTATTTTGGACCTTTTGATGGGCATAATTTGCAAGAGTTGATAGAAACATTAAAAGGCATAAAAGAATTGCCAGAGATTTGCCTTGTTCACGTTTTAACTCAAAAGGGCAAAGGCTATGAACTCGCCACCACCAACCCCACAAAATGGCACGGTCCAGACCCCTTCCACATAGAAGACGGTTCTGTGATAGTGGAAAAACCTCGCCCAACTCTAACATCCATTTTTGGAAAAACCTTGCTCACACTTGCAAAACACGATAAAAAAATAATAGGCATTTCTGCCGCTATGCTAGACGGTTGCGGATTAAATATATTAAAAGAAGACCCCGAACTCTCAGACAGAGTTTTTGATGTTGGCATTGCAGAAGAACACGCTGTTGCATTTGCCGCCGGTCTTGCTTGCGAAGGCTTTACACCTGTTGTGGCAATATATTCCACATTTTTGCAAAGAGCCTACGACCAAATAATACACGATGTTGCGCTACAAAATTTGCCTGTTGTTTTTATTTTAGACAGAGCAGGCTTGGTTGGCTCAGACGGACCAACTCACCACGGAGCCTTGGATTTATCTTATTTGCGCACAATCCCCAATATGGTGATTATGGCACCCTCAGACGAAAACGAAATGCGCAATATGATTTACACCGCAACTCAATACAAAGATGGACCAATAGCCCTTCGCTACCCCAGAGCTGTTACCTACACAAACGAAATTCGCACGGAGTTTTCTGCGCTTCCCATCGGCAAATTTCGCGTTGTTAGCAAAGGGAGCAAAGTTTTGCTGATTGGCGTTGGATTTTTGCTCGCCAAATGCCTTGATGCTGCCGGAGTTTTGGAAAAAAAGGGCATAAAACCCACAATAATAGATGCGCGTTTTGTAAAACCACTTGATATAAAAGCATACCAAGTTCTTTTCAGGGAACACCAAATTGTTGCAACGGTAGAAGACAATTCCACAACAGGCGGCTTTGGTTCTGCCATTGCAGAAATTCTCGCAGAAATGAAATTAGCGCCTCGCCTAGTTCGCATTGGGCTTCCAGATTCTTTTGTGGAACAAGGGGAAATTGACGAACTTAGAGAAATGCTAGGGTTTTCGGGCAATGGAATTGCAAACCGAATTTTAGAAGCTCTTTAATAATAAGGTTCAAACTTATAATTGTAAATAAGCCACGCAAGCATTGCACCCAACATAGCTAGCCCCATAAATACAGACCACAACACAAAATCCACTATGGTAAATGGACCAGAAATCACTTCTTCGCCTTCCAACTTATCAATTTTGCGAATTTGTATTTCTGGCGGTTTTTCGCCTTTTGGTATTGGTTTGTCTTTAGGAGGGTCTGCATAGTTATACAACTCATATATTTCTCCGTTATCTAAGGTAAATATCAGAGTGTTTTTCTTTTTTGAACGGATTATTATTTCAACTTCGGTTTTCTTTGACTTTTCTTGTTGTTGCAAAAATTCGCTTATTTTGTCAATATAAGCGGCGTCTGGCTTTCCGCCTAGCTTCATTACCAAACGCCGCCTTATATTTTCTGCAGACATTATCCTTTTATCTTATTATCCACCCATTCCGCATTGCCTTTAACAGCCTCAACAGATTTGGCAAAAGCGGCTTTTTCAGCATCGTTCATTTTAACTTCAAGGATTTTTTCAATACCCTTTTCGCCAATAACCGCTGGAACTCCGCAATACAGCCCTTTAACGCCATATTGTCCGTTAAGCTCAACTGCACAGGTTAAAACGCTTTTCTTATCCAGCAAATATGCCTCTGCCATTCTAACTGCAGAAAGCCCTGGGCTGTAGAAAGCAGAGCCTGTTTTTAAAAGACCCACAATTTCATCGCCTGCCATTGCGGTGCGTTTGGAGAGTTCGTCAAATTTTTCTTTGCTCATAAGCTGTGGAAGCGGAATGCCGCCAACGGAAACAAAGTCGTAAAGGCTAACCATAGATGGACCGTGACCGCCCATAACAACAGCCTGAACATCGTCTGCAGCAACGCCGAGTTCCATTGCAACAAAGCAAGCAAGGCGGCTGCTATCCAAAACGCCTGCCATGCCAACAACTTTTTCCGAGGCAAAGCCTGTGATTTTTTGCATTGCATAGACCATTGCATCCAAAGGATTGGTTACAACTATAACAAAAGCATTTGGAGCCGTTTTTTTAAGTGCCTGTCCAACCTTTTCAATAATGCCGTAATTGATGTTCAAAAGGTCATCGCGGGTCATGCCTGGTTTGCGCGGAACGCCAGCTGTCACGATAACCACATCTGACCCTGCAAGGTCGTCGTAATTATTTGTGCCAGTCAAAACTGCGCTGGTGCCTATTGAAAGGCGACCTTCCATGATGTCTAGGGCTTTGCCTTGAGGCACGCCTTCCACAACATCAACAAGCACAACATCGCCAAGCTGCTTCTGCGCCAATACAAGTGCCATTGTACCGCCTATTTGCCCTGCGCCCACAAGCGCAATTTTCTTTTTAGCCATAAAAACCTCTTTTGGGTGATAATTCAGGGTAAAATATAGTAAAAAGTTTTACTATATTTAAATTGTGCGCTACTATTCTCTTTTTCTCGCTATTTTCCTCGCAGTTTGCGCTGTTTCAACTGGCTTTGCCCAAGACATTCTCGTCAATGAAGTGGGCTATGAGCAAAGCGGACCTAAACGCGCCATTATACAGTCTTCAGGCTCTATCTCGGATAGCAAAGCCGCCTTGGTGAATTCGCAGGGCAGTACGGTGCTGGAAATAAACCTTGGGGCGCAAACCTCTGTTAGTGGATGGGGTGGGCGCAATTTTAAAATAGTGGATTTTAGCACTTATCAGCAAAGCGGAACTTATAAGCTAAGAGTAGGTTCAAAAGAATCGCAATCATTTAAAATAGGGGAAAAAATACTGCAAGCAGAAACCGGGGCTTTTCAAGTGAGCTTTTTCAATGGAATGAGGAATACTTCGGATGGAGACAGGAATTTAAAAATTTACGGAAAAAATGAATACCACAATATGTATGGTGGCTGGAACGATGCTGCCGGAGATGAAGGCAAGCATATTTCACATTTGTCTTTTGCTCATTATTTCAACCCCCAGCAAATTCCGCTTGTCTCTTATGCCTTGCTGCACGCAAATGAAATGCAGCCAAATACTTTTGGTGCTTCGGCAAAATCAGAAGCCGCTTGGGGCACAGACTATCTTTTGCGCGCACTCTCAAAGGATAATTATTTTTACATATCCGTATTTGACAACTGGGGGCAAAACAACTATTCACGCGAAATTTGCAATTGGTTTGGAGAAGATGGAGACCGCGATGGCAAATTTCAGTCTTCGTTTCGCGGAGGTGGAGGAGTTTCCATAGCGGCTCTTGCACGTGCTAGCAAAATGAATATCAGTGGAGATAGTTCGTCTGCTCAATATTTAGAGGGAGCAAAACGGGCTTATGCCAACCTAAAAACAAACAACATCTCTTATCTATCCAACGGAGTGGAAAACATCATAGACGATTATGCCGCGCTCCTTGCCGCAACCGAACTCTACAATGCCACGCAAGATGCAACTTACAAAACAGAAGCAAACAGCAAAGCACAGTCGCTTTTAAGCCGCCAGTCCGATGAAGGGTGGTTTTATTCTGATAAAAAAAATGGGGCAAATAACCGCCCATTTTACCACGCCGCAGACGAAGGCTTGCCCATATTTGCCCTTTCGCGCTATGTGGAAATATGCCAACCAGACAACAAGCAAGCTATACGAAACGCCATAAAGAAAAATTTGCAGTGGTATGCAAAAATTATTTATGAAAGACCAAATCCCTTTGAATATGCCAAAATGTATGGAAATGCCTCGTCTGGTTCCAACCCAGGCTCTGTAGATCTCGCGCTTGGCGGCACCGCAACGGCTTCTCGCTCAGAAGGTAGCTATACCCCTAACTTGGCAATTGACGGCAATTCCACAACTCGCTGGTCTAGCTATCAGAATGGAGAAAATAACGATAATCAATGGATATCCATAGACTTAGGCAGTACTTACAAAGTGAACAAAGTAATTCTCAACTGGGAAGCAGCGTATGGAAAATCTTACAGAATTGAGGTTTCAACTAACGGTTCCTCTTGGACTACAGCAGCAAGCATCACCAATAACACAAGTGGAGGCATTAAGGAACATCCCTTTACATCCAGAGAAGCGCGATATGTGAGAATGTTTGGCGTGGAACGCGGGAATGAATACGGAGGTTTTTCTCTTTTTTCCTTTGAAATTTACGGTGAGCCATTGGAGCAACAACAGCCATCCACTCCGCACAACGCAAGATTCTTTATGCCTCAAACAAATGAAACAGGTTACTGGTGGCAAGGGGAAAACGCTCGCATAGCCTCTCTTGCATCTGCATTCATAATGGGTGCGCAACCAGCAGACCCAAGCGGCAAATATTGGGCAGACACCTTGTTTGGCATGGCTTATGCACAGTTGGATTGGATACTTGGTAAAAATCCCTTTGCAATAACTATGATGTACGGTTTTGGAAAAACAAATTATCCACAGTACAATTCATCAAAACCAAAGCCCAATATCAAAGGCGGAATTTGCAATGGAATAACCGCCAAAAGAGGAAACGAAAATGATATGGAATGGAAACCTTACGAAGACTATGGGGAAAACGCTTGGAAAAATTGGCGTTGGATAGAACAATGGCTCCCCCACAATGCTTGGTATTTAATTGCAATATCATCTCTTTCGCACAGAATAGATAATCCCATTATTCCAGAAGAAGACCCAGAGCCAATCATAGCAAAAACTAATGTGCAACTCGGTATTCAAATAAATCAAAAAGGTAGTGTTCTTTTTATGTCTTCTCAAAAAGACGTGGTTTGGAGAATTCACAATTTGCAGGGGAAACTTTTATTTAGCTCAAACTCAAAAGAAACCAAGTGGAATGCAGGAAACTTCAAAGGAACCCTCGTAGTCAGTGCATTTAGCGGCTCGGTTGCAGAGAGCAAATTGTTTTCTATTTTACAGTAATGATATTTAGAATCTTACCTTTTGCGTTTTTACTCGCAACGGCGGTTTTCGCCGTTCCATTAAATTTAACCGGCACGGTTAAGGCACTCAGCGAAAGCGGAGAACCCATTAAAGATGCCGTTGTCCTGTTAAAAGTGAATGACAGTTTAATTGCTTATGCTCGTACCTTGAGCGCTCAAGATGGCAAATTCAAACTTTTGCAGGGCAAAGAAGCACCCGGCGAAATTCCAACTCCACCAGACCCTATAGCAAAGCCGCAAACCATTTTGCCCACTCAATTCGCAAGCTACAGTGTAATGGATTTGAAAGGAAAAACCTGCAATTCCCTGAGCAACCTTCCCCAAGGCATTTACGTTCTCATTGGCAAAACCGAATCTGGCAAAAATTTCAACCTCGGCACACTTTACCACAAAGGCGGCAACCTAAACCCCAAACTCCATACCCTATACCCCATACCCAAAAGTTTACAAAAAACCACCACCACCGCAGGCGAAGTTCAGTTGATTGTTCGCAAAGCAGGATACTTGCCAAAAGAAGTTGAATTTTCCAGTTTTGACGAAGATGTAGGCACAGTTGTTTTGGAACGCGACCCGCTGGAAAAAAGAATTGATAGCGTGATGGCATTGATGAATTTAGACCAAAAAATTTACCAGATGACACAAGCCCAGGTTCCCCAGAGAGGCAACATTTCTTTTGGTTCCGGCGGGAATTTATATGGCTCAATTCTGCAAGGTGGCGATGCCTATTCAAATAGTGTGCTAAGTTCAATGAATTCGGCTTTAAATTCTGCCAGTCCAAAAATTCCAGTTACTTATGGCAAAGATATGATGCACGGAGCTGCGGCAATTGAAAACGCAACCATATTCCCTCACAATATTGGAATGGGGGCAACAAGGGATTCCGCCCTTGTTCGCAAGGCTTGCGAAATAACTGCGCAAGAATCTTGGGTTGGAAATGTGGATTTGATTTTTGGTCCTGCAATTTCCGTTCCGCAAGATGATAAATGGGGCAGAACTTATGAGGGCTTTGGCTCAACGGCAGAACTTGCGATTGAAATGGGAGCGGCTTGCATTAGAGGTTATCAAGGCACAAAATATAATGCCGAATGGAGAGTTATTGCAACCGCTAAACATTATTTAGCTGATGGCGGAACTCAAAACGGCAAAGACCGAGGAAATGTGACTGTAAGCAATGATGTTATTCGCAAAATTCATTTTCCAGGTTACGAAGCCGCTGTGGAACAAGGCGTTTTAAGCGTTATGGCGAGCTTTAATCAAATTAACGGAGTTCATCAGCACATAGATTCCGAGCGTTTAACTGGCTGGCTAAAAACAGAACTCGGCTTTGACGGTTATATAATCAGCGATTGGCTTGGCATTGGAAATTCGCTCACTCCCGGAGCAACAGATGCAAATAATTATGCACCCCCTACCGGAAGTCCAAATCCCGAACAAACGAAAACAGCCATTAAAAATGCAATCAACGCTGGTATAGACCTCGCTATGGAACCCGGCACCGAAAAAACTTTCATAGACGGGCTTAAAGCTCTGGTACAAAACGGCTCTGTGCCTCAATCACGCATAGACGATGCCGTGCGCCGCATTTTAAGGGCAAAGTTCCGAGCAGGCAGAATGGACAATCCCGCAGGCATTAGCAGCACTGTTAAAAATAAGTATGGGGATATTGGTTCTGCTGCTCACAGAGCCATTGCAAGAGAAGCGGTTCGCAAAAGTTTAGTGCTTTTAAAGAATGAGAATAATGCTTTGCCCATTTCAAAAAGCACCAAAGTTTTTGTAACGGGTAGCCATGCAGATGTTCCCAGCTATCAGTGCGGCGGTTGGACTCTTGGATGGCAGGGTGCTTTAAATATTAGTTATGATATGTTTGGCACTCCTACTGTTACTGGACCAAAAGCCGTTCCGGGTGCAACAAGCATAAAAGCTGGTTTTAATTCTGTAGTTCCAGGCTCAGTGACCAATTCTGCTAACGAAGCAAGTGTTATAGTTTACGTCACTGGCGAAACTCCTTATGCCGAGTGGCAAGGCGATCTCACAAATCTAACATTTCAGGATAATAACCTCGCTTCATTGAAAAGCCAAAACTCCGGCAAAAAAATAATCACGGTATTCATAAGCGGTCGCGCAATGGAAACAAGTTCTCTGCTTAACAACAGCGATGCCTTTGTAGCTGCTTGGCTTCCGGGCAGTGAAGGTGCAGGCATTGCCGAGGTGCTATTTGGCGATCATCCTTTTACCGGCAAACTTCCCCGCAAATGGGATAATACACGCGATTATGGCTTTGGACTCAGCTATTAAAGACATTGCAGAAAACCTTTACCAAGGCAATATTGGCATAGCTAACTCTAAGTATTTCAGTATCTTAGACGAGTTATCCAACTATGAGCCTTTTGTTAAAAATGCCCAAAATGTGCTTAAATTGCAGGAAAATGAAGATTGGGTGGGTTTAGCAGATTTTTTTACTGAAATTTCATAAAAACGTGATGATTATCACTAAAAAATAACAAAATGCGAAAAGACTCTTTTTTTATTTTTCTATATTTATCCCTCAGATTTTGGAGATTTCTATGGAATGGAATAGAGCATTTGACAGACGATTGGATTTTATAGCCAAATATCGCAGTTTGGACAAAAGAGTACCTTTAGAAAAAAAGAAGGCTCTTCATTATCTAAACCAGCAAAGAGGCTGCTTTCACGCTTTTCAATATACAAATAAAATTTTAGAGCTTTTTATATTTTTGGATGAAGAAAACAGCATAGAAACTTCTCTTTCTTACCTCTCTTCAGATTTAAAAAACCTAGGCGATGTGCTGCTTCGTTCTGCAAATCCAACAAATCCGTTTTTCTTGGCAATAAGAGAAGAAGTTCCCACTTGGCACGCAGCCAACGTGGACACAACAGACTTAGAACCGGACTTAGAATCCGATGACGAAGATAATGAGCAAAAGCTAGAAATCACCATAATGCGCACAGATGCCGGCAAAGACATAAGCGACCACGAAATGAGACGTACGCTGCGCAACTTGCGCGCAAGATTAAAAGCCTGGCAGGTGGAACTCAGCATAATAGCAGATATAAGCGCAGAATTTGACGACTTAGACGAACACGAAACCGAAGATGCAGTTTTGAAACTCTCCCTTGAAAGTGAACCGCTCAAAATAAAAAGCAAAAGAGGCGAGCTTTTTGTGGGCTTTGTTCCAATTCAAGAAATTTACGATTATCATTTGGAACTCGGTCGCAGGCACAAAGCAAAGCACAATATGATGATAGTTAGCTCCAACATACGCACATATTTAGGCAGCCAAACCTACACCAACGCAAGCCTTTTAGACGCATTCCTAGGCATGAAAAAAAACGGAACCATAGAAGAATTTCCATTTTTGCACAACGGAATGACCTTAACCGGAGACGATTTGCAATCTCAACGCCCAAAGCACGATGGCGAAAAATGGCATTTATATATAGACCATCCAAAAATAATAAACGGAGCGCAAAGCCTTTTCACTTATGAGCAATATGCAAGCAGAGAAGATGAACCTGTTAATCCGCTCGTTTTGGTAAAAGTTGTTATTCCATATCCTTCAGAAACAGAAGAACATGAATCCGGCAATTTTGTAAGGCTCGTGACTATGGCGAACAACCGCCAAAATCCGGTGTTCAGCTATCACTTGCGCGCAGCAGACGATTTGCAATTCTTTATTTGGCAAAAAATGCAAGCAGAAGGTTTTTACTACATATACAAAGAAGGCGTTAGACCAAAAACCCGCACACGCAAACTGGAAGTTCGTATGCGCCCAGAGCTTTCCAAAACAATGCTCCTTTTGGATTCTAAAATAACCGAAAGCCGCGCAAGCGACCAAGTTTTTGACCAAGAGAGTTTTTATCAGCGTTGCTTTGGCTCATTTTACAGGCAAACCACCGAACACGAAAGCCCCTTTGTTCGCCTTTGCATTATTTACACAAAAGCGTGGCAGCTTTTGGGCAGGCTTCCATTAAAGATAAAGGCGGTAACACCCGGACAAGGAACCCGCATAGAGCCAAACAAAGATAATCCATTGACTTCTGTGTCTTGGTATGGCGGCAAATTAGAAGATAAATTTGCATTCCGCTCTGCAATTCGCGAAGTTACGATTGCTTTAACTCTCAGATATTGGTTGCACTATGGAAGACCTTTCAGGGATTTTCAAACTCTGCAAGACAACGAAAACGAATTCAACAGCTCAATAATAAGATTTGTTAAAAAGATTTTGGATGGTGCTCTTTCAAAAGTGATAGTGACCGAATACAAAGATAATCCAAAATACTTTGATGTGCTCCGAGTTATAGATAACGAAACCGGAGAAACCGTGGAAAGGCGTGTTTGGAAGGGTTTTACCAATACAGATGTTTATAACCATCTCTTGAGCATTATGAGCAAAAATGAACGTACATGGGAAAAATGCAATGGCGGCTTAGACGATATATGGGATTAATATGGTTCTGATAATTTTTCTCATTTTTCTGCCTTTTGTTGTGGTAATAACAAGCATCTTGGTTTTTAATATTTATTTGCGAAAAGAAATCACAAAGCAATTAAATCCTAAATCCACCATAGACCAAGCCTATTTAGAAGCAGAACAAACAAGAAGAGACGATGAAGATTTAGGTAGTGCTTTTGTTAAAGTGAAGGAACAGTAGATTATGGACAATATGTTAATCAGAGCAAAAAAAGCAGAGGCATATTTGAAAAAAGCCGGAAAATTAACGGAAAAATGCTTGAAAAAATATATCCCAAACAAAAATGAAATTCCAGCCACTTTGCATTCCGCAATGCGCTATGCCTTGTTAGCAGGCGGCAAAAGGCTTAGACCCGCTCTTGCACAGGCTTCTTATGAACTTTTTGGCGGAAAGCCATCTGAATCCATTAATTTGGCAATGTCTGCGCTAGAAATGTTGCACACGTTTTCTCTGATACACGATGATTTGCCCTGTATGGACGATGATGATTTTAGGCGTGGCAAACCCACAACTCACAAAGTTTATGGAGAAGCAACCGCAGTTTTAGCAGGAGATGCGCTTTGCATTTTTGCTTTTGAATTGATAGCCAAAACAAAAAACGTTGCTGTTGTGGAGGAACTTGCTCATTCGCTTGGCACAAAAGGGATGATCGGCGGGCAGGTTATAGACACAGAATCGGAAGGTAAACCCGTTGATTTGGCAACGGTGGATTATATTCATTATCACAAAACCGCTGCGTTAATAGAGGCTTCGCTGGTGATAGGCGCTCTACTTGCCAAAGCCACTAAAAAAGAGTTGTCTTGCATACGCGAATTCGGAAAGGGAATAGGTCTTGTTTTTCAGATAATAGATGATATTTTAGATATTGAAAGTTCAACAGAGGAACTCGGCAAAGATGCAGGCTCAGACGTAAAAAACGGAAAAGCCACCTACCCCGCAGTTTTGGGTTTAAAGGCTTCAAAAGAAAAAGCACTGGAGCTTTATAATAAATCTCTGAAACATTTGGAAAAGTTGAAAAACAAGAATACAGAGACTTTAAAGAACATCGCAGCTTTGATTATAACGAGAACGCACTAGCCATAACCTTTGATAGCTTCTCCGCATCTGGCAAATAATAGCCGCCAATATCAACGGGTTTTCCTTGTTCAGCGGCTAGCTTTGCAACTATTTTTTGCTCGTTTTCGGTTAAATGTTTTGCTATGGATTCAAATTTGGTTTTTAGTTCCAAATTTTCTGTTTGGTTAGCGAGTTCGGTTGCCCAGTAAAGAGCTAAATAAAAATGCGAGCCTCTGTTGTCTAATTCGCCGAGTTTGCGAGCCGGAACGCGGTTGAATTCCAAAATATTTCCATTTGCTTTGTCCAGTGTTTTTGCCAGAACTTCTGCTTTTTTGCTCTTTGTTTGTTTTGCATAAAAACTTAGAGATTCCGCAAGAGCAAAATATTCTCCAAGCGAATCCCAGCGCAAATAATTTTCTTTCAAAAGCTGCTCTACCTGCTTTGGTGCAGAGCCACCCGCACCTGTTTCAAAAATTTTCCCGCCTGCCAAAAGCGGAACTATGGAGAGCATTTTTGCAGATGTTCCAAGTTCTAAAATTGGGAATAAATCCGTTAAATAATCTCTCAGTATATTTCCAGTCGCAGAGATTGTGTCTAAACCATCCTTTGCCCTTTGCATGGAAAAAAATATCGCATCAAGGGATTCTTTTATACTCACATCCAAACCGTTCAAATCTATTTTTGAAAGTTCATCTTTAATTTTTTTCTCAACTTCTCTATCGTGCGCACGGTTTGAATCTAGCCAAAAAACAACAGGGCTTTGCGTTATCTTTGCTCTCTCCACCGCCAAATGAACCCAGTCGCGAATAGGAATATCCTTTGCTTGGCACATTCTGAAAATATCGCCTTCCTCCACATCTTGCTTTAACAAGACTTTGCCATTTCCATCAACTGCTTGCATAACTCCTTTTTCTTTTGCAATAAAAGTTTTATCGTGGCTACCGTATTCTTCTGCGGACTCTGCCATTAAGCCCACATTTGGAACACTGCCCATAGTGGCAGGGTTAAAAGCACCATTCTTTTTGCAAAAATCTATAACTGCCGAATAAATCCACGCATAGGAGCGGTCTGGAATAAGAGCGAGTTCATTTTGCGGAGCGCGGCGAATAAGAGCGGGCATTGATGCATCCACAATTATATCATTTGGGCTGTTGAAATCCATAGAAAGTTTTGGAGCATTTTTCAGCACATTTTGAATTTCATTTTCAATTTCTGCCTCTTTTATAGTTCCTGCAATTTTTTTTCTCAAATCCAAAAGTCCATTATTTGGATCTATGCCGAGGTCCGCAAATTCCTTTGAAAATTTATCGAAAAGAGTTTTGAAAAGAGTTTTAAAAGCAACGCCAAAAATCACGGGGTCGCTGACCTTCATCATTGTTGCTTTTAAATGAACAGAAACCACCATTTCTTCTTTTTTTGCCTGTTCATATTCCTGTTCAAAAAAGGTTTCCAGTTTCTTTATTTTAAGCACAGCGGCATCTAAAATTTCGCCTTCCAAAAGTGGCGCAGATTTTTTTAAAGTTGTTTGCTCTCCCTTTTCATTTACGAATTCAATTGAAAAAGAGGTATTCTCACTTAAAGTTATGGATTTCTCACTTTCATAAAAATCTCCGCTTTGCATTGAGGTAACTTTGGTTTTAAAATCGCTTTTCCACTCCCCCATTGAATGTGGGTGCGCCTTTGCGTATTGCTTAACAGAAAGCGGGGCACGCCGGTCTGAATTGCCCTGCCTTATCACAGGATTTACGGCAGACCCCTTAACTTTATCGTAAATTGCCTTTATTTTTTGCTCTTCTTCGTTATGCGGATTTTCGGGGTAATTTGGAATTTTATAGCCTTTGCCTTGAAGTTCGGAAATAGCCGCCTTCATCTGCGGCAAACTCGCAGAAATATTTGGAAGTTTTATTATGTTTGAGCCAGGTTCTCTCGTCAATTCACCCAAATATGCAAGGTCATCTGGCACAAGGTTAAAAGCCGCCAAAATGCGAGCGGCAAGGGATATATCTTTTGTCTCTATTTCAATGCCTGCCGCTTTTGCAAAAAACTTAGCTATTGGCAGCAGGCTCTCAGTTGCAAGCCTAGGCGATTCATCGGTTAGCGTGTATATTATGGACATGGGGGTAAGGTAGAAAATTTCGCGAAATTTTCTACAAAAATATTATCAATTTTACCAATAAGTCGTTGATCATTATTTTTTACGAATTTACCATACAAATCTTCAATTTCCTGTTTACTACTTGTAGACAATTTGTCTAAATCTAACATTCGCCCATTGTTCAAATCATTCGGTTCAAATTTTTGCAACCCGTTACCATATTCTCTGCTATTGTCTTCAAAAATTTGACGAGCAGTATCGGTCAAAAGATAAGCAAATAATAATTCAATACTTACATCTGAAAATAAATTTATTTGAGGATATATGCAATGGAATGTAGTTAAATTTGCAATATTAGCTTCATTGCGAATGAATCGTAATCCTGTACGATTGAAAACTGAAACCCAAATTGGTGCTGGCGGTCGATTTTCTAACAAATACCATGGTTTACGGTTTGCAGTTAAATATTTTTTATGAACTTGCTCTTGTTCGCCTTTTCGTAAATAACTTGTAACATTTTCATTATCGGAGTTTATTGCATTTATTAAAAATACATTTTTATCTTTATTTTTTAAATCTTCAAAATTAGACTTCGTAAAAAAGTTGCCTTCTACATCAATGGAATGACATACGCAAGGTAGCAAGTAATTCTCATCGATTTTATATTTTTGAGCTTTTGATATGTTAAAAGTAAAATAATTGTTAGCACCAGTAGCAATACCGCGTACTACTTTTGCATAAGTTGAAAAAGGCACAAGATTTTTAAATTTACGTTCATTTTGTATTTGATAGTAGTATTTCCATTTAATTTCAGGATTAAGTTCAGAAAAAGAATATGTCTTAGAATTTTTAGAAAGTTTTGGATAATCAACAATCAAATTTTCAATGGTATCTAACTCTTTAATTGATTGAATATTTGTAAATTGCACTTTATTTGTTTTGCCATCGTTGGCACAAAGAATTATAGAAGCAGTTGTCAAGGCATTATCAAAAATATTTTCTTCAAAATCGAACACAATGATATGTCGTAAGGTTCCTGTTTTTAATAGTTGCGTTTTAACTAATTTTCCATAATCAGAGTTTAAAAATTCCGAAGGAATAATATAGGCACACCTTCCATTCAATTTTAATTGGTGAATAGATTTCAACAAAAAAATCGTATAAAGATTGGTAAAACCGTTAAGTTTGCATTGCAACCGATTTTCTATTTCTTTGAGAATATTTTTGTTATCGTAGTCGTGGAATTTAAAATAAGGAGGATTACAAATAATACCATCATATTTGTTTTGCCAATCATTAAAAATATAATCTTTTAACAAAAATTCAATTTTTTCAGTATCAAAAAATTCTTTTTTGGCATATTCAAATATTACATTGTCTATTTCAAATCCTTTAATTTGTATATCGTTTTTCTTTGCTAATAAAATTCTCGAAAAAATACCTAGACCAAAAGCAGGTTCTAAAATATCATATAATTTTTTGTTACCTAGTAACCATCTAGCCATCAATTCAGCTATAGAATATGGAGTGAAAAACTGAGCGAATTTTTCACGGTGTTCCAAAGAAATCGTTTTAGAATAATTTGATTCTATAGATTTTTTATTGTTCATTAAAAATCTCCTGTTTTAATTTCTAAAATTTTCGTTAGATTGTCAATATCAAGATATGCTGTTCCGCCTTTGAATGTAACATAAAATAACAATCGCCCTCTATCCATTTCTTTACGAACACTTTCGTGATTTGGTTCGTCTATTTTTGAGGCAATTTCAATTCCAGATTTTTTTGAATTAATTTTAATAGTGGTCTTATTTTGGTTCTTTGTATCTGATTCAATAGAGTAAATTACACCATCATTATCTGGATTTGAAATAATTTGTAAGATTTGTTCAAAGGAAATTCCATAAACTTTATCAAAAAAAACTTGAAAATAGAAATGCGGTATCTTAAAAGTCTCAATCCACTTATAAACAACCTTAATATCTTCCACTTTTGGCGTAATGGAAAGGTAATCACGCTTTTGTATTTCTTTTATTGCAGCTTTTAACTGTTTAAATAATTCATTTAATTTGATTAAACGTTCATTAGAATTCCAACCAGGAACCTTAAAGTCGCTAACATTTAACGTTTTTTCCGTTATGCTATTTAGTAAATCTATATAATTTTCCCGATGTGGATTTGATAAAATATCTTGGTATTCAACAAGAATTTTCTCTTTAGTTTCTAACGCAATTTTGGTGAATTTTCTTATTCTAGCTTGCATTGCTTCTTCGTAACGATTTATCAGAAAAGCACTTGAGCGTACTTCAATACCTGCAATGGCTCTTTTAACATAATCAGTAATTTGCTGGTGCGGAATATGACTAATATCAAAGCCTAATTTTACGTCAAAATCAGACTTTTTAAAAATCAATAAATCTGGTCGCTTTCCAATAGTATCTAATTCATTTTGAAACTCTTGATAAAAAGAATCAAAACCTTCTTCTCCTGCTATTATATTATCAGATTTTCCATATTTTACAGCAATAAACTTTTTAGAAGTTTCATTTATAGCACGAGTAACAAGATTTTCAGCCCAATCACCTTGTTCCTTATTAGTTATGAAATTAGATGAAGCTTGGGTAGGTACGCGAGCAAAATCCCTTGGTTGGGAAAAATCAATCAATTCACTAGGAACTTTTTTCGTTAATTCTCTGATTTTTTCAAAATATGTCATATTCCTTTTCCAAGTTCCAAGCCTAATAAAGTTATTTGTAGCATATGAAGGAATATAGAAAAAAATGAAATAGCTTCCTATAGTGGCAGCTATTTTACTATATTTACTCAAAATGACCATAGAAGAATCTCAAAATGAGATAAGAGATATTTTTGCCGCCTTTGGGAGTCCAGACGACAAATGGAAGTTTTTGTTGAAAATTGCAAAAGAACATGGCGGAATGGCAGATGATTTAAAGCAAGATAAATTTATTGTGAAGGGTTGTGCGGCAAAAATGTTTTTGGTTCCAGAATACAAAGATGGAATTTTGATTTTTCATCTGGACACAGAAGGCGGAGAGTCCACTCCGCTTTTAAGCAGAGGTTTGGGCGCACTCGCATTGAAAATCTACAACAATCAAAAACCGGTGGATATTTTAGCCGCAAAACCGGAATTTTTTCAGGAAATCGGCTTGCAAATAGGCTTAACGCCAACAAGAGCAAATGGATTTGCTAGTTTATTAAAACAAATTTATATGTATGCAAAGGCATATTCGTTAATGGGGAGCAAATAGTGATTAGCGTAAAATCTGTGCTTAAATTATTATTGATTTTGCTAATAGTGCTACTGCCTGTTGTTTTGTTTTTTGGCTATAAAAAAGCAAAGGTGAAATTAATATCCTTCCTTTCCAATCCAATAGAAATAGGCAATGTTTTAATAATTCCGCAAAATTTTCAAAGCACTTCTATTTTAAAATTGAAATGGGAATCTATCAAGATTGTAATTGACAGCACAAGTTTATTTATTGAAAAACCAAAAATTTTAATACACCCAATGGTTGGCGGCAATAAAGAACTGTTGAATATTTCCATAGACAGCGTTTATGCCTCTATAAACAACCAGCAAACTACAAATGGACAATCAAAAACAAGCGAAGAGCACATAAGCCATCCAGATATATGGCTGCCGTTTAGAGTTATTGTGAGAGTGAACAAAATCGCAACTGATATTAAGGATATTGGAAGCTGGAAATTAGATTCTCTTGTTGCGGTAAAATCTGCACGGCAAAAAAGATTTTTCTTAAAAGCCAACAACATAAACGGAACTTATATTGCAAAAAATTTGTTTTTAAATGCGGATTACAGATGGGGCGAAATATTTTCAGATGCTTCAATTTCAATATCCGACAGAAAAAATGATTCCCTAGCCATAACCTTAAACGCCCCAAGAAAAATGCTAGAAGACTTATCTGCCGAAATAAATGCATACATAGCCGATTTGCCATTTTGGTTAAAAGATAAATGGCCGCAAGAAGCACCCGCAATAGGAAGAATAGTTTTAAATTCAAATGCCTCCATAAATGTTCTGCACAACAAGGTAGATTTCAACTTATCACTGCAAACACATATTGGAGAATTTTGGCAACTGCCTGCATTTAACACTGCCATAACCGCTTTTGGAAATATTTCTGGCATTTCGCAAAGCGAAATTTCTCTAAAGGGAAAAAACGGAGAAAGCATAAAAATAAAAGGCAATATCAACAGAGATTTGGATGGAAGCGCAGAACTTGAAATAGAGGGAATAAATTTAACGCTTGGACCTGAAACTTTGCCTGCAGATGCAAAATTCCACAGAATCACAAAAAAAGGAAATTCCATTACTGCAAATTTCACAACGAACGCAGGCTCTAACTTTATCACGAAAATAGATAATTTGAACGAACCAGTGATAGTATTTTCCGCAGACGTTGTTTCAAATGAACCCTGGGCAGTGCAATGGACTGGAGAAATGGTGAAACTGGAAAGCCCCACTATTTTAACAGGTTCTTTTGCTTTTAAAAATATTTTGCTTAAAGCAAATTTAAAAACAAAAGTCCCATACGCTTATTATGCCGCCGCAGATGAACTTGATGTGAATCTCTGGTTAAATTCTGATGGTATCCATTTTCCGTATGGTACAATAAAACGCGGAGGTTACAAAAGCGAGTTTACGGGAGAAGTTATGTGGTCAAAGGAATTTTTTACATTTAAATTAAATCAAACAAACGGAGGCAATGCGGAAATTTACGGAACATTTGAGCCAAAAATAGAACTCAGCTTGCAAAACTTAAACTCTCTTGAATTGCCTTATGCAGACCCCGATATGCTAAAAGGCTACAGCGGATTTATAAGCGGAAACCTAAAACAGGATTTTGAAACCAGAAAAGGGAAAGCTTCTGTTTCGCTATCCACAGAAATTAAAAACTACAAAATAAATGCAAAATCAGATATTGAAATGCTAGGAGATTCTTTAATAGTTAAAAATTTTGAATTAGAGCAAAACGAAAAAAGAATTGAAGGTCATTTATCAGCACTCATACCAAACGAAGCTCGAAAAAATCTAGAAATTCAGCAAGCAGGCGTAAAAGTTCCATCTATGGACATCGTTTCCATTTTGGCAATATTCAAGGATTCAACTCTTTTGAGCGGCATGGCAAAGGGCAACTTAGAATACGATAAAAACACCGGTTTGGCAGGTAAATTTGACCTTTCAAAAATAGTTCTTAGAGGTTTGGATCCAAGCACTATAAGTTTCCCGAATTTGAAATTAGAAGCCTCCGGATATTCTGCAAAAATTTCCGCACCCATACTTTTGACTGGAGGCTTGTGGAACGGAGATTTAGAACTAAATGTAAACAATATTGGGCAAAAAAGCGATTTGCCAATTTCTGTTTCTTATGCAGCAAACAACATAGACAATGCGGGAAGCTTGACATTTGAAGGACTTGTGAACAAAGATACGCAAAAAATATCTGGAAATATACAGGTGCTGGGCGATTGGTTTTTACCAAACGGAGTGGGCGAAGTTAAAAATACAAATATCAACATATCGGCAAAAAGCTCGCTGGGAAAAAATATTTTGGATTCCTTAACGGCAAATTTCAGCACAAAGAGAAATTCTTATGAAATGGGAATTTTCAAAATACCATTTACATTTGATGGGCATATTAAAAAAGGCATCGTTTCGGTGGATTCCGCTTTTATATATGGAGAACAAGATGAAAAAATAATAGCTAAGTTGCAATTTGACTTAAACAGTGCAAATTTGAAAGAATTCTCTTTCTATACGGATCAATTCACATTATTTTTATTGAATGAACATTGGATTAAAATTAAAAATGGAACTGGAAAAACAAAAATTGACCCTGCAGGAGTAACTGTTTTTGCCGAACTACCATCAATTTCCTATCGCATGGAAAGCCAAGAATATGGAACAGCTTCTGCAACATTAAAAGGGAATGCGGCATATCATTTCCCATTTCAAATCGAGCAAACTCAAACAAATTCAAGTATAACGGGAAATTTTGAAATAAGCAAAGCATCTTACAGAAAAAATATGGATTTAATGCCAGACCCCATGCATTTAGACAGAACACTTAAAGTCATAAATAAATTTCGGGAATCGCTAGTGAAAGAAAAAAGGGTAAATGCAACCGAAATGCACGCTATGACCAGCCGCCCCACAACTCTTAACATAAAGCTCCAAACATCGGGAATGGATGCGGCAACCATAAGCTCCAACCTCGCGGCATTCGCATTTGTGGTGAATGTATCTGCATTAGGAACAACAAGAAATATTCTTCTGTCTGGAGATATAAACGCCGTTGGAAAAGGACAAATTGGCTATAAAGGCTTAACTATGTTTGATTTGTCTCGCTTAAGGCTTTACTGGCTAAATACGCCAATAAAACAAGGCATAATAGACTTGCAAGCCTCCAACAATTATCCGTTTTGTATGCCAGATGAAAATTCAAATGAAAAAAATTGTACAATCAATATGAATGTAACAGGTCCCTTTGCCAAGTTGAATATGCAGCCAACGGCAAATTGCGATATAGAAGCTTCAACAGCACTTATCTATTACAGTATGCTTTTGGGCTGCATATCGGAAGACTACACTTCTGGCACTCCTATTGACCGCAACAAGTTAGCAGGAAAATTTCTGGGCAAGTTTATGTCTTCTACAATAAATAAAAGTTTGGGCGGAAACGTGGTTGGAAATATAGACTTTAAATGGCAAATATTCGGTGAAAAAAACTCCACAGAACAAGACACAAATTATATACGAGTTCCAATAAGCCTTTCCAGATGGGTTTCAAATTTAGAAGCTATTTTGGGTTGGTCAAGCGATGAAAGTTCAAATCGCAGCTATGATCAATCGTACGAAGCTGGTCTTCGCTATTCGTTGCCAGTTTTTGATTCAACAGACATAAGCCGCAATTTCATAGACCCATCACTGGACTTAAACGCAAATTTGGTAGCACGGAGATATGAAACAACAGAAACATACGACGAAACTAGGTTAGAAAAAAATGTAGGTCTGCTTTACAGTCACAAATTTTGGGATCCCTGTATTTTGGGTATAGGCTATTGCAAGGTTGCCGATAATCTTTTGAATTCCTCAAAATAATTCGGAAAAGTTTTATTCACACATTCTGGATTTAGTATTGTTATCTCCGCTCCATTTTTACTTGGTGAATTCAAAGAAAGCAAACTAAAGCACATAGCCATTCTGTGATCGTTATAGGTTTCTATTATTGCGGGCAAAATTTCTTTGGATGGGGTTATTTCTATAAAATCGTCTCCGGTTATCACTTCTGCGCCAACTTTGCGAAGTTCGTTTGCCATCGCAGAAATTCTATCTGTTTCCTTTACTCTCCAGCTCGCTATGCCTGTGATTTTTGTTTTACCTTTTGCATAGCAGGCAAGGGGGCAAATTGTCATTGCCGCATCTGGGAAAAGAGTTGCATCTATGGTTATGCCATTTAAATCTTCACCCATTTTTTCCAATACTTCCAAAAATTTCACATCGCCTTGCAAGCCGTTTTTCTCAATGCCTTTTACAATCACATTTCCTTTTGTAATTGCCTTTGCCGCCCAAAAATAACTCGCAGACGAAGCATCGCCATCTATTTCAAGAGTCTGAGCTTTGTAAACTCCCTTTTCCACCTTAAAATTTTTATAGTCGTTATTCTCAATTTTTATTCCAAATTTTTCCATTAAGCGAATTGTCATATACACATAAGGTTTTGATATTAACTCTCCATCCACAATTATTTCCAGCGCCTCTCTGCAATATGGAGCGGCAATCAACAAGGCAGATAAAAACTGGCTGGATATATTTCCTTTTATATGAATAACTCCACCATTTAATCCATTTGCCTTTATTTTCAAAGGCGGGCAGCCATCGTTTCCCAAATATTCAATATTTGCACCCAGCGTTCTCAAAGCATCCACCAAATCTTTTATGGGTCTCTCGTGCATTCTAGGTTCGCCGCGCAAAATATATTCACCGTTTTTCAGGCAGAGCGCAGCCGTTAAAGAACGCATAGCTGTTCCTGCATTGCCCAAAAACAATTCCGCTTTTTCGTTTGAAAAATTCTTGCCAAGTTTTTCAAGTGCCTCTCTCATGTATCTGGTATCTTCGCTTTCCAAAATCCCAATGAATTTGCTCTCCCCTTCTGCCAAAGCTCCCATCAACAATACCCTATTGGAAATGCTTTTTGAACCAGGGACTTTAACTTCACCGCTGAAATTGGAAGTTGGTTTTAATACTAGCTGAGAGTTCACAAAATTTCCCTTTGCAATAATCCTTGTTTCATAATCAAATGTCTGTATGGCGAATTTTGATAAAATGTTGGGTTGTGGGTTGCCATTATCACCGCTGTTCCGCTTGCATTTATTTTTTGGAAAATCCTAAAAACCTCGCTCGCATTTTCTGGGTCTAGGTTACCTGTAGGTTCGTCTGCAATCAAAAGGTATGGGCTGTGTATCATTGCTCTGGCAATGGCTACCCTCTGCTGCTCACCGCCAGAGAGTTCTGCTGGCAGGGAATTTTTCTTTTGCAAAATCCCAACTGCGCTAAGTGTTTCCAAAACCTGTTTTTTTATCTCTGCCTGCGAAAGATTGCTGGAAACCAAAAGCGAAAGAGCAACATTTTCCGCAACTGTTCTGTCGCCAAGCAATTTAAAATCTTGAAACACTATTCCTATTTTTCGCCTCAAAGCCTGAATACGCCCAAGCGATATTTTTTTGCTATCATAATGCTCAGTCCCAAAATCTATCAAAACCTGCCCATTGCCCTCTCTATCTGGAAATTCATCCATATAAATCATTCTCAAAAGCGTTGTTTTGCCTGCACCGCTCGCTCCGGTCAAAAACACAAACTCGCCCTTGGCAATTTTCAAATTGACATTAGAAAGCGCAACATTGCCGCCATCATAAGTTTTTGACACGTGAAGAAAAGATATCATTCTAATGGGAATATAGAAAAATATTTTGCACAGTTGCTAAAATTTTTCTATATTGTAATATAAGGTAATTTTTGGGAATTTTTTATGAAAATCAAAAAGAAAGAGCCGCTTGAAAGGGAATTTGACTATTATATAGCCAATCAAGGCAGGCTTGTCAAAAAATTCAACGGAAGAGTTTTGGTTATAGTTGGGGAATCTGTTGTTGGAGATTATCCTTCTGTTCCAAAGGCATATTTTGAATCTTTGAAAAAATATAGACCAGGCACTTTTTTAATTCAAAAATGCTATCCTGGAAAAGAAAATTACACGCAAACGTTTCATTCTCCAAGGGTGATATTCAAATGAAAAAACAGAAATCTTTTACTGTAAATTTCAAGAAAATAGTTTTTGACATAACAACAAAAATATTAATTGCAAATGAAAAAAATATTTCAAAAGAATTTACAGCAATTTGGGATACTGGGGCACAAGGCTCTGTTATCACAAAAAAGGTTGCAAAAACTCTGAAATTAACCCATATAGGTTGGACAACAGTTAGAGGAGTAACTGGCGAAGCAAGAGCAAAAATATATTTTGTTGATTTTATTTTACCTAGCAAAGTTCAGATACAAACTGAAGTTACGAGTTGCGATAGTTTGGGAAGCGGTGATGCTCTTATTGGGATGGATATAATAACTCTTGGAGATTTTTCAATTTCAAACTATAAAAAGAAGACTGTATTTTCATTTAGAATACCGTCTGTTCGTAAAATAGATTTTTGATATTTTTCGGATAAAATCTATTTTTTGCGACACCCATTGTCGCCACTCATTTTTATATTTAATAATAGATTCAACAAGCGAGGTGAAAGATGACTGAAGAACAAGTTTTTACTGAAGTAGAAAGATTGAGAATAGTTCTAGAAATCGGGAGAGAAACTCGTGAATGTTTCGATAGATTAACAGAGATACTTAATCTTCTTAAAGTTCCTGAATGTGATTCTAAATATGAACTTATAAGAGAAATTGGTGAACTTGTTGATAGAATACATGAATTAAATTTGAAACTTTGCGATGATGAAGAGATACTCTAGCTGCTTATGAAGAATTAATGGCTATAAAAAGAGATAAGGGCGAAAAAAACATAGATTTTTAACCGAAATTTGAAAAAAATCACTTTTTTTCTCTTTTTTTCAAAAATTTATGTAGTTTTATATGTGATTTTGTTCCTATGTTGGGGGCGAATTAACTAGAGAGGTGAAAGATGGCTGAAATGAAATGTAGGTATTGCGGTAGCGAAGTTACTGATGGAGAGTTAAGGGGCGGCTCCTATTGTCCTCAAAGTCCAAACAACAAGCATCAATTAACTTAATGGGAGTTTACTATGAAACCGAATATAGTTGAACAGCATAACAAAGAATTGGAACAGCTTTACCAAAAAGCGAAAAAAGATATATCGGCAGAAGTTGCTGAATACAATGAAAAACAGCAAGACAAGCCTTATAGTGCTACCTTTCCATTATTTTTAAAATCTTACGAACACTATGAAAACGCTGAGATAAAAGTTATGATTTTTGGACAAGAAACCAACGGTTGGGGTGATTATGACCCAGACAAAACCATTGTAGAAATAATGAATGGATATGTGGAATTTTTTATTTCAGAGTATTGCTATAAACATTATGGCGGTCATTTCTGGAATGGCATAAATAAAATCAAGAGATTACTAGAAGAAAAAAACGCTGGCAAAAGTATCGGCTATTTATGGAACAACGCTGTAAAAATGGGATATAACAGAAACGGTTTTCCGCATAATTTTTATGGTACCATTGTGAAACCTCATTTGAATAATCTCATAGTAAAAGAAATAGAGATATTAAAACCCGATTATATCATTTTTCTCACAGGATACAGATATGACGGAGTATTAGCTGATATATTTGGCGAACTAAAAAAAGACCAAGTTGAGGGATTTCCCATTGATAAACTATGCGAAATAACAATTCCAAATGTAAAAAAATCTCTAAGAACATATCATCCAAGACCTTTATACCAAAATAGGTACTTAAAAAGTTCTAGGGGCAAAATTTTTAACAAAATAATAGAAGAAATAACACAAGATATAAATCTAAACTATAAGAGGTGAGAAATGGAAAGATATATTACATTTAAGGTTAACGTTGAAAATCAAAGTGATTGGGCTGAAGCATTTCCAAACTATGCTAATAAAAATGAATATCTACCTTGGGAAGAGTATGGTGAAAGGGGACTTTTCAAAGACCATACGCAAGCGGTCAAACCATTTGTTTATAGATTGAATGAAGCTCCTAGTGCGAGTTCTATAGTATCTTGCGGTGCTTCTATATTTGATGCTTATGAATCCGATAAGCATGGAAGGCGTTTAGATCTGGATAAAATTGAGATTTACCCAGATTATTTTAAAATAGTTCGCCATTACCGAAAAAAAGGGGCGGAGTGGAATTTAAATGGGTGGCTTAGTATATACTTGAAATCACTGTTTGGTTTGTGATAATTTATATATTGGTTCATTTTCTATCTTCCCAAATATGCGCAATACCGACACCTTGAAATGTCAGAGTTATGAAATCTAATCTCTGGTTTCCTTATGCTCAAATGCAAACAATGCCGCCTCCCTTAAAGGTTGCAAGTGCCAAGGGTGTAAGGATTTATTTGGAAGACGGTCAAGAACTCATAGACTCCATTTCCAGTTGGTGGAGCGCAATTCACGGCTATAACCACCCAGAAATAAACTCCACTATTGAAGAGCAAATGCAAAAATTCTCGCACGTCATGCTCGGTGGTTTAACTCACGAACCTGCGGAAAAATTGGCAAAAGAACTTGTGCGCATAACTCCACAGGGGCTAAATCACGTGTTTTTTGCGGACTCCGGCTCGGTTGGAATGGAAGTCGCTATGAAAATGGCGGTGCAGTTTTTTAAAAACAAGGGCGTTGATGGCAAAATCAAATTTGTAAGTTTGTATAAAGGCTATCACGGAGATACAACCGGAGTAATGTCCATTGGAGATCCAGAAGAGGGAATGCACCACATTTTCAAGGGCTTTTTGCCAAAGCAATTTTTTATTCACCCATCTCTGCAAGAAATGGAAAAACTATTTGAGGAACACAGCGATGAAATTGCCGCCTTTGCCTGCGAACCTCTTTTGCAGGGTGCGGGGGGCTTTAATTTTTACCCACCGGAATTTTTGAGCGGAGCGAAAAAACTATGCCTTCAACATAACGTGCTATTCATAGCAGACGAGGTTGCAACAGGATTTGGGCGCACGGGAACGCTGTTCGCTTGCGAACAAGCTGGCATAACCCCAGATATTATGGTTCTTGGGAAGGGCTTAACGGCAGGTTATTTGGGGCTTTCTGCAACTCTTGCAACAGATGATGTTTATAATTCATTTTTGGGAGAAAGCTACGAAAAAGCATTTATGCACGGACCAACCTTTATGGGAAACGCCTTAGCTTGTTCTGCCGCTCTTGCTTCTCTTAAAATTTTTGAACGCGAAAATTATTTGGGAAAAATCGCTCGCATAAATGAAATATTGAAAGAGGAATTGTTGGGTTTTGAGGCTAAGGGAGTTAAGGAAGCACGTGTGTTTGGTGCTTGCGGCGTTATAGAGACATTGAATGAAAGCCATCACTCAGGCATTCAGGAATTTGCACGGTCGCGTGGTGTGTGGCTGCGCCCATTTTTGAACGTTGTATATACAATGCCGCCTTACATAATTTCAGAAGAGGAGCTGAGAAAGGTTTGCTGGGTTATGAAGGAGTTTTTTCTATATTATCCCCTGTAGAGGATTATTTTTTTATCTACATCCCGAAGCCTCTGCAAAACAATTCTCATATTGGAGAACACTCATGAAATCAAAAGTGACGAATAAGTTCGTTTTGATTGGCATTCCTAATTGTGGCAAATCAACCATCGGCAGGCGGGCAGCAGAAAAACTGCAAATCCCTTTTTATGATACAGACCTACTGGCGTACGAGAGATTAAATCTCGATAATCCAGCAGAATTGTTCCTGTATAGAAACCTTATGCGAGTTATGGAGGAACACCGCAAACTTGAAGCCGAGCTTGCGGAACTCAAAGGTCCCGCCATAATTGAAGTCTATCCCGAAAGCGTGCTGACTCAATTAGATACCAAAGTTATGAAAAAGCTAGGTACCATAATTCACATTAAACGAGACTTAAAAACCATGCTTGAAGAGGCAAAGAAAAAAAAGCGCAGATTGGTTTTGCAAAATATGACCACTGGTCAAGAAATAAATATGCAAGCCGAAACCATAAGGCTCTATGCAGAAGAATTTCAGCAGTTTGAAAAACTCGCAGACTTGTCATTGGATAACGATGGAACTGAGGATGAGGCTGTGGAAAAATTGGTGGCGATGATACTAAAATAACTCCAACCCCTTGCCTCTAGCTTCCCCTATCGGCGTTAACGGCTTTTCCTCTTTGCGGCTCAAAGCTTCCCTAAGCTTTTGCTGCTTTTCAAAATTCTCTTGGAAAAACACATTTTGCTTGGATTTATTCAAAATTGATTCCGCCACAAAAACCGCCTTTCCAGCATCTGGCACGTAAACAACAGGCTGCTTTCCAACAGTGGCGATTTTTGCCGCGGTGTGCAAAGCAGAAGTTGTGGCTCCGCCTATCATCACTGGAATTCCAAGATTTTCTTTTGAAAGTGTTTCCACAACAAAACTCATCTCTGAAAGGCTTGGCGTTATAAGCCCCGAAAGCCCAACCAAATTTGGCAAGTGTTCCTTTACTGCTGCCAAAATTTTTTCTGCTGGGCACATAACTCCAAGGTCTATAATTTCGTAATTGTTGCAGGCAAGAACAAGGGATACTATGTTTTTCCCAATATCGTGCACATCGCCTTTCACAGTTGCCATAAGAATTTTGCCGGCTTTTGCAGTTTGTGTTGCGGAACTATCTATATATGGCTGCAAAACCGCCACCGCTTTTTTCATCACCCTTGCGCTTTTCACCACTTGCGGCAAAAACATTTTTCCCGCACCAAAAAGCTCGCCAACCTTGTTCATACCGTTCATCAAAGGCTCTTCAATAACTTTCAGCGGACTGCCATAAGCTACACGCGCCTCATCTGCATCGCTTTCTATAAAGGTATCTATGCCCTTAACCAACGCATAAGCTATCCTCTCTTCCAAAGACAGCTGCCGCCACGCCAAGGCATCTGAGTGGCTCGTTGCCTCGCTTTTTCTCTCCTTTATGCTTTCCGCATATTGCAGCAAATGGTCGGTTGCATCTGGGCTACGGTTGAAAATTAAATTTTCTATTAAATTTCTCTCCTCAGCCAAAATATCATCGTAAA
>Ga0268262_10000099_pt1 | contig 105952 bp, 108 predicted proteins | sample TergutNc150P3_FD_190354 | JGI IMG/M metagenome (GOLD analysis project Ga0268262, IMG submission 190354) | Nasutitermes corniger P3 segment gut microbial community from laboratory colony in Florida, USA - Nc150 P3 (SPAdes) (version 2) | ecosystem: Host-associated > Arthropoda: Insects >... | reverse complement strand
GAAGAAACAGCCCTTGTGAATTATCTGTGTATTTAAATCGTGCCATAATCTGTTCTCTCTAAATATGCTCTGCTTTTTATGCAAATTATTTTTCAATCCTGACAAATTTTATTTTTTCAACAGTCTCGTTGCTGGAATAATATTTGGAATTAGCTTGATCTTATTTGGGCTTTATAAGTCGGGTTTCCCTAATACTGTCAGGTCATTGTTAATATCAGGCGGAATAGCGGGCTGGGAGGGCAGCAGTTTCGGATGGGTTATAGGATGTATTGTTTTTTGTATAGGTTTTGTGTCTGGATTAAAATGGTCTTTTGCTCTTGATTCTGCCGGAATTATGTATGAGGATCACCATAGACGTAACGATGAAAGAGCTGATATGTAACTAATTATTGAAACATATATATCAATGGCGCAGGTATATACTTCTCAGGCAGCTCCATTGGTTGTAATACCTAAAGACCTCTCATCTCTTCGGATTTTATAAGTCTTGTATCTCTTGAATTTAATACATGGTTTACAGTATCAATCATTTTCTTTTTATCTTTTTGCAAGGTTCCGTTTATGGGGAGATAATTAGAAGCATGAACTCCTACAAATTTCAGATCGTCAATTGTAATATTCTCAAAGATCATCTTCATCTCCTCTAATGTTTCAAAAGGATCAAGGAGCTGAAATTCTCCTTTCTGTACCTTGTTAAACAAAACAGTTCCGGGAACAGGAGTAACGGTTAAAGCGGCAAGATATTTGGGCTTCATCTCATTTGTTATTTTTGCAGTTGCAAAGGCGTGTTCCTTTGACCTTTCGCCTTTTCCTGCCAGCCCCAAAAGAACCATTGACGAAAGATTAAATCCTGCGCTGTTTAAGTTTAGCCCTGCTTGCAGCATCTCGTCATATCCTGCGCCTTTGTTTATTTCATGGAGCAACCGGTCGTCACCTGTCTCTACTCCAAGATATGCCTTTGTTAGTCCGCTGTCTGTCAGCGCCTTTAGCTCTGAGATACTTTTTTTTAGTACGCTGACCGGTCCTACATATGTACCGACATGTCTAAGTGAAGGGAACGTATCTTTTAACTCGGAGAGTATTTCAAGGAGGGTATCTGTCTCTATATCTATTGCATCGCCATCGCACAGAAAGACCTTTTCAATATCGCCGTAATGTTCTTTTGCTAATCTTATATCCTCTTTTATTTCTGATATTGGTCGTATCCTGTATTTTTTGTCTTTGTACATGCCGCAAAATGTACATTTATTGTGGGAACATCCGATAGTACATTGAAGCAGATAACTGTTAGCTTCACTAAATGGTCTGTATATATTCCCTTCATATCTCATATACTTTCCGCCTGTTAAAATTTAATGAATACAACGCCTATAGTTATAAAGATTATTCCAACAATCTTGTATATGCTTATCGGGCTCATGGGATATCCTACAAGTCCGTAATGATCTATTATTATTGATGCGATCATCTGGCCTGCTATTATAAAGGCAAGCATTGACACAGCGCCGACCTTATTGACAAGTATTATTGATGATACAACATAAAAGGCTCCGAATGCTCCGCCTGTCCATACCCACCATGGCGCTTGGGTAAAAGCTTCGGGCTTTGGCAAAGGAGTTCTTGCAATAAGAGCAAATACTATAATAGTAATAGTCCCTGCAAGAAATGAAATTACTGCCGCAGATATATTTGAACCTGTAAAGAAACTTAAACGGGAATTAATCCCTGCCTGAATCGGAACAGTAGCTCCGGCTATTAATCCAAGCAGTACAAAAACAATCATATAATTTTGCATGTCATTTCTCTTCTCTGAAGTATGTTGCGCCAAGATTTGCAGGCGCAGCTCCTAACTGTGATTTTCTTGCCGAAATAAGAATTAAGATTATAATTGTAACAACATAGGGAAGCAGATCAATAAGATATTGCGATATGTTAAACTCATATTTTTGAATTCTAAATCCAATAATATCTAATCCTCCAAATAAAAATGCTCCGCACAGCACTAAGAACGGATTCCATTTACAGAATATAACCAGCGCAACTGCTATCCAGCCTCGCCCTGCCGTTATATTATCCTGCCATGATGGAATATATACAAGCGAGAGATACGCTCCTGATAAACCGCATAATAGTCCGCCTATTAATACGTGGATATATTTATAGAACGATACCTTTACACCTGCAGCATCAGCTGCCGCTGTGTTTTCTCCTACTGCACGCAAGTTTAAGCCTATTTGAGTTCTATATAAGTAGAGACCGGCAATGATGGTTGATAGATATCCCATGTACACTAATATTCCTTGATTAAAAAAGATTGGTCCAATTACAGGTATATCTCCAAGAAATGGTATTTGAAAATTTTCAAAAAAAAGTTTTATGTTTTGAGGCACTGCTTCTCCTATAAGACCTTGCCCCGTGAAACTTGCAAATCCGGCGCCAAAAATAGTTAAAGCCAATCCTGTCACTATCTGATTTGCTCTGAGTGATATAGTGAGTATTCCATATATCAGGGCGCCAATTCCGCCTGCAAATATTGCCCCAAGCAGTGAAAGATACGGATTTGATGTAACGATTGCTACTTTAAATCCAATGACAGCCCCTATAAGCATCATTCCCTCAACGCCAAGATTAAGCTGCCCTGATTTTTCTGTTATAAGTTCTCCAAGGATAGCATAGACTAAGGGGGTTCCGGCAACAATAGCTGCAGTAAAAAACGATATATCCATCTATAGCTCCTCAACTTTTTTCTTTCTTATATACGATAGTTTGTACCTGATAAAGAATTCACTCCCCAGAACAAAGAACAGTATCATTCCTTGTAATATCTGCGCGGCTGATTGCGGTATTTGAAATGCCATCTGAATAAATGTTCCACTCTGCACCAGCGCTGCAAATAATATACATACAATAGCAATAACTGGCGCCCGCAGTGATGAAAGCCAGCTTGTTATTATTGCAGTATAGCCGACACCGTGTGTTATCTCTACGGAGAGTGTTTTATCAACTCCTGATACTTCTATCATCCCTGCTAATCCGCAGAGTCCGCCGCTTAAAAATATTGTATATATTATTATGGCTTTAACATTTATACCTGCATAGCGGGCTGTATTTTCACTTTCGCCGACAACGTTTATTTCATAACCGATCTTTGTATGATTTATAAAAGAATACATTATAACAATAAGTATTAGCGAAATTATCCACCCTATGTGTATTCCGAAAAGTGTCGGCAGTATTGCATTCTGAGCAAACCCCTGTATTTTAGGAAAACCTAAAGCTTCGGGATCTTTCCATGGACCATATTGGAGATATGTTAAAAATTTTAAAGAGATATAGTTCATCATCAATGTAAATATTGTTTCATTGGTTTTAAACTTTGCGCGAAAAAATGCAGGTATGGCGCCCCATATACCTCCGCATATTATAGAACCGGCACCCATCAAAGGGAGAAGTATGTATGGCGGAACATCCTTTAATGTAAGAGCGCAGAATGTTGCGCCAATAGCTCCCATCATTATTTGCCCTTCTGCGCCGATATTCCAAAATTTAAGTTTAAATGCCAATGAAATCCCAAGTGATGTTATAATCAATGGTATAGCTTTAATTATAGTCTCTTTTATTCTATAAACAGTACCGAACGCTCCCTCTATCATTGAAGAATAGACTGATAACGGGTTGTGTCCAAGTAATGCAATGAAAAAAGCGGCAAAGAGAAAGGCAAGGAGAATTGCAGAGATCCTTATAATTGCCGCTTCCTTATCAGAACAGTCGGTTCTGGAGGCCATTCTTAGCATTGTCATTCTTTACCTCCAAGCATCATGAATCCTAATTTTTCATTTGTCATTCTGGAGGCATCAACAATACCCATTACCTTTCCTTGAGATAGAACCATTATCCTGTCACAGAGATTTAAAAGAACATTGAGATCTTCACCTACATATAGTATTCCAATGCCTTTCATTTTTTGTCTATTAAGTTCATTATAGATTCGGCGTGATGAGCCTATATCAAGTCCTCTTGTGGGATAGGCAGTAATAAGGAAGTCAGGATTAGAATCTAACTCACGTCCGAGTAAGACTTTTTGTATATTCCCTCCTGAAAGTCGATTTACAGGATAATTTATGCCTGGCGTAAGTATATTGAGTATTTTTACTATATATTCAGAGCGTATCCTTGCCGGTTGTCTATCAAGGAATATCCCTTTTTGCAGATAGTAATCTTTCATTATTACATTATCAACTATATCCATGGTTGGCACAAGACCCATACCAAGACGATCCTCAGGTATAAAACTGATTCGCAGTCCTCTTTCAAATATCTCCCTTGTTGTAAGGCGGGCAATATCTTCGCCTTTAAATAGTATCTGGCCTTTTTTTCTTCTCTCAAGCCCTTGAATACTTTCACATAACTCCTTCTGCCCGCTCCCTGCTATTCCGGCAATTCCAAAAATTTCACCGGATCTTACTTGAAATGAAATATTATCTAATCTCTTTACTCCGTCACGGTCAACAAGGCAGAGATTTTTAATCTCAAGTATAACCTCTTTTTCAAGAATTGGATGACGCTCTATTGATAGATCAATAGATTTCCCGATCATCATAGCTGTAAGATCTTTTTGATTTGTTTCACTTGTCTGAACAGTATCTACAACCTCGCCGTTGCGTAGAATTGTAATTCTGTCGCTTATATCCATTACCTCTTGCAGTTTATGAGTTATCAATATTACCGCGCACCCTTGCTCTTTCATCTTTAAAAGTATCTTAAAGAGCTTTTCTGTTTCTTGTGGAGTGAGAACAGCGGTAGGTTCGTCAAGTATTAATATATCAGCGCTTCTGTACAGAACCTTGAGTATTTCTACATTCTGTTTCTCTCCAACAGACATATCAAATATATACTTATCCGGGTCAACCTTGAATCCATATTTTTCAGATATATCTATTATTGTTTTTCGCAGTTTTTTTTTGTTTATGATATGACCAAGTTTTTGTCCCAGTATGATATTCTCTGTTGCAGTCATATTTTCTATAAGCTTAAAATGCTGGTAAATCATCCCTATCCCGGAATTAATAGAATCCCTTGGATCGCCGAATCTCTTTTTTTCTCCATGAACATATATTTCACCGGAGTCCGGTCTATATACGCCGGATAGTATGTTTACGAGCGTACTCTTGCCCGCTCCGTTTTCTCCAAGGAGCGCATATATCTCGCCATAGTTTACGCAGAATGTTATATTTTTATTAGCCTCAACATTATTAAACGACTTTGAGATATTGACCATTTTTACTGCTTCTTTATTGATAATGACCCTCTTCCTTGTGTTTAATAGAATATTAAGTACTATTTATATTGATGGTTTTTTTGTAAATACTCTTTTATAATATTATTTAATTTTGGCGCATAGATCTGTAAAGGGGAACTGTAACAAAAGTTCCATAATACGTAATTGCTAGCCGTGTTTTTGTTCGTCAGCAAGAACAAAATAAACTCGGCGTGGCAATCCAGATTTTTAAATCTATTATAAATATTATAATCTAATTTCTTAAATTTAAATTTGCAACTACTACAGCAATGACGAAAATATGTGACTAATTATTTGACATATACATTTGGCTGCGTGTTACTTATCTGACAGCCTCATTTGTGAAAGGATAACTATTTTTCTATTGATATTAAAGTCCTGCGGACAATATAGTATTAATAATGTTTTGTTAATTTATATCAGGATTTAACTATTAATATGTAAACTTATTTCAGGACGAGACAGCGCGTGCTGAAAAATGTTCATCATTAAAACTGATAATAATAAGAACATATACCGATAATTATAATAATAAACTTTAGTTTGTACTTAATGTAATTATAAATTTATACAATAAATTTATACAGGGTCAGAGCCAACATCATAAACTTAAGGAAAATAGTCCACGGATTTCACGAATATTTACGAATCAAGACCTAAATTCTATTGAAATATTCGTATTAATTCGTATAATTCGATGTTAAAAATCCTTAAGTTTGCTATGTTGGGTCAGAGCAGTTATATTAAAACTTTATTGATAAAAAGAGATACTGCAATAAATAGAGCTTAGGAGTAAATATTATGGCAATTTCAAAAGCGCAAAAGGCTGCATATAATGATGATATAAGAACAATAAAAATCAAAGCCGACGAATTTGAAAAAAAAGCAAAAAATCTCTATAATAAGAAAAAAAATAATCACAATCTTGAACCATATTACAACCTTGAGATAATAACCTATCTAATGAATACAATAGAATTATATTTAAAGATGAACGACCTGTCTGTAAATATGCTGGGAATAAAAAACAACAAAAGTCTTGATATGTCAAAATCAAATTTTTCAAAGATACTGCTTCTATTCAAAGAAACAGTTGGAGATGAAGTCGAAAGAGATTCTCTCAAAGAAAATGAGGATTATTTACAGAGAATAGATAAAATAAATCCGCGCCAAATTCTTGATCTGCTTATTAGATTAGATACAATATTCTCTAATTTAAGAAGCAAGATGGGAGAAGAATCAAAATGGAAATGGCTGTTTGTCGAGTTACAGGCAAAATTAGCTGTAATAACAAGAAATTGCATAAACTTTTCCGATATTTTAAAATATAGGGACCCAAGAGAGCAATTCTTTCGAGACAGAAATGAACATCTGCGTATGGCAAAAAATGCGCTTGAAGAGGCGGCCAAACAATATAGAACAAAATACGAGTTATCTGCAAAATCACGGGAAGACTTAAAAAAATCTATTGAAATGCTTGAAGCTCTTCGCAAAATCCATTTTACTCTAGGAGAGAGCAGCGAGGCTGATCAAATAAAAACCACTATTGATGCTGCAAAATTTACCCTTGAAGCCAGCGATAAAAAGAGCGAAAAAGATGAAAAAAATAAACCGAAAGGCTCTGGAAAAAAATAGTAAACAATAAAAAAGTTTATTTTTTTTCTTGACGATTACAGATAAAATATTATATTGGTTATTAGCACTCAATAATTATGAGTGCTAATAAATTGATAAAAGGTATTGGCGTGAAAAAGGAACTACATGAAGATAGACTTTTAGATGAGAGAGAATCTGCAATACTTAATGCTATAGTTTACGAATATATACTTACAGGAAAACCTGTAGGATCAAGATCTTTTGTTCAAAAATATTCGTTTTCTCTCTCTCCTGCCACAATGAGAAATATAATGTTTGATCTGGAAAGGATGAATTATCTCATGCAGCCCCATACCTCTTCGGGAAGGGTACCAACAGATAAAGGGTACAGGTACTATGTTAATTCTCTTTTAGACAGTTATCATTCACAAGAAATGACCATTGACGAGAAAATTTTACAAAAAGAGGTGCAATTAGATAAAATATTTGAATCTATAATTAAGATGCTGTCGGCAAATTCAAATTATGCAGGTATAATGCTCTCGCCTAAATCTGATTTTACAGTAGTAAAACTAATTGAATTAATCCAGCTTGAAAGCAGCGAGGTGTTATTAATAGCAATTACACGCACAGGCATGATCTTAACGCGTAAAGTCGTTCTATCGGTCAGAGTTACGCAGGATGAACTGTCCGAATACTCAAAATTTCTTACCAGTGAGCTTTGCGGATATTCACTCCATGATATAAGGGAGAGAATATTTGGCTATCTCAGATTAGACAAAATGTCCTTATCAAATAGAGAACTCGCTTTAGATATTGCAGAAATAGCATTTAATGAAACCGAGAAATCAACAATTAACATAGATGGGATTGAAAATCTTCTAAAAATACCGGAGATGGTTGAAGAGAAAAGATTAAACAGCTTATTAAGCATAATAGAAGAGAAAAACATACTAAAAAATATTTTAGAAAGGCATATAGATAATGAAGGGGTCAAGATACTTATTGGGGAAGAGATCGACAACGAAAAAGTTACAGGTTGCAGCTTAGTTGCTTCATCTTATAAAATAGGGAATACGCCTGTAGGCGCAGTAGGTGTTTTTGGACCAACAAGGATGGATTATGAAAAAGTAGTTCCGCTTGTAGATTATACAGGAAAGGCGGTTACAAGCCTGTTAACAAGGATGTCTAAATAATGTAACTTGGGAGAATCAACTATGGAGAACTCAGAAACAAATATAAAAGAGAATGTAGAAAATGTTAATAATGATGCCTCTGCCGAATGTGAAGATGTTATAGATGACATCAAAAACATAGAAGACGAAACATCAAATCAAGATGAAGAGATTATAAGGTTAAATAAAGAGATAGACAGCCTAAAGGATATTCTTCAAAGAAGGCAGGCTGATTTTGAAAACTACAAAAAAAGAAACGCCAAGATGCAGGAAGAATTCAAAAAGTTGGCTGTAAAAGATTTTGCATTTGATATTATAAATGTTAATGATGATATAATCCGTGCGATAGAAGCATCTGAAAACATATCGGGCAAAAAAGATACAGAGACAAAAGCTTCATTTATAGAGGGCGTTAAACTCATATCAAAGAGAATTGAAGAGATATTAAAAAAATACGGTATTGAGGAGATTGAGTCTGAAAATATGCCGTTCAACCCGGCTTATCATGAAGCGCTTGAAATAGAAAACAGCGAGCATCATGAGGAGGATACTGTTACAAAGGTATATCAGAAAGGATTCAAACTTGAAAATCACGTAATTCGAAGCGCAAAAGTACGAGTTTCAAAACCGGCGCTTCAAAAAAATCAGGAGACTAATAACTGAATTAAAAACAATTTATTTAAAATTTTTAATGAAAAATAATCTAAATTTAGAAGGAGTAAAATAATATGAGCAAAATAATAGGAATAGATCTTGGCACCACAAATTCATGCGTATCTGTCATGTCAGGAGGAGAACCTGTTGTAATACAAAATGCCGAAGGTCAACGAACAACCCCTTCAATTGTTGCCTATACCGATAAGGGGGAACGCCTTGTTGGACAGATTGCAAAAAATCAGATAATAACAAACCCTGAAAACACAATAAGATCCGTAAAGCGCTTCATGGGCAGAAAATACTCTGAGGTGTTAGGCGAAATATCAATGGTAGCATATAGCGTAAAAGATGACGGCAAAGAAGGCGTTACTATTAAAACCGTTTCAGGCGAATTTACACCTCCTGAGATATCTGCAAGAATTCTGCAAAAGATGAAGCAGACTGCCGAAGATTTCCTTGGAGAAACTGTTACAAAAGCCGTAATTACGGTTCCGGCATATTTTAACGACTCGCAAAGACAGGCAACTAAGGATGCAGGAAGAATTGCCGGTCTTGAAGTTGAAAGAATTATAAATGAACCTACGGCAGCAGCTCTTGCTTATGGTCTTGATAAAGGAAAAAACAATGAAAAAATAGCCGTATATGACCTTGGCGGCGGAACTTTTGACGTTTCAATACTTGAGCTTGGTGATGGAGTTTTTGAGGTAAAATCAACAAACGGCAATACGCATCTTGGCGGAGATGATTTTGATCAGCGCATAATGGAGTGGCTCATAGCAGAATTTAAAAAACAGACCGGAATAGACGTTTCAAAAGACAAGATGGCTCTGCAGAGACTTAAAGAGTCGGCTGAAAAGGCAAAGATCGAATTATCCGGAAAGATGCAGGCAGAGATAAATATCCCATTCTTAACTGCAGACCAGAACGGACCAAAGCACCTTGTGACAAATCTAACCAGAGCTAAATTTGAGCAGTTAGTAGATGACCTTGTTGAATCAACAAAGGTCCCATGTATGAAAGCTCTTGAAGATGCAGGTCTCACAGCAGGAGACATAGATGAGGTAATACTTGTAGGCGGATCAACAAGAATCCCGTCAGTACAAGAGCTTGTAAAAAGGGTATTTGCAAAAGAACCTCATAAGGGAGTTAATCCCGATGAAGTCGTTGCAATAGGAGCAGCTATTCAAGGTGGTGTCTTAGCAGGAGACGTACAGGATGTTCTATTACTTGATGTTACGCCTCTGTCACTTGGGATTGAAACTCTCGGCGGAGTTATGACAAAGCTCATAGACAGAAATACAACTATTCCTGCGAGAAAGAGCCAGGTATTCTCTACGGCATCTGATAATCAACCTGCTGTTTCAATCCATGTACTTCAAGGGGAGAGAGAACTTGCAGCGCAGAATAGAACTTTAGGCAGATTTGATCTTACGGATATACCCCCTGCGCCGCGGGGAATTCCTCAGATTGAAGTTACATTTGACATTGATGCAAACGGCATAGTTCATGTATCTGCTAAAGATTTAGGAACGGGAAAAGAACAGAAGATCAGGATCGAATCCTCAAGCGGGCTTTCGGAATCAGATATTGAAAAGATGATAAAAGACGCAGAACTCCATGCCGAAGAGGATAAAAAGGCAAAAGAGGTTATTGAAATAAAGAATGAATCTGACACTTTGATCTACTCAATTGAAAAGATGATGAGAGAAAACGAATCCAAAATTGAAAGCGGCGAAAGAGACAGTATTAATTCTGCTATTTCCAAACTTAAAACAACAATGGAAGGCGACAAAGTAGAAGCTATAAGACAAGCAAAGAGCGAATTAGAACAAGCTTCGCATCAATTTGCTCAAAGAATATATCAGGATGCTTCAAAAGGACAGGGACAAGCCAATCAGGAAGAACCTAAGGCTGAACATGAATCTTCAAGCGGAAAAGATAAAGTCTATGATGCGGATTTTGAAGTAGTTGACGAAGATAAATAAGATTTTAAAACAGTAACGAGGCCATGGCTGCGCTGCTATGCCTTAAAGCGAGAGGAAACAAATTGGCTAAAAGAGATTACTACGAGATTCTGGGAGTTATCAAAACAGCTTCTGATCAGGAGATTAAGCAAGCCTATAGAAAGCTTGCTCTGAAATATCATCCGGACAAGAACAAAGGAAATCCTGAGGCTGAAGAGAAATTCAAAGAAGCTACAGAGGCATATGAAGTGCTTCGAGATCCTAAAAAACGAGCCTCGTATGATAAATTTGGCCATGAGGGTGTAGGAGGATTTGAAAATTTCGGGCGAGGCGCATATTCGGATTTTGCAGATATATTCGGCAATGTAGATCTTGGTGATATTTTTGAAGGTTTTTTCGGATCAAGCTTTGGCAGCAGAGGCAGCAGGAGGGCAAGGCGCGGCGCAGATCTGCAGTATGATTTAACTATAACTTTGGAAGAAGCTGCAACAGGAAGCGAAGTTCAGATTGAGATACCAAGAAATGAAGCGTGTGAAACATGCGGCGGTACAGGCTCATCCTCTAAGACTAAACCTGCAGCATGTCCGACATGTAACGGCACGGGACAAGTAAGGCAGACCCAGGGATTTTTTTCAATAACTCAGACCTGCCCAAGATGCCGTGGAGAGGGTAAAATAATAACATCTCCCTGTAAAGTATGTAATGGCACAGGGCTTACTAAGAAAAAAAGAACTATAACGGTAAAGGTTCCTGCAGGAGTCGAATCGGGATCAAGATTAAAAATCTCGGGCGAAGGCGAACAAGCGGCAAATGACGGTACAACAGGTGATCTTTATGTTGTCATACACATAAAAAAACATTCAATTTTTGACAGGCATGGCAATGATATTCTCTGTATCATGGATGTAGCATATCCGATAGTATGCCTTGGCGGTGAAATTGAAGTAGCTACAATCTATGGCAACAAGGTAAAGATGAAACTGCCTCCGGGTACCGAAAACGGCCAGATATTCCGTCTTAAAGGGAATGGGATTCCATACTTAGGATCTTATGGGAAAGGCGATCAGTTAGTGAAGGTAAATATAGAAGTCCCAAAAAAATTATCAACAAGACAAAAAGAACTCCTTAAAGAGTTCGCAAAACTCTCAGGCGAGAGTCAGGCAGGAGAAAACTTTTATTAGAAAAAAGATATTCATCCACTTTTCTTTATTGCATTATTTTATAATAAAAACATATATAGAAAGAAATATTTTAATCCGTATAATAGTAAATGTTTTTTTGATTATTTTTATAAGCCAAGCGCTTATATATTTTAAGTTGCGGTGAAAATATAACTTAAACTGGAGAAAGAGATGTTACCAATAGTAGATTATGGAAATATTGCATTAGTTATCCCTATGATAGCAGCTGTCGGAGGTCCTGTTTCAAAAAACGGGTCTTCAGGTTTTGAAGTTTACATGTCAGGAATAGCAAAGCCAATAGTTATACAATTCAACTCCCAAGAAGAAGCCATTGAAGAGAGAGAAGAATTAATTGGGATTATTGCTCAGTATCATTATATTAAAGAACTTGGTCCTGATTTTGACTTAGACAACCTCTTAGACAAGAGTATGAACGATGATGATATTAATTAAAACCGAAAAAATGGAGACAGACTAATGGAGACAGACTATGATAAAGAATAATTTTGAATTACTAAAAAGAGGAACAGAAGAGATTCTTCCTATTGAAGAATTTAAAAAAAAATTAGACCAATCCGAAAAAGAAAATAAACCTCTTACAATAAAAACAGGATTTGACCCTACAGCGCCTGATATTCACCTTGGGCATACCGTACTTTTGCGTAAAATGAGACATTTTCAGGATATGGGACATAAAATCATATTCCTTATTGGAGATTTTACCGGAATGATCGGAGATCCGTCGGGAAAATCAGAAACAAGAAAGAGATTGACCCGTGAGGATGTACTTCGCAATGCAGAAACATACAAAAAACAGGTCTTTAAAATACTTGATGAACAAAAAACAACAATAGTCTTTAACTCGGAATGGTTAAACCCCATGAGATTTGAAGAGATTCTTGAACTCACAGCAAAATATACAGTTGCGCGCATGTTAGAAAGGGACGATTTTTCAAACAGATATAAATCTCAAAAAACTATCTCAATTCTTGAGTTTATGTATCCGTTGATACAAGGGTATGACTCGGTAGCGCTTAAGGCTGATGTAGAGCTTGGGGGAACAGATCAAAAATTTAATCTCCTCGTAGGCAGAGACCTTCAGAGAGAATATGGTCAGGAACCGCAAGTAATTATGACACTTCCGTTATTAGTAGGATTAGACGGAGTGCAAAAAATGAGTAAATCGCTAAACAACTATATAGGTATTAATGAACCGCCAAAGGAAATATTTGGAAAAACAATGTCCATAGACGACAATATTATGTTCAAATATTATGAACTTACTACTGACGTACCTATGGGTGAAGTAAGTCAAATGAAAGAGGATATGCAGACAGGTAAAATGCATCCAAAAGATATAAAGGTTAGATTAGCAAAAGAACTCTGCGCTCAATTTTATGACAAAAAAACAGCAGATGAAGCTGAGGCAGAATTTAATAAGATATTTGTAAATAAGGATACGCCTGACGAAATCCCAGAATTTAAGGTTCAAGACAGCGATTTAAAGGATGGTAAAATTTGGATAGTTAAACTTATGGTATTAGCGGGTTTAGCCGATACAAACGGAGAAGCGCGGCGGCTTATAACAAACGGCGGGGTTACATTCGAGAACGAAAAAATTGCAGATCCTGATTTTGAATTATCTAAGAATAATGGTATCATAAAAGTAGGAAAAAGAAAATTTGTAAAAATTCTATTCTCTTAAAAAATTATTGTAACCATAACAGGGTAATTATGTCAGTAAATGATATAGAGATAGTAAATAGAGTAATTGAAGGCAACATAGAACAGTTTTCTTTGATTATTAAGAAATATCAGAATATGGTATTCAGATATGTTTATTATCAATTTAACAACTATGATGAAGCATTAGATATTACTCAGGATATCTTTATCACAGTTATGGAGGCTTTAAAATCATTTAGACAGGAGTCTAAGTTTTCAACATGGCTTTACAGTATAATGGTTAACCACTGTAAAAATTATAGGAAAAAATCAAGCAAGTATAGCTTAGTCCCTTTAAAGATAATTAAGCAGGAAGATGAAATCGATATTCAGCTTCAAGATTACAGAGAAAATCCGGAGACGAAGGTCATTAATGAAGATACAATTTTTATAATTAAGGATGAGATTGCCAAACTGCCGGAGGATTTTAGAGAGATACTAACTCTTCGAGATATTGATGGTTTATCTTATAATGAAATATCGGATATATTAAATATAAATCTTTCTAATGTAAAGGTTAGAATTCACAGAGGCAGAGAATATTTGAAAAATAGATTACACGCTAGAGGCTTAATATGACATTTAAACATCTGAAATTTGAAGAGTTATCGGATCTCATAGACAATGTACTTGTTGAGGAGGAGAGAGAATATTATTTGGCTCATCTTTCACAATGTAAAGATTGCAAAAAAGAATATGAATCTCTATTAAAAAGTATATCGCTTATATCATCTCTGAACAAAGAAAATTTAGCGTTTCCGGATTTCTCTCAAAGCACAATCATTATCTACAAGAGCCGTGAAAAAAAGAAACTGCTTTTTAAAGTTATACCTGCAATTGCAGCATCTGTAATAATGGTTGTGGGAATAGGTTTTGTAAAAGTAGGAACATTCAATAAAAGCAGTTCAAATCTTAGCGGAAAACTTACTGCAAATTATGACGCTCAAAGGATTACAGAAGATATAGACAGCTTAAAAGGTAAAATAGTTCATGTAAATCAATCATATATAGATACTGAGCTTGATAAAGGTATGCTTACAAAGGCTGAAAACCTGCTGAATAATAAAAATATTAAACATGCAATAATAATAAATCCTGCAATATCCAGAAATCCTTTAGAAAAAATTGTAGATGATGTATCCAGCTCTGGGATTAAAAGAACAATAATAAAAGACTATGATTTCATACCGTTAGAAAATAAACAAATTAGAATAAGAATATTTAACTATAGCAATCTAAAAACCGAATAAACGAATCCGTATAATATATCGTCCCGCTGCAATACTGTTCTGTAAGAACAGGATGTATTATGCACAATTTTGCTATAATATTTCTGCCTATCGTGAATATGAAAAACGTCAATGAAAATACATTGTTCGCTTGACAAAAAACCTTTTGCCGCTATTGTATAATATCATTAATAAATCAAAGACAGATAAAGTGTGAATTCTAAAAAATTATTACTACACACCTGCTGTGCTCCATGTATAGGTTATGTTTATGAAGCGCTTCAAGAAAAGTTCAGTGTAAGCGCATTTTTCTATAACCCTAACATTATGCCCATGGAAGAGCATAGAATAAGATACGCAGAGCTTATGTCCTACAGTAAAATCAGAGGATTTGAACTAATCACAGAAATTCCGGACTTCAAGGGATGGGTTTATAGTATAAAAAATTTGCGCTACTTAGGCGAAGGGACAGAACGCTGTTGGAGATGTTACGAGCTTAGATTAGAAAAAACATTTAAAAAAGCGATAGAGTTAAATTTTGATATTGTTGCAACTACTCTGTCTATAAGTCCTCACAAGAACAGTTCAAAAATCAATGAAATAGGTGAAATATTATCAAAAAAATATGGAGTAGATTTTTACTCGTCAGATTTTAAAAAAAATGATGGCGTAAAAAAATCTGTGGATATCTCTAAAAAGAACAGTTTCTACAGACAGAATTATTGCGGCTGCATATACTCAAAGCTCGAAAAGGATCCGAATAGCAGATGGTCGCAGAAGGCAAGAGAGTTCAGGATAAAGAATCTTTCAGATATCAAATCAGATAATGATCTTTCAAATATACTTTCAAGCAGAGAGATAGATCTTCACCATTTTCATCCGTCAGACACTAAACTCATTATGGAAAAATTTCTTGATAACGCTTTAGAAAATAAATATAAAACAGTAAAGATAATACACGGCAAGGGTAAATCGGTGAAAAAAAGACAGGTTTATGATATTCTTAAATCACATCCGTCTGTAATAATCTTCAATAATGATTCTACCAACTGGGGCGCTACTATTGTAACACTGAAAGTATAAATTTACTCTTTTGTTTCAATTAAGATATATCCGTTTTTTGATTACAGTTTGTTATTCTTCATTTGCATCTTCTCTCTATAACTTTCAATTTTTAATAATTGACATAATTATTACATTTAGTATATTAGTTTAACCTCATATCCATTATATCATTAAAATTTTTATGGTGTAAAATGGGACTTCTCAAAGAGAGAATAAAAATATATTAAAATTTAAATGGAGGATAAAATGAAAAAACTTAAATTACTATCAATACTGATTTTATCTGTACTAATAGCATTTAACAGCTGCGGTAAAGAAGAGAAAAAGACAGTTGATGGTAAAAAATTAATCATGGGATTTGTATATGTTGGTCCAATAGGCGATGGAGGCTGGACATATGCGCATGAGCAGGGCAGAAGACTTGTTGAACAGGAAACAGGGATTAAAACCATTTTCAAGGAATCAGTGCCTGAGGGCGCAGAGATCAAAGATGTTATTAGGAGCATGATAGATCAAGGCGCAACCTTAATAGCTGCTACAAGTTTTGGCTATATGGATTATGTAGCTGAAATAGCCAAAGAATATCCTAATATAAAATTCCTTCACTGTTCAGGATATAAGAGAGGGGAAAATCTATCAACATATTTTGGAAGAATTGAACAGCCAAGATACTTATCCGGTATAGTCGCCGGAATGAAAACAAAGACAAATAAGATCGGCTATGTTGCCGCATTTGAAATTCCTGAGGTTATCAGAGGAATAAATGCATTTACACTTGGCATAAAATCTGTAAATCCAAAAGCTGAAGTTTATGTAAGATGGACGCATACATGGCAAGACCCGGCAAAAGAGAAAGAAGCTGCAAAAGCTCTCCTCGATGAAAATTGTGATATTATTGCACAGCACCAGGATTCAGCTGGACCGCAACAAGCTGCCGAGGAGAGAGGCTTCTTTTCCATAGGATATAACTCTGATATGACAAAAACAGCTCCAAATGCATATATGACAGCTCCGATTTGGAACTGGGGACCATACTATGTTGAAGAGGTAAAGAAGGTATTAGCCGGAACATGGAAATCTGAGGATTATTGGGAAGGGATGAATGCAGACATTGTAAGGCTTGCGCCGCTGACCTCTAATGCCCCTGGCGCCGCCCAAGCAAAGGTTGATGAGATTAAAAAGAAAATTCTTGACGGCTCCTTCAATGTTTTTAAAGGACCAATAAAAGATCAAAAAGGAACTATAAGAGTACCCGCAGGATCTGCCTTATCCGACAAAGATCAACTTACATGTAACTGGTTTGTTCAAGGTGTTGTAGGGAAAATTAATAATAAGTAAAAATGTTTTAGCCGAAAAAACAAACAGGCGCATAGATTTGCAGATGAGCTGTACTGTTCCCGGCTGCTGCCGATTATTATTTTGCGGCGGACGGTACCGGCGGGCATAAACTCTCACAAACGTTAAATAGGCATAATCAGCATTAAAACGTTTGGCAGAAAAAAAGATGAAATAGAAAAATCCGCACTTAGGCGGATTTTTCTATATTAAATCCATATATTACAGTTAAACTTTTTTAAACTTCGGCATCAAGTTGTTTTTATTTTTTTTAAGAACATATATTCAAAAATATTTAAGCAGGATTGATAAATGAGAAATCATAATCATTAAAACAATATATTATAATCTATTGATATGAAGGGGCTATGGGCAAAAATTACGCCGTGATACATTAATTATGCAAACTTTTTTTAGGACGGATCAGTTAATTAGTATATAAAAATTATATGTATTTAAATCGTCTCGTCATCTAATTCACTATTGACAAAATGTATCGGTTTTATTATTAATTCATAATGATTTTTAATTATTTTAGTGTAAAGAATGTCGGGAGGGCAATTGGATATACATTTTTCGTTTTGGCTAATATTTATAATCATAGTATGCGTCATGCTCTACATAGACCTTTATGTGACAGATCATTCACATCATGAAAGATCGTTAAAGAGCAGTGCTGTCTGGAGTTGCATCTGGATTGGAGTTGCTCTGCTGTTTAATGCATCACTATATCTATTATATGATAATGGCCATGAAAAGGCTATGGAATTTCTTGCATGCTATCTTGTAGAAAAGTCTCTCTCTGTTGATAACCTTTTTGTTTTTATAATGATATTTCAGGCATTAAATATAAAAAGAATTAATCAGCCCCATATTCTGAAATGGGGTATTCTCGGCGCAATTGTATTTAGAGTAATATTTATTTTATTTGGCATTGGGCTTATTGAGCATTTTAAGGTGACTATTTGTGTATTTGGTTTGATTTTACTTTATGCAGCTTTTAAAATGCTGAAAGATGCGCTTTCCGATGAGGAACAGACCTTTGACCTTAATAAAAGCCGAATAATTAAATTTATAGATAAAACTTTTAAGATAGACACTGCATATACCGGCGAAAGGTTTTTCACTAAAATAGACGGGAAAGCGGCTTTAACTCCTCTTTTTGTAGCGCTGATTGTTATTGAAACTGCAGATATAGTCTTTGCAACAGATTCTATTCCGGCTGTACTTGCAATAAGCCATGACCCTTTCATTGTGATTACATCAAACATAATGGCTGTACTTGGGCTTAGAGCCTTGTACTTTGTTCTTTCAGGGATGCTGGGTATGTTTAAATATCTTAAACATGGAGTAGCATTGATACTCTTTTTTGTCGGTTTTAAGATGATGATTATGTATCTTTGTGATGAGTTTATGTATTTTTGTGCATATAAGATATCTGTTGGCGTTTCACTGGGGATAATCTTTGTAACATTAACTCTATCTGTTATTTTATCAATCATTATGCGTAAAAGAGATCAAGGTGAAAATATTACATGAAAAAGATTGTTAAATACAATCACAGCGATTTTACTATAGATGAATTTTTAAGATTAAAAAAAGATAAAAAGGTGTTGGCAGTATTTTCAACATTTGGAGAGAGAGAGGCGGATCTTATAAAAGAGAAGATCTGCGTTTTAAAGAGACTTCCCGATGGAGTGATTGATAAAATAATTGTCAATCACAGGAGAATAAGTGAAACTTCCGACAAGACAGAAAAGGTTATATCGGAACTGTATGATGATGTAGATGTAATTGTCTCTAATTGCGTATCGGTTCCCGACATGAATAATGAAAACGGCAAAGGCGCTGATATGAGGAGGACGCTCTATAGAATAAATATGGAGTATCTAAAAGGGATGAGCGCCGAAGATGTACTTATTGTATTCCTTGATGCGGATGTTCTCCCGGAATTTTTTGGAGAGCATTTTGTTATTTGTCTTGCAGGCGGAGTTTTAAAAGGCGCAGATTATGCAAAAGCCGGATTTTGGAGGGATATGGGCAGAGTAAAGAAATATGTTGCTCAGCCCCTTTTCTCGGTAATTGATCATCCTGCTCTTAAAACTCTTACCGAATTTTCCTATCCTCTATCAGGTGAGTGCGCTGGTACACTCCGTTTCTTTAACTCAGTGCGTTTTTGGCAGATGTATGGAGTTGAAACAGGTATGCTCATTGATGCATCAATGGGAGAGTATTCTCTTGCCGACATAAATTTGGGACTTTATGACCATGAACATCATAATGATATAAATATTCAAAAGATGAGTTTTGGGATTATACGCGCATACTTTAAATCTTTAGTCGATCATGGGATAATAAGTTTAAATAAAGGTGCGGCTGTATCAAATATTTTTTCTGCAGAGTATATTGATTCCAACAGCAAAAGAGTGATCTTGCAGGAGAATCTTAATGAGATAAAATATCAGCCTCTTAAAAATATTTTATGAAACGACAAAACGGGTGTGGTGGTTAGTGATTAGTGGTTAGTGATTAGTTTTGCGTGCTAAAAAATTTGTTTAAATTAGATTATTCGGATAATTAGATTAGAGAGGTAGCTATATGAGCAGACTGCTTAAACTTACAGAGGATTGCGCACACAGGAGAAGTATTGAAATGGCTACATATCCTGCCGGGGATGATCACATAGTCTCACATGGACGTCTTACTGATGTCAGGCTTAAAGATTACTATAAATTTACAGGCGAAAGGGTAGATTCGGGCGTGCTCCATGATATGGAGATTATTATGCTGCTTAAGACTCCAAGGCTTATAATTGAAGATGTTGAGGTCATTATAAAGACTGTTCCAAGGGAGGATTGTCTTCTCATGGAGCAGAGTCTTAATCCGATTATCGGTATGGCAGTAACAGGGGGTTTTTCCGCAAAGGCGCGTGAGATTGCAGGCGGCAAAACAGGATGTACCCATCTTGTTCATCTTGTGACTACAATGGCGCCTGCAATAATACAAGGGTTCTGGGCATATTTTTTTCAAAAGAAACCTGATATGTCAATAGTTAAAAGCGGTAGCGCTTATTATGCGGCAGGACTTAAAGATTCATGTTTTACATGGAGAGAAGAGGGTGACGCATACCAAAAGTTGACTAAGTTTATCAGGGAGATGGCATCTGAGGGTTAAAATTAATTTGACAGCAAAGATATATATGATAATTGTATTTTTGCAGACAACGGTATGTAAGTTTGGTGTATGATATGTTGGATGGCGAAATAAGACAGTTAAACTATAAATGATAGAAACAAATGAAACATATCTATAAATTATGTTTGATCGGATGCGGGATAATAATTCTGTTTTCAGGAATACTTATTGAGCATAAATTCGGATTTATATCTTTTCTAAATCGGTTCTTTGAAGATCCTGTAACCAGCGTTCATATTATTGCTGCAGGGGATGCCATGTGTCACCCTACCCAATACGCAAATGCAAAAAAATCAGAGGACAATGGTTATGATTTTTCCGGCTGCTTTCAATATCTGCCGAATATCCTTGCAAAGGGAGATTTAAATATTGTAAATCTTGAGACTACTCTTGCGGGACCTCCTTATTCCGGTTTTCCAAATTTTTGTGCGCCTGATGAATTTGCAGTCGCTCTTAAAAATGCAGGTTTTAATTTTTTCATGCTGGCAAATAATCATTGCGCAGATACGGGAACCGAGGGAGCAATGTTGACTGTTAAAAAATTGCATAAAATGGAAGTTTTATCTGCCGGAACCTATCTGGATGAACAGGACAGGCAAAGACGATACCCTGCATTAGTTGAAATAAAAGGAATCAAAATCGCATTGCTCAATTACACATTAAGTACAAACGGACTTACCGTAAAAAAACCCGTGTCAATAAATATGTTGTATAATACCGAACAGATAAAAAAAGATCTGGAGACTGCCAAAAATCAACAGGCTGATGTAATTATTGCCTTTCTCCATTGGGGGAATGAATTTGAACAAACGCCTGATATGGAACAAAAAGTATTTGCCAAGTTCTTTTTCGAAAATGGGACAGATATTATTATCGGATCGCATCCCCATGTAGCTCAACCGGCGGAGTATTTTGCTTACGACGAAACAGATATAGCAAAAAAGAAATTCGTATATTGGTCATTGGGCAATCTTATAAGCGATCAAAAGAAAGAATATACAGACGCAGGAATAATGGCATCGTTTACAATCACAAAAAATAAAAAGACAAATCATATCCAAATAGAAAATCATCGGGCTATCCCTTTTTGGGTATATAGAAATGCGACTTTATATCCGGGTTTTTTTGTCCTGCCGGCAAAAGGTTTTTTGAATGATACAATAACTTTAACATTCAAATTTTCAAACAAAGACTATACTGCATTTCAACAATCAATCGGTAATATGAATAAGGTAATGCCGAAAAGCGACGAGTGATAAAGATTAAGAGATAATATTTATAAAATAATAATGACTTTTATAAATATAGAATTTATTTTGGCATATTAGATAAAATATTATATTAGAGAAAATATTGCTGTACGATAATGCAGTTGATCTTAATTTGGCTTGACAGCAAAGATATATATGTTTTTCTAAAAAAATAATGGGAATAATATGATAAAAAGATATTTAAGAGCTGCACTTATAATTGGTCTGCTGTCTATTTCGGCTTGTTCAAGTTTTATTAAAGATAAGGATGCAGACGGGATTACATCAAAATATCAGGAAGGGGAGTATATTCTTCTTGAAGATTTAACACGCAATAACGTAACCTTGCCTAAAAACAGCGCGGTAAAACTATTGGTTGAAACAAGCAGTGATTGGGTTAAGGTATATGCCTATGATTCAAAAGAGGAATTACTTAAATCTACGAGGGTTCTTCTTTTATATCTTTTTGATTCTGATTTTCCCAATGAAAAATTTAATCAGGAATTTTTTGATTCGGAAGTAAACAAAATGGTGAGACCAAGAGGGGCTGATATTAAGCCCGATAAAAAAATAAAAAAGTAAATTTTTAAATCTATTAAGGAGAACAGAGTATGGAAGGTGCATTTACAGCTCTTATAACTCCGTTTGAGAATGGCAAGATTGATTATAAGGCGTTTGAATCACTTGTAGAAATGCAGATAAGAGAAGGTATTGACGGCGTTATACCTTTGGGTACTACAGGGGAATCTCCCACACTTTCATTTGAAGAACACGAAGAGTTTATAAGACAAACAGTAAAGATAGTTAATGGCCGCGTAAAGGTTATTGCCGGAGCAGGGGCAAATTCTACGGAGGAAGCTATATGGCTGACAAAAGAGGCTGAAGATGCCGGAGTTGACGCAGTTCTTTCGGTTAATCCGTATTACAATAAACCTACTCAGAGAGGACTTATTGCTCACTTTGAGGCTATCGCAAATGCTACAAAACTTCCCATTGTCCTTTACAATATTCCCGGGAGATGCGGCGTAAATTTTTTACCCGAGAGCGTAGATGAGCTTCTAAAAAGGGTTGGCAATATAGCTGCAATGAAAGAGGCATGTGGAGATATAGTTCAGATTATGAGAATAATAGAACTCTGCGGCGATAAGATTACTATACTCTCGGGAGACGATAATATACTTCTTCCGTTATTAGCAGCAGGAGGTAAAGGAATAATATCGGTGCTTGCCAATATACTTCCGGGCGATGTTAAAAGAGTTGTCACATTATATAAGGATAATAAAACAGAAGAGTCTAAGAAACTTTTTTATAAACTACTTCCGCTTTGCAGGGCAATGTTTTTAGAGACAAATCCCATTCCGTTAAAAGCTGCAATGGAAATGATGGGATTATGCAGAGGCGAACTTAGACTTCCCCTTGTGCCGTTAAGCGATGAGAACAGAGCGCTGTTAAGGAAAAGTCTGACAGATTACGGGATAAAACTTAAATGAAGATAGGGATATGCGGAATAGGCGGGCGGATGGGAAATGCCATCCTTAGAATAATGACTAATCGCGGTCATAAACTCTGCGCAGCCTTTGAATCCGAAAATTCCGGTTTAATTAATAAAAATGCCAAAGAACTTGTAAGCAATCCCCTGTGCGGCTGCATCATATCGGCAATAAACAGGGAAGCGCTTAGTGAAGTTGACGGCGTAATAGATTTTTCGACACCTGAGGCTGCAATGAAGCTCATTAGTATAATACATGAGCTTAAAAAACCTGTAGTAATCGGAACAACGGGATTTTCCGGTGAGCAGATTGATGAGATAAAACAATATTCTAAAATAGCTCCAATGATATATTCGCCAAATATGTCGCTGGGAGTTAATATCCTTTTTAAATTGACAGAAATCGCTTCAAAGGCGCTAAGTACGGAGTATGATGTGGAGATATTTGAGGCGCACCACAGAAATAAAAAGGATGCGCCGTCAGGGACTGCGAAGAGACTTCTTGAGATTATTAAGGGTAATCTGACAGGATTATCAGGCGCTTCTGTTATGAACGGACGAGACGGTATTACAGGCGAGAGAACTGCCAACGAGATTGGGATCCATGCAATGAGGGGCGGCAGCATTATCGGCGAGCATACTGTTTATTTTACTGGACTTGATGACAGGATTGAGCTGACTCATAGAGCTGTAAACAGAGATGTTTTTGCTGCAGGCGCAGTTGCTGCTATGGAATACCTGCATGGAAAGGGAGCAGGTTTTTATACAATGTATGATGTCTTAGGATTTAAGTGAATCATGAGCGATGATAATTTAAAAATATCCGAAACAGATACGGTGGAATTCACGGAAAATCCGTTTGATCATCAAAATGCGCGTCCTGAGGATATTGTACGTCTCTTCTACACTCACGATGTGCCGATTATACCTGTAGTTTCAAAGAGGGGTATATTAATAGGGATATTAAAGAAACAGAATATTATCGGTGAATTAAGCGATATCGAACGGATTGAAAAACTTAAAATTGACGAATTTATAACACGTAATGCAATCAGAATGACCTTTGACGACTTAATCCCGTATGGTAAAATAAGAGAATTTATTGTAATTAATATATTCGGCGAAATACAAGGGAAATGGACCAGACTTCAATTATTTACCGCATGTGATTATTCAAATACGGTTGACCATGAAGTTGAGATTAAAAAGCAGCAAGATGACCAGGTCCTTGATTGGATGATATACCTTATACTTGAGCATATACCAAGAGCTCTATATGCGATTAATGAAAAGGGCAGAACAATTTTTTATAACAGCCATTTTGAGGATCTCTATTTTTCAAAGCATAATTCTAAAGTTGACGTGGAGATTATTGAAAAACTTTTAAATGATCCAATGAAGAATGAACTCTTTTCAAAAGCTGAAGATAAGGACCTTTTCTTTCATAATAGCGAACTTGGGATATTTTATGAAAAGATACCGCTTATTAGCGGTGAAAGAAAGTCCGGTTTTTTGATTTTTTGTGATAAAAAAGGGTTAGATTTTGAAGGATTAACTGTTGCCGGTGTGGATTTAAGAGGGGAGTCTCTGCAGGATATAGTTGACGCTGTTGAGAGGCAGATAATAATAGGAGCTATAAGGAAAGGGAAAGATCTTGACGAATCTGCAGAGCTTTTAAAGCTTACAAGACAGGGATTGAGTTCAAAAATCAAAAAATTTGGTATAGAATTGAGTAAAAGTTAAAAAAAATAGATTATTTAATTTTTTTTAATATTTTTCTTGACTCAAATATCTGATAAATATTAGTGTAAAATTGTTAATAGGTGTCTTTGTTGTTTAACTCCTAACACCTCATTTTGTTGAATTATAATCAAAAAAAGTAATGAATAGATTTTAGCAAAGGCATTTTTGATTTACCTCTAAGCAAATAATTTAAAATTTAATGTATAAAGAAAATTTAAGGACAATATATGTCAAAAGTTAGCGAATCAAATTCCAGCCAAAATGGATATTATGAAGAATCCGCAGTTGTTGAAAAGAATAATGGGAAAGGGAATGATGCTTATAAGCTTGACCTTGGCGAATTAAAGGCAAAAACTATAACAGAGTTATACAGCCTTGCCAAGGAGATGAAACTTGAAGGGACTTCAGGTCTTAAAAAACAGGATCTCATATTTGAGATATTAAAGGGGCAGACCGAACAAAAGGGACTTATTTTTGCAAGCGGTGTTTTGGAGATACTCAGTGATGGATATGGATTTTTAAGATCTCCAAACTATAACTATCTCCCCGGTCCTGATGATATTTATGTTTCCCCTTCTCAGATCAGGCTTTTTGGATTAAAAACAGGCGATACTGTTGCAGGTCAAATAAGACCTCCAAAAGATAATGAAAGGTTTTTTGCCCTTTTAAGGATTGAAGCAATAAATTATGAAAATCCTGAAAATCTTCACAGAAGGGTGCTGTTTGATGATCTCACACCTTTTTATCCTCAGCAGAGAATAGACCTTGAAACAGAGGGAAGTGAAATTGAAATGAGGATCATGAATCTCATGACGCCTATAGGCAAAGGTCAGAGAGCATTGATTGTCGCTCCTCCAAGAACAGGGAAAACAATACTTTTACAGAAAATAGCCAATGCAATTACAAAAAATCATCCGGAAATATACCTGATAGTGCTTTTAATAGACGAACGTCCCGAAGAGGTTACGGATATGGCAAGATCCGTAAAAGGAGAGGTTGTTTCATCTACATTTGATGAACAGGCAACACGCCATGTTCAGGTAGCGGAGATGGTAATAAATAAGGCAAGAAGACTTGTTGAAAGAAAGATGGACGTTGTTATACTGCTTGATTCGATTACAAGGTTAGCCAGAGCATATAATCAGGTTGTGCCTACAAGCGGTAAAATACTCTCCGGAGGGGTGGATTCAAACGCCCTTCATAAGCCTAAGAGATTTTTCGGCGCTGCAAGAAATATTGAGCAGGGTGGAAGTTTAACAATCTTAGCAACAGCTTTGATTGATACGGGAAGCAGAATGGATGAGGTCATTTTTGAAGAATTTAAAGGTACTGGAAACAGCGAACTCCACCTTGACAGAAAACTTTCGGACAGAAGGATATATCCGGCAATAGATATTAATAAATCCGGTACAAGAAAAGAAGAATTATTGCTTGACGAAGAAGAGTTGAATAAATTATGGGTTTTAAGGAAAGCCCTTGCTTCTATGAGTGCTACAGAGGCTATGGAACTCTTAGTTGAGAAGATGAAGGCTACAAAGAATAACAAGGCGTTTTTTAGAGCTATGAATACTGCATAGAATGCAGTTGATTATAAAAGAAAATTAGTTAGCAGGAGACGAAGTACTATGAAACCCGGAATTCATCCAAAGTATGATACAACAAAAATTCATTGCGCATGCGGAAATGAGATAGAGACCAGATCAACAGTTAAAGATATTCACGTTGAAATATGTTCAAATTGTCATCCCTTTTATACAAAGAAGCAGAAGATTGTTGATACCGCAGGCAGAGTTGATAAGTTCAAGAAGAAATATAATATTAAGTAGGGGCAGCAAATTGCTGCCTACATATTTGCTGCCAGCGCAGCTTAATTTTTGATTGAATGTATTATCAAAATATTTCTTATCTATTTTAAGCTGGTGATTTTTTATATTGTTTTTGTATTTCCATTGCTGATTTGCTTATTTCTTCTACATTCATTCCGACGCAAAGGTTGTTTTTTCTCCATTCGGTATAGTCGAATGATTCGCGTAACAGCACGGAAATAAATCTTTCTGCGTTTACATCACCCAGTTCTTCGATTAATACTTTCATTCCTTAAAATTTTTCTATACCGCGCTATCTCTCAGCCCAACTTTCATTAGCCAGAATAATCCTATTGCCCCGCCTGCAACAAAGCATATTCCGACAATCTGCGCCTGAGTAAGTCCGATTGACGTAACGGGATTAACTCTTATAAACTCTACGGCAAAGCGTGCGCAGCCGTTCATGATAAGATAGATGAAAAATATCATGCCTGTTTTAAGATCATGTTTTCGCAGTCTCATTAAAATAAAGAAAAATATCAATGAAGCAAAAGATTCAAAGAGCGGCGTAGGGAATACATTTACCGAAGTGGGTACAATACCATTTGGATATGCTACTCCAAGAAATGATCGTGTATGTATTCCATAACAGCCGTCACCGGAGGCATGACAGCCAAGCCTTCCGATTGCATAGCCCAGCGCCATTGCAGGAGACGCTATATCTAATATCTTGAGAGGTTTTTCATTATTCATTTTTATTAAAATTGCAGATGCGATGAATGAGAATATGAATCCTCCGTAAACAGTAAGTCCTGCGCCTGAAAAAACTGTCCCAAACGGATCTGCGAGAAACTCTGTAAAATTTTCTATGATATGAAAGAGTTTTGCTCCGACTATTGCAGAGGGTATAACCGTAATTAATATCTTATAAGCAAGATCAGGATCTATCTTTTTTAATATAAACTCTCTTTCAAGTAAAAGGAATGCAATAAAAAAAGCCGCGCCCAGAAGAAGTCCGAATGATCCGATTGTTATAAACTTATAGGTAAAAAAAGTAGGGTACATATTTATCTCCGTTTAATAAAGTCCGTTGACATGATATTTTATTTAATATTTATGACTTCAATATACAATAATAATCTTTGTCAAGATTTAATTTTTTTTACAGCTGTTTGCTCATATTAACGTTTTATGCAAATAACTCCGACAAATAGATTAGGTAATATATCAATATTATATTAATTTTTTAGTTGTGGATATTTTTTTTACAGTTTGCAAAAAAATAATCAGACTAAATATGTAATGCAGGAAAATAAAATGAATAATGAAGAGAAAGTCCTGCTTGTCAGGAAAGGGAACGAATGTTTTAATAATGGAAATATTACAGAGGCTATAAAGTTTTTTGTAAAAGCCGGATATAGAGACGGAATAATGCGTGTTGCAGATTATTATTACTATGATAACAGGCAGCCGTTAGTCGCTCTTAAATTTTATAGAATGATTAATCGACAAGACAGGATTGATGAAATCTATGCAAGGATGATGTTTGCTCTGGGCAAATGGTTAAAACCGTCAACTGAGAAAGATTCCGATTATGAACGCGCTAAAAATTCTACTGACGATGAAATTGAGGTAAAGGTTCATCCTAAACTTAAAATTCTTGCAGAGGAAATAATTAGAAATAATGAGAAGGAGAGGTAATTCAATGAAGAGGCTTTATCTTTTTTTCATCCTTGTTTTATTGACGATAACAACTGATAATTATTCGTCGGAGATTGATGCGTCAAAGTATTTAAAGGAGCGTGTTGTAGAGAAGAAACTTAAAAACGGGATAACGCTTCTTATGATGGATAGAGGTTTTTCATCTACATTGGCGTTCCATATTTCATTCAGGGTAGGATCGGCAGACGAGAGTTATAATACTTGCGGCGCTGCCCATATACTTGAACACATGCTTTTTAAAGGTACAAGTACGCTGGGAACTAAAGATTATAAAAAAGAGAAACCGATTCTTGACAGGATTGAAGCGATCGGCGAAACTATTGACAGATTAAGACTTGAGAATCCGAATAACAGTAAGATAAATTCGCTTGAGGCAGAACTAAGCGAGCTTGAGAAAAAACAGGATGAACTTATAATCAGCTCGCCGTATGATATGCTCTATACGTCTAACGGCGGCGTGGGGTTTAATGCCTCCACATCAAAGGATATGACCGGTTACTATATCCAGCTCCCTTCCGACAGAATTGAGTTGTGGGCTCGGATTGAATCGGACAGACTGAAGAATCCGGTATTTAGAGAGTATTATAGAGAGAGAGACAATATCATCGAAGAGAGATTGATGAGGTATCACTCCAGCAGCGATGGATTTTTATACGAAGCTTTTTTTGCTGCGGCATTTTCAGCTCATCCGTACAGGCATCCTGCTATTGGGTGGGAATCTAATATTAAATATATGTCTATCAATGATATAAACGGATTTTATAATACTTATTATATCCCGTCGCGAATGACTATAACTATTATAGGAAAACAGAACACAGAAGAAACTTATAATATTATAAAAAAATATTTTGAACCTATCCGGTCAAAACCCGAACCCGGAGAGATAAAGGTTATTGAACCCGAACAGAGAGGCGAAAAACGGGTTGATGTTTATTTTAAATCCAAACCCTCTATAATGATAGGGTGGAAAAAGCCTGCAGCTCCGGCAAAAGACGACTATGTTTTTGATATTATATCGTCAATACTTGGGAGCGGAAAATCATCAAGGTTATATAAATCTTTAGTCATTGATAAGAAGACGGCATCGAACTTATATACATGGAGCGGCGCTCCGGGCTCGCGTTATGATAACCTTTTTATTATTTATGCCGCGCCTATTGACGGAGTGAGTGTTGAAAATCTTGAAAAGGAGATATACTCCGAAATGGAGAGATTTAGAAAAGAGATTAATCAGTCTGATATTGATAAGGCGATAAATCTATCCGAATCCTCTTATATTTTTTCACTTGACAGCAACAGCGGTATTGCATGGCAGTTAAGCTATTATCAGACAGCGCTTAAAGATTGGAGGTATATGATTAACTATTTGGATAATCTGAAACGCATATCGGTTAATGATATACAGACAGTATATGATAAATATATTAGAGATAACAATAAGACGGTTGCAGTGCTTCACGACGAGAGAGGCGGCAGATGAAAAAATTTTTAACAGTTATAATATTATTTTCAATATTGATTGTTTCTTGGGACAGAACAGAAGCTGAAAGTCTAAAACAAAAACAGACTAACGGCAGCTTTTTATCGTCACTGCCTAAAATAAAAAAGTATAAGATGAAGAATGATCTGGACATTCTTTATATTAAGGACGAACTCCCCGTAACTGTAATATATGCATCAATCTCTTTCGGCAAAATGTATGAAGACAGCGGCAATGCGGGAATAGCAGAAACGCTTACTACAACTATCTCAATTTCAGGCACTGATTCATTCAGGGGGAATACTCTCTATCAAAAGATTGAATCAATCGGCGGAACTATACGTATAAATGCCGGATTAGAAACAATAGGCATAGAAATAAAGGTATTGAGTAAGTACGGCGATTTGGCATTTAATATACTCGCTGATATTTTGAAAAATCCGATTTTTGAAGACGACGGACTATCCTCTGCAAAGAGACTTGTCCTTTCAAAGATTATGCGAAGTATGGATGAACCTGACGAGATAGGCGTACTAAAACTAAGAGAGATAATATTTTGCGGCTCAGGTTACGGCGCATCGCCAAGCGCAAAGAGTATTGAAGGAACAAATCCGGACTCCCTTAAACAGATATGGAAGAGATTTGCAACAGGAAGAAATATAAGCGTAGCCGTATCTTCTTCAATGGATGAGAACAGTATAGTGTCGCTTGCGGAAAAGGAACTGTCGGGCATAGAAAGGGGCAATAAAGAGACATATAGTGTTGATAAGGATAAAGTTATAAACAGTATAAAGTCGTCAGCCGGAAAAATATATCTCATACCTATGGAGTTAGAGCAGGCGACAATCTATACGGGTACGCTTGCTCCTGCTGTAAAGTATGACGGCAACTATGCATTATATGCAATGAACTATATATTGGGCGGAGGCTCATTTAATTCAAGACTGATGAATGACATAAGAGTAAAGAGAGGTTTGGCATACTCTGTATTCTCATTGGTTAAGAACAGGCGTAATACGGGCGTTTTTATAGGATTTGTACAGACAAGGAATGAATCTGTTCCCGAAGTTCTGTCTCTGATAAACAGCAATATAACAAAAATGCGCAGTGAACCTGTAGATGCCGATGAACTTCAATGGGCTAAGGAATCTATAAAGAACAGCTATATATTTAAATTTGAGACCATTGAGGATATTCTGGGGAATTATTTAGACTTGGAGTATAATGAATTAAGCGGTGATTATTATGAAAATTATCTCACTAATATTAATAATGTAACCGTATCAAAAATTACCGACGAGAGTAAAAAGTTATTCAATCATGGACTTGTAACCGTTGTTGTAGGAAACATAAATCTAAAAAAAGAATTGTCGTCGCTTGGTGAAGTTGTTGTATTGTCTGATGTAAAATAATTATGATGTAGAATAATTCTGAGGTAAAACAATATGGATGAGAATGAAACAGGTCTCGTCAAAAAAATAGTTAATAACAGAATACTGGTTGAGTGTGAAGCTGTAAATATGTGCAATAATTGTTTGGAAAATGAACATTGCGCTATGTCGGGCGACGGCAAGAAAAGAGAGATGTGGATAGATAATGTTACAGGTGTTGCCGTAGGTAATAGAATATTATTTAAGATTAAAGACGCCGGTATTATAGGCGCGTCTCTTATCCTTTATGTTATACCGATAGTATTTTTATTTTTGGGCATAATTACAGGATACAAACTCCATGGCTTTTTTAACATTGACAGTGAATTAAGCTCAATAATTTTTGGATTTATTGGCATTATTGTATCGTTTATTTTTATTAAAATTTATTCCATTCTTATTTTAAAGAAAGAACGGTTTAATCCGATTTTTATAAAAAAACTTGATTAATAAAATTTTTTAAAAATACATTGCTGGTTATTAGAATTATAGTTGATTATTATTGCGAATATGTTTGATTCTTTATTGTAAATTATTATTTTTTTTTGTTTTAAAAAAATATTATTACCGACATTTATTATAATGATAATTATAACAATGAAATGGTTTATAGTTTATTTATAATAAAATAGGAGCGGCAATATAATATGTCTAAAGTTTGATATGAATATTGTTTGCATTTGAGATATTAAAATGATATCAGGTTCAAGGAAGAACATATGTCAAAGAAAATTATTGATTTAATGTCGTATAAAATTGAAAAAGAATTAAAAGAGAACGGGTTTATCTTAAAACATGATGGTGATAAGGGAATAAAGTTGTTGATTAAATTGAAGAGTGAAGGTACAAGTGATTAAGGCGATTAAATTGACTATGATCTTAGGAGGCTGCGATGAGTACTGAGCTTGAAGATAATAAACAGAAACTTAGAGAAGAACTTGAAAAATTGAAACATGAGTACAAAGTTGAACTTCCTAAAATTATATCTGCAGCAAGGGAATACGGCGATTTAAAAGAGAATGCGGAATACCATGCTGCAAGAGAGAGACAGTCTTTTGTTAAGGCGAGAATCAGCCAGTTAATTGAACAATTAAATATCCTGAATGACCTGAATATTGCAGAGATCCCTGAAGACAGGATAGGATATGGTTCGACCGTTAAAGTTGTTGATATTGATACCGACGATGAGATTTCTTTTACATTTGTTTCTGCTAATGAGATCAATCCGTCTGAAGGTAAAATTTCAGTATCATCTCCAATCGGCATGGCAATGCAGAATAAATCTGTTGGAGACCAGGTTGCAGTTGTAGTTCCTGCCGGTAAGAGAACATATCTTATTAAGAATATTATTACTATACATGGAAATGAGTTTTCATATGAAGGATGACGTTGCAGGCTCTTTTATTTTTATGTGGAGACGAGGGGGATCGAACCCCTGGCCTCATGAATGCCATTCATGCGCTCTCCCAGCTGAGCTACGCCCCCGTTTATTCTATGATTTTTTATAAAGGGGAAATGTCAATAAAATTATATTTATTTTTAAAGATAAAAGAGTATTTTAAATAATAAGTTGGTTTAGTTAATATTTATCCGGCATGTAAGAAAGAGTGATATAAAAAAATAGTAGAACAAGGATATATAATGATTTCTACATATGTTTTGATTTTTTTATTTATTATAGTATTTGTTGCAATATTGTTTTATATTGTAAGTAATTATGTCATGCCAAACAAAATGGAAGAGATTCAGAAGTTGATTGAGGGAGGGAAGGCTAAGCTTGCTATAAAGCAACTTACTAAAATACTTGAAAAGGATAATAGAGATCCTTATGCTCATTTTTTACTTGCAGAGGCTTATAGAATTGAAAATAATTACCAGTTTGCTATAATAGAGTATCGACAGGTGTTGAAATTCGGCAGATTTGATGCTAAAATTAAAGAGAAGAATATACGATCGGCATTAGCTAAGATATATCAAGAGAGAAGGTCTTTTGAGGAGGCAAGAAAAGAGTTATTGATTTTAACAAAGCTTGATCCTGCTAATTTTGAAGTTTTTTTTGATCTTGGAGTAATGTCATTTAATCTTGGGCATCTTGATAAAGCCATAAGCTATTTTAAAAACAGCGCTTCATTGAACACCCTGCATTCCCCATCTTTTTTTTATTTAGGGCAGATTTGCTATAAAAGCGGACTTTTATCAGATTCTAAACAGTATTTACTAAATACTATTAAACTTGATCCGCAAAATTATCAAGCGCATTATTTTCTTGGACTTGTCCTTAAGCAGCAGGGTGATATTGAATGGGCTTTAAAGGAATTTGAAGTATCTCTTAAAAGTGATGATCTGAAATTGAAAAGTCTTATAGCTCGCGGTATGTGTTACTTGGAGAATTCGCAGTACCAAAAGGCTGCAATGGAGTTTGAGAGGGGAGTTAAATTTGCTAAAAGCGGGAGTGATATAGAACTTGATATAAGATACTATTTAGCCGAATGTCAGGAAAAAGTAAGGGATATTCAATCTGCAATAGCTAACTGGGAAAGAATAGTAGAGGCAAATCCCCGCTTTCGCGATGTTCAACATAAACTTGCATCATATGCAGAATTTAGACAAGATGACAGGATTAAAGATTTTATGATTGCAGGATTAGCTCAGTTTGAACTTATTGCAAGAAAGATTGTTGCCGGTATGAATTTAAATATTGTTGATTTTGAGGTTATTAGCGATATTGAAATAGAGATATTGGCTGTTGAGACTGAGGGCAAATGGCGCAATACAAGGCAGTCAAATAAAATAATTAGAATTAATAGAACAACAGATGTCTTGACTGATTTATATTTTAGAACAATATATGAATCAATGAAGCCAAGAAATGCTACAACAGTATTAATAATAACAACAGGTGAGATCTCCCCTAAGGCGGCTGAATTTGCTAATACAAGGCCAATAAATATCTATGGGAAGAATGAACTTATACAACTTTTAAAAAAAGTATAAATGATATGAATAACATAAAAAATCTTTTAAAAACACTGCCATTTTTACTTCATTTAAACAGTGAAGAGTTAGATTACTTTTCCCGGTCCGGAAGATTAGTCTTCGTTAAGAAGGGGCAGCTTGTAGACATACATAAGACAAATTCATTAAATATAGTAATGGATGGTATTTTTGAAATAGAATCAATAGCCAACAGGGATATTGTTTATCTCTCTCTGGGATCATTTTTTGGTTTCCTCCCATTTATTGAAAATAAGAAGAAAGGTAATATAAAAGCATTAGTCGATTCGAAAGTATTTGTTATTGGCGAGGATGATCTGTATAAGTTTTTTTTAATGTCCCATAAGGCTTTGAGGGGCTATATTAAGATGATGGAGAATCTTAATTTTGATATATCCGATCTGGGGAAAAAATATTTTCATACAAAAGGGAAGGTAGTTACTGTATTCAGCAGAATAGCCGCTTCCGGGAAAACACTTCTTTCATCTCTGCTGGGATTATCCATATCTAAGGATGATGAGAAGACTATTATCCTTGATCTATCTTATAGCGGCATATCTGTTTTTGATTTATTTAAACAGAAAATGACTGTGCCGCTTTCAGAGAAGGGAAAAGGGGGTACAGAAACTGAGTCTATGCTAAAAGATAGAATTGTAAAAGTAAATGATAACCTGCATCTGCTGAATATAGCGTCATCGGCAAGGGTTAAGGTAAATCCTACGATTATAGGGACAGTATTATTTATACTCTCAAGAGAGTACAATTATATTATAATTGATTTATCAGACAGCGACACTGATTTAAGAGATAAGGCTTTTGAACAGACAGATTTTATATTCACCTTAGTTAATTCAAAGAATGACATGGAAGAGGTTTATCCGGTATTTGATGAGCATTTGAAAGAGGCTCAGAGGGTATTCTATGTTAGAAATAATTTTTATTCGCACAACAAAGGAGAATTTTATGGAGGATTGATCCTCAATAAGTGTAATGAATTTGACAAGGATGGAGATCTACAGGTACTTGAGAACTTTATCAATGAAGGGAACATGGTCCCGTTCAAAAATGCCGTTAAAACAAAAAGCAGGGCGCTTGTAGTGCAGTCGGCTCAATATGATTCTATCCTTTTAAGTTCTCTGCTCGCCGGGTTGAATAAAACTGAAAATTTTTTCCAATATATATATTCTTCATCATACAGTTATTTCCTGATATGTTTAATGCTTTTATATGATGATAACACCTTGTTAGAAAGCAATCTTAGAAAATTTTTCTCTCCCGAACAGTTTAATAAAAATTTTGAGATTACATTCCCTGAGAATTTTATTTTTAAATCTAACAAAATAATTAAATACGCCGCTGAACTTGCAGGATCTAAAAGAGCTGAAATGTTCAATCCGCTCCCATTAGCAAATATAAATAGTGAAGGGAAACAAAGAATTTTTAGTACAGGAACATTAAACCGTTTAATGGCTGCAAGTATAGTTGAATATCCCCTGTTTGAACCGGTTGAAATAAATGGAGTAGATTGTTATTCAGGCTATCCGGAAAATCAGGTTTCACACTCTCATTTGCTGAGAACAGAGGTCTCGGAGATATTTTATATTTCTATTGCGAACAGGGAAAGGCTGTCTTTTTCAGATAATAGATATAACAGGTTTTTTATTAATTATATAGAATCTATTGATAAAAATAGATTATCTAATGCTGAGTATATAGAACATGATAAAAAATTAATACTTGAAGTATCTGAAAATGACTATAAATTTGACAAAATTTATGAAAAAACAATGAATTTATCCGAAATGCTTATTTCAAAAATTGTTTAGAGTGAGGACGGACTTGAGATCAAAAAAGACAAATTTTTTTCAGATATCTGTTCTGGTTATGGGCGCGATATTTATCCTATTGGGGATTGCATTTTCAACATCACCTATTACCGCATTTAAAATTTTCAATGAAAATGTTTCGGCAAAATGGAATAAATCTGCAAATGATAATGAATTTGTATCTGACGATGTTTTTAGAGATTTTAATTATGATAACAATGAGCTAATCAGGGATGATGAATTTGTAGCGCCGTTATATCTCATCGTTAGGGCATTTGGCATACTCCTTGTATTTACAGGATTTCTTATGATTTTGCCGATTTTTGATCCTCTGAAATATAGAATTATTGCTTATACAAACGGCGTTTTTTTCCCATTTATTTCATCAATTATCTTCTTAAAAAACGGACTTTTTATAGGGGTGAGAAAAGAGAATGCAAATGGAGATTATATACATTTATTGATTGTTATATTGGGGGTTATATTCTTAGTGTTATCTGTTATGGTTTTTTCAGCTCTTATGGTGACAAGAAGAGATGCTTTGGAAGGAAAAGAATAATTTTTTAATTGATTAATAATTATAACTATATTTTAATGATATTCTATTAAAATATCTTGGAGAAAAATATGGATTTTAATACAAAAAAGGTTAATAACAACGTCGTAATATATCTTGCAGGGAGACTCGACGTACATCTTTCGGCAGATACTGAAAAAGCGATTAATGAATTAATCAAATCAGAATCTGGCAGTAATTTTGTTCTTAATCTAAATGACGTAGAATATATGAGCAGTTCTGGTCTTAGAATTTTTGTATCCACAATGAGGATACTTAAAGAGAGTAAAAGAAGACTCGCTTTATGCAACATGAATAATGCAGTAAAAAAGATTTTTGAAGTTGTAGAGTTAACAGATATGTTTGATATTTTTAATACTGAAGATGAGGCGCTCAACTTTTTGAAAAAAGTATAGCATTACATGTTAAATTTTAAAAATAACAAGAAAGAAAGGGGATTTATAAATAGTCTTTCTTTAAAATTTAAAGATTATGTTGATTCTGAAAAAGATGAAGCTTTATTAATTAATGTTTCACGAGGAATAGATAATCGGATAATTTACCAAAAATTTCCTGATTTTACATGGCCTTTATGGCTCTCAAATATAAAAAATATTCACTCTCAAAATCGTTGTACTACACCGCTGCCTCTTATTATAAACTCAAATTTTCTTGAATGGCAAACATTTACTAATTATCTATCAAATGATGAAATACATATAGACAGGTGCGGTATGATATCAGGTCCGGGTAATTCTCCATGGTCTATTGAATTTTGGTATTTAAGAGGAGACGTAATTTATAAGCCTCAGGATCATTTAAGTGAAATATCTCCTGTTAGAGATTATAAATATGGCGAAATTATAATAACCGGGAATTATGGAGATGCAGAGTTTCAAGAGAGAATTGTAGGCGGCAGATCGGATATTGACGAGGCTCTTGTTTCATATTCAATAAATACAAATAAGGCGGATAATATACTATTTATTTTAATAAGACCATATAATTGTATATCTATAGGGGGGATTAGCAGTATTCGATTTGATAATTCAGGATATTTCCTGAATATTAATGGGAATAATAGTGTTGCAGTTGAAAAGATGCCTGACCGCATATTGGTTGGATCAGGGGAAAATGGCGATGTTGATTGCTTTTCATCCGATAGTGCCGGCGCAGAATTTATAGAATGCAGTTCTTGTATGTCAACAATTGCTTTAGGATATAATCTCAATAAGGGGGATAATATATTCAATTTAAGAATCTCTTTAGACAAGGAGATATCATTATCTAAGTATAACATCAATTTTGAAAAAGCCTTTAAAGAATTCCGGTCGTTTTCGGATATTAGGATGAATGAAGGTCTAAAGATACATTTATCGGATAAAAATTTAACAAAATATTTTATGCAGTCTAAATTGACTCTTTTTAACAATAACCAAAGTGATTTTAATTTTGAAAAGATTGATGGATTCAGGAATCTGTTTTTTTTAAGCTATGCGATGAACCGTGCCGGACTTGAAGTTGAATCTGAAAAGCTTGTTAAAGTTATGTCTGAAAAATTTAATTATAATATTAAAAATCCCGATTATATTTCAGTAATATGCGCTTCATATCTTCTTAATTCTTTTTATGAATGTTATATTTACAATAAAGATACAGGTTTTTTACAAGATTATTTTCCAACTATTCGTAATCTGGGTAATTATATATATAAACTTTCTTCTGAGATTCATTCAATTGGAGGAATCTCGGGAAATTCAAGAATCGGCAGTTACATAAATGAAGCGGAAGAATCGGACCTTGTTGTAATGTTATCCGCCTTAATTAATATCTCTCATTTATCAAGATCAATGGGAATTTTTGGAGATGAATCTAAATATAAAAATGAAGCGGATCGAATTCAATCTATTATTAAAAATATAATAGAGAAGAAAAGACAGAAATCTGTTAATGATATTTTTGAATATAGAGCGCTTATAGCTTTTCCGGATAATATTATCTCAGGCTATAAGTATGATGAATACAGGGAGTTTTTTTTGAGTCTTATAGAAGAGAAAGATTTTCCGCTCTTTGAGCCTCTTGCCGGTATAGATCTGCTTTCAAGCGCTATATTATTAATTCACTTAATCTCACTAAAAGATGAAAGGGTTAAAGTCTTCTACGAAAAGTTTTTTTCTATGATAGATGATTTTTTTATACTCCCGGAGTTCATTGATCCTATTACAAAAAGAGGCGCTAATGGGGATGGAAATTCAAAAATAATCGCTGCGCTTATATTGGTAATAACAAGGAACAGGATTTTTATTGATAGAACTGACAGGCTTGAGTTATTCCCCATACCTGAGAAAAAGTGGTTTGAACCCGGTAAAAAAATTAAGATTGATGACGCCTCAACCCGATTTGGGAAAATATCATTCGTTTTAGAATCATCAGAAGAGGATATTAAGATCACATTCACCAGCCTTCCCAGATTTATCCCTTCGGATATTATGATTAATTTGCCGTTTGAAACTTCAATGACAGAAGCTGATGATTTTATACTAAAGCGTAAGATTGGGAATAGCTATATCATAAACGGCTGGCCCTCAGCTATAAAATTTTCTTTCCCTAAGTAAGGGTAAGACCAATGTTAAATAAAATTTTATTAATGTGAGAAGATATTGATTTTATCTATAGTAATTGTAACTATTATATTGTCAACTGTTGCACTTTATTTTGTTTATGCAGCAGCAAAAAATAATCTAAAAAACAGAGCGGAATTATTTCTTGCGGAAAACCGTATCGATGAAGCTATTGCTGAATTTAAAAAAGTTATTGAATTACAACCATATAATGTATCAATACATTGGCGTCTTGCAGAGCTCTATTTAAAGCAGAATAAAACGGATATGGCTATTGATCGTTTGGAATCTATAGTAAGTATTGCTCAATATACGGCTGAGGTTAAAAAAGAGACAGTTGTTAAACTCTTGGCAGATCTTTACCTTAAAAAGGATGATAAATTAAGAGCCTTTGAGCTGTTTTATGATCTGCTTAATGACTATCCAAGCGATACGGAAGGATTATACCAGGTAGGTTTTTTATCGCTTGGACAAGAGTTGTTTGATGTAGCATATAAACATTTAGAATTGCTGTCACGAATAAAAAAGGATAATTTTGAAATACTGTTTGGCGCAGGTATAGCAGCATTACAGAGTAATAAAATATCCGAAGCTGCATTGTTATTTAAAGATGCGTTATCTGTTAAGTCCGATTCTGATATAGCAAATATTGCAATGGCTTTTGTATTATACAAAAAAACGGATTTTAAATCTGCTGTTGATTATGTCCGCAGTGTTATCAATAATTCAAAAGATAATAACGCTGTATTCATAGCAAAGAGACTGCTTGCATTTATACATATGGAGATGATGAACTTTACGCTTGCAATAAAATTGTTTGAAGAACTTAGAGAAGATTGTTTTAATAATGGACTTGAAGATGAGTTAAAGATAGTACTATATGACATTGGATTTGCAAATTTGGCTGATAATAAAAATGATGAGGCTCATTCTGCGTGGAATCAACTCTTTCTTATGGATAGAAGTTTTAGAAATACAATTGATTTAGTGACAAGATTAAGACAGGAGATGGATCCGAAATCCGGTTCTAAAACAGATAACCAAAAACCTGTAATAACCGAACTTGGGAAATGGAAGAGGAATGTATTTCCTGAGAACTTTTTGTGGAATATCTGCGGTCTAAAGAGCGATGACGAGATGGATTTACAGGCAATAATTTCCGCAGAGAGAATTGCAACTAATAACATGCAAAGAGATATTAGTGATTCTGATGAAGATAAAATATCTCTTTCTACGATTGATGATATTTACAAACTTGATATTGATACTTTCGAGCGTGTATCATACAGGCTGTGCGGAAAATTGGGATTTACAGTAGATGCGGTTCTTGACACATACCATAGTTCGGACGGGATAGATTTTTTGGCAACACAAAAGGACAGCAAAGCAAAGACCTTAATAGGGATAAGACGTTGGAAAGATACAAACGTTGGCGAAATTCCCCTTAGAAATTTTGCTCAGGCAATAAATGATGCAAAAGCTAAACAGGGATATTTTATCACCACATCACCACTCTCTGCTGCAGGCACGAGCGCACTCAATAGTTTAGAAAAAATAAAGGTAATATTACCCGAAGAGATAGTTAAACATTTAAAAGGACTTATTTAATTAGATCATTATGAATGATAGAATTATCGTTGATGTCAATATATCTGATATTGTATATGATGAAACTTTTAAGGTTAGTAAAAGAAATTATTCGGATCAATTGCATACCTCATTAGAACTGTCAGGAATGCTTGAACTTCCATATCTGATGAAAAAGGGTTCAGGGTATTATATTTTCACATGCCATAATAGAATAAGAATATTGCAAGAATCAGGCGTTAGAGAGATTAGGTCTATTCTTCTTGAAGATCCTGATGTCGAAATATTCATGAATCGTCTCTCAATAAAGATGTATAGAGGCGAGTTAGGTTTTTTCGGAAGGCTCAAGGGAATATATATTCTTAAATCTATATTTAAAGTTGATGAAGCGGATTTAAAAAAGTTCGGATTGAAGATACTTAAACTGCAGCCGGAGATTTTAGAAAATGAAACACTTATGGTGAATATAACTTCATTGCCTGAAGTATTAATAAATTATATTGATGATAAGGATGTCAGCTTTAAAATAATTAAAGATATACTGTTACTCCCGCATAGCTGGATTGAAGTTATTAGTACATGGTTGGAAGAGATTCAAGTCAGAGTAAATATTTTCAGGGCTGTGATTGATAATCTATATGATATTTACAGGAGAGGTACAGATATATCTGTAATTAAATCAGTTGAATACGGCGATGATAAAACATTAAATGATAATATATTTCGTATAAGATATCCGGAATTTTCAAGATTAAAGAGCAAGTCAGATGTAATTGTCAATGATCTGTCATGTAAGGGTATGTCTATAGATTTCCCGGAATATTTTGAAAAGAGTTCTATTACGCTTAAACTTGAAGTTAATAAAAAAGATGATTTAAACAGTGAATTGAAAAAGATATTAACTATGGATGTTGAAAAATTAAAAGAACTTATATCATTGCTGTGATTATTTAATGTACGGTATTACTTTCATCTCCATCTGATATTTTTAAATTTCCAATATCGTTAAAATTTGCAAGAGATAGAATAATACTGTTAAAAATGAATCCTGTTATAATAAATTTTGTGAACTTTTCATTGCTTTTGTAAAGTGAAAATAATTGGTGAGTTACATATATGCAATTATCCATAATCTCTTGAAGAAATATATCCCTTTCGTTTTGTTTTTCATCAGAGAAGGATTTTTTTAGCAGCGCTGTCTTTTTAGACTCAAAAATTATGGCTTTAAGGAGATTTTGAAAAAATTCGTCAAAATCTTCCGCGTATTTTACTTCAAAGCCATTAATGAGTTTAATCATTTCTTTCAAGTCCTGTTTTCTTTATATATATAACGGCAGTCTTATTTTAAATCAATCTTTTTATTTTACTATCAGGAAAACATAAGGTAAAATGTCAGGACCGGGATTTTTATGATTTTTTGTTAGTATGCTCTGACCCATAGTTGTTTTTAAATATAACCAAATTTTGATTCTGTTTTAATTTGGGACGACAAATGTTTTATTGGCGATTGATAATCTCTCCTGCAAGATATAACGATGGGAAATAACATAAAATAAAAAAACCTTGACATTTTATTTTTATTAGTTTCTTTGTATCCGTTATTTTAAGCAATAAAACTTACATATTAAAAACAGGAGATTGCGGGTTAGTCCCGCAATTTAACGTAGGAACCGGAGAAAAAATTTATATTTTATGAAGGATTAAATGAGAAAACTTTTACTATTGACATTTATGGCAATATTCATACCCATTATTATACCATGTAAGGTATATGCCGTTGATATATCAGTTGGCGCAATTACATGGTACGTATGGCAGGAGCGTGCTTATACTGAGGGAGAAGCTGATATTTTGAAATTCTCAATAGATCCGACATTTTTCTACGGTCCGGTTGTATCTGTAAAATTTAATGATGACTTTGATTTAACATTTGTCTATCTCTACGGTAAATCTGATGAGAAAAAGGGAATTGATGCCATAATTGACGACCCAATTAATGGTCCCTACCTCTTCCATGTGCCGCTTAGATTCAAATACAAGAGACAAGATGCAGACATTACTCTTAGCTATAGTTTAAATGATTATTTCAAAATCTTTGCCGGAATAAAGTATATTGGATATTCAATGATTATAATTCCTATTTCTGAAGCTCCTGATAAACTTCTTGAAGATCCTACTAAACATAATGGTTTTGGTCCGGGTTTAGGATTAAGTGCTACTGTTCCAATTATTGGTAATTTATTTCTAATTGGTAATGTATCCGGTATATATTTATGGGGTAGGGTAAAAGGTCCCGCCTATTATTCCTATTATGATGCTGGTTATGTCGAAGTGATTAAAAACGAAGATGCTAAATATAAAGAAAGAGGAGTTAACTCAGCTCTACAACTTGCATATTATATAGCGCCTGCATCAATAATAATAACACTTGGAGGAAGATTTCAGTATATTGTGACAGAGTATTATGATCGTACGGCTAACATGGCGATCTGTGCTCATAATGAAACTAAATTTTATGGTATTACATTAACAGCAACATACAATTTCAACATATAGTATTTTTACATTTGCATTTAGTAAACTTAACTGCCGGATAAAATATTTTGTTTATTATCCGACAGTTTATAAAAAATAAAACTATTCTGCACAAACATCTGTTTCATATAAATTTTTTCAGTTACATAAAATACAGCCAATTATTAAATATTTACTGTGCGTATAATTCCGTAACATAAAATTATTTATTTTATTTGTAACAAATGTGTAAAAAAATGGTAAAATAATTATTAATGTATGATGTTGCTTATTACATCTATACAAAAAGGATGGTTTATTTATGAAAAAAATTATATTTTTAGTTTTAATTCTCGCTTCCATATCCTCATGCAAAAATCCTTCAGGAGGAGTCTCTGTAGAAGCTTCGGTACGCGCTTTGGCAGGCGAGGTCTTTCTTTTAGGAAAAGAGAGCAAAATTCCACTTAAAGCAGGGGACCCTGTAAATGCTGCGGCGAAAATTGAAACAGGAGCTAATTCTTTTGTTGATATAACATTTGGAGAGAATATTATAAGAGTGCTTGAAAATAGTACTATTGACATAAAAGAACTTACAGAAAAGACAGAGTTTTTTTTATCACGAGGGGGAATTTTTTCCAAGGTAGTCAGAAAACTTGAGAAAGACGATTCCTATATAGTAAGAACTCTGACAAGTACGGCTGCGGTACGCGGTACTGATTTTCTCGTTTCCGGTTCTTCCGACACAAGCCTTGCAGCCTGCTTAAACGGGAAAATCTCCGTATCAAAAGCAGACGATTCACAGACAGCAGATGTAGATGCAGGACAAGAGATAGCAGTCGAATCGGGAAAACCATTTCAACCGAGAGAACTTTCAGCAAAAAACCGCAATAAAATGAGAGACATTTTAAGCGATTTGCGCAAAGATTCAACGGCTGCAAAAATAGTTCCGTACATGCCGTCACCTGAAAGTAAAAGGATCTATAAGGTTCAGGTAGGAGCATATATCGAGCAGGCTAACGCAAAAGAAGCTGCTGAAAGGCTCCGCAGAATCGGCTACAAACCCGTTACTGATAAATCTAAAAAATATTATCATGTTGTTATTACAGACGTAAAAGCTGGCGATATGCAGCGAGTGGCAGACGATATAGGCAGAGCAAGATTTACAGAGGGATGGTTGCGGGACTAATTGCGGAGGCTTGGATGTGTTTTTATAATCATTAATATAATTTTGTTCATTAAAATTATATATTTTTTTATATTTTAGCGTGATATTATTTTTATTATAGAACTCATATCCGAATAAAAATATCGATAAAATTATTGACATTAAATATGTATTTTACTAACATCATTTAATATGAATTATGAACAATAAAAGGATGGAAAAATTATGAAAAAAAGATTTATTATTATGTTTACTATTATGGCTATTTCATCAATAGCTTTCGCTAAAGACGCTAATAAATATATTGCTGATTTGGATTCTAAAGATGAGAAAACAGTTACTCAGGCAGCAGACTGGCTTGGCGAGAACAAAGAGAAGGATGCTTCAAAAAAGCTTGCTGCATTGCTTTCAGACAAGAGAGACGGCGTTAGACTTCATGCCGTTCAGGCTCTCGGCTATATCGGCGGTAATGATTATGTGGGTTCATTAAACCAGGTTTTATTAAATGATAAAAATCCTACTGTTAGGTATGCGGCTCTTCTTGCAACAATGAGAATTAAAGATGACAAATCCGTACCGGTATGGAAACAAGCTAAAGCAACAGAAAAAGATCCTTTTATATTAGATCTTTTAACAAAACTTGAAGCAAAAGAGAAATAATTGATTGAGCATCAAGAACGAAGATGTTAAATATCTTGTATTTGACGTAGAATCTGTACCTGATGCAAAATTAATACAAAAAGTAAAATATCCGGAAGAAGATTTAGATGAACAGGGCGCTGTTCGAAAATTTCAGGAGGAGATCCAGAAAGGTTCAAACGGCGCTACTGATTTTATACCTGTAACTTTTCAATATCCAATAACTATTTGCGTTGCCAAGATAGGTGAGGATTTTTCACTTAGTGATATTGTAAGCTTAGATCAGCCTGCGTTTAGAACATCAGAGATGGTAAGGCTTTTTTGGCATGGCGTGGAAAATTTATATAGCCATGCGGCATTGGTTACTTTCAATGGCAGAGGATTTGACATTCCTATCCTTGAGTTAATGGCATTCAGATATGGTTATTCAATCAAAAGGCATTTTAAAGATAAATCTGCCGGCAGAAACAGATACAGTCCCAAGCATATAGACCTCCAAGATCTCCTCTCTAATTATAATGCCATTAGAATGACCGGCGGATTAAATCTCCTTGCTAAAGTTTTAGGCAAGCCCGGTAAGATGTCTGCAAAGGGCGACATGGTATATGAAATGTTTCTCAGAGGTGAAATACAAAAGATAAATGATTACTGTATTCATGATGTGTTGGATACGTATTTTGTTTTTTTAAGGACAAGGGTTCTTCAAGGGGATATTAACTTTGCAAGAGAACAGGAGATTGTTGAGAAGGCTAAGTTTTTTATTTATAATAATATGGAGAGAATCCCTGCATTAAAAGAATATTTTGATAACTGGGGTGACTGCGAGCCCTGGCCTTGAGGGTGGGTTGGGGTAGTGGTTAGTAAATAATATAATTTTTTAGAATACTTCCTATTTGTTTCCTTTTGCTTGATTATGTGTCCTGCAAAGCAATTGGCAGTTTTTAATAGTAGTCGCGCCGCCTTTACTCCATGCTGTTACATGGTCTGCGTCCATTTCTTTTTGTTCCCATATTTTACTTTTATTGGCATCGTGTCCGACAGCGCAAAGAGGACAATTTGATTCCCCTTTTTTCTGAGCGGCAGCGGTCTGCTGTTTATACACCGTTTGCTTAGTAGCATCATCAAATACACGAATTTCTAAAAGTTTAGTGTCCTTTTCACCGCCTAAAATGTACTCAAAAACTCCACGACGGTTTTTTACATAGACATCGCCATAAAGCTTTTGAACCGTTTTTGATACTTTTGAAGGATCATAAGACTTTTTGTGATATTCCTCATATAAACGTCCCCATTCAAGACCGCACATTTCTTTTTCTACATCACGGAACACGCCTGAAATCCAATCAATAACGCTGTTAAAATATGTCTTAAGTTCATTGATGTTTGTATCAAGCCGATGTTTTGCCATATAGCCTTCTTTTGTCTGCCCTTTCGAAGAGGCAACCCAAGATAATGCTGTTGCAAGGAATTGTTGCCTTTGTGCTGTACCTGAAATATAAGCACTCCACTTCTGGATATTGGCGTTACTTGAATTACTGAATTCGGCTTTTGCTAAGGTTACGAATGTTCCTGAATAAATAGCGTTAAGCAATTCCTGTTCGTTTAACGGAATACCTGCAATATTTATTGTCTTAAACCAGTCTTTAATCTCGGTTTCCGTTCCCTCGCAATGATAAACCAACAGTTCGCTTTCTATAATTTTAGACTGCTTGTCGGCGGGCAAGGAAGTAAATAACTGCTCACGTCCATTTGCATCTTTAATCGCAAATTTTCCGGTAGTGAAACGACCGATAGAAGTAATTCGTTGTTGACCGTCCAATACTTCAAAATTATTTTTATCCACATTATTAAAATAGATTAGCCCTAATGGATAACCTTTCAGAAGTGAATCGATTACCGCAACATCCTTTTTACCGTCAGCGTATATGTAATTACGTTGATATTCAGGTTGTATCGTTAGTTTCCCGGATAATCCAAACAGACCTTTACCTTCAAGTTCGTTATAAACAAAGCCGTCTACTATTTCGCTGACTTTATATTTTTTAAGTTCCGTTTCCATTTATTTACCCTTTCTTTTCCTTTTTATTAATATACGAGCGTAAATTTCTTTTCCTTTTATTTTGAATCTATGCCCATAATTGGGATTATCTTCAACATACCTGTCAATTCCGATAATTTTAAATTGATCAGGACAGTATTTATCAAGGAAAGAAATAGGAACACCCATAATACCATCATAGTCGGAAGGTATTGCATCGGTATAGGGAACTTCAATAGCATCATAATTATCATACTTGTTGTATGATTTTTTCTCTTTGATTTCTTTGTGCCTACTGAATTTTAAATTGTCCTGCATTGTCATTAACGTTAAATTTTGATGGCGGCGTCCGTGGTCAAGGTTGGTAAACCAACGTACTCCTTTTACTCTTATATATTTATTCCCACTTTCATCAATCCTATACCCAGCCGCATTTAATGGATAACTTTTCGGTACTTGAAATTCCCTATCCCCACTATGTATACTTACTCCTAACCACATTTTATTTTCTTTAATCAGTGGAAAAATTTCCTTGTAGGTAATCGCGTTCATATTACCGATTATGAGAAATTTTTTTCCCGCCTCAATTATCCATTCCAAAAATTCACGAAAAAGCGAAAACGGCGGGTTGGTGATGATCATATCGGCTTCATCCCTCAATTTTTTTATCTCTTCGCTTCTAAAATCCCCATCGCCTTGTAAACGGGTTAAATGATTTCTATCGCTGGCAAGGAGCAATTCAACATCGGCTAAATCTACCGCTCCATCTTTATTCATGTCCGGGATTTCAGTGATTTCAATTTTATGCGGCTTTCTGGTAGTTTTATTTTCCTCGCTTTCATCTGGAAATAAAGACAGTTGCGTGTTGGCAATTGGAGAACCTACATAACAGGTAGCAATAAGTTTTTTTAGTTTAAAACTGTGAAAACGCAAAGCAAAATATTTAAAGAAGTTACTTTCATAAGGGTCATCGCAAGGGCATAGAATTGTTTTGCCACGGAAGACGTCGGGGTCAAATTCTAAATACGCTTGGACTTCTTTTTCGATGTCTGCCCACTGTGTATAAAACTCATCATTTTTAGCATTTTTCGCCTGCGATAATTTACTGTTTGCCACTTATTTCCAGCTCCCCTTTTCTTATAATTTATCAGCTTTCCCGCTTTCTTATATTATATACATTTACTATACTTTTGTCAAGTATCTTTGCAAAAAAATTTATAGTAAGATGAAGATGTAAGCAACACAATACCTTTTTCGCTGTAAAAAATGTAAAAATCATCATTTTTTTCGTGTAAAAAATGCTATAAGCAATATTTTTTTCTTGAAGAATTCAAACCTCAAAATGCCATTCGCGCTTCGCTTTCAGATTACAGAAAAGAACCGTGGATGACGAACGTGCCGTTGTTTTTGATGGGAGAGTTTTTTAATTAGAAAACGATTGAATATGAAGAAAATTGACGGCGCTCACCCATCCTCCGGCAGCTTCCTCACTCCGCCCTTATCTGCCGATGATGCAAGGAGCGCATAAACTTTAAGAGCATTTGAAATTTTTCTATCCCTGCCATCCGGTTTAAATGCATGTTTGCCTTTAGATTCTTCTTTATCCCGTCTTTCGGAGATTTCACTTTCATCAACTAACATGTTGATTTTTCTTTCGGGAATATTTATCTCTATAATATCGCCGTTTTGTACTAAGGCGATGTTTCCTCCTGCAGCAGCTTCGGGCGATATATGACCGATTGATAATCCTGCTGTGCCGCCTGAAAATCTTCCATCTGTTATAAGCGCGCACTCTTTGCCAAGATGCATAGATTTTATATACGATGTCGGATATAGCATCTCCTGCATACCCGGTCCCCCCTTTGGACCTTCATAGCGTATTACAACAACATCTCCTGCCTTTATCTCTCCTCCAAGTATGGCGTCGCTTGCAGCCTCCTGCGATGAGTAAACCTTTGCCGGACCTGAAAATTTAAAGAGAGATTCATCAACTCCGGCAGTCTTAACAATACATCCGTTTGCAGCAATATTACCTGAAAGAACTGCAAGTCCGCCGTCAATATTATAGCAGTGCTTAATATTTCTTATACAACCTGTTTCTCTGTTCGTATCAAGCTCGTCGTAATATTTTTCCTGAGATGCAAATTTTAAGTTTCTCCCGCTCCTGCCCGGGGCGCTTTTATATAATGACAGAGCCTCAGGGATTACGCTCTTTCTCATAATATCATATTTATCGAGAGTCTCTTTAAGCGACTGAGAGTCCACCCTTGGTACATTTACATTGAGCAATCCTGCGCGGTCGAGTTCTCCCATTATTGACATTATACCTCCGGCTCTATTGACATCCTCCATGTGATAGTTTGAGCTGGGAGCAACCTTGCACAGATTGGGAATTTTGCGTGAAAGCATATCTATATCGCTCATAGTAAAATCTACCTCAGCTGCATCTGCAATTGCAAGGAGATGAAGTACCGTATTGGACGATCCGCCCATTGCAATATCAAGAGACATTGCATTAAGAAATGAATCCCTTGAAGCGATTGATCTCGGTAAAACCGATCTGTTTTCTTTTTCGTAGTATTCTTTTGTTATGTTGATTATACATTTTACTGCAGATTCGGCCATCTTTTTTCTGTTGACATGTGTAGCTACAACGGTACCGTTCCCGGGCAGAGCCATGCCGAGCGCTTCTGTAAGAGAATTCATTGAATTAGCGGTAAACATCCCTGAGCATGAACCGCATGTAGGGCATGCCGATCTTTCTAACTTCTCTATAAATTCGTCGGAAACCGAAGAGTCTGCGCTCATTACCATAGTATCAATGAGGTCATATTTTTTACCTTCATGTACGCCTGCCTCCATTGGTCCGCCGGAAATAAAGATTGTCGGTATATTAAGCCTCATAGCTGCCATGAGCATTCCGGGAACAATCTTATCGCAGTTTGGCATACATATCATTGCATCAACTTTATGGGCATTGCACATATACTCAACGCTGTCGGCTATTATTTCCCTTGAAGGAAGCGAATAGAGCATTCCGTCATGTCCCATGGCTATTCCGTCATCTATTGCAATAGTGTTAAATTCAGCGGCAAAGTATCCTTCATCTTCAATTAGTTTTTTTATCAGTCTGCCGATCTCATTAAGGTGTACATGACCCGGCACAAGTTCTGTAAATGAATTTACAATTGCAATAATCGGTTTCCCAAACTGCTCCTCTTTCATTCCATTGGCTCTCCACAGGCTCCTTGCGCCTGCCATTCTTCTTCCTGAGGTTGTTATTTCGCTTCTTAATGGTATAGTCATTGAATCCTCTTGCGTTCGATTAATTTTATATTTTTCAATAAATACTTATTTTAAAAGAATTTACATACTCAGTCGTGTCAAGATTTTTAGTAAAAATAGAATGATAGTATGGCAACAAATTTTTATAAAAGACTATTTTTTAATCGATTTTGATTCTGATTATTGTTTAAATTGTAACCAAAGTTGACGATATATAACTAATTAAATTTATTTCTTACTTAGAAATGTTATAATATCTAATGAGGATTAATTATGAAAACAAAAAGCTCAGCCGAAACTCTTGAAAGCCTTCAATTAACTCTTAAGAAAAAAGAGCTGGAGGCTGCGACAGCAAAAGAGAAAGGACAAAAAAGCGTATATAGTAATTTGCTATTAGAGATAAATCTGTTAAAGTCAAAAATTAAGAAGTTTTCTATGGGAAGTAAATAAAGCCTTAATAAAAATTCCCCATCACTACTTGCAAGTTTTTGATAATTCTATTATATTGTAGAATATGAGGCGTTGTTGCTATAGAGGAAATTCTATATTATAATAGTATTTAATCATATATAAAATCCGTTCTTAACTAATATCATGTTTATTTTTATTGAAAAATTTTTCTCCATGCTGTCAGGTTATGTTGAATAAACACCTATGATTATTTTTATTGACAATCTTAAAGTTTTTTTTCTATTTATAGAGATTGATTCATGATATTAGATATCACTTTCGGTAAAATGACGTGTGGGTCCTAACGTAGCACTATAATAAAAATATAAAATATTATATATAAGGATTTATTTTTTTGGAAAAGAAAGTTAAGAAAAGTACAACTAAAAAATCAGCTCCTAAAAAGGGCATAAAAAATCAGACACCTAAAAAACAGCATACACTTACTAAAACCGGTGTCAGGAATGGACCATTCTATGTTATTGTAATTATCATTTTAATAACAATAATTGTTCTTCTTATTAATAAATTTTATGAAGGCGGGATGTTTAAACCTGATTTCGTTAAGCTGTCGGTTGACAAGACCATTCCTTCTAAAGAACCGGTTGAGTCATCAAAGAATATAGCAACAGATCGTAATTCGGTTGATAAAAAAGATGCGAATAATACCGCATCAAAAATTGAAGATAAAAAGATTGATGATAAAAAAGCGGAAGCCGTTATTGCCTCCGATAGAGAAGTCTTGCTCTATTTCCTTCAATTTGATGAGAAGACTGAAAAAGTATCTCTGAAAACCGTGAAGAGAAAATTATCCGACAAGCAGATTCTTTCACAAACCTTGAGTCAGCTTATAAAGGGACCTTCTTCGTATGAAGAGGGTAAAGGCTATATATCAGCCGTACCCTCACACCTAAAGGTGAGGAATGTGACTATGAATGGAAAGACCGCAGAGATAGATTTTAATAATGCAATAGAAGAGGGCGCAAGCGGAGATATACTGCTAAAGAGGATACAACAGATTGTCTATACTGCAACTCAGTTTGAAGATGTTGACAGCATTATAATAAAAATTAACGGGCAGAGAAGAAAGTCAATAGGCGGTGATGGCTTTTCAATCAGTGGTCCTTTGCGCAGGTGATAAATATATGGAAATAGAGATTAAATGTTACTGCGATAATGATAATAATGTTAAAAAAAAATTAACTGAAATCGGCGCTCAATTTATAGATAGAAGATTTGAAAATGACATATATTTTAATCACCCGTCTAAAAATTTTGCAGATACCGATGAAGCATTAAGGCTTAGAACAATTGGGGAAAGAACTATAATTACATATAAAGGTCCTAAGGTCAGTAAGATTAGTAAAGCCCGTATTGAATATGAAACAGAAGTGGAAGATTATCCTTCTATGAAGAATATTCTGCTGAAACTTGGATTTGTTGAGAGCGGTATAGTTGAAAAGGAGAGACATAGATATTCGTTTAACGGAATGGAAATATCAATAGACTACGTTGAAGGTCTGGGAACATTTGTCGAGATAGAGAAAATCGGAGAACTGAAAGAAGAGGCAGAGAAAGAGTTGTTCAACACTGCCGAAAGACTTGGACTCAACAATTTTGAAAGAAGATCTTATCTTGAATTAAAATATTTTTCATAGTATAATTGCAAGGAGCAATATGCGAAGATTTAAAGATTTTTTTAACTGCAAAATTAGCGCCATTATTAATCTTCTGTTATGGTCTCTTTTATTGGCAGTATATCTGCTGTATGACAGATTTAATGGAAGCATGGACAGATATTTTATTCTGACATATATCTATTTGTTTTTATCTATAATTATTTCCACTGCTATACTATATTGTATTTTGAAATTATTTCTTGCTTTCTTTAGATATGGAGGATTGATTGCATATATAATATCAAGCGTTTTTATCACATTGATGTTTGTTATTAATAATATGACTGTAGTAATTTACGGCAAACAGCTTGGCGCTGAAGGTGTTGTAATGTCTTTTCGCGGATGGATTAATGGAGAGTTGGGAAATCCTGCAGCTATTTTCATTAAGCTGATTGCATTTATTGTTATTTATATTCTTATATATTATGTAACATATTCATTATTAAATAGATTCTTATTGGACAGTTTTGTCGGCTTCAATGTTTTAATCGGATCATTTTCAGTATTGATCCTTATTACTATTATTCTCCATTTTTCATTTGTATCTCTTGCCAATACGGACTGGAAGATGAATTTAATGAAGAATAAAATTCCATGGCAGTCAATGATTGGTTTTCCAACCGATCTTGTTAAGGTTGATGAGGATGGTAAAAGAGCAGGAGAGTTTCCCCGCCTTTTTGTAAATCCGGATTTTCTTGATGAGAAAACAGAGCTTGAACAACTGACGAAACTTAATGATGCAAAAGAAAAAATTCTTTCACAAAATATAAATGTAAAAACTCCAATGAATATTCTTTTTATGAATATTGAGGGATTGAGAAGCGATATGCTCAATCCTGTTAATATGCCGTTCTTTTATAAATTTGCTAAAGAGAGGGGATTCATATTAAAGAAACATTATACAACAGGAAACAATACGCCCGGCAGCTTATACGGGATGCTGACTGGTCTTGCTCCATACTACTTTGAACCTTTGAGGGGGAATAGATTTTTAAACTTATCTCTCCATGCGCTTAAAAGAGCAGGATATTTTCAGTCATTTTATTATAACTCGCCAATGCAATATGAATATATACATAGAGATATAATAGAAAAAACTCAAGACAGATTTGTAAGAGCCGAAGGCGGAAATGATAACTATTCTCCCAGAGAGAAAGTATTAATTGAAAAATTAATTAGCGATTTAAAAAATGATAAAGGCATAAAACGTTTTGACTATTACCTGATGAATGTTACTCATTTTAATTATTATTATCCAGATGAGTGTAAAAAATTTCTTCCCGATTATACTTCGCACTTTACAATAATAAGCGGCACTCAAGAGAAATTTAAGAAAGACAGGATTGAACTTAAGAATAGATATATGAATGCAGTCTATTATACCGACCAGCTTCTTAGGAGACTTATTACAGAGATGGATAATATGGGTAAACTTAAAAATACAATCCTTGTTATTTCAGGCGATCATGGAGAGGAGTTTTGGGAACATGGCAGCTTTGGTCATACATGGGGTTTAAATAATATACAGATTATGCCCGCAGCAATAATATATTATCCCGGCATAACAAGCAGTAGCATTAAGTATAAATATACTTCTCATCAGGATTTTATGCCGACAGTATTTGAATTAATAGGTCTTAATATTGACTGGAATCAATTTGTAACAGGGAAATCATTAATTCATTTTAATCCTGATCTTGATTATGCAATCTCGTCGCTTGGAATTCTTATGAGCTTTAAAAGAAACGGCTATGCTATCATTGGTAATGGTTATAAAATATTATACAAGAACAACATGGATCTCAATACTTCGCCTTATGCTATATATGCCGACGATGATACGCCCATAGAAAATTTTGATACATATAAAATTGTAGATCTGCTGCTTAAGACAAAGAGTTCTAAAAGATTAAAACCGGCTCGATAGAGATTTTATAATAACGTTCAATTAAATAACGCACAATTAAACAATACACAATGAAAGAAAATAATGATTGAAAATTGGGCATGTATTATTGTTCATTGAATAAAATTGAGCGCTGAACACCGAACACTGAACATTGAAAAAGAGGTATTGTTTATATGATAGATCCAAAGATAATAAGAGATGATATGGAATTGTTAAAGGCTCTGCTGATAAAGAGGAATATGGAGCAGGCAGTTGATTTGGATGAATTAAAAAGGATTGACGAAGAGAGGAGAGAACTCTCGCTAAAATCCGATGAGATAAGGGAGAAGAGAAATAAGCTGTCGAAAACAATAGGTCAGCTTAAATCGCAGGGTAAAGAAGCAGGCGATGCAATGAAAGAGGTACAAAATCTGGCAGATGAACTTAGTAAACACTCGGACAGATTAAACGAACTTAACGGGAAGTTTTCCGACCTTCATCTCTCTATACCGAATATACTCGACAGCTCTGTTCCCGAAGGCAAGGATGAAAAGGATAATAAGATTGTAAGGGAATGGGGTAAAAAACCGGAGTTTAACTTTGAGCCGCAGCCTCATTATGAGATAGGTACAAAACTGGGAATACTTGACTTTGAGAGAGGAGTAAAACTTGCAGGCGCCAGATTTTACATATACCACGGTCTTGCTGCTAAACTTGAAAGAGCTATAATAAACTTCATGTTAGACATTCATACAAAAGAGCACGGCTATGAGGAGACTTTCGGTCCCTTTATAGTTAATGACGAAAGTATGACAGGTACGGGACAGTACCCTAAGTTTAAGGATGAATATTACAGAATGGAGAGGGACGGGCTTTCGCTAATACCTACTGCGGAGGTCACTCTTACAAACATATACAGGGACGAAATACTCGATGCCGAAATTTTACCCAAATACCTTGTAATGCAGTCATCATGCTTTCGCCGCGAGGCAGGAGCTGCAGGACGCGACACAAGAGGTTTAGTTCGCGTTCATCAATTTCAGAAAGTCGAATTAGTAAAATTTGTTGAACCGGAAAAATCATTTGAGGAGCTTGAAAAGCTTACGCTCAATGCAGAGGAGATTTTAAAGAGACTAAACCTTCACTATAGAACTGTTCTGCTGTGCAGCGGCGACACATCGGCATCCTCTACAAAAACATATGACATCGAGGTATGGATGCCGGGCTTAAACAGATATATGGAGATTTCATCGTGCTCAAACTTCCTTGAATATCAGGCAAGGAGGGCTATGATAAGATATAAGAAGAGCGGAGGCAAGACGGCATACCTGCATACGCTCAACGGTTCGGGTCTTGCCGCAGGCAGAACTCTTGCCGCAATAATGGAAAACTATCAAACAGAAGACGGACAGATAGTTATACCTGACGCCTTAAAGAAATATATGCAGTAATAAAGTGAAGACTATTGAAGTGAAGACCATTGAATTAAATACATATAATTGGCGTTATATAAGATTGGCTCTGACCCTTAGTCTGTTAAAGGGAGAGAGTGTTGTTATCAAAAACGGATTTGAATTTATTGAGAAGAACTATGATCTGTTACATCTGTTTAACAGCTTCAAAAAAATTGTATCTGATATCGGCGCTGGAATAATCAACAGCTCCGAGCGGGATATTATATTTAATCCCGAAGGTCTGTCCTGCAATATCTATAACTTTGACTGTGATGAATATTTACCAATATCCGAGATTGAACTTTTTTTAATGGCGCCGCTCTTTCATTCAGATTGCCGTTCTGTTATAAACTACAGAGGCGTAACTCACAGCCACCTTTCATATCCGACAACTGTTATTAAGACTACATTCTTCGATTTTCTTGAAAGGTTAGGTTTTTACGGGAGCTTTAACTTAAAGCGCTTCGGATTCTATGGCTCCGGCGGAGGTATTGCAGAATCTAAAATTTTTCCTGCCGAGCCGAAGAGATGTGACGACCTCCTTTCTTTTAATGAATCCGGAGTTGACGGAGTTAAAATATTCATGGCAAAGATGAACATGGATATGGCTAATAGGGAAAAGGAGTTTATTGTTAAAAATACAGGGATTGATGAAAGTCGTGTGCAGATAATGGAGATTGTTGATGCGGACGGTTTCGGCAATTCTATTCAGGCATATACTGTGTGTAACGGAATAAGTGTTATTCTTGCAAAGGATATGGATATTTATAACAGCGCCGGTGATTTCATATTTGACGAGAGTAAATATTACAAGGCTCTGTCAAACTTTGTTCAGGATGTAGGGTCCTTATCCAAGCTAAAAAAAATCCCTCAATGCTATGTTGAAGAGATACTCCCCTATATGTTAATGACAGGTTCTGCAATAAATGACGAAATAAAGAATTTTCCCGCATATAGTATATGCAGGGAGTTTTTGTAATTTGATTTAAAATGAGGCTGCTGAAAAAGTTTTTAGAACAGCCAAAGATGGCTGTTCCGCAGCCTCGGAAAAATTTTATGGCACAAGGCTGCCGGTAGCAACTCCATTAACAAAAGTTACAGTTACTGTTCCAATCTTTAAACCACTACTATTTGCAAAATCATCCTCATCAAATGAAGGATTAGTCTTAGCATGTATGCTGAATACAACATTATTATTACCACTATAAGATTGAAGATTCCCATTAATTGATACCCAAACCTTTAAGGTAACGCTGCCGCTTTCAACTTGACCACCGGTACCGTCTATGATCTTTGTGTCTTTTAAATACCATCTGTCGATACTTGCAAAAGCAGCATATGCTTTGTCTTTGTTCGCATCCTCAAATCCAATTCCGGCAACATATTTAGTATTATGGCTGCCAAGACCTGTGATAGTCAGCTCTCCGATGGTAGTGGGAACGGTGGAAACTGTAGGATCGTCTGAATCGTCCGAACAACTGATCAGGACAAAACTAAATACCATCGCAACAGCGATAGCCCCTAAAAAATTTTTCTTTAATAAACTAAAATTGTGTGTGTGTGTGTGAAACAAACAGCCTTGGAAACAATTTCTTTAACATAACAAGCTCCTTATTATTAAATTTTTAATATAAAAATAACGTATATTCGCATGTAAGAATAAACTATTATTTTTTTAATAAAAAATGAAAAGCAATCAATTTTGCAATAAAAAAATGGAAAAAAATGGAAAAAATGAAGGAAACTAATTAGGGCTCTGACCCCAAGGCTATCCGATTTTAACATATAAAAAACAGGTTCATTTTCTAAGAGCGGGAGATGGGGTTGTATTGGTCAGCCCTATGCGCCGCTGTTCAAAATATTTTTGCAATTCCTCAAATTTCATATCCTGTATTTCATTGCTTATTTGGCTGCGTTCCATACGCACAAATTCAACGGCTTTAAAACCTTCAATAATTTCATTATTCTTTTTCATAACTTATTATTTCCTTTGGAGAACGAATATCTATTGCAGAATAGCCATATTTTAAATTTATGGCATTGTATCTGCGTATTCGCTTTACGTTTACAATATGCTTAAAATTCCAACTAACAAGAATATCGGCTCGATAAACAGTAACGGGTATTCGCGGCAAGATAATATGCAGAGCAAAATGGAACGCCTTTGCCGTTAAATAAAACTATTTTTTGAAAGAATGGATACAATATTTGGAACATGTCCCAAAGTCATGGGAGCATGTTCCAAAATGCGCCTGACACTGCGCTGTATTTCTATTACGGTTGCAATACCCCGTTCACTACCTTTATGGTGTTGTTTGTAGTTGCAAGACTACCGCTGGATGTCCAAACACCGCCAACAAATGTGCCGTGTTGGGATGTGCCGGAGGATATATATAGAGCCGCTCCGCTGCTTGCAGTATTGCGAAGGTCTATTGGCGTTGTAGGAGCATCGTTTCCATACACTGTTCCATTTGCAATACGGAAAGCACCGTCATAAACATACACACCTCCGCCCTGTCCAGAGGCTGTGTTACCGCTTATGTTTCCGCCACTCATAGTGAACTGCCGTTGTAAACATACACACCACCGACGACATAGGGGTGGTTGCCGGTGTTGCCGGATACCGAAGCGTTGCCGCTCATAGTAAAAGTGCCGTCAACAAACACACCAGCGGCGCAGGCGGATGCTGAGGTGTTGCCGGATACCGAAGCGTTGCCGCTCATAGTAAAAGTGCCGTCAACAACACACACTCCAGCGGCGGCGTAGCCGGATGATGATGAGGTGTTGCCGGATACCGAAGCATCAGCCTGCATATTGAAAGTGGCTCCTGTACCGTTTATAGTAATCAGCGGAGCAGTATTGGCAGCGTGTCCTTTAAGTTGAAGGACAGCGATATTTACAGTTTGACTTGCGCCGATGTACAGGAGACAACCGGTGTTGCCGCTGCCAAGGTTCAGTACACCACCACTGATGTTTACTTTAATACCGGTTACAGCGCCAAAGGTATTGCCGGTTGTGCCCGGCACGTTAGTTATATTGTTGCCTGAAAGTCGGATGTGATATGTCTTGTTATTGCCGCCGCTTTTGATTGTGTTGCACGCGCTTGTCCACTCGGCGGCATCAGTAACGATAAAGATGCCTGAGACGACGCTAACAGAGAAACTTGTCCAGCTATTGTAACCTGCTGAACTCACCGTTACTGTGTAGTCTCCTTCTTCTGTCGGCGTATATTTGTCACTCACAGCGCCTGAAATTGGCGCGCCGTTCCTGTTCCATTGGAAAGTGACAATCTCGGTTCCGTCATACGTTGCGGTAAGCTCTGTACCTGTGGCAACGATACTTGAAGGGCCCACGGAAGTTGTTCCGGTTAGAGGGAGGTCTGAGCCGGTAGAATCCCCCGGGCCGCCTTCTCCGCCTCCGCCGCAAGCGGAAAATACAAATCCGATTGCCGTAATTATTGCGATAATTCCAAAAAGTTTATTTTTCATCTTAAAACTCCTGATTTAATAATATATTAACAAATTTATCCCCTATAATTTAACAAAATTCACTCCAAAAGGTTCATAATAAATAATTATTACGCATAATATGCTTATCTTAGTCAAGAGAAAAATGGTACTGTAATGATTATTTTTTTGGAAAATATTGCATTTTTAAAGCATTTAATGGCGTTGCTTTGAATCAGAGATTATATAAACTTATTTTTATGGATATAAAGACGCTTTTTGGAACAAATTTAAAACATTACCGCAAAAAACGACATCTATCACAGGAACAACTGGCTGAAAAAGTAGATATATCAGCTAAACATCTAAGCAAAATTGAAAGAGGAGTGACTTTTGTATCGGCAGAGCTAATTGAAAAACTGGCTGATTGTCTTGAAGTTTCTGCCGCCCAATTTTTTTGTAAAAAAAATGAAATTATATATAATGATAATTTACTAAAGAAGTTTGACGGGATAACAGAGAAACATATTATCAGAGCCATGGAAGGAATTAAAGGAGACATAAGACAAGATACTGATGATTAATGAAAATTAAGGCTCTGACCCCTGTAGCAAATTACAAATTACAATGTACAAATTACAGAGTGCAGAGTTCAAATATATGCTATTTTCATTTAATTTTTAATTTTTTATTTGTACATTGTACATTGTAATTTGTAATTTACCCTGAACTTACTTAAAAATCAAAAGAGTTCAAAAATCAAAAGAGTTCAAAAAAAGGAAAATAAAAATGAAATCTTTTTTAACAAAAGACTGTGTGTGTCCATCGTGGCTTTGCTTTACATTTGACAATCGTTTAAGAAAACTGTTTCAAAATCCGCAAAAGATATTAGGACAATATATTAAGCAGGGAGATAAGGTACTCGATATAGGACCGGGTATGGGCTATTTTACATTTCCAATGGCAGAGATGGTCGGATATGACGGCAAGGTTACAGCTCTTGATATCCAAGAGAAGATGTTAAAGAAACTTAAAAGCAGAGTTGATAAGAAGGGAATAAAGAATATAGATACGCAGCTATATGACGGCAATACCTTTCCTTTTAAGGGGAAGTTTGATTTAATCCTGTTATTCTGGATGTATCATGAAGTTCATAACAGAGAGGTATTTATAAGGGAGATTAAATCAGTTGTAACTGATAGAACAAAGATATTCATTGCAGAACCTAAGATTCATGTGCCTGAAAAAAATTTTTATGACAGTATTCAATTACTGCTTGATGGCGGTTTTCATGTTATTGACAGACCGAATGTCTTTTTCAGCAGAGCCGTAGTTTTAATGAAAGAATAATTATTTATCGGCTAAGGTATTTTTTTTGCGAGAGTTTTATCTTTTAAGCATAAAGTCTTTTAGCTCTTTAAGTGGGATTCTCGGAGCTGTGAAAAATTCTTCGTCTATCTCTTTTTGAAAAATTATATTTATTGAAGCTATTGCATTATTTACATTTTCAAGATCAAGAATATATTCGGAATCTATTGATTTTATATCTTTAAAATTTTCAGGACACATGTCGGCTCTCCCTTCTACAAATACAGGATATCCGTGTGTTCTGCATATTACCGGTCTTGCAGAATAAATGGTGCAGATTTTATCTTTAAGGAAGACGCAGGTTTCTTCTTTTTCATTAGACGTATATGATTCGCATATTATGTTCATATCAATTGGAGAGGAATAGATTATGTAAGCCTCTATTGGGAAAACGCTTTCAAGCATACAGCAATAGTCGCAGCCTTTTTTGCAATTTATGGATTCGCCGTGTCTTTGAAGTAACTTCATTTCATAATAGTTTAATTTTTCTATCAAAGAATTATACAGTGTTATTGATTTCATCTCTTTCATAAAATTCGTGTTATCTGTTTTTCATGTTGAAAATAAATAGCTATATCTTATCTGTTGGATATGTTTGTAAACAGAAAAATATAATAATTACATTGAGTAATGGTGACAGATGAAAATAATAAGAATTATACCTATCATATTCGCTGTAGTAATAATTGCTTCGACAGCTGATACAATTTCATTTAAAAAGCACAATGCAATTTTAAATAAGGCGATTAGCCTGTATAATGGACTTAACAGTTCAAATATTAAATGGGATGTTATAGGTAAATCTAATTTGAATAAAAGAATTTACTCCAAGCAATTCGGTTCGGGAGATAAACTGACATTAATTATTGGCGGAGTACACGGAGATGAACCTGTCGGATTTATATCAGCCCTAAAACTTGCTCAATTTATAAAAAGAAATCCTGCAGCAATTCATAATCGTGTAATTATTGTACCATGTATCAATCCTGACGGATTATCAAGAGGAACCAGAGTAAATGCCCGCGGGGTTGACATAAACAGAAATTTTCCGGGTCCGACATGGTCGGCTGATTTCATTAAGAGCTACAATAATTCGGGCAAGTATCCCGCATCTGAGCCTGAGACTGCTGCATTAATAAAACTCATGGAACAATATAAACCTGATATGATAATACAGATGCATCAGCCGTTTAATGCGCTGTATCCGTCACCAAATACTCCTGCCGAATTAATGAATAAGATGTCATCTCTATCCGAATTAGAGGTGATTGACGATATAGGATATCCAACGCCCGGTTCTTTAGGAAACTATAGAGTATCGCAAGATTATGAAGTAATAGGTATAACCTTTGAACTCTGCGCTATAGATATTGAGCCTGAATATCATAAAATTACCGCTGCCCTTGTCGCTGCTATAAATTATTAGGAGTAATCTCAAATCTATTATTTTTTATGCAATTTTATTACTCCTTACCCAGATATTCATATTATTGGCTTGCTTAATAAGATCATCTCTAAAATTAGGATGAGCTATACTTATTAAACCTTCAGCTCTCTCCCAAGTAGATTTCCCTTTAAGCATAACAATTCCATATTCGGTAGCAACATAGTGAACAATAGACCTTGGCGTTGTAACAACGCTGCCCGGTACAAGCGTAGGTACAATTCTCGATTTTATATTGCCGTTCTTATCTGTGAAAGTAGAACTCAATGCTATAATACCTTTGCCTCCTTTTGAAGCGAATGCACCAAATATAAAATCCAATTGTCCGCCTGTACCTGATATATGTCTTGGTCCATCAGACTCTGATGCTACCTGGCTAAACAGGTCAACCTCTAATGCATTGTTAATAGATATTACCTTAGAATTAAGAGCTATAATGCGAGGATCATTTATATAATTCACAGGATAAGAAGCGCATGTAGGATTATTATGGAGAAAGTCATATAATTTTTTTGTACCAAGGGCAAAGGTGTATGCCAGCTTGTAACGATCTATCTGCTTTTTGCTTCCTGTAGCTTTCCCCGCTTCATAAAGCTCTATACATGCATCTGTCAACATTTCAGAATGGATTCCTAAGTCTTTTAAATCGCTTTCGGTAATCAATGTACCGACAATGTTTGGTAATGCGCCAATACCAAACTGCAGAGTTGAGCCGTCCTCAATTTCATTCAGAATAATTTTTGCTATAGCTCTATCAACTTCTTGTATTTTCCCTTTTGGGACTTGTGCCAATGGTGAATTTTTACCTTCAATGATATGATCTATTTTTGAAATATGTATGGACTCAAAATTCCCGCCACAACAATATGGGACATTTTCATTTATCTCTACTATGATTTTTTTAGACTTAAGCAGGTTAGCTCCGCACATTGAGTTTGATATTCCAAAGTTAAAATACCCATTACTATCCATAGGAGTTGTTGTTACAACTGATATATCATGGGATAAATATTTTTTAACAACTCTTGGAGCTTGATGATAAGTAAAAGGTATATAACTGGCAAGGTCCATTGTATGGAGTTTTCTTGAAGCGCCTCCAAAATGCCAGTCATTGTATCTAACATGTTTCTTTTCCGGATCAATAGTAGCAACTAAAGGAGCCTTCGTAACGCATGTGCTTGCTACATAAATATCCGACAGCTCGGTAATCCTTGAAGCTAATGCTTCATCAAAAGCCTCAGGGAAAATAGCGAATTCGCTATAATAAATCCTATCTCCTGATTTTACGAATTTTGCAGCTTCACTTGCTGTTATTAATTTTGATTTATACTCTTCTAAAAAAGTTTTCATAGAATCCTCCTTACTCTTCTAAAAAAGTTTTCATAGAATCTCCTTTCATTTTTATTGTGTAGAAATCAGATAATTAGTTACATAATTTTTAGAAAATTTTAGTATAAATTTTAATAAAGAATGGAATACTAAATAAAAATATCTGAGGTTTATAAAAATTATGACAACAAGTAATAAAGATTTGCTTTCCAAAATACTTGCAGCAAGAATGATGAGCTGTATAAATGAATATGAAAAGATAAAAAATAAGACAACTACCGGATTCAAAACAGTGAAGGAGCTTTGTCTCTATAACCGGTTCTCTCATCAGAACTTTATGAAATTTTATTACTCCTTACCCAAAGGTTCATCTGATTGGCTTCCTTAACAAGTTCGTCTCTAAAATCGGGATGAGCTATACTTATTAAATCTTCAGCCCTCTCCCATGTGGATTTCCCTTTAAGCATAACAATCCCATATTCGGTAGCAACATAGTGAACAATAGACCTTGGCGTTGTAACAACGCTGCCCGGTACAAGCGTAGGTACAATTCTCGATTTTACATTTCCATCCTTATCGGTGTATGTAGAATTCAAAGCTATAATACCCTTTCCGCCGGTTGAATTGAATGCGCCGAATATAAAATCTACTTGTCCGCCTGTACCGGATATATGTCTTGTTCCGACACTTTCCGATGATACCTGACTAAACAGATCTATTTCTATGGCATTATTGATAGCTATTACCTTAGGATTGAGGGCTATGATGCGGGGATCATTTATGTAATTCACAGGATAAGAGGCACATGTGGGATTGTAATGAAGAAAATCATATAATTTTTTTGTCCCAAGAGCAAAGGTGTATGTCATCTTGAAATGATCTATCTTTTTTTTGCTCCCTGTAAATTTTCCTGCTTCATAAAGATCTACGCATGAATCTGTTAACATTTCGGAATGAAATCCCAGGTCTTTTAAATCACTTTCAGCTATAAACTCTCCTACGGTATTTGGCAATCCGCCGATGCCGAATTGCAGCGTTGCGCCGTCTTCAATTTCATTCATGATGATTTTTGCTATGGCAACATCAACATCTTCTATCTTTGCATTTGGGACTTGCACTAACGGTGAATTTTTTCCTTCAATGATATGATCTACTTGTGAAATATGTATAGACTCAAAATTACCGCCAAGGCAGTATGGGACATTTTCATTTATCTCTACTATTATTTTTTTAGCCTTACTCATTGCAGCTCCGCATACTGAGTTTGATATTCCAAAGTTAAAATAGCCGTTATTGTCTATAGGCGCGGTAGTTACAATTGCTACGTCTACTGATAAATATTTTCTAAGAATTCTTGCGCCTTGATGATATGTAATCGGCACATAACTGGCAAGTCCCATTGTATGGAGTTTTCTTGAAGCCGGACCAAAATGCCAGTCATGGAATCTGACATGTTTCTTTTCAGTATCCTTAACAACAACTGCGGGAGCTTTCACAGAGGCTGTAGTTGCTAAATAAATATCCGACAGCTCTGTAATCCTTGAAGCCAATGCTTCGTCAAATGCCTCAGGGGCAAGAGCAAATTCGCTGTAAAAAACTTTATCACCTGATTTTACTGCCCTTGCCGCTTCGTCCGCCGTTATTAATTTTGATTTATACTCGTCTAAAAAAGTTTTCATAAAATAACCTCTCATTTTTTATAAATTTTTATTTAAGTAATATTCGTCTGTTATTTAAAATCACTTTCGCGAACAACTTCACTTTAAACAGATTTTATCCCTTCATCAATTCAATATAAAGTCTCCCCGGTCCTCCCTGCGGTTTAATAATTTTATTAATAAGAAGCATAAAATCCATATATAAAATAGTAATCGTAGAAGCGTATGATTCTAACAGATAGATTCTATATATTGTACTCATAAGCGTATCATTTAATTTAATTATTATATTATCGGTATTGCGGAAATTTCTTGCGCATTGATAAAATACGGTTCCGCATGTATTCAGCGATGTTTTATCTCCCAAAAAAGATCTCCATAAGGCTTTGCCTCCCTTCCCTGATTGAAGATCAAGCGGGAGCTGCTTTGTAACAGACCAGAATAGAGCTTGAGATAATTCGCGGCTTTTTTCACTCACAGTAGAATCTTTAACAAGAGATGACAAATGGAATTTGTGATATTCAATAGAACTTCTCAATATTTTTCTCCATTTTGAAATTCTTATCTTCCGGTAGAGAATAAGCAAAATTAGTATAACTGTTATAACAATATAGAAAGAGGGTATATTTTTAAGATAGTAAAGCAGGTTATCCATAAATTCTATCATCAATTAATATTATCCATCTTTAATAATGTGTTATGCAAATCATCCATAGCCTTTTTGATATTTTTATCTTCGCTTAATATTTTTATTTTGAAAAAAGCTTCTTTTAATCTTGGCTCAAGCGCTTCGAGCATGTCCGATTCGTTTTTTAGTTCATCCGGCGGGTCTATATTAAAATTTTTAAGCTCGGGATATTTATCGTTTATTCTTTTCATTTCAGGTATCAGGCTGCCCAAAGAGGATGAAAATTCTTTCATGGCAGTTGATATTATGAGCGGATCGTCATTTGATTCGATTTTTAAGATGAAGTCTTGATAAAGCTTTATGAGTTCTGCAAGAATTCTTTCCGCATCTTTATATTTTATATTGCTGTTCATTGAATCTAAATAGTAAACATCCTCTCCATACTTTATTGCATCGCTGTTTTTATTCACCGCTGCGCATTTAAGATACTTCCCGTCCGAATCATTTATTTTTAAAACAATATGTTTATCCCCTCTTTTTATTGCAAGGAGAGCGCCGGTTTTCAGCATGTATTTTTTATCGGTAGAGTTTACTGTAACAATCCATTCCGAACCGTTTTTATTACTGAACTCGGTTTTGCCTATAATAAATTCATCTTTAGAATCCTTTCCATACAAAGCGCTTAGCAAGAAAGATAGAATGAAAGATAGAATGAAAATTCCTGTTATTATTTTTTTCATGTTATACCTGTAAGTTCGGTGATACAATGTTCAACGCACAATGTTCAACGCACAATGTTCAATGCAAGAAAGCAATAATTGAATACTGCCCATTTAATAAAATTTTTGCAAGAAAAATTTAATGTTCCCGCATTAAGTATTACGAACGGCAGGAAGAAAATGTAAAAAAATTTTGATTTTTTTACATTTTTAATTATCGCGGTATAATTTTGCCCGTAGGGCATTTATATCAATAGATAATAGCATAATAAACAAATAGTCCGTAGGACTTTAACTGAATACACCAAATATTTTGTTATTTAATCTGTTAAGGGGCTGTCCGAGAAGTAACATACAGGCAATTAGTTACATACCTGCGTCATCGCGAGCCGTGTTTTAAGTTCGCCCGATAAAACAAAGTAAACTCGGCGTGGCGATCCAGTGGGAGAAATTTTATATTACTGCTGTAGTAGTTTCAAATTTAAATTTAAGAAATTAGATGATAATTGTATAATAAATTTAAAGCTCTGGATTGCCACGCGCAGGTTACACAATCTATACTTAAACGACCCAAAGCGCTCGCAATGACATAGAAAAAGACAAACAAAATTTCACCAAAAAATCTTGACAAAAACAAATTAAAAAATATAAATTCATTTTATGAAACATATTATGGAAATGTACGGGTTAAAAATTTTCAAGTACGGGTTGAAGATTTTCAACCCCAGCCCGCATACGCCGATTCCGAAAGCTAATCGGAAAAATAAAATACAAATAATAAAAGATAAAATTTCAGCGCTGATGTTAATAACGGCTTTCTGTTTATTAACCGCCTGCGAAATTATCGCAGATGATTCGGGCGGAGAGGATGGATATGAATTTGTTCCCATAACTTACAACATTGGCGATAAAGGTCCCGGCGGTGGAATAGTCTTCTACTATGACCCGGATGGTTTTACTATGACTGATACTTCCAAAAAATGTTACTATCTTGAAGTCTCTCGTGTGGATATGGGAAATCTTGCATGGGCATTAGATGGTTTTGATAACACTCCAATTAGCGATACTTCAGAAGAAATTGGCACAGGTCGAAACAATACTAATGTCATATTTGGAGAAATAGGTGAAAACGCCCCTGCGGCAAAAGCTTGCATAGATTACAGTGGTGGTGGAAAAAATGACTGGTTTTTACCGAGCAAAGATGAGTTATATGAACTCTACCAAAATAGGAGTTATGTTGGTAATTTAAGTGGTAGTGATTCCTATTGGTCTTCGTCGGATGCCTCTATGAATTGTGCGTGGGCTCATGATTTCTATAACAACAATCCGAACGCCGGTAACTCTAAGACAAGTCCCCTTTCAGTCCGCGCTATTCGGGCTTTTTAACCCCTTAACTATTAAATGAGGAGTGTAAGGGAACTGTTGAATAAAGATTGGAATGAATGAAACACTAATTATTTAAAACATTAAAAATTAAAATTTCAAAGATTAAATAAATAAGATGAAAAAAATTTTATTATTAACATTCACGGTAATAACATTCACAGCAATAATATCAATTATTGTATCGTGTAAGTTATATGCTGTTGATGTGTCGGCAGGCGCTGCTACATGGTATGCGTGGTATAAAGCAAGCAGCGGTGAAAAAGTTGATCCTGCATTTTTTTATGGTCCTGCTCTGTCTGTAAAATTTGATGACGACTATAATCTTACCTTTGTATATTACTATGGCGAGTATGAATATAATTCGGGGAAAAAATCGAAACGTCACGATTCCGACATTGCTCTGAACTATAGATTAAATGATTATTTGAAGATTTTTGGCGGTATAAAATATCATAAAGTTATAACTACTTCAAATGAGGGTTCACATCCTCCTGTTGTAATATACGGTATAAAAGCCGATTCCATAGGTCCGGGAGTAGGGTTAACAGCGGCATATCCCCTTGTTGAAAATATGTACATCCTTGCTACAGGGGCAGGATTATTTTCATGGAGAACTGCAGAATATGATTTAGGTCCTAGAGGTAAAGAAAACAGAAACTATAACAGTTATGGTTATAATCTGACCATGTCGGTTGTATATTATATAACTCCTGCTTCAACTGTGATAAATCTTGGCGGAAGATATCAATGCTCAATAGACAGGATAAATACGAATATACAAGACACCTATTATGGTATTACCCTAACGGCAACATATTCTTTCAGCATATAGTATTGTTTTTTTGGCGAGTTTGGGTATGGAGCAAAATTATTTCAAAAAATATTGACAAAAACAAATTAAAAAGTATAAATTCATTTTATGAAGCATACTATGGAAATGTACGGATTGAAAATTTTCAAGTACAAGTTGAAGATTTTCAATCCCAACCAGCATACGCCGATTCCGAAAGCTAATCGGAAAAATAAAATACAAATAATAAAAGATAAAATTTTATTGATGATTAAATCAATATCTACACTCCGCTTGAGTCTTAAATTGACAATAGCCGCTTTCGGTTTGCTCATTGCATGCTCGGAGGATTTGGGAACCGGAGAGGACGGATATGGATATGAATATGTTCCCAGAACTTACAAAATCGGCGATAAAGGTCCCGGCGGTGGAATGATCTTCTACCATGATCCCGATGGTTTTATTATGACTGATACTTCCGAAAGATGTTACTATCTTGAAGCCGCTCCTAAGGATATACCTACATCTCTTGAATGGGCATTAACTGGTCATGAGTCCGCTCAAATTTCCGAGACTGAAGTATATATTGGCACAGGTCGAAAGAATACGGCTCGTATACTTGAAAAAATAGATACGTTTGCCCCTGCGGCAGAAGCTTGCAGAGATTACAGTAGTGGTGGAAAAAACGATTGGTTTTTACCAAGCATAGATGAGTTACATGAACTCTATGAAAAAAAGGATTTGGTTGATAATTTAAGTAATGGTTACTACTGGTCTTCGTCGGAGAGCAGTCCTAGTAATGCGTGGTATCAACCTTTCTCCAGTAGCAGCCCGTCTACCTTAGGCAAGAATACTAAGCATTCAGTACGTGCTATTCGGGCTTTTTAACACTTTGACTATTAGACGAGAGTGCAAGGAACTGTTGAATAAGAATGGGAATGTATGAAACACTAATTATTTAAAAATTAAAAATTTAGAAGACTAAATAAATAATTAGAAGATTAAATAAATAAGATGAAAAAATTTTTATTATTAACATTCACAGCAATAACATTCACAGCAATAACATTCACGGCAATAATATCAATAATTGTTCCGTGTAAGTTATATGCTGTTGATATATCGGCAGGCGCTGCTGTTTGGTATTCATGGTATAAACCGGGCGGCGGTGAAAAAGTTAATCCTGCATTTTTTTATGGTCCTGCCCTGTCTGTAAAATTTAATGACGACTATAATCTGACCTTCGTATATTCCTACGGCGAATATGAATATAATTCGGGAAGAATGTTGAAGCACCACGATTCCGACATTGCTCTGAACTATAGATTAAATGATTATTGTAAGATTTTTGGCGGTATAAAATACCGTAAAATTATAGCAAGTTCAAATGAAGATTCAAATCCTCCAGTTGTACTATACGGTATAAAAACCGATTCTATAGGTCCCGGATTAGGTTTTACAGCGGCATATCCCTTGGTTGAAAATACTTACCTCATTGGTACAGGTGCAGGATTATTTTTATGGAGAAAGTCGGAATATGATTTGGGCTATGGTGATAAAGATAATAGAAACTATACCAGTTATGGTTATAATTTAACAATGTCAATTGTATATTATATAGCCCCTGCTTCAACGGTAATAAATCTTGGCGGAAGATATCAATGTTTCATAGATAGAAAGAATACGGCTATAAAAGACACTTATTATGGTATTACACTAACGGCAACATATTCTTTCAACATATAGAATTGTTTTTTTTGGCGAGTTTGGGGACATCACAGAAGTTCTATTTTCTCCAAAAATCTCTTGAAAAAATTATCAGCACAGTGTAGAGTTCTAATCTCCCTGCCAGCATGACAAAGCTGAGCCACCATTTTACATATGACGGGAAGAACTCATAGCTGCCCTTAGGACCTACTTTGCCGAGTCCCGGACCGACATTCCCTATAGCGGCAAAAGCAGAACCAAATGAGGTTTCCATATCTACCTCAGATGATGATACGACAAGAGTAGTTACAATAGCCAAAAACATATACATGAAGAAAAAACCTGATATTGCATAGATCATATCCTTTTTTACAGGCTTGCCGTTTATCCTCAATATAAATACTCCGCGCGGATGGAGAAGATGTTTAATCTCTATTAAACCCTGTTTTAGCAGAGTAACCAGTCGTATTACCTTCATACCTCCGCTGGTAGATCCCGAACAACCTCCGACAAACATAAGAACAAAAAGTACGGTTTGACTTAAGAAGGGCCATTGCTCATAATCTGCAGATACGAAACCTGTTGTTGTCATGATTGATGCAACTTGAAATGATGCATGCCTTACGGCTTCGGTTATAGAGTTATAATTCGTCCCTAATGTTTCCGATGTAATAATAAACGTTGCCACAAAGAATATGGATAGATATCCCTTAAGCTCTGAGTCTTTTAAAATATTTTTATAATTACCTGAGATCAGCCAAAAATGAAGACTAAAATTGATGCCGCAAATTACCATAAAACATGTAATTACTGCTTCAATATAGGCAGAATTATAATGGGCAACACTGGAGTTTTTAATTGAAAAACCTCCGGTTGCAACTGTGCTGAAGGCATGCGTTAAAGCGTCAATAAGAGACATTCCTCCAATCAGTAACAGGATTGTCACAATAGCAGTAAGTACAAAGTAAATGATCCATAAAATTTTTGCAGTCTCTGCTACCCTTGCAGTGAGTTTATCAACTTTTGAGCCCGGAGCCTCTGCAACAATCAATTGCAGTCCTTTTATCCCAAGAACAGGCAGGACGGCTACAGTTAATACAACTATTCCCATTCCGCCTAACCAATGCGTAAGAGATCTCCAAAAAAGAAGTGAAACAGGCAATGTTTCAATATTGGGTAATATTGTAGCTCCTGTTGTGGAAAATCCCGACATAGCTTCAAAATAGGCATCAGTAAGCTGAGGAATTGCTCCTGATATGTAGTATGGCAGCGCCCCTATTAATGAAGCCGTTACCCAGCTTAAAGTAACAAATAAAAATCCGTCCCTTTGGGTTATTTTATTTACGTTCTCTTCTTTAGATAAGATTTTAACTGCAAAAAAGAATACTATTGAAATACCGATTGTTATTAATATTGCATAAAGCGCTTCATTCTCATTGTATAATGCCGCAATAATTGCCGGAATAATCATAAAACCTGATATGATAGCAAGGATTACAGATAACATGCGGAGTATAATTTTAATATTCATTATCTACACTTTTACAATTAAATCTAATTTAGAAAAACTTTTTCAAGAGCCTGAATCGATTCTCTTTTTACTATAGTAATTACCCTGTCTCCATTAAGCACGACAAAGTTGCCGTCTGGTATTTCATTTACTTTGTTTCTAACTACTGTCAGGATCAATGAATCCGGCGGTATTTTAATATCTTTAATAGGAATTCCTATAATCTCACTATTATCCTGTATGGAAAATTCTATCACCTCGGCGCTGTTGCCGAATAGTGTGTGAACGCTTCTAATCTCACCCTTGCGGATATATTTTATAATAGCGTCAACAGTACTGTTCCTTGGGCTTACCGTAACATCTATCCCTAATTTATTTGATATTAACATATAATTCGGATGATTAACAACTGCTATTGCTCTGCCGATACCCATGTTTTTACCATAAGCGGCATTGAGTATGTTAAGTTCCTGATTGTCGGTAGTTGTAATTATCAGATCATGGGCGCTGAGATTTTCCTCTTCAAAAATAGTTTCATCGGATATATCTGCATTTATTATGAGGACATCGGGATATTTTTCAGTCAGAGTTCTGCATGTTTCATAATTTGGGTCTATAATAGTAATTTTTACGCCGGTTCTTATTAGATATTTTGTTACGAGAAATCCAATCCTTCCGCCGCCAATTATGAGAATTTTATCAATGCTTACGCTTTTTTTCCCTGTTTCTATAAAGAGTTTTGTCAATGTTTTCCGAGATGCGATTATATATATAATATCATCTTCAAGAATAGTAGTATTACCTGTGGGGATGATAAAATTGTTTTCTCTTACAATCCCTGTGATTAAAAATTTTCCCCCCGGATTTATTGTTTTACGGATTTCTATGAGATTTTTATTTTTAAAGAATGATTTGGAGTTCACCTGATAGTTTCTAATCTCAACATCCGATTTTTCAAAAAGCATAACATCGCTCATTGCGCCCAGAGCGACACTATTGGCTATTTGACGGGCTGTTTCTACTTCTGGATTTACTACAAAGTCTATTCCAAGAAATGATTTTTCAAATATCTTTGCTCTTGAATAATCTATATTTCTTACTCTTGCAATCTTAATCGGAACGTTAAATTCGCTTTCAACTATACCGCAGGCAATCATATTTACTTCATCAGAGTCAACTACGCTGAGAAAACAGTCTGCTTTTTCAATCCCGGCTTTTTTAAGCGTTAAAAAGCTGTTCCCTTCGTCATTTAGCACAATGCAGTCGAGATGAGCGTCTATATAACGCGCCCGTTCGGAATTTTTTTCTATTATTGCCACATTATGTCCTTCGGAAATAAGTTGAGATGCTATTTGATATCCGACTACTCCTGCGCCTAAAATAACAATATTCATTATTAAATATATCCTCTAATAATTTTCTATTAGTATTTTTAGAATTTTATATATAACCATTAATCATTAGCAAATATGAATCTTATACTATTAATTATTTTTTAACTAAAATTTTTTGTATACACTATTATTAAATTATTTAAAAACAACATATATTTTGTTAAATTTAATTTATATAGCATTGAATTGTTTTAATTTAATTTTTTATAGTTTATAATTTTTTTATGTTGAAATTCATGAATATATTTCAATAACATTAATTCAATTATTAGTCTAAATTTAACTTTTTTAATAAATATTATTAAATTTTGGTTATTTTTTTGTATTGAAAAACTATCATATTAAGTTAATATGTGATATGATAAGACGTAAAGAATAATACTTATTTTAAAGTAGCTGTTTTGATTCCACTCTGCAAAGTGTGATATAAAATGTGATATATAGAAAAAAATAAATTTTGATTTGATGATGTAACATGAGAGAGAAAAAATAAACTAATCTTTGTGAATAGAAAGATTTTATACAATCTGCTATTTATTTTTTTTAAATTACATAATGGAGGGTATAACAATGGCGTCAAAACAATTTGAAAAGTTTGATTGGCATACTTTAGGTGATATTACTCTGGGGAGAAGTAACTTAGGCCAATCTATGCCTGTTATAGTATACAGGCTTATGCAATACACCGTTATTGCCGAACTTAGGAGTCGCTACGGTGAAGATGAGGCAAATGATATTATAAGATCTGCAGGTTTTAGAGCGGGTGTTGCGTTTGCTCAGAATGTTCTTGAACCAACTAACGATTTTTCGACATATATTGCCAATCTGCAGTTGAAGCTTAAAGAACTGTCCATAGGTATTCTTCGCATTGAAAAAGCTGATTTAGATAAATTAGATATAGTTTTAACCGTTAGCGAAGATTTAGATTGTTCGGGACTACCGGTTACAGATGATACTGTTTGTGTATATGACGAAGGATTTATAGGCGGGATTTTTTACGATTTCACAGGTAAGATATTTAATGTAAGAGAAATAGATTGCTGGGCAACCGGTGATCGTACTTGTCGCTTTGTTGCTAAGGTGGATGAAGCATAATATGATGGTTTATGATAAAGAGATTGATAATATCTGTTTAAGTATTGATAATTTTTTGATAAATAAACTTGATGAATCTCCATTGGATGAAAATCTTTTTCCTCCTCAATATCAGGCTTTGGTAGCAAGAATTAATCGTTTACAACTGATTTTTCAGCAGCTAAATAATTTTGCAAAAGCTTTATCTCAGGGGAATTTAGAAGCAAATTATCCTGATCGCAGAAATTATTTAGCTGCAGGTTTAAAACAACTTCATGCTCAATTGAGACATTTAACATGGCAGACACAGTGTGTTGCAAATGGCGACTATCATCAAATTGTTGATTTCATGGGAGATTTCTCCGGGGCTTTTAATAAAATGGTCATGCAGCTCAAAGAGAGAGAGATAGTAATGGCGGCTCAGAGAGATGCAATGAAAATTGTTTTTGATAATATTGAGCCGCTGTTAATTGTTGATGACGAAGATCACTATCTTGCTTTGTACTTTAATCATAAGGCAAATGTGCGTTTCCAAATAGTAGATAATGATCTTCATAAAGCTACTGAGCGAACTCCATTTTTAGAGAAGGTACTGCATGTTGGACTTGGGTCAATTGAATTATTTGACGAGGATTCTCAGCATTGGTACACAGTCGTTACTTCTAATCTGCCGTGGATAGGCGGCAAGAAATCTATACTGATATACTGCACTGATATTACTGTATATAAGCAGCGCGAAAATGATATGAGTTTTGTTGCTAATACAGACAAATTAACAGGTATATTTAACAGACGAGCTTTTGATAATGCGCTTGAGAGAGTGTTTGAGCAGAGTCAGCATAATAGCGAGCCTTTATCTCTGTTATTGATAGATATAGACCACTTTAAAGAGATTAATGATCAATATGGTCATCTCCATGGAGATAAGGTCTTGGTTGTACTGGCAAAAACATTGTTATCTTCCATATCGCGTCCAAATGATATGGTTACTCGCTATGGAGGCGAAGAGTTTGCCGTGCTCCTTCCATCTACAAATAAATTCGGCGCGCTCACTTTGGCTGAATCTATGAGGATTTCAGTTCAGAAATTATCTATCCCTCATGACCAGGAACCTGTTGATAATACTAAAATCACAATATCAATAGGCGTAACTACTTGTATCCCGTTAAAGATAGACACCCCGGTAAGTTTAATAAATATTGCCGACAAGGCTTTGTACCAAGCAAAGCAGAAGGGGAGAAATATGGTAATACATTTCCCTTTTAATGAGTAGTGAACATTATTGCATATAAGTTAATTTTATACTCTAAAAAATATTATAGATAATACTCTTAAAAGCAATCGAAGAGAGAGTGGTATATGTTCGTTGGAATTGATATAGGCGGAACAAACATTAAGAGTGTATTAGCTGATGAGAGCGGTAAAATATTACATACCTGCGATGCCGTTACTGCAAAAACACCAAAGTTAATAAATGAAGAGATAGTGTCATTAATCGATAAACTCACATTGGATGCCTGTGTAGATAAAGGTGAGATCGAAGCTGTCGGAATCGGAGCTGCCGGTTCAATTGACAGAAAAAGAGGAGTTGTTATTTCAAGTCCAAATATATCCTGCTGGAAAAGTTATCCGCTTGTTGCAAGATTAGAAAAAATTCTAAGCATTAAGGTATTTCTTGAAAATGATGCAACAGTTGCATGCGCAGGATTTTGGTTTAAAGATAGAAAAAAAAATTATAAAACATTTGTTATGGTCACATTAGGAACCGGTATAGGCGGCGGAGCGGTTATTGACGGCAGATTATTTACAGGACAAAACGGCAGTTCGCTTGAGATTGGACATATGACAGTAGATGTTAACGGCAAAGAATGTAATTGCGGGAATAGGGGATGTCTTGAAAAATATGCGTCGGCTACGGCTTTGGTAGATTATGCAAAGGCTCATTTAAAAGAATATAAAGACTCATCCCTGTTTAAGAGGATAAAGCATGACAGACTTACGGCAAAGATGATCTATGAAGAGGCTTTACAAAAGGACGAACTGGCAATAAAATCATTTGAATATATATCATTTTATCTTGGAGCCGGAATAGCGAATATAATTAATATATTCAATCCCGAAGCTGTAATAATAGGCGGCGGACTATCTAATGCTCATAAACTTATTATCCCGGCAGTGAAAAAGATTGTAAGCGATAGAGCTATGAAAGGTATGAAAGAGAGTGTAAAGATTTTTGCAGTTAAAAATCAATCGGTCATTCCTGCCCTCGGAGCTGCAAAGATTGCCATGGACAGATTAAGCGGTATTGATTAAGAGTTATTTTTAGAATAGATTAAAACATTTTCCTTGACTTTTATATATCCTCCAAACTTATTGAAATCTGCAAACTTATTGAAAAGTTAGTACAAGAACTTGTTATAAAGTATAGTAAAGTTGTTACCTAACAACTGTTATCTTGAGAGAATACACATTATAAAAATTTCAGGTATTTTTTTATGGAAGAAAAACTTAATAAAATAAAACAGGATGCCATAGAGCGTATAAACTCTTCAAAGTTACTTGATGAGATTGAAGAAATCAGGGTAAATATACTTGGAAGAAAAGGCTTGCTTACCCAAATATTAAGATCGCTTGGAGAGTTAGCTCCTGAGTTGAGAAATACTATAGGTAAAAAATCTAATGAAATAAAAAAGATCATTGAAGACGCCATTGATTCGAAAAAGAGCGAATTGGCAAAATCAGGATTTAGTGAAATAGCCTCAAATGAATGGATAGACGTTACATTAAATCCGGAAACGTCTATCAGGGAGATTAAATCGGGTTTCTTGCATCCGATTTCAAAGACACAGTATGAAATTGAAGATATTCTTACATCAATGGGTTTTCAGATACTTGATGGTCCTGAACCTGAAACCGAATACTATAACTTTGAGGCTCTCAATATACCTAAATTTCATCCTGCAAGGGATCTGCAGGATACATTCTGGACCGAGGATGGAAATCTCATGAGGACGCATACCTCGGCAATACAGATCCGCGGAATGGAGAAGATGACTCCGCCTTTTAGGATTATGGCGCCGGGACGTGTTTTTAGATACGAAGCAACAGATGCCTCACATGAACATACATTCTATCAGGTTGAAGGTATGATGGTGGACAAGGACATTTCCGTATCTCATCTGATTTATGTTATGGAACAGGTTCTTAAAGGTATATTTAAAAGAGAGATAAAGGTGCGCCTTCGTCCGGCTTATTATCCGTTTGTTGAACCGGGATTTGATCTTGATTTCAACTGTATGATATGCGAAGGGAAGGGATGCCGCGTATGTAAACATACAGGGTGGATAGAATTTCTCGGATGCGGACTTGTACATCCGAATGTGCTGCGCGCAGGGAATATAGATCCGGAGATATGGTCGGGTTTTGCATTCGGGATGGGACTAAACAGACTGATAATGATGCAGAACGGCATAAATGATATCCGCCATTTTATGAGCGGAGATATTAGATTTATTCATCAATTCTAATGGAATGAGGTAGCTTTAATGTGGATTTCGCTTAAAATAATCGGCAAGATGGCAGACATATCGGGAATATCGCCTGAAACAATCGCTAACAGACTTACAATGTCTACGGCAGAGATTGAAGAGATAGAGTATATAAAAGATTATTTTAAAACAATATATACTGCAAAACTTATAAGCGTTGAGCCTCATCCGAATGCAGATAAATTAACCCTCTGCACTGTTGATACGGGAAGTGAAAAAGTTCAGGTTGTATGCGGAGCGACTAATCATAAAGCCGGAGATATTGTTGCCTTAGCTCTGCCGGGTACAAAGTTCAATGATGAATTTACAGTTAAAAAGACAAAGATCCGCAGTATTGAATCTAACGGTATGCTCTGCTCGGAAAGAGAGCTTGGAATATCCGATAATCATGATGGGATACTTGTATTTCGTGATAACATAAATATTGGTAAGCCCTTAAGCGATATATTCGGCGATTGGATAGATACGAGATTACTGATTGATAATAAATCCATTACGCACAGACCTGATCTTTGGGGGCATGAAGGATTTGCCCGCGAGATAGCGGGTCTCTTTGGAAGAGAATTTAAGCGGCCTGTTGACAGATCTATAGTTGCAAATCTTGTGAACAAGGATAATCTAAAAGTCTCAATAAAAAATATAGAAGCATCGCCAAGGTACAGCGCCCTTGTAATGAAAAATATTAAGATCAGCCAATCTCCGGACTGGCTTAAATCTGCGGTTACAGCGCTTGGGATGAGACCTATTAATAGTATAGTTGATATAACAAATTATGTAATGGCAGAGATCGGCGAACCGTTACATGCGTTTGACAGAAAAAAACTCAAGGGTGATGAGATTATTGTACGCTTTGCATCAAAAGATGAAAAAATAGTCACACTTGACGGCAGGAGTCATGATCTGACAACAGAGGATATTGTAATAGCAGATACTTCTGGCGCAATAGCCCTTGCAGGCGTCATGGGCGGAGGGAACAGTGAAATAGATGAAAATACGTCTGAGATCGTTCTTGAGGCTGCAACGTTTAACCCTGTCTATATACGTAAAACAGCGCAGAGATTTGATGCAAGGACAGAAGCTGCAATGAGATTTGAGAAATCACTCTCGCCTGAATTGACTGTTGATGCGCTTGCGAGGTGTTATGAATTAATAAAAAAGATCATTCCCGATGCTGAGGCTGTATCTGGAATAGTTGATGATTATCCTGTTCCTGTAAAAGAAGCTGAAATAGAGGTAACGCCCGAATATATAAGAAAAAGGATTGGGCATAATATAAGCGACAGCGATATGATTAAGACGCTTACGGCTCTTCACTATGAAGTTAAGTTCGATAATGTGAAATTCAATATAACAGCTCCTCATTTCAGATCAACAAAAGATATATCAATGAAGGACGATATTGTTGAAGAGGTTGGAAGGGTATTTGGTTATAATAATATAATGCCGGCGCCGCCGCTTGTAACATGCGAACCGCCGTTAAAGAATCAGTTTAGATTTTTTGAAAGAGATGTTAAGAATATATTGGCTGACTCATTCGGTATGACAGAGGTTATGGCTTATTCTTTTACAAGCGAGGAGACCTTAAATACACTAAAGATAAATGAGAATAAAGAATTGAGACTGCGCAATCCGCTCTCTGCCGAAATAGACAGATTAAGAAGAAGTTTAATACCCGGAATGATGCAGTTTATTAATTACAATCAAAAATTTTCGGATAATTTTGATATATTTGAAGTCGGAAGAGTTTACTTAAAGGATGATCGTACGTCTAAAGAACTGGCTAAAGAAAATTTTAGAACTGCCGGTATTGTATTTATCAGAAAACCTGCTGCTCCTGTTTTCTTTGAAGCAAAGGCTATTGCTGCCGGACTGTTAGAGAAACTAAGAATTAAAGACTATAAATTGATTCCCGAAACGGATTCTATTCCACCATACGCTCACCCCGGAAGATCAATGAAGGTAGAGGTTGACGGAAAGACCTGCGGTTTTATTTTTGAAATTCATCCTGAGACAGCTGACGCGTTTGAGTTTGCCGGCAAAGCCGCTGTATTCGATCTTGATATGGATCTTCTTTTTAATGCCGAAAAGAGGCCTGTGAAATTTAAAGAGCTTCAAAAATATCCTGCAACGCCGTTTGAAATTTCGGTATTAGCCGATAAAAAAACTTACAGCGAAGAGATACTTAAAATAGCTAAAAATACAGACCAAAAAATTGTAGAGGCAAAGGTAATATCAGTATATGAAGGTTCGCCTCTTCCTGTTGACAAAAAATCCGTATCAATGAAAGCAGTGTTTGCCTCAAGCGAGAAGACCCTTGAACCGGCAGAGATTGATGAGCTTCAAAAAAAGATCATTGCAAGCCTTAATAAAAACGGATATACGCTTAGATAAAAGTCCGTTCGGCAGACCGGTTATTAGAAATGAAAATAAAAATATCGTCTCTCGGATGCAGACTCAATCAGTCGGAAATAGAGAGTATATCTACAACATTGCAGGATATGGGACATGAAATAGTTCAAGGAAACTATGCAGATATATATATTATAAATTCCTGCTGTGTAACTGCGCGGAGTGAAAGAAAAACCAGACAATTGATCTATCAATCCCTTACCAGGATAGACGATCCGAATAAGGCAAGGGTGATTGTAACAGGGTGCGCCGCCGACTTAATTGAAGATGATCCGCGTATTATATATTTATCCAATGATCATAAATATATGATACCGCATATTATTGACCATGGAATTCCCGATAGATCTGAAATGTCTCCAGCCAGATTCAAATATGACGTCCCTTTGAAATGCTCGACAAACAGGGTAAACCTTAAAATTCAGGACGGATGTAATCATCTTTGTTCATACTGCCGGATTCCTCTGACAAGGGGCAAATCCGTTTCTAAATCCTTTAATTCCGTTATTGATGAATTTAAAATGCTGCTGGGTAATGATTTTAAAGAGATAATTCTTACAGGCGTGAATATCGGCGATTATAATGACAGAGGCTACGGACTTGCCGATCTTGTCGGAGAGATTTTAAAACTGAGGGGTGAGTTTAGGTTACATCTTACATCGCTTGATCCAAACAGTACATCGGAGAGATTGCTTGATCTTTTTAAAGAGGATAAAATGGTAAAACACCTTCACCTCTCGCTGCAGAGCGGAAGTGATAAAATACTTAAAAGAATGAACAGACCTTATAATTGCAAAGACTATGTTTCGGTTGTAGAGCATCTTAAATCAATTGACAGTGACTTTAATTTTACTACCGATATAATAGTAGGATTTCCCGGTGAGACTGATAATGAATTTAATGAGACTCTTTCTATGATAAAAGATGTGGGATTTTCCCATGTGCATACTTTTCGTTTTTCACCAAGACCCGGTACTAAAGCAGCACGGATGGACGGCATTGTGCCTGAGATTGCAAAGACAGAGAGAAGCAGAGAGATAATAAAAATATATAATGAACAGAAAGTTGACTATTACAGAAAGTTTTCGGAGCGGCATGGAATATTTCTTAGTGAAAAATCCCACAGAGGCGTTACAACCGGATTTAACGAACATTATATACCTGTAGAGATCAATGAAAAGCTGCCCAAAAATCATTTTTTTAAAATGGAATTTGTTTATAATGAAAATAAAAGTGTTTTAAACGGGAATTTGTTATATTAAATGAAATTTTATTTAATATAATTTGACATAGACAATAGGCGCGCAGATGAAAATAATTAGAATAACAGGATTTTTGATTTTAATCTTCTTTATGATTCAGAGCAGTTCGTTTTCAATGGATACTATTGATGGTGAAGATTTGGATATTAATTACAGCCGTGAATTTCTTATTGCTGTTCGAGATATTTTTATTGAAGAGAATGGCGATCTCCCGATAAAAAAGATAAAGGTTGAAGGGATAAGCAAAACAAATAGAGACATTATTTTAAAAGAAGCCGGAGTTATAGAAGGAGATAATCTCGCAGCATTTGATCCGCACAGATTTGTAAACAGGTTAAAGAAAAAGAATCTCTTCTCTGAGATAAAAATCTATTATACTAAGGAGGATGATTCTGTTATAATAAATATATCGCTTAAGGAAAAAATGACTCTCATTCCATTGCCGATATTTTACAGCAATGGAGATAAAACCATGTATGGAGTTTATATAGTGGAGTCGAATTTCTTAGGCTATGGTAAAATTTTCGTGGGCGGAGTTGCATTCTCGGCAGATGATAAAAGCATAACCATTGGATATATGGATCCGTCTATTTGTGAGACAAGACTTGCCGCAAATATATTTTGTTTATACAAAGATATGGTTGTGGAAAATTGTACTATGGATAAATTTATATTCAATGAATATAAAGTAAAGCAGAAGATATTTACGGCAGATATTGGCTGGTCATTCACTGACGAGATAAAGGGATTTGTCTCCGGCGGATATATTAAGTGCGATGTAGATAAAGGTTATAAGGATTCATTAAATCCGCCTCAATCCGAAAATTTTTACAGATATGGGATTTATTTAAACTATAATTCTCTTGAATATTACGAATATCTGTTCTTTGGTCTCAAATCTATAGTTAGATTCTATACATATACCTCAAGCAAGGAGAAAAAGGATAATAAGAATAATACTTATAGAGTAGCAAACTATGAGATTGATTATTCGCATAAACTTTTTAGTTATCACAAGATTACCCTATTCTCATCAGGTTCAAATGGTAATAGACCAACTTTGATTGAAGATAGACTTGGCGGTAAGAATGGTTCAAGGACTCTGACGGCGGGTATTATACCGTCTGATAATTATATTAATTACAGTATAATTTATGAATATCCATTAGCTAAGTTTAAATATGGAGCTATTGCCATGCTGCTGTTATGGGAGCAGGGAATTTATAGTAATGACGATTCAAAGAGTAATAAATATTATGGTCCGGGCGCAGGTCTTCTCTTCTATTGGAAACAGATAGCATTCCCGGCTGTTGGTTTTAATTATGCAGTGAATTTAAAGACAGATGAAAATGAGCTCAGCGCTAATGTGAATTATAGATTTTAGCGCAAGCGGTGAATAAAAAATTTTGTTTTATTTTTATTCTGTTAGTAAGCTGTTTTGTTTATCAATAAACATAAATCCCAAGCAGGTAAATATTTTATAAAACTATTCACCTGAATGGGATATATTCTTGGAAAATATAATTGTTATTCAACAGAAAATGAGGGGATATTTTCTTCACTCAGCATATTCTTTAATTTTTTCATCTCCTTAGCGTCTTGTAATCCCTCAATCCGGACTTTATAATAATTTCCATCCTGAACTATTTTAACAGGGCGGTCTGTCATAGTCTCAATTGTAGATTTTAAGTTTTCAGCGTTTTTCCTTGAGACGAAAGCTCCTGCCTGAAGTTTTAATCCGTCGCTATAGTCAGATTGGTATTCGTTTCTGGTATTTTTGTATATATATGCGTCTGATACCGGTTCAACATATTGCTTATCAGAATTGTTGGTTGAGCCGGCGCTGTTATTCCCAAGCTTTAATACCTTAATTCCAACATTTGCTTCGCCGGATTTAACCATATCTATTTCTTTTGCGCCGGCTAATGAGAGGTCAATGATTCTGCTCCCTCTGTATGGTCCTCTGTCGTTGATTTTAAGGCGTACAGTTTTTCCATTTTCAAAATTTTTTACTTCGACTATAGTTCCAAAAGGGAGAGTTTTGTGAGCGGCAGTTAATTCGTTCATATTGAATTTTTCACCGGAAGCTGTTGTTTTCCCATGAAACTCTCTGCCATACCATGACGCCAATCCTTTTTGATAATATTTTTCTTTGTTTTCATATTCATTATCATCATTATAAGCGTCGAAATCTGATTTAACATTTTTATTATTTTTGTTCATTGCCGGAATTTCATCATCATCAAAGGCGTCAAACTCTTCGTTTTGAAAACTTCCTTTATAATCGTTTCCTTTCGTTTGAGCTTTCCCTGGCGTACACCCCAAAAAAAGCATAATAATTACCATAAAAGTGAAAGATATTGACATACTTTTAAGCGTCTTGCTCATTTTACTACCTCCGAATATATAAGCACCTATTTTTTTATCGGAATTGTATTTTCTATCCTTAATTATAATTTAACTTTATGTCACAAAAATTCTTGACCTCTTTTATATATGCTATAGTGAGAGTAAGAAGTTAATTTAAACTAAAATGAAGAGTGAAAATGAAAATATTATCAAGCAAACCCACTATTACACGAAAAGAACTTGAAGGGGTACTTGACTGCCTTATACATGATGAGCTTAACAAAGGAGGTTCGGTAAAAACGTTTGAGGCTGCAATCTCCGAAATAACAGAGTTCAAATATCCTTTAGCAGTGAACTCTTTAGTTTCGGCATATCTGCTTATCTTCAAGGCTTTGGAAATAGGTTCGGATGATGAGGTTATTATCCCATCATTTTTTTACAGCGCTGCTTTGAGCGCGCTTAAGCTGTCAGGCGGGATTGCTAAAATAGCAGATTCATATGATAGTTCCATATTTCCAAGCAAGGAACAGATAAAAGAGAAGATTACAGGCAAGACAAAGGCTATAATTGCAGGCGATATGTTCGGCTTTCACTTTGATGGAGAAGAGCTAAAAGAGTTTAACATACCCTTAATAGCCGATATTTCCCATTCAATAGGAACCGAATTTAATGAAAAGAGCGCCGGTTCGTGGGGGACATTTATAGTAGCATCTTTTGCTCCGTCAATGATTATTACTACCGGGAATGGCGCTATGATTTTAACCAACAATTCCCGTTTTTTTTCTGTAATGAGAGAGTTTCGAGGATACAATGAAGAATCTATAAATTTTGATTTTACAATGACAGATCTGCAAGGCGCTATGGGCATAACTCAAGTTATGAAGCTTAAAGACTTTCTTAAAAGAAGAAGAGAAATAGCAAAAAAATATTATGACTCTGTTAGAATCACAACTCACAAGCCGCTTTTCCCTTATAATGATTCCTTCAGCTATCAGTGTTTCCCTGTAATATTTGATACACAAGGGGATAAGGTTGAAAAATATTGGAAAAAGTGGGGGATAGAGATATTCAAGGTTGTGCCGTATCCTCTGCATATTTTAATGGGACTTAAAGGCTTTGATTTTCCTAATGCCGACAGGTTGTCTAAGAAACTCTACTCCGTACCTCTATATCCAACCTTAACCAAGAAAGAGATTGATAAAATATCAAAGTTACTCAGTGCGTTTATATAATCAATTAATTTAAGGAGAAAAAGATGTTTGTCCTGACAGTAGAAGATTATTTTTCCTCTGCCCATCAACTTAGAGGATATAAGGGGAAATGTGAAAATATTCATGGTCATAATTGGAGGGTGATTCTTAATGTTCAGGGTGAAGTATTGAATGAGATAGGTCTCATTATTGATTTTACTGAATTGAAAGATATTTTAAAGAAGATTATAAGTTATCTTGATCATAAAAATCTCAATGAGATTGAACCATTTGTTGCTATAAACCCAAGTTCGGAGAATATAGCGGAATTTATAGCAGTAAAAGTACAAGAAGAGATAAATAAAATTAATGCAGGCATAAATGTTGAGTCAGTGACAATATGGGAGTCACACACTTCAAGGTGTACTTTCTACCCTAATAGAGGTTAATCTCTAAGGGATGAGCTCTTGAATCTTATTCTTTAGTTCATCAAGATTTGAAGATTTAGTTAAATATGCATCTGCCGTCCATGTCATAAAATTGCTTTTGTAATTGGAATAGGCTGTATAAATTATTACAGGTATTTTTTTCTCCATAGTAATAACTTTCCCGAGCGTCTCTATTCCATCCATTTCAGGCATTCTTATGTCCATTATTATTAAATCAAAATGGTCATTCTTGATTAGCTCTATAGCTGTTTTCCCATTTGATGCTTTTACAATCTCATAACCGGATTCAATAAGCTCCTCGCCATAGAGATCGCGTAAGTTCTTCTCATCTTCAACTATAAGTAATTTTGGCATAAGATTTATCCTTAGTTTTTTTAAGTAATTCAATTGCGATGAAACAGGTTTTTATCAACTAATTCTTAATTATAAATAAACGCATTATAATATTATCAATTTTTTAGCTTTTTTCCTTCTATATGTTAGACTTAATAATTAAGTTATGTTACTATAGATAACACTAAACAATAATTATTCAATAAAAATTTCGTTTTTTGCTTTTTTTTGTTCAGTTGTAGGCAGCGGCAATTTAATGACAAATTCAGCGCCTCTACCTGTATTATTTGAAACTGTAATTATTCCATTGTGATCTTTAATTATTCTTTTTACATTGGCAAGTCCAAGACCTACGCCTGTTACCTTTGTTGTAAAAAACGGTTCAAATACTGTATCAGGATCATTAACTTGAATTCCAGTACCGCTATCTCTTATCTTAATAACAGCATATGAATCATCAGAATATGATACTATCGAAAGATTGCCGCCTGAAGGAGTTGCCTCTATTGCATTTTGAAATAGATTTAAAAAGACCTGTTTCAACTGGTTAAAATCAGATTTAACATTTGGAAGATTTTCTGCGAGATTCATATTAACCTTAATATTCATTTCCAGAAGAACGTTTTTTAGCAGTTTATATGTATCCCTTATTACATGATTTACATCATTGAATTCTTTTATATGCTTAAATGGCTTTGTAAAATCCATTACATTTGATAAGATTTTTTCAAGGCGCTCTGACTCTTCCAGTATAATATCTGCCGAATTAATGATACTTTTTATATCTATATTATTTTCTGTTGAAACTTTAAGGATCCGCTTTGCATAACCGCCCATTGTCACAAGCGGATTTCTTATTTCATGGGCAATATGAGATGCAATTTTACCTACGGCAGCCATTTTTTCAGATTCAATAATAGCATCTTGTCTCTCTTCAAGTTTTTTCATCTCTTTTCTTATTTCAATGAGATTAAGATGGCTTTCAATTAAGACTGCAGATTGAAAAGAGAAAACAGAGAGCAGGTCAATACTCTGCGCTGATATTCCGGTCATATTATATTTATTATCTGCAACAATAATACCAATTACTTTTTTAAATGATATCATGGGCATTATTAGAAATTCATTTACATCCATGAATTTTATTATTTCTTCACTTACCCTGTCGTCATTTTCTGCATCGCGCACATGTATCTTTTCCATTCTCTTTACAGCTTGAGTAAATACATTATCTTCCGAAAGGCTGACGCTGTAATTTTGTACTTTTTGTAATAAGGCGCCTCTTTTTATCTCAATAGAATATTGTGTAGTAACATCAATGGCGGCTGATGAAAGAGAAGTCCATATCTCTATAGCTTCTTCAAATGAATCCGGTCCAACTGCCATCTTTCCCTGAAGCATATCGTTCTCTACCATGAAAAGCATTGCTCTGTTAAATCCAAGACCTGAGCTTGATGTTACACCGGAGAGTATATTATAGGATGTAATTTCAGCCTCATTTTCATCACCCATAGTCTCTGAAATATGGCTTAGAATTGATGCATGATAATCTTTGCTGAAACGGTCTGTAATATCGTCAATAATAAGCGCAATCTGCTCTTCGGCGCCAAGGTTCATGCTTGAAATTTTAATATCTGACATCATCGATTTTTTATTAACAGACATTAAATGTACATTTTGAAGCACAACAGAGCTGCTGTCTTTATCTTTTAGAACATGGTTAATCCCTGCCTTAAGCCTTTTATTTTCAAAGTAAAAGACGCTGCTTAAATCTTTGCCGGATATCTTTTCAAGTTCAAAATTGAATTTTTTACAGAAACTATCATTAGCGTAGAGAATTTTTTTGTTTTTATCTATTACAATAAACTGAGAGTTAATTGAGTATATTATATGGCTGTATATTTCATGAAATTTTTTGAGCTCATCGCTTTGAGATGACACTATGGATTCAAACTGTTTTCCGACATTGAGCAGTTCTTTTGATACCTGTAAGATATCTTTTGGAGTATTGGTGTCATACTCTGTTAATACAAATTTTCCCTTTTTAAATTCATCAATAATTTGACTTAGACGTTTGAGATTTTTCCATATAAAAAATCCCATCTTGTAATAATAAAAATAGAGTCTTATAAGAAAATATATTAGCATTCCGGCAACGAGAATATAGAATGTAGATTTCTTTATATCCTCTGTGTATGCCAGGAGTCCCAAAATAAAACCTGCTATGATAAGGTTTGGTAAAAAGATTTTGAATACCCAATATAGAATATTTTTTAATCTTGCAATTTTTATATCAAACATATAATACCGCTTTTAATAATTGACTTTTTAATATAGTTTTAATTTGCATTAAATATAACAACTATATCTTTTATTATTTCAAGAAATTTTGCAAGATTAATATAATCAATTTATAATTTCTTGCAGGGGCGAACTGTAACAAAATTCCTATTTTGCGTCATTGCTGTACATGTATCTAACTAACATGCACAACATATTGCCGGATTTTTGTTACAGCGCCATAGTAAAATTCGCAATGGACATAATAGATGAAAATTGTAGCAGCATCTTCAAATAAGAATAAAATATTAGAGATTAAAGATAAGTTTTCTTCAATCTCCGAATTAGAGATTATTCCTTTATCGGAATACGGCAATATCCCTGAGATTATTGAAGACGGCGATACATTTTTAGAGAATGCAATAAAAAAGGCAAAAGTAATCAGAGACTATACGGGCGAGATAACTATTGCCGATGATTCCGGTCTTGTAGTTGACTTTTTAAACGGAGAGCCGGGTGTATATTCTGCAAGATATGGCGGAAAAAATTTGACGGATATAGACAGATATAATCTTATACTTGAGAAGATGGGTGATGTTGAATTTGATAAACGCACTGCAAGATTTATATGCGCAATAGTTATTGCATTCCCCAATGGAAAAATAATTACAGCAGAAGAGAAATGTGAAGGTATAATTGCATATAAGCCCGGCGGGACAATGGGATTCGGCTATGACCCCATATTCTATCTCCCTGAACTTAAATCTACTATGGCAGAGATATCTCTTTCGGAGAAGAATAAAATAAGCCACAGGGGCAAAGCCTTAGAGTCTGCGTATAAACTTTTTTTAGATGAAGTATGAATAATAAAATGACTAATAAACGTTCAGGTAAGATATTATCTTTACTATATAACTATTATGGCGAGACTAATCCTGACCTTGAATTTACTAATATATATGAGTTGACTATTGCTGTTGTATTGTCTGCACAGACAACAGATAAGCAGGTGAATAGCGTAACAGGCGATTTGTTTAGAGTTTATCCTGATTTTGAAAGTTTAAGCAGGGCAGACATTTCAGATGTTGAAAGGATTGTTAAAAGTACCGGCTTCTACAAGAATAAGGCGAAAAATATAATTTCATTATCTCAAATGGTATGCTCAAGATTTAACGGTAAGCTGCCGGACGACATTGAAAACTTAATGGCATTGCCGGGCGTTGGGAGGAAATCGGCTAATGTTATTTTATCTATAGGCTTTAATAAGCCCGGACTTGCAGTTGATACGCACGTATTAAGGATCGCAAACAGGTTAGGCTATAGCTCAAGTGAGTCTCCTTTTGAGGTTGAAAAGGATTTATGCAGGGTAATAGACCCATCGGAATGGAAGAAGACTCATCTTCTGTTTATTAAACATGGAAGAGAATTATGTAAAGCAAGAAATCCGAAGTGCAGTTTATGTCCTGTTAAAAAAAATTGTAATTATCATTAGGTTTATTGTTTTCTATCATTTTTTATTTCTGATATGTAATCTCTAAAGTACAGGATAACATCAACATTATATTTTTCTTTACCTAATTCAAAAGAAGGGTCTTTCTTTGTTATTGTTTTCAAAGAGGAATAGGCTGCCTCTGATTCCAATCTTTCTATGCTTGTTACATTATCTAATAAGAACTCCATTGTATCCGTATCATCCGTATATGACAGGGATTTCAAAATGACTATTTTCATAGTCAGATTAGTCTCATCATACAACTTATAAAATTCTTTTTTATTATCTCTGTAATATCCTCCAAAATACTTAATAAATTCCGTTAAATCCGCGCTGCTCAATGGTGATGTGAGTAATTGGGAAGAGGCGTAATTTTTTATTACTTCAAAGTTTAGTTTTATATTATACTTATTTAAATATTTAAATATCTCTTCATTTTTTTCTATTCTATTCTGTACAAGTAACATCTCCCAATCCTGAATAGAATAATTGGTCTCTTTGCCGTATATGTCTATAAGCTTAAAAACATTTTTAATTTCTTCTGTTTTTTCACAGTCGAGTATGCTTTGCAGCATGTCATCAATTGGAAATACAAAACCTGATTTTAGCAGTACATTTCCCGAAATATAGAATGAAGAACTCCCCTTTGTAGATGTGAAGAATGTTCCTGTAAAGAAAAGTATTATAGAGGTTTGTATTATTATACATGATAGAATAGATATAATTATTGATTTTACTGTTCTCCATTCGGACTTAGAGTAGTCATATATCAGTATAAACAAAAATATTATATACTTTGAAGATTTAATACCTATAACGCCGTAACCGGGGTCAAAGACTATATAAAGGATTTTATCAAGTGCAAAGTATAGAAGCGAGAATATAATAAACAGCGGAATAGATATTTCAGGTCTTTTCTTCTGCTTAAGAACAATAAAGAGAATGAGAGAGTATATTGCCGTATTGGAAAATCTTCCGTCAAAAAGTCTTAACACAGGTTCAATGGGCCAATTGGGAGTATTAATATAGTTAATGAGAGTGAATAGTATTGTTAAAATATATATAAAAAAGAATGGAAAGACCCGCAGCACTATGAAAAGCAGATAAACGCCTTTTTCTCCGTAGGCTGACTTATATTCTCCTCTATAGTCATCTGAATTAATCTGTGAAAATATAAAGCTGATATAAAATGACAGAACCATTATATAGACTCTTGTTATTATTGAGACTCCGCCCCAGTTATATTTAATATTAAATATAAGGTTTACAATGAGCAGCGGTATAAGTAGTATGAGAAAGTGGTCTATTTTTTTGAGTTGTTCTTTTATAATTTGCATTATATCACCATGTCAGATGGTTTACTATATGTTGTAAAATTCAATAATAAAAAATAAAATGCAAATTACAAATTACAATCAAAAAACTTTTTTTAAATATTGACAGCCTTTTTTTTCTATAATATTATTGCTTGCATGGAAAATATACATAATCAAAATATTCTTCGCTATGGTGGCAAAATCGTAGAATTTCTTAAGAGCGGACTTAACCTTATAGCTGTATATCTCTACGGCTCAATACTTAATGAAAGATTCGACAATGAAAGCGATATTGATATTGCAGTTATAACCGAAGATAAAACCGATTATGTTAAGCTCTATGAAATGGCTGCCGATCTTTCTGTCTTAATAAAAAGGGATGTTCATCTTGTGGACTTTGTTTCAGCTACCGATATATTAAGAATTGAAATTTTAAAAAATAAAAATGTAATATTCTGCAGTAATGATGATAAAAGGTTATACTATGAGATGATTGCGCTGACCTCATATCAGAAACTAAACGAAGAGAGAGAAATAGCAATAAGAAGTAAATATGGAGATAATGTGTGGATGTCCTTATAAGCAAACTTGAATCTATCAAAGCCTGCATTAACCGAATCCTTGAAGAGTATGACGGAGATAGAGAAAACTTAGAGAATATTACGAAACAGGATTCAATCATATTAAACATTCAACGAGCATGCGAACTCTCAATTGATGTTGGGAATTATATTATCTCTAAAGAAAAATATAGAGTTCCTAAAGTTTCGCGGGAGATTTTTGAAATCTTAAAAGATAATTCTATTATTGAAGATAATTTATCTATAAATATGCAGAAAATGGCAGGATTTAGAAACATAGCAATTCATGATTATAAAAGGATAAATATATCTATTGTAGAATCTATTATAGTAAATAATCTTGAAGATTTCGAGATGTTTATTAATTCCATATTAAAATATATGAATGAATAAAATTTGCGTCATGTGTTGATTTTTGAACACGCCAGTTTATTAGAAATATCAAAAAAATTTATATTTTATGGAGGATTAAATGAGAAAACTTTTACTATTAGCATTTATGGCAATATTCATAGGTATTATTATACCATTTAAGGTATATGCCGTTGATATATCAGTCGGAGCAACAACATGGTACGCATGGCAGGAGCGTACTTATACTGAGTGGGACCTTGATGGGGCAAAACTGGATGTAGATCCGGCATTCTTCTATGGTCCGGCTGTATCTGTAAAATTTAATGACGACTTTAATTTAACATTTGTCTATCTCTATGGTAAATTTGATGGGGAAGAGGGGGGGCGTTTTTACGGGAAAAACAAAATTAAAATTCAAGAGACAAGATAGTGACCTTGCTCTTAGCTACAGGTTAAATGATTATTTCAAAGTTTTTTGCGGAATAAAGTATATTGGATATTCAATGATATCATTAAATGGAAGTGGACTTACTAATAAACATAATGGTTATGGTCCGGGTTTAGGATTAAGCGCTACTTTCCCAATTATTGGTAATTTATTCCTAATCGGTAATGTGGCAGGTATATATTTATGGGGTAAGGTAAAAGTTACATTACCTTGGACTGATAAAGACGCTAAATATAAAGAAAAGGGAGTTAACTCAACTCTACAATTTGCATATTATATAGAGCCTGTATCAACAGTAATAAGCCTTGGAGGAAGATTTCAGTATATTGTGACAGAGTATTATGATAATGACGGTATGGAGGATCTTTTTATTGCTAATAATAAAACTAAATTTTATGGTATTACACTAACAGCAACATATAATTTCAACATATAGTATTTTTACCTTTGCATTTAGTAAACTTAACTGCGGGATAATATATTTTGTGTATTATCCCGCAGTTTATAAAAAATATGACTATTCTGCACAATCATCTGCTTCATATAAATTTTTTTAATTACATAACATTTTGATATCTATAACAATAGCGTAATAATATAACTAATCGCGCTAAGCCCGACATAGTTACGCTGAGCCTGACATTTAATGATTTGACTTTTACGGTAATTGTCTTAAAAATGTACGGTAATAACTCATGAGAAATGATATGCCCATTGATAAAGAAATAATCGACTCTGTAATTGACAAACATATTTAAAAAGCTTGACAAATACGTATCCCGTGAATATATTTAATACGTATGGAGGTCGATGTGGAAGCAAAATTAACCTTAAAATTAGACAAATCGGCTATTGATTCGGCAAAAAAGCATGCGAAAAAACATAAACAGAGCCTGTCAAGAATGGTTGAGAATTATTTCAGAAACTTGTCAACAGAACCCAATTATAATATGAAGCATTCTTCTGTTGTTGAAAGCCTGACCGGTATCATATCTGAGGATGAATTGGAAAAATTTGCCCGAGAAGATGAACGGGCAAGATATATCTTGAAGAAGAAAATATGAATAAGAAATTATTTATAGATTCGGACATAATTCTGGATGTTTTGACCAAACGGGATGAATTTTATGAATCTGCAGCTCTATTATTCGATTTAGGGTATGAAAAAAAACTGAATTTGTATACAACAGCCGTTGTATTGGCAAATGTTTTCTATTTTTTGCGAAAAAAATATGGAACAGAGAAATCAAAAGAACAGTTGAAAAAACTACGACTTATAATGAAGGTATTGCCAATAAATGAAAAAATAGTTGATGATGTATTGGCTTCAAAATTTGGAGATTTTGAAGATGGTCTCCAGTATTTCTCCGTAAAAAAAAGTGGAATTCCTGTAATAATTACAAGAAATATCAGAGACTACAAAGTGAAGGATGTAATTATACAAACTGCGGAAGAATACATTAAAATAAATCAAAGCACACTATTTGTCATGAAATAAATAGAGAGAAGAGAGAACCGGGAGATTGTGAAATAAAGTTTGTAAAATAGAAAAATCGTGGAGACATTTTAAATAGATATGCCCATTGATAAAGAAATAATCGACTCTGTAATTGAATTCAGCAGAAATGCAGGGAATATTTTGCTTGCCGGTTTTAGATCTGAAAAAACAGAAGTGAGATACAAAAGCAGAACAGACCTTGTAACTAATATGGATAGAGAATCCGAAGAGTATATTGTATCTGCTATTGAAAAAAGGTTTTCCGCCCATTCAATAGTTGCCGAAGAGGGAAGCTCAAGAGATGGAGATAGTGATTTTATCTGGTATGTAGATCCGCTTGATGCAACAAACAATTTTGCACACGGCATTCCTTTTTTTTGTGTTTCCATTGGCATCTATTCAAAAGCTGAAAAATGTATTGTCTGCGGAGCTGTTTTTGACCCCTGCCATAACGAGATGTTTCATGCAGTAAAGGGCGGAGGAGCCTTTTGTAACGGATTGTCTGTTAAGGTTTCGGCTATTTCGGATATTGGCATTGCCCTCCTTGCAACAGGTTTTCCCTATGCTAAAGATAATATGGATAAAAATAATCTGACTGAGTTCGGCAGATTTCTTCCAAATATTCAGTGTATCAGGAGAATGGGGTCTGCAGCTCTTGACCTTTGCTATGTAGCGTCGGGCAGGATTGACGGATTTTGGGAGCCTCTCCTTAAACCGTGGGATACTGCTGCAGGCAGTCTTATAGTACAGGAGGCGGGCGGTACTGTTACCAAATATGACGGATCTGATTACGACCCGGAGTATCCGCAAATTTTAGCTTCAAACGGAGCGCTGCATAAACAGATGACTGATATTTTAACTTCAAGGCAGCCGGTATTTTAATGGAACAAACGGCAAGCGTAAGTTTTTATACTGTTGCAGAGATAAATGTGCTTATTAAATCTTTAGTGGAAAATAATCCCCACCTTAATAATATATGGGTAAAGGGTGAGATATATAATCTTACATATCACTCATCAGGTCATATCTATTTTACATTAAAAGATGACACATCTACTGTTTCAGCAGTATTTTTTCGCTATGCAAACAAAAATTTAAAATTTAAGCTTGAAGACGGTATGAAGATTTTAGCCTATGGCGGAATTACCCTCTTTGAAAAAAGGGGAAGCTATCAGTTTAATGTTATTCAGATTCGACCTGAGGGTATTGGAGAATTACAAAAGAGGATTGAACAGCTAAGAAAGAGATTATCCGAAGAGGGGATATTTGACAAATCAAGAAAAATCGGGCTGCCCTTTCTTCCTAAAAGAATAGGGATTGTTACTTCACCGACAGGTGCTGCTGTAAGGGATATTATTAAAGTTGCATTAAGACGTTATCCTAATATTGAAATTATTATTGCTCCGGCAAAGGTTCAGGGTGAGGATGCTCCGAAGTCTATAGCGACGGCAATTAAGGAATTGAATAAACCAGAATGGATGATTGATTTAATTATTGCAGGGCGGGGAGGGGGTTCTTTTGAAGACCTTATGCCTTTTAATGAGGAGATAGTTGTAAGAGCTTTTGCCGATTCAAAAATTCCCATAATCTCGGCAGTTGGTCATCAGATTGACCATCCTCTGTGCGATGATGCGGCGGATATATCTGCTCCCACTCCGTCGGCTGCGGCAGAGATCGCTGTGCCTGTTAAATCCGATATTGTTGACGAGATTGAATACTTTAAAATCAGAATGTCAAATTATATTACAAGGATCTTTTCACAAAATAAAATATCTTTACAAAATGTTGTAAGTAAAAGAGTATTTAAAAATCCTTTTGAGATATTGAATATGCGTCAAATGACACTCTCCGATGTTGAAAACAGGATGACATACTCTATGAAAAACAGCGTATCTGTAATGAAAGAGAAATTTTTAAAGATTAGAGATATTCATCAACTCCAAAAAAAGATATTCATACAGAAGAGGCATGACTTTGAATTATCAGTTCAAAAGATTAACAGTTCGTCGCCGTTAAATATTATGTCTAAGGGATACTCTGTTGTTTTTGACGGCAATAAGTCTGTAATAAACTCAATAAAAAAAGTAAAACCGGGAGATAAGGTGAACATAAAATTTATAGACGGCACATCTGGCGCTGTAATTGACTCTGTTATTAAGGAGAAATAAGTGGAAAAGAATAAAAAGACTTTGCAAAAAACAACTTTTGAGAGCGCGCTTAATGACCTTGAGTATATTGCAGATAAGCTCGAAAGCGGCGAACTTGGACTTGATGATTCTATAAGTGAATTTGAAAAAGGGATAAAACTTGCAAACTATTGCCGTTTGAAACTTGAAGAGGCTGAAAGAAAAATTGAAATACTTCAAAAAGGGGAAAACGGCGAAGTGAAATCCAAACGTGTTGCCGTTAAGAGCGATACGGGCGAGATAGAAGATGATGAAGAGCTTCAAGGGTCTCTTATATAGTGGTTCGTGATTAGTGATTAATTGTGGGGGGAATAAAAGTTACATTTTACGTCATTGCGGTACATGATAAGCAATTAGTACATTATCTCGTCATTGCGAGCGGCTCGGTAATGTTTTAGTATAGATTATGTAACCTGCGCGTGGCAATCCAGAGTTTTAATTTATTATACAATTATCATCTAAATTTTTAGATTTAAATTTTTAACTATGCACAGTAATAAGGTAAAATTATTCCACGGATTGCCACGCCGAGTTTATTCTGTAGTACAGAAAAATTTAAACACGGCTCGCAATGACGCAAAATGGGGCTTTTGTTATAGCCTATGTACGATTATCCGACACAGAGATTTTATGAATAGGGGGGAAAGAGAAAATGAGGAAAATGAGGAAAATGAGTATTATAAAAAAGATAGTTATATGTATGTTTACAGGTTTAACCGTTTTGGGCTGTTCAAAAGATGAGACTATAAAGTTCTGCGAAGGTGTTGATAATGATGGGAATGGCGTAAGGTGCGGCAGAAAATTTACAACAGGGGATATAACAGGCGTAATAAACACTAATAAGCCATTTGAAGCGGAGAGTCTCATTTTTAAAATTATCCGCATCGAAAATAATTCTAAAATTATAGAAAAGACTATTAATCTAAAAGTTGAAAAAGATAAAAATAAGGCTAATGCTGCTCTGCCTTTTTATAACGGAGGGAATTATAAGGTGGAGCTTTTTAAACAGGATGAACTTTTTGCAGAAGGATCAATAGAAATAATTGATACCCTGTAACAGATTTATTCTTCATTATCTAACGGTATTTTTTTATCCTCTCTGTAAACAACAATTACAAGGAGTAATGCTCCTGCTATTATGAGCATATCGGCTATATTGAATGTGGGCCATCTATATACGCCGTCAACTCCGATGGAGATAAAATCCACAACACCCGGTCTTCCTGAAATCAGCCTGTCAAAAATATTTCCTGCAGCGCCGCCTATTATTAAAGCCATGGCTATCCTAAAAAGCTGAGGCATATTTTTTTCATAAAAGTAGTAAAAAATCATAATAATAAGCACTATGATTGAAACAATCAAAAAGAAGAGTTGATGTCCCTGCATTATTCCAAAGACTCCGCCCTTATTATAAGTAAGATCAAAGCGCAGGAATCCCCCCAGATAATCAAAGGTTGTATAGAAGCCAAGTGAACTCATTGCTATTTTTTTTGTTATTGCATCTGCAGCAAAGACAGTTAGTACGGTAATCGCAGGTATAATATGTTTCTTCATCATTTTTTCCTATCTATATATTTTTTATTACAGCCGTATATCTTTCACTACAGCCGTACATCTTTCGCAAAGTTCAGGGTGAGCCGGGTCACTTCCAAGTTCATCAAAGAAGTTCCAGCATCTGACACATTTTTTACCGCTGCTTTTTGATGCCAGGATTGAAGACGAATCGTAGTGCGTCATCTCTCCGTTTTTATCTGTTAAATCTACCTTTGCCACTTGCAGAAATCTGCGCAGTTCCTCGCCCATGTTTTTCATGGTGTTATGTGCAGACTCATCTTTAACGGATATTTTAATCTCAGCCTCAAGTGACGACTTGATTATTTTATCACGCCTTAAATCCTCTAAGGATTTTAGAAGATCCTTTTTAATCTCAGCTACCTGATTTATTTTGTCATGTACGGTTTTGTTATTATATTTTTCATTCAACTTATAGTATGTTTCGGTATGGATAGAATTTTTCATACCCATAAAATTCCATATCTCTTCAGATGTAAATACTAATATAGGCGTAATTAATCTAACGAGCGTATTATAGATTTCACTTAAGACCGTAAGATTTCCCCTTCTTATTTTTGCATTCTTGGCTTCAACATATAAAATATCTTTTGATACGTCAAAATAGATGGATGAGAGTTCTATGGCGCAAAAGTTAAGTATTTTTCTATAAACTAAATGAAATTCAAATTTTTCATAATGATTGATAACCGCGTCCGAAAGGTGGTATAACTTATGCAGCAGCCATTTATCAACATCTGTGAGTTCTTCGTATGGAACCTTGTCGCTCTCGGAAAAATCCGCAATATTCCCTATAAGGAATTTCATTGTATTTCTGATTCTGCGGTATGAATCTGCAACCTGATTCATCATATTCATTCCGAGTCTGACATCATTTCTGTAATCCTCAGACGATACCCACATTCTAAGTATATCAGCGCCGAATTGTTTAATAAGCTCGTTAGGTTCGATGCCGTTTCCGGCAGATTTACTCATTGCTTTGCCATGCTCATCTAAGATAAATCCGTGGGTTAGGACAGCATCATAAGGAGCGCGTCCCCTGAGAACAAGTCCGGGCCAGAATGATGATTGAAACCAGCCTCTATGCTGATCGCTTCCCTCAAGGTACATGTCTGCCGGCCATCTGTGATCCTTCCATTTGTCAAGGACAACAAATTGTGAAACGCCAGAATCAAACCATACGTCAAGTATATCAAATTCTTTGGTAAAATTTTCAGATCCGCATGAACACTTAGTGCCTGAAGGAATCAGTTCCTTTATATCTTTTGTGTACCATGAATCTATCCCGTCTTTTCGTGATAGACTTGCAAAAAACTTAACGGATTCGGCAGTCATAAGATTCTTTCCGCAATCGCTGCATTTAAATGACGGGATTGGCACTCCCCATGACCTCTGTCTTGAGAGGCACCAGTCAGGTCTGGTCTCAACCATGCTTCTAAAGCGTGTTTCTCCCCATGCCGGAACCCACTCGACCTGATCTACTGCCTTTGAAGCGGATTCTCTAAGACCGTCAAGCTCCACATCAAGGAACCATTGTTCTGTTGCTCTGTATATTACAGGTTTTTTACATCTCCAGCAGTGAGGATATGAATGTTCAAGTTTATCGGAATATATAAGAGCAGCCTTAGCCTCAAGGAGTTTGACAATCTCCGGATCGGCTTTAAATACATGTAAGCCTTTCATCTCGGGAAAGTCCGACGTGTATTTACCTTCGTCATCAACTACGCAGTACACTTCAAGATTATTGGCAAGTCCTATAATATAATCATCGTATCCGTGACCCGGCGCAGTGTGTACAATACCCGTACCGTGTTCAAGCGTTACGTGATTTCCAAACATAACCTTTGATTCCCTGTCAATGAAAGGGTGTTTTACATGAATATCTTTTAAATTGTCGCGCGTCAACGGAAAGACTTCCGAGTGTTTTAATCCTGTAACTGATTCAAACTGTTCTAAAAGACCTTTGGCAATGATTAAATATTCATCGCCGAATCCGTATGAACAATAGTCAAAGTCAGGATGAAAACTCAGTCCAAGGTTTGCCGGAATTGTCCAAGGTGTTGTGGTCCAGATTACAACGGATGTTTTGTTCTTGTCTCCGCCGAATTTTATTGATGCGCTTTCTACGGGAAACTTTACATAGATAGATGAAGACGTGTGCATGTCATAAATGATTTCAGCCTCAGCAAGGGCAGTTTCACAGTTCGGACACCAGTAGATGGGTCTTTTATTCTTGTATATATACTTTTTTTCCAGAATCTTGCCGAATGTCTCTACTATGATTGACTCATATTCCGCATCCATAGTAATATATGGGTGTTCGTAATCTCCAAAAACGCCAAGTCTCTTAAACCCGTCCATTTGTATATTGATATATTTTGCAGCATAATCGCGGCATTTTTTTCTTATTTCAACTTTGGATAATTTTTTTATATCTCCGCCAAGCGCCTTTGTTACATTGAGTTCTATGGGCAGCCCATGACAATCCCAGCCCGGTACATATAGTGATTTATATCCCATCATAGATTTATGTTTCACTATCATGTCTTTGAGAATTTTATTCAATGCGTGACCCATGTGGAGATCGCCGTTTGCATAAGGCGGTCCGTCGTGGAGTATATACACCTGCGCCCCGCTGCGTGACTCTAAAATCTGTTCGTATATTTTTTCATCCTCCCATTTTTTAACCATTGCAGGTTCTTTTTGGGGAAGATTTGCCTTCATCGGGAAATCGGTTGTCGGAAGATTTACTGTTTTTGAATAATCCATAGGGTCACCTTAAACTTTGGTCTATTTTTTAAATTATAATTATATGGTCTTTTTGATTACAATATGTTTTAAATTACAATATGTTTTTGATTTCAATGCGGGCGGCAGAATGCCGCCCCTACAAAGATTTTTTAAATCAAATGTGAATTAAAAGGTCTTTATGCGGGGGATAATTGTCAATATTTTTTTACCACGAATGATACGAATAATCACGGCAATATTTTGTGTTTGAACAGGGATTTATGATATTATAATGATTTTGTGATTAGGCTCCACACGGAAATTTATTGAATTACAAATTATTATTTGTATGGATAAATTTGTAGAGATAAGGCATGCCTTGTCTCTACGGATGGTACCTGACACAAAACAATTCCCTGCGACGAAACAAATTGTTTTTTGTTGCAACATACGCGCCGTATTATAAAATACAAACATTGTCTCATAATACACCGTAAGGACGCAAAATCGTAAGGGCACAAAAATTTGTGCCACTACGGGTTAAAACCAATTGTCTTGGTATTTTGAGGCTGTTCTATAAGATTGTTCAGGGCAATAATGATTTCATTTATCCGCTTATCGTTTTTTTCAATGTAGAGCATAAGGAGTTTCCGCAATTCGACAATTTGTTCATCTTTGCTTTGCGAAAGTACATAGCGTCTTAATTTTACAAAAGCCCGCATGATGTTGATGTTTACATTTATCGCTTTTGGGCTGTTAAGGACAGATGCCAACATTGCAACTCCCTGTTCGGTAAAAGCATAAGGCATAAAGCGTCTGCCTCCGTGCTGTAAACTTGAGATTCCATTCTGGAATATCAAGTTTTTCCATTCGTCTTTATTAAGTTGAAACATAAAATCACCGGGGAAAAGGGGTCAGAGCCTTAGCATTGATTTAAAAAAAAGACTTGACATGTGTCTGCTATGGAGTACACTATCTTTATGAAAGATGAAAATATATATAAAGTCATAACAACGGATACTTTTGATAATTGGTTTGAAAATTTAAAGAGCATAAAAGTCAGGTCTCGTATTGCTGATAGAATAGATAGAATTAAAGAAGGAAATTTAGGAGATACAAAGCCTGTTGGTAACGGAATATCCGAATTAAGATTTCATTTTGAATCAGGATATAGGATTTACTTTATCAAACAGAATAATACGATAATTATATTACTCTGTGGCGGCAATAAAAAATCGCAAAGTAAAGATATTAAAAAATCGCAAAGTATTGCAAACGAGGTGCGAAATGGTTAAATTAACAAAATGGGATTCTTCAAAATATTTAGATAGCGAAGAAGCTATTGCTGAATATCTTAAAGCGGCTTTTGAAGATAATGATATACATCATATTACAAGAGCTTTATCAAATGTTGCAAAAGCAAGAAATATGACAGAACTTGCTAAAAAAATGGGAGTCAGCAGAACAGGACTTTATAAGACACTTTCTGAGAATGGCAATCCTGAATTTACAACAGTTTTAAAACTTATCAATGCTCTTGGTTTACAAATTACTATTTCTAATCCTAAAGAACAAAACTTATCAGTTCACTATGAAACATCCTTAAAGAAAACGTGATGGCTGATTTTAAGTTTTATAGTCCGCTAAAATCTATAGTCGCCAGATAATCATCTATTGTCTCAGCCCTTCTAATCTGCTTCACTGTTCCGTCTTCTTTTAAAAGAAGTTCGGCAGACTTTAACTTTCCATTGTAGTTGAATCCCATGGCATATCCGTGCGCTCCCGTATCGTGGATAACAAGAATATCTCCTATATCAATCTTTGGTAACATTCTATCTATTGCAAATTTGTCGTTGTTTTCACATAGCGAACCTGTAATATCATATTTCTTTACAGGCTTTTCATTCTCTTTTCCGAGTATTGTTATATGATGGTAAGCTCCATACAGTGCCGGTCTCATCAGGTCAGCCATACATGAATCAACGCCTATGTAGTCCTTGTATATCTCCTTTTTATGAATAGCCTTAGTAACAAGATAACCGTATGGTCCTGTAATGAGTCTTCCGCTCTCCATAAATATTTTTACAAGTTTAAGTCCACAGCTTAAAACGGTTTTATCATAAACCTCTTTTATCTTTGATGAAATATATTCAAGGTCAAGGGACTTGTCACCGGGTCTGTACGGAATGCCAAAGCCTCCGCCAAGATTAACAAATTCAAAATCTATATGCAGGCTTTTGTTTATTTCGGATATAAGTTCAAGAAGTATCTCTGCAGTATCAACAAAGTAATCGGCATTAAGTTCATTAGACGCAATCATTGCATGGAGACCAAAACGTTTAACGCCTCTGTCTTTAACTGTTTTATATGCTTCAAATAACTGATCCCTTGTAAGTCCATACTTCGCTTCTTCCGGTATGCCTATTATTGCATTTCCGCCCTTTAGCGGACCGGGGTTATATCTAAATGAGATAATCTCGGGAAGCCCTGCATGTTTATCAACATAATCTATGTGAGTTATATCATCAAGATTTAATATTGCGCCGAGTTTTTTTGCATAGATGAATTCTTCTGCAGGCGTATTATTTGATGTGAGTATAATATTATCTCCGCTTATTCCGGCTTTTTCGGCAATTATCAGTTCGGGCAGTGAGCTGCAATCTGCTCCGAATCCCATGCTGCTTAGAAGCTTTACAATGTACGGATTTGGATTTGCCTTAACTGCAAAGTATTCCTTAAACCCGGAAGACCATGAAAATGCCTTAATTAACCTTCGGGCATTATCTTTAATGGCTTTTTCATCATATATATGAAAAGGGGTAGGGTATTTTTTTATTATCTCTTCAATCTGTTGTTTATTAAAAGGCAGAGTTTTAGTCAGCATTTATCATCACCATAATATAAATAATTGGATTTAACTTTTAGATTACATGAAATGATGTCAAGAAATAAAATCTCCATAATTATAAAGTTAATATGAAGTTTAAATATTGACTAATAATAGTTTGAATTAAAAATAGAATATAATCTGTCATAAATAATGGGCGCGCAGATGACGCAGATTTTTTAAGATTAACGCAGATGGAAAAGTATAAATACAAAGAATTAACTGAATAATTTAAATGAATAAAAAACTCTGCGTAAATCCTGATCATCTGCGTCATCTGCGTGCTAAAAAGTGATAATTATAAAGGAGTGTATATGGAGCTTGGAATAATAGGGCTGCCGCAAACAGGGAAAAAGAGCCTTTTCCAACTACTAACAGGAGCAATCCCAAATGATACGGGAGACAAAATTTGCGCAGGTGTTGCCGATAAGAGGGACATAAGGTTTGATACGCTTGTAAAAATGTATAAGCCTAAGAAAGAGGTTCCTGCAAAGATAAATCTGCAGCTTCTTCAAAAGATTGAGAGCGACTCAATACGCGAGGGTAAAATTTTTACAGATATATCTAAAATGGATGCGCTCTGTCATATAGTCCGCGCATTTGAGGATGATTCGATATATCATGCAAAAGGCTCTGTGGATCCGCTGCGCGATATTGAAATGGTAAACTCCGAGCTTATACTCCATGACCTTATATTTATTGAAAAGAGATTTGAAAGAATTGAAAACAGCAGAAAAAAGAGGAGCGATGCAAAACTTGACCAGGAGGAAGAGCTTTTAATCAGAATGAAATCCCACCTTGAGAATGACCTTCACTTGCGCACATTTACGCTTAAAGATGAGGAGAGTAAACTCATTTCAGGCTATCCGTTTATAACGGCAAAAGAGATGCTTATAGCGCTTAATGTTGATGATAGAAAAATCAGCGACAGAAGTTTGATAGAAAAAATTAGGGGGAGTCTGGAGCCGCTGTCTATTGAGGTTATGCAGGTTTCAGCCAAACTTGAGAGTGAAATCTCTAACCTTGACAGCGAAGAGGAGAGATTGGAGTTTATGGCTGATGCTGGGATTACAGAGCCGGCTTTAAATCAACTATCAGAACTTTCGATGAAGGTTTTAGGTCTCATATCATTTTTTACTGTAGGGAAGGATGAGGTGAGGCAGTGGCTTATTAAGAGAGGTTCATCTGCTCCTGTTGCTGCAGGCGCTATACACACGGATATTCAAAGAGGATTTATCCGCGCAGAGGTTATGAAATACGGCGATCTTATTGAATCAGGGTCAGAGGATGAGCTTAAAAAAAGCGGAAAATTCCATGTTATGGGGAAAGAGTATATAGTAGAGGATGGAGATATTATAAACTTTAGATTTAATGTTTGATTTAAAATTTTTGATTATTTAGCGTTTTGTCTTATCTTAAATTTTTTGAAAAAAAAAGTTTTTTATTGACATAAAATACCATGAATTATCTATTATTCCAGACTTTGATAAAAGGGGTTTTAGCTCAGCTGGTTAGAGTATCTGCCTGTCACGCAGAGGGCCGCGGGTTCGAGTCCCGTAAACCCCGAAAGTTAGAAGGGAGCTGTTTTATAGCAGCTCCTTTTTATTTTAGGCTAAATTACAGTGTACAAAGTACAATGTACAGTGTACAAATTACAAATTACAGAGTGCAAATATATGCTATTTTCATTTTATCTTTAATCTTTTATTTGTAATTTGTACATTGTAATTTGTAATTTACATCAGAGCCTATCCCAAAAAATTCTTGGCACTTTATTCTTTATGTTTTACCTTGCATCTGCTATATTTTAATCAATAAAATTTAATAATAAAATCTGAGAAAAATTTTTATATGAAAAATTTTTTACTTGCTTCTCTTAATCCTAACATCGGTTTACTCCTTTAGTTTTTTTAGTGTAAACCTATTTCAGGATGAGACAGTGTTTTATCTATGTTTTTTCTTCGATTCTTTTTCTACTCTCTTTTCAATCTCTTCATAGGATAAGCCTTGTTTCATAAGGTTCAGTACATAGTTTTGACCTTCTTCTCTGCCTTTTTCTTTTGCCTCTTTGCTGGCAACTTTGATAGCGAGTTTTTCATCGTATTTGATAAAATTCATGCTTACTTCCTCCGACGAGTTTTGTTTAAAATAATCTGTCAATATACCTTTTTTTACGCAATATTCAACCGCTGATTTTACCGCTTTTTCTAAAGGGTATTTTGTTTCATATTCTCTTACTTTTGCAACAAAAACTGCGTAACCGCTCAAGGTTTCGCTCCTGCGTTCCAAGTCTGGATTACAGCCTTTATTAATATTCAACATTAGTACTAATGCGTCAAGAAATATTAAACTGGCATAGTCATTTTTATCGGATTCATCTAATTCTTTAAATAAATCTGATAATCGCAAAAATTTTTCTTTAGGAAAAGGGTCTTTCCCATTGTATAACACTATAAATACAGGTCTGTCTATTTTTCCAAAATCTTCTTTTAGTATATTTGTATTAATAATTTTTTCGTAAACGCGTACGACATACGATAATATTCTCAGAGGCATACCTTTGTCTATGGTTGATT
>Ga0268262_10000098_pt1 | contig 105953 bp, 97 predicted proteins | sample TergutNc150P3_FD_190354 | JGI IMG/M metagenome (GOLD analysis project Ga0268262, IMG submission 190354) | Nasutitermes corniger P3 segment gut microbial community from laboratory colony in Florida, USA - Nc150 P3 (SPAdes) (version 2) | ecosystem: Host-associated > Arthropoda: Insects >... | reverse complement strand
CCTTTTTTTCTTTCATGCTTAGCCCCATTAGGACGCCCTCCTTCAGGCATCCTTAGTTTAATTTGGGTAACATTTTCTATTTGAGGCATGAACTCTTTTCGGTAACATTTTTCATGAGGCAACGCGCCCTTGACTGTAAACCGAATATTCGGTATTGTAAGAAGCTCCATAAACCTACTGCTAGACTGCAACGCCTGTTTCGGCGGCGGGCAGGAATCCCTGGTGGGAACTATCCATAGATGCTAAGCCGGAAGACCATGTCTTCTGCGGGCCTTCCTGTGTTTTTACCCTGGAGAAACAATAAATGGCTGACGAAGAAAAAAGGTCTTTAGTTATAAAACCCAAGCGGAAACTCTTTGATCTGCAAATTCGCGAAGTGCTCCAATATCGGGATTTAATTTTCCTCTTTGTCAAACGGGACTTTGTAACCCAGTATAAACAGACCGTATTGGGGCCACTCTGGTTTGTTATCAGCCCGATTATCTCTACGGTAATTTATACCTTTGTCTTTGGCCACCTTGCTAATATCGGAACAGACGGTATTCCCTCTACGCTCTTTTATTATTCAGGAACCATGCTTTGGAATTTTTTTATAGGGTGCTTTATGAATTCTTCCAATGTATTTGTTAATAATGTAGGTGTTTTTGGGAAGGTTTATTTCCCACGTCTTGTAGTTCCCATTACCTATATATTCAGTAACAGTCTCAAAACCCTGGTTCAATTTGCAATGCTGTTGGCGTTTTTGGTATATTACATATTTATAGGGTCTCCTGTACAGCCTTCATGGTTTGCACTTTTCTTTCCATTAGTTATTATCTGGCTGGCGGCTATCGGCGTTGGAGCGGGAATCATAATATCTTCCCTAACCACCAAATACCGGGATTTGCGTCAACTGGTAAACTCTGCAATAGGCTTGGTCATGTACGCAACCCCTGTGGTATACCCGCTTTCGGAAATTCCAAAACGTTTCAGTTGGGTGGCTTTTGCAAACCCCGTCTGCGCTCCCATGGAATTATTCAGACTATGGTTTTTTGGCGCGGGTTCTGTGGATATGCGCATGATCTTTGTAAGTTTGGGAATAACTGTTTTTCTGGTTATTACTGGGCTACTTCTGTTTAACCAAAATGAACAGAATTTCATTGATGTTGTGTAAGAGAATTCAGAATGAGTGATATATCCAATGTTGAAAACACTGAAAAAATAATTGAAACTGATGAAGATACTCGTGTGGAGGATCAAAATGATGATGGCGGAAGTATTTATCCCTTTGACCCGATTAATGAAAATATAGATATTGCTGAAGATCCTTTTTCAGTATTTGAATATTTGCGTCAACTTGGAAAAGGAAAAATAAATTTAAATCCTGAATTTCAAAGAAACAAAGTATGGAGCAGAGAGAAACAAAGTTTTTTTATTGAGTCAATATTATTGAATTTCCCGTTACCGCCGATTTATCTGAATCAAACAAAGGAATCAACATATATAGTAATTGACGGTCTCCAGCGTTCAACTACACTACAGGAATATTATTCGGATGGGTTTGATTTATGCGGTTTAGAAGCTATTCCCGGATACAATGGTAAGAAATTCAGTGATTTACCTGAAAGCCTACAATCAAAATTTGAAAATAAAAAATTAGCAGTGTATGTACTTAAACCTTCAACCCCATTGGTTGTTATTTATGATCTTTTTAAACGCATTAATACAGGAGGCACACAACTTAACAGACAGGAAGTTCGTAATTGTATTTTTATCGGGAAATCAACTGTATTATTAAAAGAATTGGCCAATGAAGAGTGTTTTAAAAAGGCAATTGATTATGGTGTTTTGAGCAGGCGAATGAAAGACAGAGAAGTAGTTTTACGGTATCTGGCTTTTAGATGGTTTGATTATAAAGCAGAATATACGGGAGATATGAGTGATTTCCTGGAAAGCGCCATGAAAAGAATTAATAAGCTGCCAGATGAAAAAATTGTGGAAATAAAAGATGATTTCTATCATGTTATGAAGATGGCATTTAAGATATGGAACAAAATGAGCTTCAGAATTCCAAGTTCAACAACCAGAGGGTTTATTAATATAGCAGTACTGGAGACTGTGTGTAATTATTTATCCGCATATTCTGAGGAATATATTAATAGAAATGTCAATGAAATATATGATAACTATTTTAAATTAATATTTGATTCGGTTTATAATGATGCGGTAACAAAATCGACAGGCAATAAAGCAAAAGTCTTAAACCGGTTTAAGCTTGTTTTTGAAATACTAAATAAAGGACTTAAAAATGATTGAAGAATTAACTGTACGGAATTTCAAATGTTTTCACAATGAAAAAACATTTGCGTTTTCCAGGCTTAATCTTCTGACAGGTATAAATGGCAGAGGCAAATCGTCATTATTACAAGCTATATTGTTGTTTACACAATCAGCATGGCATATGACTGACCTTAATAATCTTATCATTAATGGTGAAATATTAAGTTTGGGTAATTTTGATGATATAAAAAACAGCGAAACTAAAAAAGATGAGACTATTTATTTTAAGTTCCGGTTAAATGATATTGAAGGTGTCATTGAGCTTGAATATAAAGAAAATCCAAAAGAACCTCTTCAAGCAATCAGAAAAGGCACGGAAATATCGCTTGAAAGAATAAAATCTTTTTCCGATCGTATATCCAGAGTTCATTTTGTTTGCGCAGACAGACTTGGGCCGGTAAAATATGTTGAAAAAATTAATTTGCCGAATTTTATGCACGTTGGTCAAAGAGGGGAATATGCAATAAATATTTTGGCAAATTCAATTAATTTTGATAATGTAAATGATTTGCTTTACCGGGGTAAAGACGCGAAATCAATAATTCAACAGACTATGGAATGGCTGGGATATATACTGGAAGGAGCCAAAATAGATATACACGGTAAGGATACGGAGAGCAGTATTTTATATATGCTTCTTAATAACAAGCAGAATTCATACGCTTATAAACCTGTTAATGTAGGGTTTGGATATAGTTATATATTACCGCTTATCATTACGGGACTTATTGCAAAGCCAGGCGAAATTGTAATGATAGAGAATCCGGAGGCTCATTTACATCCGCGGGCGCAGTCAAGGATCGCTGAATTCTTTGCACTTGTAGCATCTTGCGGGGTTCAGGTATTTATAGAATCCCATAGCGAACACATTTTGAATGGTTTCAGGGTGAGTGCATTAAAACCTGATATTCCGCTGAAACACAGCGAATTTGTTATATATTATTTTAGTGATAATTTTGAACCCGAAAAATTACTTGTTAATGCGAAAGGAAAAATAGAAAATTGGCCTTCCGGATTCTTCGATCAGGAAGGAATAGATTTGGCGGATATATTCAAATACGGAAGTAATAAATAATGTTAGCGAAATTCTATATAATACCGGAATCATTTGCCGATAACCTGAAACTATCCGCTATTGAGATAGAAGAAAAGATAAAAAATCTGGCGCAGGATTTTGTATTAATAAAAAAATATAGCGATACCAACAAAATATATGTCAATCATGAAATATATTCGGTAATTTTTATCAATGGAGTTACCATCTCTGAATTGTTGTTTGGTCCAAAAACAAGGGAAAGGCATATTGATAGGGATGTTTGGCTTGCATTGCAAAAAATTGTGATTGAATCGGCAGGCACAGAATTGATTATTGATGAAATATTAGAGCTTCTTCCAAACCATAACGAGGAAATATGTTATGGACTTATTGCTTTTAATAAAATAGAAAACATTAGTGGTGAATATCAAATAGTATACAGCATTAACGACTGGTATGCATTTAAAAGGTATTTTTTGGGAATGTACCCGCATCCTAATGACGGAGAATATTTTATTGAAGAATGTAAAAAATACTTTCCAAACCTGTTTTTTCATGAAGAAAACAAAAAGACCGTTACATATTTATTAACAGACTGTTCCAAAAAGCTTATTTATCATCTTACTGCTTTAAACGATAAATTTATGGATTCATACAAAATGGGGACGGAAAGGGCACAAATCCTTAAGCACTTCAGCCTTGCCGCTAAACTTGATGAAATAGCTTCGCTTGAAGGTAGTGCATCACGCAAGAACGATTTTAATTTTAAATTTATTAATGATAAAGGATTACTGGAAAACGTTTGTTGTGAACCCCATTTAAAACTTTGTTATAATGATGATCCCGGTGATACTTCATATTCAAATGATCGAAGAATATATTTTCATGAAGGCAAGGAAAATATCCAACAGGGAAGAATTCTGATAGGACATATCGGAGCACATTTATAAAAGGTACATATGTTAAACTTATCCCATGAAGAAAAAATTGATCTAATGCGTTCCTTAAATTGGGATTACCTTGATACATATGAAGATATGCTTTTGGTGATCGAAGGGCGGATTAAGACCTCCGGGGCTTTTACCCAGGACAGGCTTTTTGTCCGTTCACTGGAACGGCTTCCATGGCATTATGTAACTGCCCTTTGGGGAATAGAAAAAATCAAGGAGTTATATACGCCGGAAATAGCAAGGCGTATTTGGCCAAAGGAGAGGAGGTATCATTTTGATTTTGCCCTCGCGGTATTACGAAGAGAACCTTTACCCGTTACAAGATGGGGTGATGAATATTTTACAACTCAGCGGAACAGATTTTTTTTTGACAGGGGGAACAGCGCTTAGCCGCGCCTATTACAATCATCGTTATTCTGACGATCTTGATTTTTTTATCAACCAATCTCAGACATATAATGAGCAATTAGATAAAGTTCTGGCGATGTTGCAAGAGAATGGATATATCTGGGATACCAATAATGAATATACAAGAGCAAAAAATTTTACGACACTAAAGCTAAGAAAGAATTATGAAACATTATTAAAATTGGATTTTGTAAACGATCTTGTCCCCCATTACGGTGAAATAAAAGAAACGAGTCTGTTTTATCGTACAGATTCTATTCGCAATATGCTTTCAAATAAATTATCAGCAATTTTTAGGTATGCTGCCAAAGATGTTGTGGATATTAGAGAAATCGCTATACACGAAACAATAGATTGGCCGACAATAATTAATGAAGCACGTCAGAAAGAAGCCGGCCTTGAACTTGTTTATATTTCTGAAATTTTAACAAGCATGCCTCAAAGTGAATTTGAGACAGTTGCATGGACGAAGAAACCAGGTTGGCATGAATTCCGCAACGACATTGAACGGATTGTACTTGAAATGATAAGCGGATAATATATTTATTATATGTCTAACACAGTCATCCAAATTGAACACCTTTCCAAAATGTACCGTCTTGGGGTAATTAATAACGGAACTTTATACCAGGATATTCAATCGTGGATAGCCATAAAACGCGGAAAAGAAGACCCACATTCAAAGATTGTTGAAAATAAATACAACGGTGACAAGGATCATTTTTGGGCGCTAAAAGACGTAAACCTTGAAATTAAACAGGGAGATCGTTTTGCTATTATCGGAAAAAACGGCGCGGGGAAGAGTACCCTGTTAAAGATACTCTCAAGAATTACCACTCCAACCGAAGGAACAGTAAAAATTAAGGGGAAAGTGACAAGCCTTTTGGAAATAGGAACCGGATTTCACGGTGAATTAACCGGGAGGGAAAACATCTACCTTAACGGCGCAATCCTTGGGATGAAAAAACGACGCATTGATGAAAAATTGGACAGCATAATTGAGTTCAGCGGGATTGAACAGTATATAGACACGCCTGCCAAACGCTATTCCAGCGGCATGTATGTGCGACTTGCTTTTGCGGTGGCGGCTCATTTGGATAGCGATATTTTGATTGCCGATGAGGTACTGGCTGTGGGCGACGCGGAGTTTCAAAAGCGAGCGTTGGGAAAGATGCAGGATTTGAGTACCGGTGAAGGCAGGACGGTGCTTTTTGTGAGTCATAATATGGGAGCGGTGAGAAACTTATGTCGAAGTGGAATAATTATAAATAAGGGGACAATACAATCCTCAAATCGTGATATCAATGAATTAATAGATGGGTATTTGTTTAGTTCCGAACAATATAAAAATGATATACTATGGGAAAACGATGGAATTCTTAACGACCCATATTTTATACCCCTAAAAATGGAATTACAAGAGGAGGATGGAACAAAAATAAAATTCCCTGTTTCTTCCGAAAAAGTTTATCGTATATATTTATCTTTTGAAATAAAAGAAGTGAGTGGAAATAGTCTGGCTGCAAGAATGGGTATTTTTGATAAAAATCAAAATCGATTATTTGTTTCAGATAATATATTCCAGGAACATAAACCTGTTAAAGGTTATGGATCGGTGAGCTTTGTTATTCCCCCCCCAGTATTTCAATACCTGGAAAAATATATTGTTTCTTTGTCTGTTATTCATAATGGTGGTTATATTATTAACCCTTTTAACAATACTGTTTATCTTGGCATTGTAATTCAAACAGGGAAAAAATCACCAATTAGTTATATTTGGTAGATTTCATTTATGGAGGAAAAGCTTATCAATGAAGGTTCTCTTAATCGCATATGACAATGAAAGTGAAATTTCGTTTTTCCCTGTTGGCTTGGCTTATATTGCAAGCTCAATTCGTACCGGGGGGTACTACGTTACTATTTACAACCAAGACGTTTATCATTATCCTGAAGAACATTTAACTCAATTTTTGGATGACAATAATTTTGATGTTATTGGAGTTGGAGCTTGCGGAGGTTATTTTCAGTATAGAAAAATAATGTCTATAACGAATGCCATAGCAAAATCAAAACATACTCATTTTGTTGTGATAGGCGGTCATTTAGTTTCTTCTGAACCAGAATATTTTTTAAGAAAATTTCATTGCAGTGCAATTTGCATTGGTGAGGGCGAGAGAACAATAGTTGATTTGCTAAATGCTCTTCAAAGCGGCAATTCATTAAAGGAAGTTCAGGGTATTGCATTTTTGGAAAATGATGGTTTTATACAAACGGAACATCGCCCAGTAATTCAAGACCTTGATGAAATTCCCGAACCTGCATACGATTTGTTCCCAATAGATCATTATGCCCTATTCCCCGCAGTAAACGCAAAATCTACGGATAGATTTATGCCTGTGCTTTCTGGTAGGGGTTGCACCTTTACCTGTAATTTTTGTTATCGCATGGATAAAGGGTTTAGACCCCGGCCCGCCGAGTCAATTTTACGAGAAATAGCATTTTTACAAAAAGAATATAATATAACCTATATTGATTTTTGCGATGAACTTCTAATGAGCTCTGAAAAAAGGACATTGGAGCTTTGCAAATCTTTTATTGATTCCAACCTAAAATTTCGCTGGCGGTGCAATGGTAGGCTTAATTTCGCGAAACCTGAAGTTTTGGAATATATGAAGAAAAGCGGTTGTGTTTTTATCAATTATGGTATTGAATCAGTCGATGATGTTGCATTACGCAAAATGAGAAAGGCTTTGACCGTTGAGCAAATCATAACAGGAATAGAAAATACGCTTGCCGTTGGCATTAGCCCGGGATTGAATATTATTTTTGGAAATATTGGCGAAAATCAGGAATGTTTGGATAAGGATGTGGAATTTTTGTTAAAATATGATGACCATGCTCAATTAAGAACTATTAGACCCGTTACTCCATATCCTGGTTCGCCGCTTTATGACTACGCAATTAAAAATGGTTTTATTAAAAACTGTGAAGATTTTTACGAAAACAAGCATACAAATTCTGATTTATTGACGGTAAATTTTACAGATATGACAGATGATGAATTTTATGCGGCTTTGCCTAAAGCAAATAAAACATTACTTTACAGTTATGTCGAAAAATTGAAACAACGCAATATAAGCCTATTGGATAGCTTGTATGTAACGCTGGATAAAAATTTTAGAGGTTTCAGGCATACATAGAATCATTCATAGTTTTCTGCAAATAAGGCTTGATAATATGTCAGAATTAAATATTCAGGGGAAAAGAATTAAATTATTACTCTATGATTTTGATGGTGTTATGACCGATAACAGGGTATTAATAAACGAAGAAGGTCTGGAAAGTGTTGTATGTAACCGTTCTGATGGTTTGGCTGTTTCCTTAATAAAAGAATGGGGTGTATTACAAGCTATTGTTTCAACTGAGACAAATAAAATTGTGGCTACTCGTGCGACAAAATTAAAAATACCTGTTATTTATGGTGTGTCAAATAAAAAAGATGTCGTGCTTAAGTATTGTAGTGATTTAGGTATTAAACCTGAAGAAACATTATATATAGGTAATGATATAAACGATTTGGAAGTTATGCAGGTTGTTGGTTATTCAGTATGTCCAAATGATGCCTGTGATGAAATATGTAAAATAGCAAAATTGAAGCTTCCGGTTAATGGCGGTTATGGTGTGATAAGGGAATTATTGAAATATTTGGGGATTATTTAAATGAATAATAGTACTCACCCCCCCCCCCCCCCCACTATTTGTATGTTATGTGGCGAACAAAAATGTTATAAACGAGAGGGTAAAGTTAGGGACAACGATTCACTTGAAATACTGGAATGTTCAAATTGCGGATTGGTATTTTTATCATCGGTAGATCATATAAAAGAAAATTTTTATGAAGATTCGGGCATGCATGATGATAAACATGATTTACAGAAATGGATCAAAGATACTGTTTGGGACGATTCAAGGCGATTTAAACAGTATTCCGAGGTGATAAAGAACAAAGATATACTTGATTTTGGGTGCGGAACTGGCGGTTTTTTAAAACAGGCAAAATCAATGGCAGCAAATGTTTATGGGATAGAGATTGAGAAAAAACTGGAGCCTCACTTTTTAGAAAATGAGCTTGTTGTTTATCAATCTATAGAACAGCTTGAATGCAGTGTTGATTATATTTTTTTGTTTCATGTCCTGGAGCACATTAAGGAACCTTTTTCTGTTTTAGAGAAATTAAAGCAGAAATTAAAATCAGGCGGTAAATTAATAATAGAAGTTCCAAATTCAGAAGATGCGTTGCTCACTCTATACGAAAATAAGGCTTTTTCTTGTTTTACCTATTGGAGCCCTCATTTGTACTTGTATAATCACACGACACTGGAAATACTGGCAAAAAAAGCAGGATTACGGGTAGATGCTATACAACAGATACAGCGGTACCCTTTAGCAAATCATCTTTACTGGCTTTCCAATGGTAAACCTGGAGGACACATACAATGGGATTTTTTAAATGATTGTGCATTAAATCAATCATATGAGCATGTTTTGGCATCGCTTGGGAAATGTGATACATTAAGGGCATATTTTTCTTTGATTTCATGATACTTGTATATTTTTAAGGAGAAAGAAATGGATATTTTTATTATTGCTGAGATTGGTATCAACCATAATGGCGATATAAAAATCGCTAAAGATTTGATAAAAGTTGCATTTGATACTGGCTGTGATGCTGTTAAATTTCAAAAACGGGATATCGATCTTGTATATACCAAAGAACTTCTTGACTCCCCAAGAAAAAGCCCGTGGGGTACTACTCAGCGGGAACAAAAACAAGCCCTGGAGTTTGGGCAGAAAGAATACGAAGAAATTGATCGTTACTGTAAGGAACTTGGTATCGAATGGTTCGCTTCTGCGTGGGACTTAAATAGCCTTAAATTTCTTGATCAGTTTGATTGTAAATATGCCAAGATTGCTTCGGCCATGATTGTCGATCTGACATTCATGGAAGAGGTTGCCAAAAGGAAAAAACATACATTCATTTCAACAGCTATGAGTGATATCCCAATGATCGAAAAAGCCGTAGAAATTTTTAGGAAGCTAGGATGTCCTTTCGAACTGATGTACTGTGTAGGAACATATCCAGCAAAAGATGAGGATATTGATTTAAATTGTATCAAAACATTGCGTGAACATTTCAAGTGCGATATAGGTTACAGCGGTCATGAAGTTGGGTTGGCCATTTCTTATGGCGCGGCAGGTCAGGGTATTTCTTCGCTGGAGCGCCATATTACCATTAGCCGTGCTATGTACGGCTCGGATCAAGCTGCATCTGTTGAACCTAACGGGTTACGACAATTAGTCGGTTCCGTGCGAAAGATTGAAAAGGCTCTGCAGGGGAACGGAAAAAAGGAGATTCTTCCTGCGGAACAGGTTGTAGCCACCAAGTTACGAGCGCATATTAAATAGTTTTCTGTTAAAGGGATCAAGAAAAATGTTAAAAACTATTACGTTTATTCCTGTCCGGGGCGATCGCATTAATTTTTTGCGTTTTAAAAAAGGGAAGGAATAGTGTTAACCCCAAGTTTTATTGAAACAGGGAGTCAAGCGTGGACTATTTACAACAATTAATTGAACGTTATCCCATTCTTAGTAGTAACAAAAACGATATTAAATATGCTTATGAAATAATTATCGAATCATTTTCTAGGGGTGGAAAATTACTTATAGCGGGAAATGGGGGTAGCGCTTCAGACGCCGAACATATCGTAGGCGAATTGATGAAAAACTTTGTAAAAAAGCGCAAACTCCCAGAAGCCTTTAAAAAGAAAATTGAATCTTTCGATTCTGATATTTCTACTTATCTTCTTCCACTCTTACAGCCAGGCCTTCCGGCTATTTCTCTTTCAGGGCACTCAACTCTCAATACCGCCTGCATAAATGACATTGACGGCAATATCACATTTTCCGAGCAAGTTTACGGTTATGCTAAACCAGAAGATGTATTTCTTGGGATTTCTACTTCCGGGAATTCCAAGAATATTTTATACGCAACAGCCACGGCGAAGGCCATGGAATTAAAAACCATCGCTTTAACAGGTTCCGATGGCGGACGTTTAAAAACGATTGCCGATATTTCCATCATTGTTCCAGAAAAGGAAATGTACAAAATTCAAGAACTTCATCTGCCTGTTTATCATTGCTTGTGCCTAATGATTGAGGAATACTTTTTTAAATGAAAGCAATTATAATTGTAAGAAAATAATATATGGTCATTGCATTTATCCCTGTTCGGGGTGGAAGTAAATCAATTCCACTTAAAAACATCAAACCTTTTTGCGGAAAACCTTTGGTGTATTGGAATATAGAGGCTCTGCATAATTTCAGTAAAATTGATGAAATTATTATTGCAACCGATTCGGATGAAATAAAAAAAACAGTAAGTGATTTTCAATTCAGTAAAGTTAAAATTTTTAATCGTTCGGCTGAAAATGCTACAGATACTGCAAGTACTGAAAGTGTGATGCTTGAATATATTAGTCAATCGGACTTGAAACCAGAAGATATATTTATATTAGTACAGGCTACCTCACCATTAACAGAAACCAAATATTTTGAAGAAGCATTAGATATGTATATGCAAGGCCATTTTGACTCTATACTTACTTGTGTGCGCAATTACCGTTTCTTCTGGAACGATGACGGAACGCCGAAAAATTACGATTACCGCAACCGCCCTCGCCGTCAGGATTTTAACGGCAATTTATTGGAAAACGGGGCATTTTATATCAATACTGTTAGAAATATTTTAAAAGATGAAAACCGATTATCAGGAAAAATAGGGTTATATGAAATGCCTGAATATACAGCATTTGAAATAGACGAGCCTGACGATTGGGCAATATTGGAAAATTTAATGTATAAATATGTTTTGTCCAAACAACCTAAAACGGAAATGCGTTATAAAAATTATGGTAAAAATGTAAATATGCGTTTTTGAACAGAGACATTATTAAAATAAAACAGTTGATTAAAAATAATGATAAATTTTGTTATAATAATTTAGTGAAGTTTGATGATAAAAAAGAATTTAATTGTAGAATATGTCATAGTAAAAAAATAAGAAAGTATATGAATATTAAGGGATACGAATATGCTTTATGTTCAAATTGTGAATCAATAGTGCTTTTGAATATCCCTGATGTTAAGAAACTATAGTCGATTAAGTTAAGTAATTGAAGGAAAAACCGATAAATAGAATATGTATAGCATAGATTATATACGGCGTGCAGTAGCCTACAAAGACGAAGGGCATACCTTCAGGGAATTGAAAGATACGTTTGATATTCCGGCAGAAACTTATTATCAATGGAAGGAAAAGCTGGAAAACGGATACGACGGGACAAAAGTATTTCGAGGGCGGTCGCGGAAGATAGACAAAGAGAAACTGAAAAAAGCCGTAGAGGAAAAACCGGACATGTATCTTTATGAACTGGCACAGCTGTTTGACTGCACGCCCCAAGCGGTTTTCCTCATGCTTGAAAAACTCAATATAACACGAAAAAAAAGTCCTTCACTTATTATGAAAAGCCCGAAGAAAAACGTGCAGAATTTATTACACGGCTAAATAGGGTACCCTTTGAAAAACGCATTTACATTGACGAAAGCGGCGTAAACAGCTATTTTCAGCGGGAATACGGCCGCGCCGTGCGGGGGCAGAAAGTAGAAGACGTCAAAATGGGAAGCCGTTTTGAGCGGGTAAATGTTATCGGCGCCCTTTGCAGCAATGAGCATATAGCTGTCGAATGTTATAAACATTCGACAGACAGTGCTTATTTCGAAGATTGGTTTGAAAATTACTTGCTAAAGGAAATTCCTAAAGGCTGTACAGCAATAATGGACAATGCAAGGTTCCACTCAAAGGAACGGCTGCGCAAGCTGGCAAGGGGAAAGGTTAGGCTATTGTTCCTGCCGCCGTATTCACCGGACTACAACCCTATAGAAAAATCATGGGCAAATATGAAACGCTATCTTCGCGACAATATACATGATTATCAATTTGTTGATTCCGCAATCTATGAATATTTTGGCTATTCAGTTATTTAACTTAAACCACTATATATGAAAAAGAAGGAACCCCAGCCTCAACAATATATCTGGATAAAGAAGTATTTCAACGGCGGGTAGAAACAATAGCATTACCTAAAATCGAATTCATTTTAGAGGCGGTAGTTGGACATAGGGATCTTGTATGGTGTGATGTTGGTTGCGGCGTTGGTGAATTATTGGCTGGATTAAAACAGAACTATAGCGGTAAAATTGAAGGTATAGGAATAGAAATTGATCCCGCTGAAATACGGTTCGGACGGGATAAGGGCTTGAAGATTGTTCAAGGATTTATAGATCCAGATAATACATCTGAAGAAATTATTGATATTATCCGTAAAGCGGATATTGTGTCAATGTTGAATGTATTGGAGCATATAGAAAAACCGGATAAAATAATTAACTTTTACAAAAAGCATATGAAAAAGGGCTCAAATTTGGTAATAGAAGTTCCAAGGCATCCATCCCTTGCTTCTTTCGTTAATTTAACAAGTCCCAACCTGACATACCGACATATTGTGCCTCCGGTTCATTTGCAGGTATTTTCCGATAAATCAATTGAAAAAATGACGGGGGATTTTATACTGATTGGTACGTGGGGTTTTGGGCAAGGGTTTACAGATATATTAACAAGCATGTTGTTATTAGGAAATATATCGGAAACAGAATTATATGAAAAACTTATGGATATAAGCAACGATGTGTAAAAGGTAATAGACGAGAAAGGATTTTCAGACGGGATGATATACATTTTGCAAAAAAGTTAAGCGTAAAATAGCGATGATGTTGTTGTGATCCATCTTAAAATACAGGCAATATTTACAGATTTCACAAAAAACAGGATCGTCTCCGATGTGCGGTTTTTTGCCCCAGTACGGTTTGTGAATACTACAGAAAGCGAGGAAACATCATGCCAAACCTAAACAATGCCACCTGCCTTCTTTGTGGAATGAAATTTGACGGGGGGGGGGTAACATTGACCGGTAAAAAACCCCGTGACCGCAAAGAAGCAGATATTGTAATCTGTAATTCGTGCGGCCATATTCAAATGTGGCCCTTGCTTTCGTCGGAAGAAGAAAAGGAAGAATACGATAACGACTCAAGCGTCCGCTTCGGAAAAGTAAAGATTGCCGATGGCTCTGATTTTGAAACCATGCGCGTAAAATTTGCCGAATGGACAAAAGAACACGTTAATATTTACTTTGATATGCTGCAAGAACATGAGAATGTGCTTGAAATCGGCGCGGGCTACGGGTTCTTCATGGAGGCATTAAACGTCTGCCCGGAGCGCAAATTCAACATTGAGGGTATTGAAATAGGCAAGTTCCGTTTGGATAATTTTGTCGGCGGTATCTCACACAATATAAATGTGCTTACGGATCTTAGCCCCAATGAACATCAACAAAAATATGACTGCATAATCTGTATGCATGTTCTTGAACACATCAGTAAACCTGTTCTTTTTCTCAATAAAATCAAAGCGTTTCTAAAACCGGGCGGCAACGTAATATTTGAAGTACCGAATATTAACTGCTTTCTTGGAGAAATATCCGCCGAATATAAGGACTTTATGTATATGTATGAACATTGTTCCTATTTCTCAGCGGATACCCTGCGGTTAGTTTTTGAAAAAGCCGGATACGGCGTAGAAAACATCAGTACGCATGAAATATACTCAATAGAAAACCATTGCCGCTGGGTAAGAGAAGGCGTTCCGTTTATTAAATACAACCAGATGTTTTTACCGCACGAAAGGCTCGAATGGATTAACAGGATTTATAAAACGGAAATAGGCAGACGGGGTAAGGGATTTGCGCTGACAGTGCAAGCTAAAGCAATATAAAATATATGGGAGCCGACTATAATTAAGCTGTTAGTTTGTGATATTGATGGTACACCGGCAGATACTGCTGTATATTACGGCGACAACAATAGGTTGCTGGAATACTACTGATTCAGATATTTATAAATATTTTGAATACCTTTTTTGGGTGTGAAGGATTAATGAATATGCTTATAAATCCTGTATTTATCGCCGGACCCTGTGTAATTGAAACCGAAAATATATTACAGGAAATAGCCGATGAACTTGTGCGAATAAATCAAAAATACAAAATCAATATTATTTTTAAATCCTCTTTTGATAAAGCCAATAGAACGTCTGTCACTTCATATAGAGGTCCTGGCTTGAAAAAAGGTCTATTGATGTTGCAGGACATTAAATCCAAATATGGTTTATCGGTTTTAACAGATATACATGAACCTTGTCAGGCTGAGCCGATAGGAGAAATTGCGGATATTATTCAAATACCGGCGTTTCTCTGCAGGCAGACGGATTTATTAGTCGCTGCCGCGCAAACCGGGAAAATTGTCAATATAAAAAAGGCGCAATTTTTGTCTGGCCAGGATATGCGGTATCCGGTTGAAAAAATAAAAAAATCCGGTGGGCATGCTGTATGGCTGACAGAACGCGGAAATATGTACGGTTACAACAACCTGGTTGTAGATTTTCGGAATATAGTTGATATGAAATCATTTACACCAACTGTTATTATGGACTGCACTCATTCGGTACAGCGTCCCGGAGCGGCCGTAGGCAAAACAGGAGGCAATCGTGAGTTTATACCGGCAATGGCATTGGCGGCAAAGGCATTTGGAGCAACAGGTTATTTCTTCGAGGTGCATCCGAATCCAGAAAACGCTCAAAGCGACGGTCCAAATATGCTGTACTTGAAGGATTTGGAAGCGGTTATTGCCTCTTTGCTTTAAAGCAAGACATGATAAGCATAAAAGAGACGGCTATTCAATGCCTTAAAGATGAATCTCAGTCATTGTTGGAATTAATCCCATTTGTTGATGATAATTTTTTAAAGGCAGTCGAACTAATAAATCATTGCAAAGGGAAAATAATAGTTACCGGTGTCGGAAAATCCGGGCATATAGGAGCCAAGATAGCGGCAACGCTGGCAAGTATTGGAATTCCTTCGTTCTTTTTGAATCCGGTCGATGCGCTTCACGGCGATTTGGGAATGATAGCTGAAGGAGATGTGGTGTTGGCAATTTCCCATTCAGGACAAACTGATGAACTGTTACGAGTTATACCCTTTTTAACAAAAAGGAATATTCCTATAATCGGCATGTCGGGAAATCCTGATTCTCTGCTTGCGCGCCATGTGCTTTACCACATTAATGTCGCAGTAAAAAAAGAAGCTTGTCCTTTAAATTTGGCGCCTACATCTTCGACAACTGCGGCTCTGGCAATGGGAGACGCAATAGCCTGCGCTTTGGTAAGCATTAGAGACTTTAAGGAAACTGACTACGCCATGTTTCATCCAGGCGGCAGTTTGGGCAAGCGGTTGTTATTAAAAGTTAAAGACATAATGTACACAAAAGACTTGCCTGTTATCGATAAAGAAGAAAATGTTCTAAATATTCTTTCAATAATAACAAAGAGTAAATTGGGTCTTGTTATCGTGCTTGAAGATAAAAAGGTATTGGGATTATTGACAGACGGCGATCTTCGCCGTGCGATTGAGAAAAACAAGAAAGATTTTTTTGATCTTAAAATATGTGAAATTATGAACCAAAATCCTATTGTTATACAGGAAAATGAATCCTTGACGAATGCCGATGCATTATTTAAAGAAAAAAGGCTGAATATACTGATAGTTTTAGATTCCAAGGGCGATTTTTCAGGAATTTTGGATATAAGGGAGATATGAAGGGTTATTTATTTAAATAAAAGTCTATGGGTGTATATAAATGAGAATTGTAGCAGTTGTTCCAATAAAATTACATAATGAACGCTTGCCGGGTAAGAATACACGTCGATTTTATGATGGAACTCCTTTAATTCAATGTATGTTGAATACTTTATTAAAGGTACCAGAATTGATTGAAATATATGTTTATTGCAGTGACGAGGCAGTCAAAGCATATTTACCTAATGGGATACGTTACTTACAAAGAGACGCACTGCTTGATCGTCCTGAAACAAAAGGAAATCAAATACTTGAAAAATTTATTAATGTTGTTGATGCTGATATATATGTATTGTCTCACGTAACAGCTCCTTTTACAAAACCAGAAAGTATTAGCAAATGTATTCAGAGGGTACTGTCTGGTGAGTATGATTCTGGGCTTTTAGCTCAAAGACTATCTGTGCTTATGTGGACAGATTCAGGTCCACTTAATTTTGATGCGCATGATGTACCAAGAACACAAGATTTGCCAAAAATATACGCTGAAACCTCAGGAGCATTTGTTTTTACAAAAGAGACGTTTAAGAAGTATAAAAGCAGGAACGGTGAAAAGCAATTTATTTGTGAAGTATCAGCAATAGAAAGTATAGATATTGATTATCCTGATGATTTTGAAATGGCTAATGCAATTTATAAGGAGATAATAAAGATACGTTAATAATCTGTATTTAGTGGATATCATAAATGCAGTCGGTTTTTTTTGAAAAAGATCTTTCCTTAGTGGATAAGGTGACGGTGGAACAAAATAGTTGTACAATCAAAATGTTGGTTATGGACGTAGATGGTACTCTAACTGACGGAGCGCTTGTATATGGTACCAACGATACAGAAAGTAAGATGTTTTCCGTCAAAGATGGCCTTATCCTAAAAATTCTGTCTCGGTTTAACATAGAGTTGGTATTTCTTACAGGCCGAAAGTCCGAAGTGGTCAGTCGACGGGCCGCCGACATTGACGCGGTAGCGGTTCAAGGCATTGATGATAAGGTAAGCGCATTAAAAGCCCTTTTTACTGAACGTAATATGGAACCTGGGCAGTGCGCCTACATCGGCGATGACCTCAACGATTACGCCGCCATGAAACTTTGCGGATTTAAGGCTTGTCCCAACGATGCTGTTACGGAAATTCGTGAACTCAGCGATTACGTTTCACCGTATAGCGGCGGCCACGGTGCGGTACGGGACATCTGCGAGCATATACTTAGGCGGGAGGGGATATTCGACAAGCTGCTGGAATACTACGGAATTGTATAAAAATCCTGGGCAAACGTGAATTGGAGGAATAAAAGTATAATGCAGGGATTCTCTCACTTAAAAGATGTTATAATCAAAATACCATTGATCAAATTATTTATTGATTTTTTGATAAAGAAGGTTGTTTATTTTCGGAAAATGCAATACAAAAACGCGCCATTTTCTAATATTTTTTCTATGATCGATACATCAATTAATGAGAAACAATATGAATATGTTAATAATAATACATGGTATCAGCATGGTTTATCAATAAAAACTTATGCAGGATTTAATAAAAAATATAAATTACCGGTTAGCATACGACATGGAATAATTTTAGCAGATCAATATTGTCCTCATGATATTGATAATGATCTGCCATGTCTTATTGTTTTTTCAGAGCATAGCAAAAATATTTTCTCGAAGTATACAAATAAGGAAATCATACCTATAGGTCCCTATATTCATTATGCTGACTCTTTGTTGACCAAAAATAAATATTTGTATGAAAGGAAAAGATTGGGAAAAACTTTGTTATTTTTTCCTTCACATAGTAGTACGTATGGTACAGTCTTACATGAAAATTATGATCATCTAGAAGATATAAGAAAAATTTCAATGGACTTTGATACAGTTAGAGTTTGCTTGCACTGGTTTGATGTAAAAAGTTGTTTTTATCATCAATATCAAAATCTTGGATGGGATATCGTATGCGCTGGTCACGAAACAAACCACTTGTTTTTATCAAGGCTTAAGAGTATTATTGAGTGTAGTGACTTTGTTATTAGTGAAAGTATCGGTACGCATCTTGGATATGCAATTTATCTTAACAAGCCAGTGATGGTTGTCAATCCATTTGTTTCTGCTAAAATTACTGATAAAGCTTTAGAGGATAATGTTACTCAAGATAAAATTGATGAAGTACGCATGAATCCGTTTATTGAAAAAGCTGCCAAGTTATTTTCTAATTATTCGGACAAGATAACTCAGGAGCAAAATAATTTTGTTGAAAAATACTGGGGACTGTCATTAACAAAAAGTAAAAAAGAAATGAGAAGCATAATTTTGAAATTTGAAGAAAAATATAAAGAGATTAGAAAAAGTCATTGTTGATATTTAGTTTGGAGTGCTATTAAAATGATGATAATATTGAATGCTATTCATTTAATTAAGAGGAAAATGAAAAGTTGTTTGATGCTCTTTTTTGAATTTTACAATAAACTATTTCAGATGAGGGGCTTTTGTTCTTCTTATTTAACAAGTGTTTCATATAAAAAAATCTTAAAATTATCTGATAAACGGCTCAAATTAGATCTTTTTGATTATGAACAAATCGCTAAACCATTAAAGAAATACAGAACAAATGAAATTTGGTATTATAATGAAGTTTATGGCCTTTCACATATTTTTAAAAAATACACAGGTTATAAAGATAGTTATAAGCTGAAATTTATAGCTATGCATGGAGTTAAACATAAAAATTATAACGGACCTGGATATTCATGGGAATTTACTCAAAACGCGCCTTTAATTTTTGCAACTTCAAATTTTGCGAAAGAAAATATTGAAAGATTTGTTGAAAAGACTGTCAAAGTTATTTCAGGAAGCGTGCAAATTTTATATACAGACAAATATTATAACAACGAGCAGTTTGATGAAAGAAAAGCAATGCTAGGAAAGAATTTATTGGTATTCCCTGCGCATAGTATGACCACTAAAGTATCTTTGTATAATATTAGTAGCTTTATAAATGAAATAAAAAAAGTCAAAAAAAAATATGATTTTGATTCCGTAACGATTTGTTTGTTTTGGAGGGATATAAAAAGAAGTATTGATAAACAATATTTAGGCCATGGCTTTAATATTACCTGCGCGGGACACACAAAGGATTGTAATTTTTTCCCAAGACTAAGAACCATAATAGAATTATCAGATGTCACTATGGCAAATTCAGATACATCGGCGATGTGGTATTCGTTGTCGCTTGGAAAACCATTTTTCCTTTGCCATGATAATTCTTTGACATATAAAAATTTTAACTATATTGGTGATCCAGAATTTGACGCAGGATGGTATGAACGTCATAAGGAAAATGAATCAGTTTCTGAAATTTATGATACTTTTGCTGAATATACCGATTATATAACAGAAAAACAAAAAATACTTATTGATAAGTATTGTGATATAAAAAATTTTAAATCACCAAAAGAAATGCAAGATATATTTTATGAAAGTGAACAAATGTATAAAACAGGTAAATATCGATCATTCATTCATTCATTTATATCGGATGAAGATGTATAGTCTTATAGAGATACTATGATTAGACATATAAAACATGGCATCAAGGAGATAATAAAACAAGTTGTAATACAAACACTTGACTATGATCTAAAAAGAAAAGATGACTACAATAATTTATTGTTCATATTTGATAAATTTGTTAATCGCTCATTAATAAAAGTAAATAATTTTAATTGTTATTCTAATGAAATAATTACGTTTGTTCAGTCGTTGAAAACGAACGAAGATAATAGTTATCGTTATTCTCCTTCTGTATCGAAATCTAACATTTATAATTCCATATATGCTTGTTTATTATTTTTTTTGTTGGATAAACATAATAATTTTTCGCGTAAAGAGTTGTTGTCATGGGGAGAGCATATAAATAGTTTCCAGCGTGAAGATGGTTTTTACATTGATAAATGCATAGAAACCGAGCGATATTATAATGAAGATTGGTGGGGTGCAAAGCATCTTTCGCCACATGCTATTATCGCTTTGAATTATATTGGTATAAAACCAAAATATGAATTTAATTACATAAAAAAATATTACGATAAAAATGAATTGATAAGTTATCTTAAATCTCTTGATTTTGAAGACATAATTACAACAGATGCTGATAATTCAATAATGAATTTAGGCGTTCTATTGCAATACCAAAGGGATTTTTTTGATGATGTTCAGGCTGGGGAAACACTCGATACTTTTATTAGTGAATTGGAAAGGCGAATAAACATGAAATGGGGAAGTTGGGGATTCGGTAACGATGATGATATAAACTATCTTTCCCGTACACAGCAGTTTGCCTATCATCTATACTCTCTTTGGCTTTATGATAAAAGGCCAATTAATTATGCACACAAATTAATAGATTTAACTCTAAAAATCCAAACTAGATTAGGAGGGTTTGGACCAAGAATAAATAGTAGCGCATGTGAAGATATAGATGCTATATTTTTATTGAATAAATTATCAAAAATTACATCTTACAGAAAGGATGATATAAATATAGCATTAAAAAAAGCTTTTCCATGGGTACTATCCAATCAAAATGACGATGGGGGATTTGTTTTTAGCAGAAACGAGCCCTTTGAATATGGGCATCCCATTATGGGCAGTAAAAAGAATGAAAGCCATCTTTTTGCTACCTGGTTTAGAACTCTTAGCATTGCATACCTGACACAGTATTTAGAGATAAAAAACAGTTTTAATATTGGCAGATGTCCAGGATATCAATTTTAATACTATTGACGGATATGAGAATATTATTTTGAGATTATCAGTAATAATTCCAACAAGAAACAGGGCTGATTTATTACGCAAGACTTTAAAAAGTATAGCTCTTCAAACATTTCCATTTGATGAATTTGAAGTTATCGTAGTAGATAATGGTTCAACCGATAACACAAAGCAAATAGTTGAAAACTGTATTAATGATATAAAAAACATTCGCTATTTGTATGACCCTATACCTGGACTGCATGTGGGCCGACATCGGGGATTAAAGGAAGCAAAAGCAGAACTTCTTGTATATGCTGATGATGATATTGAGGCTTTTCCCGAATGGCTGGAGGGAGTTTGGGAAAGCTTTCGAGATAGTAATGTAGTACTTGCAGGTGGAAAAAATTTACCTAAATGGGAAACAGAGCCCCCATATTGGATATATGAAATGTGGATGGATATAAACGATTACGGCCATTCACTTTGGTATCTTAGTATACTTGATTTTGGAAATGAGATAATTGAAATTGACCCTGGATATGTGTGGGGATGTAATTTTTCAATAAGGAAGAAAACGCTTCTTGAAGCAAAAGGGTTTCATCCTGACGGCTTCCCTCAGGATATGATTAAATATCGGGGGGATGGAGAAACGTCTGTTTCAGATTATATTCGTAAAAAGAATTACAAAACTATATATAATCCAAAAGCATCTGTATATCATTTCGTACCAAAAAACCGTATGACTCTTGATTATTTCTGCAAAAGGGCTTTCAATCAGGGAATTTCCGATTCATATACGGAAATTAGGAAAAAAATGACAAATGTTTAAAAAAATACTAACAGGAATTTTGAATAAATTATTCACTCCCGTTTTAATAAGAATAGATCAATTAGAAAGTCCGGAATATGTAAAGTTGATAAGGAAAGCTTATAACGCAGGATATAATTATCATCAAAAAACTGCAAAAAAAGACCCTGAATTGATGGCCTGGATTGGCCGTGAATGTTATTTTGATAATAAAGATATTATATGAAAATTCTTATAACCGGAACCGCCGGCTTTATAGGTTACCATCTTACAAAACGCCTTTCAAAAGAAAATTACGACATCGTATGCGTTGATAGTATTAGTAACTACTATGATGTTGAACTAAAGCATGGTCGCCTTAACTCACTGGGTTTTAATTGTAATGTACTTGAGGCTGAAGCGGATAAATATTTAATTTCTTCGGTTTTTCCCAATATATGCTTCAAAAAGATTGATTTAAGCGATACTGAATGTGTAACAAAACTTTTTTCAGAACATGATTTTGATATTATTCTACATCTCGCGGCCCAGGCTGGTGTGCGTCATTCTCTTTCAAATCCCCACGCATATATTTCCAGTAATATATGGGGTTTTCTTAACATACTTGAAGCTGTTAAAGCTCGTCCGCCCAAGCACTTTGTTTATGCTTCTTCCAGTTCTATTTATGGATTGAATTCCAAGATTCCTTTTTCAGAGAATGATCCGGCTAATCGGCCTGCAAGTTTATACGCTTCGACAAAACTTGCAGGCGAGCAAATGGCATACACTTACAGCCATTTATATAAAATTCCTTTAACCGGGCTTCGTTTCTTTACAGTATACGGACCATGGGGAAGACCCGATATGGCACCTTTTATTTTTACAAAATCAATTATTGAAGAAAAACCAATCATTGTATTCAACAATGGAAATATGCAGCGCGATTTTACTTATATAGATGATATTATTGAAGGAATAATTCGTGTTATAAGTAAAATTCCCGATGGAACTGATGAAGATAAGACACCTGCCGCAATATACAACATTGGCAATTCCAAACCTGTAGCGCTTATGGATTTTATACATATCATTGAAGACACACTGAACAAAAAAGCAATCATACAGTATGCTCCAATGCAGGCTGGCGATGTAAACTCTACATGGGCTGATTGTTCCGCACTTGCGCGTGATACCGGGTTTAGCCCAAATACGCCTCTCTCTACAGGTATTCAAAAATTTGTAGATTGGTATAAAGAATTCTATAGGAGTTAATTATGCTGACATCAGTAAAAGAAATAGTTAAAACTAAAATTTACAATTTATTTGAACATTCTATTAATTCAATTTTTGAAAAAAAGTTTGATGAATATTCATATAAGTTAATACAGCTTCAACAGTTTTATAATGCACCAAAAGAGATGTTGTATTCATATGTTACAAAAGAAACAATTATATCGGATATAGTTGAACGGTTTGAGAAACTGGGTATTACAGTTAGGAGGGAAAAGATATGTATAAATGAATTTGAAGATTGGTTGAAAGAATATTCTGAATTGACCGCTTTTTATGAGAATTGGGGAGATGTAAAGATAGAAAAACTATTAGAACATTATCTTACATCAAAATATCTTAATGTAGATTCCAATATGATTTATATTGACATAGCTGCAGCTAGTAGCCCCTTTTCAACCATTCTTGACAGACATCTTAATGGGGGGGGGTATTATTGTCTTGATTTATCTTTTGAAAAAGGCATACACGGTAATAAAATAGGTAGTGATGCCGGAAATATGCCACTGGAAGATAATTCTGCAGATGTAATGGCGCTTCATTGTGCTTTTGAATGTTTTCAAGGTGATTCTGATATTTGTTTTGTTAAAGAAGCGGACAGAGTTTTGAAATATGGGGGAAGGTTTGGAATCATTCCTCTTTATGTAGATAATACGTATTTTGTTATGACTGGCCCAAAATGTGACAAACGTAAAATTTCTGTTGAGCCAGAAGCAAAATGTATCTGGAGAGATGATAATTATGATAGAGAACCATTTAGCCGCCATTATTCTCCTGAATCTTTTAAGACGAGAATTATTGATAATATTAGCGGGATGGTAGCGGAAATTATTTATTTTGTTAATCTTGATGAACTTCGTAAAAATTATGATGGAAGCAGGATTTATTGTAGTTTTATGTTTAAGGCAACTAAGATGCAATATAGCAGCAGGCTAAATGAATGGTGAACATTACGATTATTGGAACAGGATATGTGGGCCTTGTTTCGGGCGCGTGTCTTGCGGATTTTGGAAACACAGTTGTCTGTGTTGATTCAAATGCTGATAAGATCGCTAAACTAACAAATGGAGATATTACTATATTTGAACCAGGTTTGGATGAAGTTGTGGAAAGAAATGTGAAAGCCAAAAGGCTTACATTTACAACTGAATTTAGTTCATCAATAAATAAAAGTGATGTAATAATTATTGCAGTTGGTACTCCGCCAACTGAAGATGGAAGCGCTGATTTGCAGTATGTTGAACAGGTCGCCCGGCAAACAGGTCGTTATATTAATAAATATGCAATAGTCGTTGATAAAAGCACTGTTCCAATTGGTACAGGTCAAAAAGTAAAACGCTGGATAGGCGATGAACTTAAGAAACGCAGTCTGGATATTGAGTTTGATGTTGTTTCAAATCCTGAATTCTTGCGCGAGGGGACGGCGGTCTACGATTTTACCCATCCTGACAGGGTCGTCATCGGAGCAGAAAGCGAAAAGGCCCGTAATATTATGAAAAATGTTTACCGTGTATTGTATCTTAATGAGACGCCATACATTGAAACCAGTATTGAATCGGCAGAGATGATAAAATATGCTTCAAACGCTTTTCTTGCGATGAAAATTACATTTATAAATGAGATTGCAGATTTATGCGAGAAAACCGGAGCCAATGTAAAGCATGTAGCCAGGGCAATGGGCAAAGACGGTCGTATTGGTTCCAAATTTCTGCATCCAGGTCCTGGATATGGCGGTTCATGTTTCCCCAAAGATACCAGGGCTATTGCCGCAATCGCCCGCGAAAATGATTCACCGCTTTCCATTGTGGAAACAACTATTGCAGCTAATGAACTTCAGAAATTAAAAATGCTTGATAAAATAGAACAGGGCATGGGAGGAACCGGTTCTTTACATGAAAAAACTGTTGCCATACTGGGGCTTGCCTTTAAAAACAACACCAGCGATATGAGGGAATCCCCGGCGATAGATATTTGTGAAGGACTGGTAAAACGCGGTGCCCGTTTAAGGTTATATGACCCTGCAGCAATGCAGGAAGCTGTTTGGCGGCTTAAATCAATCGAAAAATTTATTGTATTTGCAGACAACGAATATAACGCAATGAAAGAAAGCCATGCGCTTGTCCTGGCTACGGAATGGAATCAATTCAGGAATCTGGATTTAATAAAAGTAAAAGACTTATTATTATCCCCTTATTTATTTGATCTGCGAAATATTTATAATAAAGATGAAGTAACTTCTGTAGGACTTAATTATTTTGGCGTTGGTACTTGAATAAATAGTAAAATATGACCGAACAAATAATCCACAACAACCAAATCCTCGCGATAATAATTAACCATAACTATTTAAACAACGGTATTACTTTTTTTACCCCTGATGACTTTTCCCAACAGCTTGCATACATGAATCATCCTAAAGGTAAAACAATACAGCCCCATGTTCATAATATCGTGAAGCGAGAAGTCCTTTATACAAAAGAGGTTCTTTTTGTAAAAAAAGGAAAAGTTAAAACAGATATTTACTCCGATGAACGGGAATATATTTGCTCAAGAATACTGGAAACCGGCGATATAATACTACTGGCAGCGGGGGGGCACGGTTTTGAAATGCTTGAAGATACGGAAATGTTCGAGATAAAACAGGGGCCCTATGCCGGGGAAAGCGATAAAACCCGGTTTGAGGGAATAAGCGATGCAGAGTAAATTTATTCCTGTGTGTGAACCGCTTCTTGGCGGTAACGAACTTACATATATAACAGACGCGGTTTCAAGTGGCTGGATTTCGTCTTCCGGAACTTATTTACAAAAATTTGAAAAAGCCTTTGCTGAATATTGCGAAGTACAATTCGGCGTTGGTGTTTGTAATGGAACAGTTGCGTTGCATCTTGCGTTAGTTTCATTAGGAATCGGAAAAGGAGATGAGGTTATCATTCCTAATTTTACCATGATTGCTTCCGCTTTCGCTGTCTGCTATACCGGGGCGAAACCTGTATTTATAGAAACGGATAAAGACACATGGAATATGGATGTAAACAAGATAGATGAAAAAATAACTTCGAAAACAAAAGCCATCATGCCGGTGCATATATTCGGCAATATGTGTAATATGGACGCGATAAAAAACATTGCGCAAAAATATAGTCTATTCATTCTTGAAGATGCCGCAGAAGCTCATGGCTCAGAATACAAGGGCAAAAAATCCGGAAGTTTTTCCGACATCGCCGCATTTAGCTTTTACGCTAATAAAAATATCACTACCGGCGAAGGCGGCATGGTTATTACAAACAATGAGGAATTGTATAGAAAAGCAAGATATTTTAAGAATCTCTGTTTTCCACTTGACGGCCCAAGAAATTATCTGCACGAAGATATTGGGTTTAATTACCGTATGAGCAACCTTCATGCCGCGATTGGATTGGCTCAGACAGAAAAAGCCGATTATTACAGAAATTTACGGATTAAGAATAATCAGCTTTATAGAAAATATCTTTGTGCCTGCGATGGCGTGCTGTTTCAAAAGGATGAAGAGAATAGCCTAAACTGCAACTGGATGAACGTAGTATTGATACAACCGGATAAATATGGAAAGACACGAGATGAATTAATTTCTTTTCTAAAGGAAAATGGCATAGAAACCCGCTTGATGTTTAATGGAATGCACAAACAAAAGGCGCTTGCTGACTTTGGATGTGATTGTAAGGCTGAATACACGATAACTGATTGGTTGTCTGAAAACGGTTTTTATCTCCCATCCGGCAGTGGACTAACCGAACCGGATATAGCGCGGATATGTGAATTGATTATTACGTTTAAAACAATTAATAGAAAATAAATATATGGATAACTTTGGTAAAACATATTCAAAATATTATGATTTATTGTATAAAGACAAGAATTACCAGGAAGAATATAACTATATTTGTGGGCTGATAAAAAAATATGCTAATAACAGCAAAAAAAATATTCTTGATATCGGATGTGGGACAGGGAAGCATTTATGTTTTTTTAAAAAGGACGGGTATACTGTATCAGGTGTTGATGTCTCGGAAAATATGATATATGAAGCGAAAAAGTGCCTTCAGCAAGAAGACGACTTAATATGCTGTAAAGCTTCCGAATTTAAATTTAATAAAAAATTTGAAACTATTATCTCGATTTTTCATGTTATGAGTTATCAAACAGAAAATGATGAACTTGAAAAAGTATTTCTAAATGTTTCAGAGCATTTAACCGATGCCGGTCTATTCATTTTTGATTTTTGGTACGGTCCCGCTGTTCTTACAGATCCACCTGTTGTTAAGATTAAAAGATTAGAAGATAATGAAGTAAAAATAACCAGAATAGCAGAGCCTGTAATGTGCTATAATGAAAATATTGTTGATGTTAATTTCGAGGTAATGATAGAAAATAAAAGGACGCAATTACTTGAAAAGCTATCTGAGACACATAAAATGCGTTATTTATTTTTGCCGGAGATTGAATTATTTGCGAATAAAAATAATTTTGAAGTTTTGAATATGTATAAATGGTTTACAGAGGAATCATTATCTGATACTTCGTGGTATGGCCTTGCGATATTTAAAAGGAGATGTTTTTAGTTTGCGTGTAGGAATATTTATAGATAAGCCGATCCCGGAGGCTGGAGGTACATATACTCTTTTAGATACAATAATTCAAGATATTGTTTCTTCTGATTGTGATTGCGAATATGAATTCTGTTTTTTTTTTAATGACCCTAATGCGCCTCAAAGATATAATAAGAATAAAACAAATTTTATAAATTGCTACCAACCTCCACCATCTCCACCAGAAGAACCAAGTCTATTAACAAGATTCAAACGTAAAATATTACATATATTTTTTGATCAAAAAATAAAAATAAATGAACAGACAAAAAAAAAGGAAGAAGATATATTTAAAAAAGAAAACATTGATTTACTTTGGTTTTTAGGACCCTATGGTGCAAATACAACGGTTCCTTTTGTTTTTACAGTCTGGGATTTAGGGTATAGAATATTCCCATTTTTCCCTGAGTATGAAGGGGATATATGGGAAATTAGGGAATATTTAGATAATAGAATGTTAAAAAAAGCGACATATATTATTACCGGTAATCAAATTGGGAAAAATGAAATTATTATAAATTATTCGGTAGCTCCCGAAAAAATTCATATTATACCATTTCCTTTACCTAAGTTTTGTTTTGAAGATGCCAAAATGGATAATTCGTCTTGTATTTCAATTAAGTATCCTTTTATCTTTTATCCTGCTCAATTCTGGGCACATAAAAATCATGTTATTCTTATTGAGGCAATTGCATGGTTAAGAGATTCAAAAAAAATAATTGTTAATTGTTACTTTACCGGGCATGATCATGGAAATATGACCCATATCAGCAACATGATAAAAAAATATAACTTAAGTAATCAAATCTTCTTACCAGGGTTTGTACCTCAAGAAGATATTATCTATTTATACAAAAATGCGTTAGCAATGGTATACCCGTCTTTTTTGGGCCCTAATAATTTACCTTTGCTTGAAGCTATTGCCTTTGGATGCCCATTGATATATTCCAATATTTCCGGACACATTGAGCAAATGGAAGGTGTAGGTATACCATTCGATCCTACTAATTATATTGATCTTGGCGAAAGTATACTTGGAATATACAATGACTCTAAACTCAGGGAGGATATTATTTCTAAAGAAAGAATATTTTTTGAAAAATATAAATCATATTCATATTTTAGTAAAATGAAAGAAATTATAGACGAGTTTTTTGTTTTTTATAAAACTTGGAAGGAATAGAATTAATAAACAACGGTAAAGTGATTTATGTGGTTATCCGTAATTACAGTAAATAAAGATAACGCACTCGGTCTGGAAAGAACATGTCAAAGTGTAATATGTCAGGACCATGATGATTTTGAGTGGATTGTTATAGACGGCGCATCCAGTGATAATAGTTGTGAAATAATAAAAAAATATGCTAAAAAGATCACATACTGGATTTCTGAGCCTGATGCAGGTATTTTTAATGCGATGAATAAAGGTATACGACAAGCAAAAGGAGATTATTGTTTGTTCCTGAATAGCGGTGATTGGTTGTATAGCCTGGATTCCTTATCGAAAGCGTTTGGAATGATCAATGATTTGGAAGAAGCCGCAGTTTATTATAGTGATTGTATGAAAAGTAATAATACTATATGGGAAATGCCTCAAGAGCTTTCTATTGATAGTTTTTATTTATGTAAAACATTAAGTCACCAAAATACATTTATTAAACGCTCTTTGCTTTTTGAACGTGGATTCTATGATGAAAACTATCGTACAATTTCTGATGGAATATTCTTTATTAGGGAATATTGGGTATATCATTCTAAATTTATATATATAAATACAATAATATCTGTTTGCGAATTAGGCGGTATTAGTCAAACATATAAAAAAGCCAGACAGGAATTAGATGCGCAAATTAAAAATATTATTGGAGATTCAGAATTTTATAAGCTTATTAAACGCAATAAGAAAAATATATGGGAAACCTCTAAAATGTTAATATATAAAATAATTATATATTTACTGCCATATGGTATTTATAGACTGTATTTATTTATTAAAAACATTTTTTTGAAAAAATGAAAATATTACACATTAATACATTTGACAATGAAGGAGGCGCGGCGATTGCCGCTTTTCGCCTTCATAAGGCCATGCGCATATCAGGTATTGACTCAAAATATTTTGTTTTAAACAGAACAATAATTGACAGGAGTGATATAAAAACGGTATCAAGAAATAATTTTTATAAAAAAATTGTTTTTAATATGTTATTATTAATTAATTTTTTATTTGAATTAATTGCGACTAAAAATATGAAAAAAGTGAAGGGATTATTCTCATCATTCATATGTGGCATTGCAATATCAAAAGAAAAGGAAATTATTGAAGCTGACATTATATATATTCATTGGATAGATTCGTTTGTTAGCTACCGTGAACTAAAAAATATTTTAAAAACGGGGAAACCTGTTTTCTGGTTTATGCATGATATGTTTGCCATAACCGGAGGCTGTCATTATTCTTTTGAATGTACAAATTATCAAACGCAATGCTGCAAATGCCCTTATCATAGCGGAGGTTTGCTAACTGATATATCGGTACGGCAATATAACAGAAAGAAAAAGATATACAAACAGTTCGATAACCTAATGTTTATTGCTCCAAGTAAATGGCTTTATGACTGTGCAAAAAGGAGCGCTTTAGCGGAAAATAAAAAGATATACCATATACCACATTTTATTGATGAAAGCTTATTTAAGCCTTTTGGCAAGGGAACGGCCAGGCAGATATTTTCATTGGATAAAAGCGCTAAGATTATTGGGTTTGGTGCCAGTTTCGCATTAGTCAATCCATATAAAGGGTGGAATTATTTGAGAGAAGCGTTGCATATTTTGTCGGAAGATGAGACATTAAAGGGAATGAAAATAGAGTTGCTTATATTTGGAAGCAGTTATTCCGAAGAAATCGCAGACAGCGTTCCTTTTCCGGCTCATTTTCTGGGGCATTTACATGATGAATACTCTTTAGTAATAGCCTATAACTGTATGGATGTTTTTGTCACTCCGTCCATCGTGGAAGCGTTTGGGCTGACCATCATTGAAAGCCTGGCGTGTAATGTTCCGGTAGTTGGATTTAATGTTGGCGGGATTCCTGACATGGTCAATGAAAATACGGGTTATTTGGCAGAATATAAGAACAGCTCTGATTTGGCAAGCGGCATATCTTTCTTGCTGAGAGAAGAAAAACTAAATGTCCGAAAAGCTGTAAATTCATTTATGCCAGAAACTACAATGGAAGAGCATAAAAAAATATGGAACAAAAATATTTCGGAGGTTTTATGAAGTTATTTAAGAAATTAGTCCAAAATCAAGCACCTAATGGCGGCGATCCATATGCTCCTGGGGGTTTTTTTTCCCCAATACCATCAATAGATGAAATAAGAGAATATAATTTTAATAGTAAGTTACCAGATGCTTTACCTGGAATAGACTTAAATACCAATGAACAATTGAATCTGTTGGATTCTTTTGAGCCTTTTTATAGGGAATTGCCATTTACTGAAGAAAAATCAGGGGCGGGGGTAAGGTATTATTATAAAAATAATTCATACTGTTATTCTGATGCAATATTTTTGTATTCTATGATAAGGTATTTAAAACCAAAAAAATTGATTGAGGTAGGATCGGGCTTTTCCTCATGCGTTACATTGGATACAAATGAAATATTTTTGGGAAATTCAATAGACTGTATATTTATAGAACCTTACCCTTCTTTACTGGAGTCTTTGTTAAAGAAAAGTGACAGGGAGAATATAACGATTTATAAAAAAAGGCTTCAGGAAATTCCGATAGAAATATTTGGAGAATTGAAAGAAAATGACATTCTGTTTATGGATTCAACCCATGTTGCCAAATTTAACAGCGATGTCAATTATGTGTTTCATAAAATATTGCCTGCGCTTGCCAGTGGCGTTTATATTCATTTTCATGACGTGTTTTACCCTTTTGAATATCCTCGTGAATGGTTATTGAAAGGATGGGCTTGGAATGAACAATATATGTTAAGGGCATTTCTTGAATATAATAATGCTTTTAAAATAGTATTGTTTAATACGTACTTGGAAAGTATGTATGAAGCGAAATTAAAGAGCCGTTTTCCATTGTTGTACAAGAATACTGGGGGAAGTATTTGGATAAAGAAAATATGAAAAGGAAGTAAAGAATGAAAGTATTACATATTAGTACATTTGAAGAAGGGAAAGGAGCAGCAATTGCCGCTTTTCGTCTTCATAGCGCTATGCGTGTATCGGGTATCGATTCAAAATTTTTTGTTTTATACAGAACAATACATGATAGAAGTGATATAAAAACGGTATCATTGAATTCTTATTATAAAATAATAGCTAATAATCTATTTGGCTTAGTCAAGTATTTTCTTGACTTAATCGCGACTAAAAGTATGCAAGGAGCGAAGGGACTATTTTCATCATTCAAATATGGCATTACAATATCAAAAGAAAAAGAAATTATTGAAGCAGACATTATATATATTCATTGGATAAATTCGTTTGTTAATTACCGTGAATTAATAAATATTTTAAGAATGGGGAAACCGGTTTTCTGGTTTATGCATGATATGTTTCCTATAACTGGTGGTTGTCATCATTCTTTTGAATGTACTAATTATCAAACGCGATGCTGTAAATGTCCGTATCATAATGGCGCTTTACCTACGGATCAATCGATATGGCAATTTAAAAAAAAGAAAAAGATATACAAACAATTTAAAAATCTTATGTTTATTGCTCCGAGTAAATGGCTTTATGACTGTGCAAAAAAGAGCGCTTTAACGGAAGGTAAACATGTATATCATATTCCAAATCTAATTAATGCAGACCTATTTAAGCCTGTTTGCAAGGAGACGGCCAGGCAAATATTATCATTGGATAAAAGTGTAAAAATTATTGGATTTGGCGCTGATTCCGCATTAACTAATCCATATAAAGGTTGGGATTATTTGAAAGAAGCATTGCGGATTCTATCGGAAGATGAAACATTAAAGGAAATGAAAATAGAGTTACTCATATTTGGAAGCAGTTATTCTGAAGAGATCGCAAACAACATTCCTTTTTCGACTCATTTTCTGGGGCGCTTATATGATGAATACTCTTTAGTAATAGCCTATAACTGTATGAATGTTTTTGTTATTCCCTCCCTTGCGGAGGCGTTTGGCCAAACCATCATTGAGAGTTTGGCGACTAATGTTCCTGTTGTAGGATTTAATGTTGGCGGGATTCCTGATATGGTTAATGAAAATACAGGCTATTTGGCAGAATATAAAAATAGCCGTGATTTAGCAAAAGGTATATCTTCTTTGCTAAAGAATGAAAAAATAAATGTTAGAAAAGAAATAAATTCGTATATTCCGGAAAATATAACAGAGAAACATAAAAAAATATGGTTTTTATAAACTCTGCATAATTTATTGGAAAACATATAAATAATGAAAATCCTGAAAGATATCAATATGCTTTCATACGGCTTTATAGGTAATTTTGCGTGAGGAAGATTCCTGTGTTTCCGACGAAGAAAGGGAAAGAATAATGTTATTCTTGAGGCATATTATGTTATTTCCGGTTATTCAAGAAATCTCTCCAAAAAAGAAATTCATAACTCTGCAATTCTCATGCTGCTCGGCGCAGGCGTTTTTATGATAAAGCCGATAAGCGCGGTATCGCTATTATTCTCAGGTTTATTGACCTCATATTTGCTTGTACGTAATATAAAACAAACTGTTCCTTCATGGTTTATCGTATTTACTCCTGCTCTGTGCGCTTTTGCGGTATGGGTAACAAAGAACATCCTTCTCAGCGGCTATCCTTTATATCCTTTGCCTATATTTGCCATGCCTTTTGATTGGGCAATGTCACTGGAATCTGTAAATAATGGCGGTTATCTCGGCATACTGGCATGGGCAAGAATGCCGGGCAATGGTTACAGACAGTCCCTTGAAAATGGATTTTTCTATTGGTTTAAGCCGTGACTAATCAGAAACCTGAATTCAATTGATTTTTTAGAGGATGCTGTTTTGCCTTCATCTATTTCTTTATTGTTTTGGTTTTTTGTTGCCAGGTATGAGAAGACAGAAAAAGCCCTGTATTTTTTTCTTTGGACTTTATTATCAATTCTTTATTGGTTCAGAACGTCTCCGGACATACGTTATGGCAACGGATTTTTCTGGGTATGGCTTGGAACCGCATTTTTGTTTTTTGCGTCAGATGGTGCTCATTTTAAGATAACAGATTTCTGGAAAAGCCATAAAATCCGCATTGCCTTCTTTTACTTTTGGGGGGTGGGCATTTTGGGAGGAATAGGATTTAACATAATATCGCCGGTACGGGATTTAATTTCAATCGGAATTATGCCGTCTTTACCGTCCGAGGAATATATTGTCGATACTGTTCCGCCTTTCAGTGTTTGGATACCTCTTAATGGTAATGCTGGAAACTCGCCCCTCCCCAGTACGCCTTATACGCCAACCAACCTTGAAATGCGGGAGCCTGGGAATTTAGGAAAAGGATTTCGGGAGCGGCAGCATTAATAAGGTAAACAAATGCCGCAACTAAAATGAAAACAGCCCTTATATCAGGCGTTACCGGCCAAGACGGTGCCTACTTATCAGAATTTCTTCTTAAAAAGGGATATACCGTCCACGGTATTAAACGCCGTTCATCCAGCTTTAATACTGAACGCGTTGATCATCTTTACCAGGACCCTCATGAGAAGGAAAAAAAGTTTTTTCTTCATTATGGCGATCTAACGGATACTTCCAACCTTGTGCGTATTGTTCAGGAAGTACAACCGGATGAAATATACAATCTTGGCGCACAGAGTCATGTTCAGGTTTCCTTCGAAGTTCCCGAGTATACCGCAGATACAGACGGAATAGGAACGCTAAGGCTTTTGGAAGCTATTAGAATTTTAGGTATGGAGAAAAAGGTAAGGTTCTACCAGGCCTCCACAAGTGAATTGTTTGGCAAAGCGCAGGAGATTCCCCAAAAAGAAACAACACCCTTCTATCCGCGAAGCCCTTATGCGGCGGCAAAACTTTATGCCTACTGGATAGTTGTGAATTACCGTGAATCTTACGGTATGTTTGCGTGTAACGGCATACTTTTTAACCATGAAAGTCCGATTCGGGGAGAAACTTTTGTTACCCGTAAAATTACCCGAGCTGCCGCCAGAATAAAATTAGGATTGCAGGACAAACTTTACATGGGTAATATTGATGCCAAACGCGATTGGGGTTACGCAGGCGATTATATAGAGCTTATGTGGTTAATGCTACAGCAGAAAGAGGCTGACGACTTTATTATGGCGACAGGGGTTACAACTACCGTACGGGACTTTATTTCAATGGCGTTTTCAGAGGTCGGAATAACAATTACATGGGAAGGCAAAGGCGTTAAAGAAAAAGGAATTGACAGGAATACCGCCAAGATTCTTGTTGAAATAGACCCCCGCTATTTCCGTCCAACGGAAGTAGATATTTTAGTTGGGGACCCGACAAAGGCATACGCGAAACTTGGCTGGAAACCAAAAGTTCAGCTTCCCGAATTAATAAAAATGATGGTAGCCCATGACATCAAGTTGGCTGAAAAAGAGCAGCATCTTAAAGACGGCGGTTATGAGATAAAAAATTACTATGAATAAGCACGATAAAATTTATGTAGCCGGACATAACGGACTTGTGGGAAGCGCAATTATGCGGAAATTACAATCCGATGGTTACGATAATATAATAACAAGGGTACATAGGGAACTTGATTTAATTGATCAGGCGTCGGTTGAACGCTTCTTTTTTGAAAAAAAACCCGACTATGTTTTTTTGGCCGCAGCTAAAGTAGGCGGAATCGGAGCTAACTCTCGTTACCCTGCCGACTTTATTTACAACAATACTATGATTGGATTTAATGTTGTAAATTCCGCATACAAACATGGAGTTAAAAAACTGCTTAACCTTGGCTCATCATGTATTTATCCTAAAATGGCTCCACAACCATTAAAAGAAGAATATCTTTTATCCGGCTCTCTTGAACCGACCAACGACGCGTATGCCGTAGCGAAAATTGCGGTTATAAAACTCTGTAATTCGTATAATGTTCAATATGGAACCAATTTTATTTCTGTTATGCCAACTAACCTTTATGGTCCTGGCGATACCTACGATAATGAAAACGGTCATGTGCTTCCCGCCATGATAAAGAAATTCCACGATGCAAAAATAAACGGAACAGATAAAGTAACTCTCTGGGGCGATGGCTCGCCCTACAGGGAATTTCTTTTCAGCGATGACCTGGCCGAGGCTTTGCTGTTTTTAATGAATTCAAAAAACGCTTCTGAAATCGGAGAACTAATCAATATAGGCATTGGCACTGATTTAACCATAAAGGAATTAGCTGAATTAATAAATCGAATTGTATATGCTGATGAGCCGAATAGGCACTGTACAATAGAATGGGATACTTCCAAACCAAATGGGACTCCACGTAAACTTCTTAATGTTGATAAATTATCATCTTTGGGCTGGAAAGCAAAAACCAGTTTAAAAGATGGGATTGGTATTGCGTATCATGATTTTTTAGGAGAAAATCTATGAGTTACACCCTATCCCTTATTGTCCCGTGCTATAATGAGGCACAGACTATAGAAACATGCATTGAAAAAGTTTTGGATATTTCCCACGATCAGGATTTTTCACTGGAAGTTGTTATTGTAGACGACGCTTCAACAGACGGCAGTTGGCAAATTCTAGAGAAGATAGCTTCACGGCGCAATGAGATCAGGATTATAAAGCATGAAAAAAACCGGGGCAAGGGAGCGGCATTACGTACCGGCTTTATCCATGCTACAGGAGACTTTGTGGGGATTCAGGACGCTGATGTTGAATATAATCCCCGTGATTATCTTACAATGCTGGAACCATTGATTGACGGTAGAGCTGATGTAGTATACGGCTCTCGCTATTTGCGTCCCGATACCCGCCGGATACTCTATTTTTGGCACACATGGATGAACAAGACTTTAACCGGCGTGTCTAATATGTTTACCAATCTTGATATTACGGACATGGAAACATGTTACAAATTGTTCCGTCGCGAAATAATACAGAAAATCGCGTTGGATCTAAAAGAAGAGCGTTTTGGATTTGAACCGGAAGTAACGGCCAAAGTCGCGGAGGCGCGATGCCGTGTGTATGAGTGCGCTATATCTTATAATCCAAGGACTTACGAAGAAGGAAAAAAAATAGGCTGGAAAGACGGAGTCCACGCTCTGTATTGCATTTTCCATTACAGCGCCCATGTCGCGCCGCTTCCCATGCAGATATTGATTTACCTGTTTATTGGTGGAGTTTCGCTTTTAGTCAATATGGTTTTTTTTGTCGGCATTACGCGCGCCGGTGTAGCCTTGGATCATTCTATCATCGCTTCATTTATCATATCCGCATTATGCAATTATCTTTTGTGTGTAGCGATCCTTTTCCGCCATAAAGTACGATGGAGTACAGGTATAGAGCTGTTTTGGTATATTTTTTCCGTTTTGATAATGGGCGTTATCGACTTTGCTTTAACGCGTTTACTGATAACGATAACGCCATTTTTCACACTGCACTGGAGCGGCGCAAAATTTACCGCATCAATTATCGGGTTTATTGGTAATTTTGCGTTGAGGAAGATCCTGGTTTTCCCGGAGAGGAAGAAAGGGGAGAAATAATGTTATTTCTGTTTGTCTCGGTAATAATATTCGGATTATGTCTCTGTGGAGCAGGCTGCCTTTTTGGCCGGATCTTGGGTTATTCATCCCCCCGTAACCCATGGATATATTTCTGGCTTGGTTTTTCTGTTGTCAGCACGCTTTCCATGTTTGTTTCTATTTTTGCTCCAATAAATTTGTTAAGCCTTATTGCTTTCCTTATTTTAGGCGCGGCAGGTTTGCCTTTTTTCTATGGTGAATGTAAAAAAGCGACAACGCAATTCGATAGCTCTAAAAAAAAGATATTCATATTTGCTTCTTTTTTGGCCGTCTTTGTTATTACTTGTTTAGGTGCACAATCGTCATGGCATGACTTTATGAGTGATACAGTCGGATACCACGCGCAGATAATACGCTGGTATAATGAATATGGCACGCCGCCGGGCCTTGGGAATTTACACTTCCGGTTGGCTTTTAACTCGTCATGGCATTCTCTGGCGGCTCTTTTTGACAATGGAATTTTAGATAGTCGCAGCGCATGGGTAATGCCCGCTCTGTGGCTGTTGGGAGCGATTGTTTATTTTTTACATGAGTTGATTTTTTCCGGAAAGAACGGAACTCGGCTTTATACGCTTTGCATTCTGGTATGGATAGGCTTAACAAATATTTATACCTATAGTAGAGCTATTACTCCGAATCTTTATTATGATATTCCGGTTAATATATTGAATTCGGTAGTTATTCTTGAGGCATATTATGTTATTTCCGGTTATTCAAGAAATCTTTCCAAAAAAGAAATTCGTGACTCTGCAATTCTCATGATGCTCAGCGCAGGCGCTTTTATGATAAAGCCGATAAGCGCGGTATCGCTATTATTCTCAGGTTTATTGACCTCATATTTGCTTGTACGTAATATAAAACAAACTGTTCCTTCATGGTTTATCGTATTTACTCCTGCTCTGTGCGCTTTTGCGGTATGGGTAACAAAGAACATCCTTCTCAGCGGCTATCCTTTATATCCTTTGCCTATATTTGCCATGCCTTTTGATTGGGCAATGTCACTGGAATCTGTAAATAATGGCGGTTATCTCGGCATACTGGCATGGGCAAGAATGCCGGGCAATGGTTACAGACAGTCCCTTGAAAATGGATTTTTCTATTGGTTTAAGCCGTGGTTAATCAGAAATCTGAATACAATAGATTTTTTAACATTAGCTGTTTATCCTTCGGCAATTTCTATATTGTTTTGGTTTTTTGTTGCCAGGTATGAGAAGACAAAAAAAGCCCTGTATTTTTTTCTTTGGACTTTATTATCAATTCTTTATTGGTTCATTTCAGCACCGGACATACGATTTGGCAACGGGTTTTTCTGGGTATGGCTTGGGACCGCTTTTTTGTTCCTTGCGTCCGATGGTTCTCATTTTGATATAGCAAATTTCTGGAAAAGCCAGAAAATCCGCATTGCGTTCTTTTACTTTTGGGGTTTGGGCATTCTGGGAGGAATCGGATTTAACATAATATCGCCGGTACGGGATTTAATTTCAATAGGAATTATGCCGTCTTTACCGTCCAAGGAATATATTGTCGATACTGTTCCACCTTTCAGTGTTTGGATGCCTCTTAATGATAATGCTGGAAACTCTCCATTACCCAGTACGCCTTATAAGCCGGTCAACCTCGAAATGCGGGAGCCGGGGAATTTAGGAAAGGGATTTCGATTGCGACAGCATTAAAGAAGCGCAAGAAATGGAGATAAAGCAAATGACACAGAAAACTATAAATCTTTTTGTTCCCGGCAGGCTATGCCTTTTTGGCGAGCATAGCGATTGGGCAGGACTGCACAGGATAATTAACGCCGGTATTGTTCCCGGGGCCGCCATTGTTACGGGTATCGAGCAAGGAATCTACGCGGAAGCGGAAAGGTGCGAGCATTTTGTTATGCGTAACGAAGCGGTGGAATTAGCCGGAATGTGGGTGGATTTTGACTGTTCCATGCAAAATAAGGAATTACGCGCCGTTGCGGAATCAGACAGCTATTTTTCCTACGCTTCCGGCGTTGCATCGTATATTAAAGATCATTATTCGGTTGAAGGCGTCAGGATTACCATCAAAAAAATGACCCTGCCCATGAAAAAGGGCTTATCTTCTAGCGCGGCTATTTGCGTACTGGTAGCAAGAGCGTTTAATCGTTTATATTCGCTGAATCTTAACACACGGGGAGAAATGGACATTGCTTTTAGAGGTGAACAACGGACGCGTTCCCGTTGCGGGAGGCTGGATCAGGCCTGCGCTTTTGGAACAGTGCCAGTATGCATGAATTTTGACGGAGACGATATAAGTGTTGAAAGATTGTCAGTCAAAGGCGATTTTCATTGGGTATTTGCCGACTTGAATGCCCACAAAAATACAATAAAAATTCTTGGAGATTTAAATAAATGTTTTCCTTTTGCCGAGACAGAAAAAGAAAAGAACGTCCATGCGGCATTGGGTGAATTAAATCATAACATAATAAAGAAAGCTGTTGAATATTTAAAAAATGGCGAAGTAGAAAAACTTGGCGAACTCATGACCGAAGCTCAAAACGTATTTGATTCAATGGTAGCGCCTGCATGCCCTTCTGAGCTTACAGCTCCGATACTTCATTCCTTTTTAGATGATGAAAAAATAAAATCATTAATTTATGGGGGAAAAGGCGTTGGTTCTCAGGGGGACGGAGCAATTCAATTTTTAGCAAAAGACCCTTCATCGCAGGAAGCGCTGTGTAAGTATCTTGAAAAAAGGGGATTATTGCCCTATAAACTAACCATAAAAGCGCATTATCAGATAAGAAAGGCGATAATACCGGTCGCAGGTTACGGTACTCGTTTATATCCTGCAACGCGCAGAATAAAAAAAGAAATGCTGCCGCTGATCGATAAAGACGGTTTGGTAAAACCTGCCATCCTGATTCTCCTGGGGCAGTTGGTCGAAGCTGGAATAGAAGAAATATGTTTAGTAGTTGGCGGAGAAGATGATATTCGTGTGTATAACGATTTTTTTATTAACCAATTGCCGGAAGAACATCTTTCTAAACTATCAAAGGAAATGCGTAAATATGAGGACTTAATACGGACTATAGGAGAAAGGATTAGTTATAAAGTACAAACCATGCGCCTTGGTTTTGGGCATGCGGTATCCTTATGCGGTGATTTTTGTGCAAGCGAACCGGTTCTTCTTCTTCTTGGGGACACTGTATATACATCAACTAAAGAAGAAAATTGCACGCAGCAACTTATTGAAATCTACGAGGGTCTGAAAAAACCGCTTGTAGCCATACATAAAGTGCCTATTGAACAGACCTGCAATTATGGGATACTTTCGGGTGTTTGGCAGAATGATTCTCATACACAGTTGGAAATTACTAATTTTTTCGAAAAACCTGACCAATATTATGCGGAACGGTATCTTTTCATGGGCGGAAAAAATAATAACAAAGAGTATTATGCGGTATTCGGCCAATATATTCTGCCGCCTGAAATTTTTGAAGTGTTAAACGCTATTATCTCGAAAGAGCAAGATATATCATCAGAAATATACATGACAGATGCAATCAATACTTTCGTAGGAAAAGGACTTACAGGCGTCGTACTGGATGGCGCAATGTATGATATTGGAAATCCAGGTGCTTACTATGAAGCTATCTATAATTACCATAAATAAAAATGACGCTATCGGCCTTGAAAAAACTATTGAAAGTGTTGTTGATCAGACATATAACGATTTTGAATACATTGTTATAGATGGCAGTTCAACCGATGATAGCGTAGAAATAATTAAAAAGTACAGTACTAAAATAAACTATTGGGTTAGTGAACCGGATACGGGTATCTATAATGCTATGAACAAAGGTCTACGAAAGGCCCAAGGAGAGTACTGTCTTTTTTTAAACAGCGGGGATTGGTTAATTTCGTCAACAACATTGCAAGATGTATTCAATGAGATTGGTAATATTACAACAGCCGATATTTTCTATAGTGACCTTAATATCATAGATGGAGGGTTAATTAGATATCCCGATAATTTATCTATAATACATTTAATTAGACGTCCAATAAATCATCAGAATTCCCTTATAAAACGTTCCTTGTTTTATGAACATGGTTTTTATAATGAAGATTTAGTTATTGCATCCGATTGGGAATTCTTTTTATATGAATTATGGAAATACAAAAGTAATTTTATTCATATTAAAACATGCATTTCCATCTTTAACCTTCATGGAATTGGATCTAATGAAACTATTGAGCATTATAAAGAAAGGCTCACTGTTATTCAAAATGTCTTTAATGAATTAGCGGAGTTAATTATTGAATATAGAAATTATCATGATTCTGTTTCCTATGCTATACGTAATTCTTATTATTATAGGAGAATTGTAGAAAACTTAAAAAAAACAAATTTATTACTCTTTTTTTTGGGGGTGTTAAGGAGAATATTAGCGTTAAGCTTAAAAATATTTACCTATTGTTTTGAGTTAATGGTTTCAATCTTTGAGAAGAAAATCAGGATTTCTTTTTCTAATTTTGGGGATGTACCATATGACTTTTTTATTACTCCAATATGTAAAGTTTTTGAATCATGCCATTATTCATATAGAATCGTAAAGTATTATAATCCCCATATACATTTCTTTTCAGTTTTTGGGGGAAAAAATAAGGTGTTAAAATCAAAGGCACAATGTAAAATATTTTTTACTGGAAAAGAAACTAGTCATAATTATATAGAATACAAAGGGAATTGTACTGATATTGTATCTTTATCATTTGGATTTGATTATATCGAGGCGGAAAATTACCTACGGTTTCCTTTATGGTTATTGTATTATTTTTCACCTGCTAATTCAAAAGATGAAATTGAGAAAATATTGAATGCTTTTAAAAAACATTATCAAAAAGTAAAATTTTGTTCACTTATTGCAAAACACGATCCAATAGGAAATAGAATTAAAATTTACAATGAAGTATCAAAAATTAAGGCCGTTGATTGTCCGGGGCAATTTTTACACAATGATGATTCATTGCGTAAACAGTATTCCAATGAGAAAGATGTGTATTTGCAACAGTATATATTTAATATTTGTCCTGAAAATTCTATAAGTCAAGGTTATGTTACAGAACAGTTATTTCAGTCTCTCCATTCAGGATGTATACCAATATATAGCGGTTGGAGTAAAAACCCTGAACCGGATATATTGAATCCAAATATTATTCTTTGGTATGATGAAAATGATGTTAATTCGCTTATTGATGAAATTAAAAAATTATATTTAAATGACAAGCTTTACCGTTTATTTATGGAACAGCCATATTTTTGCGATACTGCCGTTGAAAAAATATATCTAATGTTACAACAGTTTACTGATAAAATGCAGTATGCAATAAAGGAATTTTTATAAAAAAGATCAAGTTTTTATGCCTGTAATTTCGATTATTGTTCCAGTATATAAAACAGAAAAGTATTTCCATCGTTGCATTGACAGCATTTTGAAGCAAACGTTCATTGATTTTGAATGTATTCTTATAGACGACGGTTCGCCTGATAATTGTCCTGCGCTATGTGATGAGTATGCTATGAAAGATAGCAGGATCGTTGTAATACACCAAATGAATAGCGGCGTATCTGCCGCACGGAATGCTGGCTTAGACATAGCAAGAGGAGAATGGATAGGTTTTGTAGATAGTGACGATTGGTGTGATTCAGATATGTTTCAGGTTTTGTACGATAATGCGTTAAAATGTAATGCGGATGTTTCGATTTGCGGATATAGGGAAATAACAAGTGGAAAAATAATAGGAAATGTAAGAAATAAGATACAAATATTCGATGCGAAACAAGCAAGAAAGAAATTATTCTCAACAGGAAGAATAATAGGTTTTAATCCAGCTAACTGGAATAAATTAATCAACGCAAAAATAATATTTCAAAATAAATTGCGATATGATACAACAATGCAATTAGCAGAAGATTTTTTATTTTTATATGAAGTGCTTAGGTATACAAGAAAAATAGTATTATTCTCCAGACCATATTATAACTATTTTGATAATCCCGAATCTGTTACGAATCAATTTGTATTGACAAACGCAGGTAAAATACTATTTTTTGCATTTGACAAAATGATACTATTAGAAGATTCAAAAATAATAAAGAGAAGGATAATTGTGACAAAAGTTATATATGCGCTTAATTTATGCCATTATTTTATTGTGCAAAGGGACTATACAAACGAAAACTTTTATCTATTTAAGAAATTTGTAATTAATAGTAGAGATTATTTATTATTTGATTTCTCAACACCATTGTACATAAAAATAAATTGTTATTTGATTTGTAATCCACAATTGTATATTCTAGTTCGTAATTTTTTAAATCATATAAAACACTTTTGGCAGGGCGTATTAAAAATTATAATTTGAGGATGTTATGAAAAAAATAGTGATAGTAGACTTTGATGTGACTCTTATGGGAGGATTAGGGAGGGTGATATGTGGATTGGCAAAACAGTTTTGCAATAGCGGGAAATATTCACTTGTTATTGTTAGTATGTTTTCATTAAGTGGGACAATGTATTATCCACTTCCTGATAATGTAAAGATAATACATTTAAATTTGAATTCAGCCCGCGGAAATATTTTTAACCAAATGTTGTATTATTTGAAAGTAATATTTATTCTGTCAAATTTGTGTAAAAAAGAAAAAGTAGATATTCTTATGGGAACAAATAGTACCATAAATTCTTTTTTACCTTTTATTAGAAATTGCAAAATAAAAATTGGAACAGAACATGTATCAAGTACTTCAATATTAAAAAGGTGGAAAATTGTTCAAAGGATGTTCTATCCAATGCTAGACTGTCTTGTTTGTTTAACTGAATTAGATGCAAAAAATTACTTTTATTTAAAAAATATAGAAGTTATACCAAACCAATTACCATTTTTTGTACAAAAACAATCAGATTTAGAGAATAAAGTTGTATTAGCAATGGGAAGATTTGTTAAACCAAAAGGATTTGATATTTTAATAGATATTATTTCGGGGATACGGGATAGATGCAATGGTTGGCAATTTCGTATTGTTGGAGATGGTGAGGAAGAATTAAGTCTTAAAGAGCAAGTAAAAAAACTAAAATTAGATGATTTGGTAAAAATATTACCGGCAACTTCTGAAGTTATCAAGGAATATTTAAATGCAAGTATTTTTGTCGTGCTTTCTAGTTCTGAAGGCTTTTCATTGGCAATACTTGAGGCAATGACGTGTGGATTACCCGTTATTAGTTTTAATTGTCCTTATGGTCCAGCTGCTATTATCAAAAATAATGTGGATGGTTTTCTTATTGAAAATGGCAATAAAAAAGCGTTTTCTGAGGCATTATTAAAGTTAATGTATGACAAAGATATGCGGAAAAGTTTCGGGAAACAAGCGGCAGAAAATATTCAAAGGTTTAGTCCGGATAAGGTTTTTAAAATGTGGGATGACCTGTTCGAAGAATTCGAAAGAAAAAAAGTATCAGGATATAATAATTTGTGAAAAAAATAGCGATTTTGTATTATGATGTAACTCTTTTGGGTGGAACACAGAGAGTAATATCCGGGTTGGCAAATCAGTTTTACGATAGTGGAAAATATTCGATTGTTGTCGTCAGTATGTTTTCGTTAAATGGGACAATGTGTTATCCTCTTCCTGATAATGTAAAAATAGTACATTTAAATATGAAATCATTTTATGGAAATATTTTTGGGCATATGTTCAATTTTTTGAAAATTGTATTTATTTTATTAAATTTATGCAAAAGGGAAAAGGTAGATATTCTTATGGGAACGCATTATAAAATAAATTTTGTTTTGCCTTTTATCAAAAATTGTAAAGTAAAAATTGGGACAGAGCATTTTACAGCGAAGATTACTCCAAAAATATGGGTAATGTTTCAAAAAATATTCTATCCAATGTTAGACTCTTTTGTTTGCTTAACAAATTCAGATGCAAAAAATTATTCTTATTTAAAAAATCTAAGGATTATACCAAACAAGTTGCCTTTTGTTGTAAAAGAGCAATCGAAATTGGAGAATAAGGTAGTATTAGCAGTTGGAAGACTTGTTAAGCAAAAAGGATTTGATATTTTGATAGATATTGTTTCAGAAATAAAAGATAATTGCACCGATTGGCAGTTTCGCATTGTTGGAGATGGTGAGGAAGAATTAAGTCTTAAGGAGCAAGTAAAAAAACTAAAATTGAATGATTTGGTAAAAATATTACCGGCAACTAATGAAGTTATTAAAGAGTATTTAAATGCAAGTATTTTTGTCATGTCTTCTCGATATGAAGGTTTTGGATTGGTGCTTGTTGAGGCAATGACATGCGGATTACCAGTTATTGGTTTCGATTGTCCTGACGGCCCTGCTGATATTATCAGAAATAATGAGGATGGTTTTCTTGTTGAAAATGGCAACAAAAAAGCGTTTTCTGAGGCATTATTGAAGTTAATGTATGACGAAGATTTACGGAAAAATTTCGGGAAACAAGCGGCAAAAAATATTCAAAGGTTCAGTCCGGATAAAGTTTTTAAAATGTGGGATAATTTGTTTGAGGCATTAGAAAATCCGGGTAGGCAAGGATAGCAATATGAAAGTAGTGCTTCTGGCCGGCGGGCTTGGTACCCGCCTGTCTGAAGAGACAGAAATACGCCCCAAGCCAATGGTTGAGATCGGAGACCACCCTGTTCTTTGGCACATTATGAAATTTTATTCATACTGGGGTTATAATGAATTTGTTATTCTCACAGGTTATAAATCCCATGTTATAAAAGACTATTTTATCAATTATTATACCCGTTATTCTGACATAACTATCGATATGGTGAACAATTCCGTAGAGCTTCACAATATCAGAAGCGAGCCGTGGAAGGTTTCCATGCTTTACACCGGGCCGTATACTCAGACCGGGGGCAGGATTTTACGCGCGAAGGATTTTTTGGACAAAGAGCGGTTTATGTTAACCTACGGCGATGGTCTTAGCGATATTAATATTCCCGAACTTGTAAAGAATCATGAAAAATCCGGGAAAGCGGTAACATTAACCGCCGTTCAGCCCACAGGGCGCTTTGGCTCAATTGAATTTGGCGAGGGAGGCGTGGTGGAATCATTCAAGGAAAAGCCTGACGGTGATAACGCATGGATAAACGGCGGATTTTTTATTATGGAGCCTGGGGTATTTGACTATTTGACCGAGGGAGACGAGACAATACTTGAGCGTAAGCCCCTGGAGCGTCTGGCCGAAACAGGCCAACTAAACGCGTATAAGCATCACGGCTTTTGGCGGCCAATGGATACCTTACGGGATAAAAACGAAATAAATGAAATGTGGACAAAAAAAACGGCGCCCTGGGCCCTCTGGCTGAAATAGTGCTTGATTTTTACAAAAACAAAAAAGTTTTTTTGACAGGGCATACAGGTTTTAAGGGAGCCTGGTTATGCCGAATCCTACTGTATGCTGGGGCAGATGTAACCGGATACGCCCTGGAACCTCCTACTGTGCCATCGCTTTTTGCTCAAACAGGAACAGAAAAAGATATACATTCCATAACGGGCGATGTCAGAAACAGGGACGCTCTTGTTAAAGCGGTAACGGGTGCAAAACCGGATTTGGCGTTTCATTTGGCGGCCCAGCCCATCGTGCGGCTTTCTTACCGTGAACCGGCGGCTACTTACGAAACCAATGTTATGGGAACGGTGAACATTCTTGAGGCGCTGCGCTTAACTCCATCGGTAAGATCTTTTGTTAATGTCACCACCGACAAAGTGTATGAAAACAGGGAATGGTACTGGGGCTACAGAGAAAATGAAAATCTCTGCGGATTTGATCCTTATTCCAACAGTAAGTCTTGCAGTGAACTGGTAACGTACAGTTACCGGAATTCGTTTTTTGCCGATGAAAATTCTCCTGCCATTTCAACCGCCCGTTCAGGCAATGTTATAGGCGGCGGCGATTACGCCGAAAACCGGATTATTCCCGATTGTGTCCGGGCAGTAAGCGAGCAAAAAGAAATTATTGTGCGCAACCCCCATTCCATCCGCCCCTACCAGCACGTGCTGGAATGTCTTTTTGGGTATCTGCTTTTGGCGGAGAAGCAATGCAGCGATAAAACTATTGAAGGGGCATACAACTTTGGCCCCGATAGCGAAAGCTGTGTTGCCACCGAAGAGCTCGCGGGGCTGTTTTGCGCAGCGTGGGGTTCAGGCGCGGGCTTTAAAATAGAGGAAGACTCAGGCCCTCATGAGGCCTCTTTTTTAAAACTGGACTGTTCCAAGTCAAAAGCCGTGTTGGGCTGGAAGCCTTGCTGGGATATAAAAACAGCGGTAGAAAAAACAGTGGAATTTGCCAGGGCTCAATCTGACAATGAGCAGCGGGTTTGTGTTGACAGGCAGATAGAAGAATATTTTAGAGAAAATCATGTTTGAATCAATGACAAAAGATCAGGCAATCCAACACATTCTTGACAGCGTGAAAGAATACTACAAAACATTCATGCAAAAACCGCCGTACATGAATGGGGATCGCATTCCCTGTGCCTTGCGCGTGTTTGATGAACAGGAAATGGTAAACCTTGTTGACAGCTCCCTGGAGTTTTGGCTTACATTCGGGCGTTACACCGATCGCTTTGAGAAACAGCTTGCGGATTACCTTCATGTTTCGTTTTGTTCGCTGGTGAACTCCGGTTCATCCGCCAACCTTGCAGCCTTCATGGCTCTTACTTCCCCGTTGTTGGGAGATCGCGCGATTAGGCGGGGCGATGAAGTGATCACCGTTGCGGCGGGTTTCCCAACCACCGTTACTCCCATTTTGCAATTTGGGGCCGTGCCGGTATTTGTGGATGTTACCATTCCACAATACAATATTGACGTTTCGTTGCTTGAAAAAGCCATGTCCCCTAAAACAAAAGCGGTAATGCTGGCCCATACTTTGGGGAATCCGTTTGACCTTGAGGCGGTAAAAACTTTTTGTTCCGCCCATAACCTTTGGCTGGTGGAAGACAACTGCGACGCGTTGGGTTCAGCATATACAATCAATGGCGTTACAAAGTTCACAGGAACTATTGGCGATATAGGCACATCCAGTTTTTATCCCGCGCATCACATAACTATGGGAGAAGGCGGGGCTGTTTATACAGACGATCCTTTACTTCATAAAATAATCAGGTCCATGCGCGACTGGGGACGTGATTGTGTATGCCCCGGCGGGAAAGATAATATGTGCGGTCACCGTTTTGACAAACAGTATGGCGAGCTTCCGCTTGGATATGATCATAAATACGTATACAGCCATTTTGGATATAACCTTAAAGCAACAGATTTACAGGCGGCTATCGGCTGTGCACAGCTTGAAAAACTTTCTGCCTTTGTGGAAAAGAGGCGTAATAACTGGTGGCGGTTGTATGAAGGGCTTAAAGATTTGCAGGACAAATTGATATTGCCGGAAGCGGCTCCACATTCGTACCCAAGCTGGTTTGGATTTTTAGTAACCTGCAAAGAAAGCGTTAGCCGTAATAAGCTTATTCAATACATCGAAAGCAAGAATATCCAGACTCGAATGCTTTTTGCGGGAAATTTGGTTAAGCATCCTTGTTTTGATGAGTTGCGGAAATCCGGTACAGGTTATCGCATAGTCGGAACTTTGGACACGACGGATCGCATTATGAACGATAGTTTCTGGATTGGTGTATATCCTGGTATGGCAGATGAGATGATAGATAAGATGGTAGAAACAATACAGGAATTCTCATGTTGACGATTCCTCCCAAACGGTCAGTTCGCTTTTTTAACACCACAGGCCCCTGTTTTCCGTGGGATCACTATATGCTGCCTCCGGCGGATCGTTTAATTGGCGCACAGTTGGATCGCTACATAGGGGACAAGCTTTACTGGGTGCTTCACGCTCCCCGACAAACGGGGAAAACTACCTTCTTGCAAGATTGGGCGCGTGAGATAAACTCCGGCAATGAGGCGGTTGCCTGCTATGTAACCATAGAAACTTGCCAAAGATTACCGGAACCTGAACGTTGTATGCCGACGTTATGTTATGCAATTATGCAATCTGCCGGTTTTTCAGATTTACCTGTTCCTGAAATGAAAAGTGATATACCAAATAGTATGGTAAATGGTATTCTTACTGATTGGGCAAAAAAAACAACGCCTAAACCGCTGGTTATATTATTCGATGAAGTTGATGCCCTTGAAGGCGACGCGATGATCAGCTTTTTGCGTCAACTGCGCGACGGGTTTATGAATCGCGGCGTAGGGAAGTTTCCAGTTTCAATTGCGCTTGTAGGCATGAGGGACTTAAAGGACTATATTACTGCCGCCAAGGACGGAGTTCCGCCAAGCCCACTGTCTCCTTTTAATATAAAAACCGATTCTATTTTATTGGGTAATTTTATACAGGATGATGTAAAAAAGTTGTTCGCCCAGCGTACTGAGGAAACGGGCCAGCAAATCACAGACGAAGCGCTGGAATATGTATGGGAGCAATCCCAGGGACAGCCGTGGATTGTAAATTCGTTATTTGAGCGCGTTACCATGCGCATACTGAAACGAGATAATTATAGTACCGTAACGCGGGAACACATTGAACAGGCCCGTGAGCAGATGATACTTGCCAGGGAAACACATCTTGATTCGCTTGTTGTCAGGCTGCGCGAGCCAGCCATACGCGCAATGATGGAGACCCTTTTTTCAGGCAGTGTTAATCCGGAGCTAGCCGACAGCGACGCTTTTCGTATTTGTACTGACTTGGGACTTGTCCGGCTGGAAAAAGGAGTTCCGTCAATAGCCAATCCCATATACCGTGAGGTGTTGGCGCGGCAGGCGACCTTTGGCGCACAAACCATGATCCCTGAACCTGAATGGCAATGGGAAAAGCCGGACGGTTCTCTTGACATGGATGCGTTATTGCGGGAGTTTCAGATATTCTGGCGGGAGAATTCGGAAATGTGGGAAGAAAAGATGAGTTATACCGAAGCTTTTCCCCATCTCCTTCTTATGGCGTTTTTACAGCGCGTGCTTAACGGCGGGGGCCGCATTGAACGCGAATACGCGGCAGGGCGCGGAAGGATGGATTTATTTGTTGAATATAACGCCTACAAATATGTTATTGAAATAAAACTGGTATATGAAAAGCAATCGCCTGAAGCGATTAAGAAAAAGGGGTTGGAACAAACCGCCAAATACCGCAATGCAAAAGCGCCGGCTTGTCCTGCCTATCTTGTTATTTTTGACCGCCGAGCTGAAGTGAAAGAGAAGCCCTGGGATGAAAGAATTTATTGGCAGGAAGAATCGGTCCACGGCGGAATGTTAACGGTTGTGGGGTGCTAGTTCAATATATATGAGCGTTAAAATCGATTATATAGCGGATAGTTTTTATCATTTTACACCCAAAAAAGAACACCTGTTTAGTATTATTGAAAATGGCTTTTATCCAAGATATTGTATTGAAAACTATGATTATCTTTTAAGGAAGTATAAGCATGATCCAACAATTGCTATACCTATGGTTTGTTTTTGCGATATACCCATTACTTTTATAGAAGGGCATGTAGAAAATTACTGTAAATAACAGCACATTTGAAGATTCACAATATATAATAGTTCAGTTTTTGTCTCTAAAAAATTATAAACCATGAAAATTGAACAAACAAAAATAGCAGGTGTCGCCATTATCCATTCCGAACCTTTCAAGGATAACCGTGGGTTTTTTAATCGCATTTTTTGCCAAAAAGAACTGGAAGCGATAAGGCCAAACATCATGATAGCCCAAATCAACCATTCCATGACAAAAACAAAAGGTACTATACGAGGATTGCACTTCCAATACAAGCCTTACTCCGAGATGAAAATTGTCCGCTGTATTAAGGGAAGTATTTTTGATGTAGCGGTTGATCTGCGAAAAGATTCTCCTTCCTTTTTACAATGGCATGGGGAAATATTAACGGCGGAGAACATGAAAGCTCTTGTGATACCGGAAGGATGTGCGCATGGCATTCAATCGCTTGAGGACAATACTGAGATGATATATATATCGGCATCGCCATTTTGCAGGGAAGCAGAAGACGGGATAAGGTATGATGATCCAAAAGTTGGTATACAATGGCCTTTGGATAGAACGATAATTTCTGAGAAAGATTTGTCATATTCTTTCTTACCCAACGATTATGAGGGTATATGCTAAAAATACTTGTTACAGGCGCAACTGGCTTTATTGGAAAGTTTGTTGTAAAGCACCTTCTTTCTCTTGGGCATAAAGTAATTACAACAGCAAGAAGGAACGCTGAAGAAGCTGTTTCTTGCTTTCCGGAACTAAAAAACACGCAATATATTCAAAAAGATTTAAATGATAGGGAAGAAAATTACTATTCCTTTTTTAACAAACCTGACATTGTTATCCATACAAGTTGGGAAGGCCTGCCCAATTACGGTGAGCTTTATCATATCGAACGCAACTTACTATCGAATTATTATTTTATCAAAAATATTATCAGTAATGGTCTTGGGAATATTACCATAACAGGAACATGCCTTGAATACGGCCTTTTGGAAGGCTGTTTATCAGAAAATATGAATACAAAACCTTGCACAAATTATGGCCTGGCTAAGGATACATTAAGAAAATTTGTTGAAACTCTGCAAAATAGTTATTCTTTTGTTTATAAATGGCTGCGTCTTTTCTACCCTTATGGACAGGGGCAACAGGAAAAATCACTTTGGGGACACATGCAAAACGCAATATCAACAAACGCAAAAGAATTTAATATGTCGCCGGGAGAGCAATTGCGGGATTTTTTCCCTGTTGAGAAAGCGGCTGAGTACATTGTATCTGTGGCGGTTCAAAATGAGATTAACGGGATAATCAATTGTTGCAGCGGAAAACCGATGTCGGTACGCCGATTTGCTGAAGAATTTTTTGAACAACGCGGTTATTCAATAAGATTGAACCTTGGCTACTATTCTTATTCCAGACATGAGCCTTTGGCTTTTTGGGGGGATACTGATAAGCTTTTGAGAATAGTGGAAAAAAAATAGACCATATATGACAAGACTTGAAAAACGAAATGAGATTATACGACTTGCAAGAGAAGCGAAGAAATTTGATTTGCAAAAAGCATTAGACGAAGGGTTGGACGGAGAAAAAGATTTAATTTTATATGGGGCCGGAGGTGTTGGAAGAAATATTGCAAATTTAATAAAAACTTCAGGTAGATATTATGTTAAATGTTTTCTTGACAGAAATGCTGATAAGAAACCTGAATATTTAGGTTTTCCTGTTTATAAACCTGATGATGTGCGCTTAAGTGCGGATTTTCGCGAAAACGCATTAGTAATACTATCTCTTATGCTTCCCCTCCAAAAGGACTACGATGAAATCGAAGGATATCTGCGCTCGTTGGGATATAAAAAATTTTCCAACGCCAATTATTTGCTTGGCTTTGGGTTGAGCTATGACAAAGAAGGTGGAGTTGATAGAAAACGGTTTGCTGAAGAAGCGGAAGAAATTGCTTCCGCTTTTGACCTGATGACTGATGAACACAGCGAAGACGTTTTTCTGCAAATTTTTAAGGCGCATGCTGAAATAAAATACGAAATAGCTCAACAAAGCCCAAATATGACGCAATATGTTGATGTCAATGTTCCGTTTAGATTCAAATATCGGTTTTTTATTGATGTTGGAGCTTACATCGGCGATACTTTATTGGATCTTGTGAAATATCATAATCTTGAGCAATATATTGCATTTGAGCCTGATATGGGTAGTTATGCCAAACTGTCTTTGACTGCTGAAAAATTCTGCAAAAATATCGTTAAGGTTATTCTGTTTCCTATAGGGTTGAGTGATGATCATGAATTTCTGCGTTTTTCTGCACTTGGCGGAGGGGACAGTAAAATTGAGGAATTTGGCGAACAAATTGTCCAAACGGCAAGACTTGATGATATACTCAAAGGCTTTGACAGGTTTATGATCAAAATGGATATTGAAGGAGAAGAAATTTCAGCATTAAATGGGGCAAAGCAAACTATTATCGGAACTAAGCCAGATTTAGCTATTTGCGTTTACCATAGAATAAGCGATTTATGGCGTATTCCTATGATGCTGAAAGCCTGGGTGCCTGAATATTCGTTTTATTTAAGAAGCCATTACGTCGGAACTATTGAGACTGTACTTTACGCTACCGCTGTTTAATTTCAAATGGGTCATAAATTATCAATCCTTCACATTACTCCTCACCTTGGCGGTGGCATTGGTTCAGTGATTCTTAATTGGGTTAAAAAAGACAGTTTTGGTTATTTACATACCATTATATCTCTTGATAAAAACAATAACAAAGATTGGAAAGAAGTAGATGAAAAGTGTGAATATGTTAGTATTTATGATGACTGTTTTAAAAAAGACGGTTTTAAAGATTCCCTGAATGATAATATAGAACAAGCAGATATTATTCTCGTTCACTGGTGGAATCATCCATTATTGTATGATGTAATTATTAATTTTCAATGGCCCCCTTGCAGGCTAATATTGTGGAGTCATGTAAACAGCCTCTTTCCGCCATATACCATACCACGAAGGCTGTTTGATTTTGTTGATCGTTTCATTTTTACTTCTCCTGTTAGTTATGAATGTAAAGAGGTAAAGAATCTTTCTTATGCAAATAAAGAAAAAACGGATGTCATTTGGGCGACTGTTGGAGTTGAAGATTTTGATAATCTGGAGAAAATCCCGCACCAAGGTTTTAATATAGGCTATGTAGGAACTGCTGATTTTGGAAAGTTAAATCATAATTTTATAAGCTTATGTTCTCAGGTCAATATTCCGGATGTTCGCTTTGTTGTTATTTCAGGAGATTCTCAACAGCATTTGGTAAATGAAGCTATAGATGCTGGAATTTGGGATAAATTTATTTTTCTTGGGTGTGTACCTCGTATACCAAATATACCTCGTGTCTTACCAAAAATCGATATTTTTGGTTATCCTTTGCAGCCTCAGAATTTCGCCACTTGCGAACAAGCGCTGGGAGAAGCTATGATGGCAGGCTGTGTCCCGGTAGTATTAGCGAATCCGGCAGAGAAATATATTATAAAACACATGGAAACCGGGATGATAGCCAATTCACTGGAAGAATATCCAGAGGCGATAGAGTATTTATATAAAAACCCCGATGAACTAACCAGAATGTCTAATAATGCCAAAGTCTATGCAAAGGGACAATATGACATAAATAAAACTATTCGAGATTGGAATAAGACTTTTGAAAAAGCAATAAAACTTGAAAAAGGAAAACATGCCTGGGATTCTATAAAAAATAAAAACTATTTTCCTTACGAGCTTTATATTGAGTCTCTTGGAGGAGAAGACGGATACGGCTGTTCTTTTTTTAATTACCTGAATGCTTCCGACGCAGCTTTTAAAAAAAGCGCTGCCTCAGAAATTCAAATGTTTTTCCGTTCAAACCCCATTTTTTCTTCGAAAAGCAAGGGCAGTGTAATGCAATACCTTAAATTTTTTCCTGATGATACTATTCTGAAGGAATGGGAAAAACTAATTTGCGGGGATAGAGCAAAATGAATTTGCCTCTGGTGAGTATTTGTATCCCCGTATATAATGGAGAACCTTATCTTTATAAAACTTTGAATTCGGCCTTAAATCAAACTTATAAAAATCTGGAAATAATTATTTTTGATAATTGTTCAACAGATAAAACGGCGGAGATTATAAAATCTTTCAATGACAGTAGAATAGAATATCACTTAAACGATAAAAATTACGGTGGGACGGCTAATGTAAAAAAATGCCTTGAATCTGCCACTGGCGAATTTATTATGTTGCTTATGGCCGATGATTTACTGAAACCGAATGCGATTGAAATGCAGGCCGATGCATTGATCAATAACCCCGATGTTTCTCTGTGCATTACGGCGACAAATGTTATCAATGAATATGGCCAAGTAATCATGAAACGACAATTATATAAAAGGACATTAAAGATGGATGGTAAGAAAATAGCAAAGAAATCATTGATGAAAGGTAGAAATATTTACGGAGAACCATCAAGCGTCTTGTTTCGAAAGGACAAATCAAGGCAAGTCGGCTATTTTGAAGATGCTGGTCCATTATACTATTCTGCGGATTTGGATTACTGGTTGAGATTGTCTTATATTGGTAATGTTTATTATATTAATGAATTTCTTTCGGATTTCAGAATATCTTCTACGAGTGCTACCAGCAATCTCTTTTTTACGATGTATAAATTGCTTTTTATTGACTGGGATAATTTATTAAAAAAACATTCAGAATTAAATATTGTTAAATTAAGTAAGCCTGATAAAATAATATCTAAAACTTCGTTAATAGTAACACTTTTTTTGAAAGCTGTTTTTTTAGTCTTTAACAAAATGCGAAAAAAAGAATTAGCTTAGAATGAATATTTTATATCTAGTTGTTCCTTGTTATAATGAAGAGGAAGTCATTCCCGAAACCGCAGTACAATTATGCGCCAAGCTTTCAAGTATGATCGAAAAGGGAATCTGTTCAAAAGAAAGTAAGATTTTATTTATTGATGATGGTAGCACAGATCAAACGTGGTCCCTTATTGTGAATTTATACAAAAGCAATGAGTTAATCTGCGGCCTAAGGCTTTCAAATAATTGTGGTCATCAAAACGCGTTGTTAGCCGGTTTAATTACTGTTAAAGATTTCGCGGACTGCGTTATATCTTTGGACGCTGACTTACAGGATGATATTGAAGTTCTTGATCAATTTCTGGATAAGTACCATAAGGGGTGTGAAATTGTTTTCGGCGTAAGAAAAAAAAGAGAAGCAGATACTTTTTTTAAACGGATCACCGCATTAATATTTTATAAGTTAATGAAGGCTCTGGGTGCTAATATTGTTTATAACCATGCAGATTATCGTTTAATGAGCAAAAAGGCTGTCGATGCATTGGCGGAATATCAAGAAGTAAATTTATTTTTACGCGGGATTATTCCCTTGATTGGTTTTAAAAGTGATATTGTATATTATGACCGAAATCCCCGTTTTGCCGGTAAAACAAAATATCCATTCAGAAAAATGATGTCTTTTGCAATGGATGGAATAACCTCTTTTAGCGTTAGACCGCTTAAGTTAATTTCCAATCTTGGAATTTTCATTTCATGTTTAAGTATCTTTGCTTTAATATATGCTTTAGCTCTCAAATTGTATGGAGCTTCCGTGCCAGGCTGGTTTGGAACTGTAGTTTCAATATGGCTTATAGGGGGAATACAACTATTTTGTCTTGGAGTATTGGCCGAATATATAGGTAAAATTTTTAAAGAAGTTAAACAAAGGCCCAGATTTTTTATAGATGTTTTTCTAAAAAAATGATGTCAGAGAAAAATCATTTATGGAATTCATTTAAAAACCTGACAGCTACAGTTGTTTATTATTTCTGCCAATGGTTAATACTAATTATTGTCATACGCATAGCTGGTTATTCAGTGTCGGGTGAATTTTCGTTAGTGATATCATTTACTAATATATTTGGCCTTTTGTCGCAATATAATATACGCAGTTTTCAGTTAAGTGACGTGAATAATAAATTTTTACCACAGCAATACTCCGGAGTTTATGTCATTACCAGTGTATTGGCGTTAGTTCTTTTTCTTTTTTCGTTGTTATTTAGCGGGTTTAATCGTAATATAATTATTTCCTGCATAATATATATGGTTTTTAAGTTGTGTGAAACATTTACAAATTATGTCTTTACATATATGCAGCTCCAAGATAAATATTCTGATATAATGATTTCATATTGCCTAAAGGGTTTTATTCCGTTGATTGGATTTACCGGATGGCTTTACTTTACACAAAATCTTTTTCAGTCTCTGTGTATTATGTCTTTACTCTATATATCAATCATATTTTTTTATGACGTAAAAAAAACACATTCTTATTTTCCCAGTGGCATTGTGATGAAGGATGCCACTGTAATTCTAAAGGAATGTTTCCCAATAACGCTTTCCCCGTTGATTGTTACGTTTATGCTTTTTTTAATCCGCTATTCTGTTGAAAATATCTATGGTGCAACAGAATTGGGGTATTATTCAGCGATTACAATGGTCATCGCGGTCATTTTAACGGTAGCGTGGGCTGTTTATTATGTCCTTCTTCCGATAATAGCTGATAAATATATAAAGCGTTTGAAAAGTGATATTATTCGAATTATTTTTATTGTCTTGGGAATAATATTCGTTACTACGTTATTATTATTTTTACTGCTGCGTTTGATAGGCAGCTTGATATTTTCTTTTGTGTTTGGCGTTGAGATTTTGGGGTATATGTACTTATTATTTCCTGTAATTATAACTGGCTCTATGCTTGCAGTAATGGCTTTTACCTCTGTTTGCTTAATTGCGATGCAGAAAAGGCTTGTAATGTTGATTGGTATGTTATCGGGGGCTGTGCTGTTAAGTGTCTCCGTAATACCGTCGACCCGATCGGGCGGTATGCTCGGAAACATACAAATTTTTACCATTTCGCTTTGCTTGATTGTTGTAGTTCATGGCTTTTTCATTTTAAGAAATTTATGGCGGGTTAGGAATCAGGAATAAAAAAATGTATTTGAAATTTAAGTCAAAGGATTCCAAAGTAACCACTGTTAAGTATTATAGTATGGACGAGGTAACCATAGAAGGATTTTGCAATTTTTGCAAAAAAAATGTCCTTCTGATAATTACAGTAAGTATTGCGCTGGTTTTTACTTATGGAATTAGGTTGTTTTGGTACTTTATCAATAATGATACTGTACGTCTTTTTAGGAATATGGCTGATATGCCCAGCGTACCTGGTACGACTTCAGGTATTTTTGATAATGGACGATTTGGGCGCTACCTGATGTCAAAATTTTTGTTTATCAGAGGATTTAATCCTTTTACTTGTTTTTTTGGGGCTTTTTGTTTAATATGGTTTTTTACTATTTCATGGTGTTATATCATTGCTATTTTCGGCAAAGATACTGTAAGAAACACAAAATTGATTCCTTTTGCCCTTATTTTTATAACTATGCCTATTTGGGCTGAACAGTTTAGTAATATTTATCAAGCTGAGGAAAATGCGCTAATAATTAGTTTATGTCCGTATGTTATTTATCTTTTATTTAAAGGGTTTCTGGACAATGAAAATGGAAAAATAACATGGGCCATCATTTTGCTTGTTTTTATGACTTCAATATATCAAGCAGTTGTTCCGCTTTTTTGTTGCGGTGTATTTATCTGTTTTATACTTTTACAGGAACATTCGGAATATGATCCATATATTTACCGGATGCTTTGTTTAAAAATTTTTATAGCGCTTATAGGATCTCTCGCACTTTATTCTTTTATTAATAAAATTATTCCTGCTATTACTATTATTGATAAAGATACTGCCTATATTGATGATATGAATAGATGGGGGAAAGTATCTGTCTTTAAAAATATTTTAAGTGTTATTTCAATGGGTTATATTTTAACTATAGGTGATATTCCTTTGGTTCAGAATATTGTGAATCCAATCATAGCCCGTAATCATGCGGCAGGTATGAGCGCTGTTGAGTATTTTGCTATTTTATCAAGGGCTTATGGAAATATTCTATTGTTGCCTGCAACAGTATTTTTTCTAATTAAGACAGCTATTAATATGCGAAAGTCAATTCCTTCAGGCAGGCGTCTTTTGTATATGCTTGCAGGTATTGGTATCCCATTAAGCATTATAATCCTGTCTATTGTATTAGGAAATCGCCAGACAATACGCACTCTCTATGCCTTGCCGTTGGCTTATGCATTTATGCTTTACTACCTTATTACTGCATATAAAAAGAAATTAGCGGTTGGTATTGCTTGTCTATCTTTGTTTGCGTCAGTATATCAGATGAAAACAACCGCGCAATTGTTCTTTTCAGACTATATGCAGTATAATGATGATGTCCGTTTCGCCTATGAGCTTAATAATCTGATTTCACAGGTTCAGCCTTATAATGAAAAACTTCCGGTTGTTTTTTGCGGGTTATATCAGGGTGTCTCACGATTTCAGCCAAATTTTATAAGGGGAGAAGCAATGGGTGTTTCGTCTTTCGGTCAAGGATCAAACTCCCTGGGAACAACTATATATGCTTTATCTTTTATGAATAGTTTGGGTATACATTTTGATATGCCTGATAAGAAACAGGCAGAGCGGGCTCTTACAGAAGTGACATTAATGCCTTCTTATCCTGATCCGGATAGCGCGAGGTGCATGCAAGATTTTATTGTTGTCAGAATATCAGAAACTTTGTATGAAAACGCGTACCTCTACAATACACTAAACAAATAGGCAGAAGCATGAAAAAGAATATTTATACAACTATTTTTATTTTCATATCTTGTGTGCTATTTCTTTTTTTTATTGTTGGATTATTTAGGAACCCTTATGGGCCGCAAAGACTGATTTTTTTTCAGGGTATATTGGATTTCTTTGCGGATTTTTATAATGTATTACATTATATTGCTGATCGTAACCCGTATTTTAACCCCCGTTTCGGACCTGGTGCAAAAACATATTTCCCTTTGACCTATTTGATTCTTTATCCATTTTCCCAGTTGGATGATTTTGCTACAATGTCGCTTCAGGAAGCCTGGAATTCCAGAATAGGCCTTGTGTCTGTTTTTTTATTTACCTGTTTTTCTGTTTTTTTGTTGTTAACAGCACTAAATCAGATAGCAAAGAAATATCTCGTTTCTCCGCTTCTATTGATAAGCCTTGTTTTGAGTTATATTTTCTTTTGTTCCATTGAGCGTGGAAATATGGCAGTGCTTTCCGCTGCTTGTATTGGATTTTTCATTTGTTATTACGATTCCAAAAATAAATATAAAAGAATGTTGGCGGTAATATCATTGGCGTTAGCGGCTACTTTCAAAATCTTTCCTGTTCTTTTTGGTTTTCTGTATTTTGAAAAAAAACAATACCGCGAAATATTGTTAAGTGCAATTATTACCTTAGTACTTGTTTTTCTTCCGTTTCTATTTTTAAAAGGAGGTTTTTCAAATATTCCACAATTAGTTAGGAATATGGGTTTTAGCGTAAGCCCAAGCGGATCTTTAGACCCGAGTTTACAATCGGGCTCAAGCGCACCTATAGACCCGAGTTTAAAATCGGGTTCAAGCGCACCCATAGATCCAAGTTTACCGTCAGGTTCAACTATACCGCCAAGTTCAAGTTTACCAAGAATCATTACTTTTTTCTATCCAAGTAATAACTATTTTGTTTCCAGTTATACACGTTTTAGCGTACCGCATTTGATATATTATTTTTTAAGTCAATTTAAATTTCACGAAAATATAGAATATGATGAGGTAATAAAATTTTCATTATCAAATATCGCTCAGATTATCACATACTTTTTATGTTTAATCTCAATAGTGTTTTCTTGTTTAATAAAAGACAAATGGTGGAAAATTTCTTTATTGACAATCGCTCTTGTTTTTTTCCCAGTTGATAGTGGATTGTATTGTGGACTATATATATTTCCGATGATAATTATTTTCTTTGGAACATTGGAAAAGCGTTCCACAGTATTTAATGTTTTTGCTGTTATTGTGTTTTTGGTTTTTCTTAATCCCTATCAAATAATCATAAATTATACCTTAGCGGGTTACCTTACAAGTTATAACTATATTTTCATAAATATCGCGCTTATAATGTTTTGGCTTGTATTACTTGTATATTCAGGAATGCAATTAGTTTTATTTTATTCTATTAGAAAAAGTAGAGAATAACGCTTTGGTTGAGGTTTAAGATGAACTTTTTACAAAACTACACGAAAATAGTTAATAGTATCAAAAATAAAAAGAATTCTTTATACTCAATTATTTTTATTGTCATATCATGCATTTTATTTTTATTCTTTGCAGTGGGATTAGTGCAGAATCCATTCGGTCCCCAAAGACAAATTTTTTATCTGGGTACTGATGGATTTTTTGGGGATTTTTTATTTGGTATATATATATATAATGACCGTGATCCTTACTCTGGTAAAGTGGTAAGTATTTATTTTCCGTTGAGTTATATGATTTTAAATTTTTTTAGCAAATTGGATGATTATGGTGAGATGACATATGGGCAAGTAACAAATTCAAAAATGGCAATTCTTTCTGGATTCTTTCTTATTGGTTTTTCTGTTTCCCTGTTGTATATATCATTAATAAAGATTGCGAGAAAGTATCATGTTTCTCCATTTGTATTAGTTAGCATATTCTTGAGCTCTGTTTTCTTCTGTGCCATTGAGCGTGGAAACCTTATAATACTTAGCGCTGCTTCAGTAGGATTTTTTATTTGTTACTATGATAGCAAAAAAACGCATGAAAGAATATTGGCTGCAATATGTCTTGCATTGGCCGCCGTTTTAAAAATAACCCCTGTGTTTTTTGGCTTTTTGTATTTTCAAAAAAAACAATATAGAGAAATGTTTTTAAGCGCGATTATAGCTATTCTTCTGGCTTTTCTTCCATTTCTTTATTTTAAAAATGGATTCGATAATGTTCAATATTTGATTAATGTTTACCGTAGTACTATGCAAGGTGGACCGCCTGATAATTGGTATACTATAATAGAAATGGGACCTCAACTTAGTCCGAGTCATACGGTCCAAGTTATTTCTATTTTATTAGAGTTGTCTTATGAAACAATCACTTTGTTATACAATTTTATTAAAAAGATAACATATTTGTTGATTTTTATTACTATACTATTTTCTTTTTTGACAAAAACTAAATATTTAAAAATATCTTTGCTTTCTATGGTAGTTGCTTTCTTTCCCGGAATTAACACTTACTATGTTGGATTATACTTATTTCCGATGATAATAATATTTTTTTCAGGCATGGAAAAACGTTCTAAACTTTTTAATGTTTTTACTCTTGTTATTTTTCTTGTTTTTCTTAATCCGTATCAAATTGCGGTAATTTATTATATGAATATTACGTTTCTTTTTACAAATATTGCACTTACAGTATTTTGGCTAGTTTTGTTGATGTGTTCCGGAATGCAAATTGTTACGAATTTTAGAAATAGAAAAGTAGTATACGCATGAAACAACGAGTAGCTGATTATATAGCGGATTTTTTAGTTATTCAAAACATAATTGATATATTTACAATAACTGGTGGAGGGGCAATGTATTTAAATGATGCTTTCGGGCATCATCCGAAATTGCAATGTACCTATAACCACCATGAGCAGGCTTGTGCTATCGCGGCAGAGGCATATACGAGATATTCCGGGAAGCTTGCCGCTGTCTGCGTGACTTCGGGACCGGGAGGAACAAACGCCATAACCGGAGTTTTGGGGGGCTGGCTTGATTCAGTTCCTATGTTTATTATATCGGGGCAGGTAAAATATACTACATCCATAAAGTCGACAAAAGTACCGTTACGGCAAATGGGGGATCAGGAATTTAACATAATTGATTGTGTTAGCGTACTTACAAAGTTTTCTCAGATGATCATAAATCCGGATGATATTGCATATATTTTGGAGAAGGCTCTCTATTGCGCCACCAATGGGCGGCCTGGTCCGGTTTGGCTTGACATTCCATTAAATGTACAGGGTGCAATAATCGAAACAGAAAAGTTAGTCCATTATGAACCAGTGGAAAACAAAAGAAAAATTCCCCCTGAAGTATCTGACAATAAAATAAATAAGATCATTAGCAAGATTAAACAGGCAAGAAGGCCGGTAGTATTAGCTGGTTCTGCTATCCGTTCCTCCGGAGTTTATAGTGATTTTCTTGAATTGATAAAAAAGCTTCAAATACCGGTAGTTACCGCATGGAATGCTCATGATGTTCTTTGGAATGATCATCCGCTTTATTGCGGACGTCCAGGTACTGTTGGCAATAGGGGTGGGAATTTCGTTGTACAGAAAAGTGATTTGTTGTTGATTCTTGGTTGTAGATTGAATATCCGCCAGATCAGTAATAATTGGGAAAATTTTGCTTCAGGAGCGTATAAAATAATGGTAGACATAGATCGAGGCGAGCTATTTAAACCAACTCTTTCAATAGATATGCCAATTCACGCAGATGTTGCTGATGTAATAAAAAAAATGAGTAGTTGCGTAAAATACAAAATGAATATCCATGAGAAATGGCTTGCATGGAGCAAAAATATCAATAGACAGTATCCTGTTTGTTTGGAGAATTATTATGCAAAGAATAGTCCCGTAAATCCTTATGTTTTTATGAATGAATTGTTTTTACAGCTTGATGAAGGAGATGTAATTGTCACTTCAAATGGTAGTGCTTGCGTATGTTCGTTCCAGGCGGCAATAATAAAAAAAAATCAGCGTCTTTTTACCAATTCCGGATGCGCCAGTATGGGGTACGGGTTACCTGCGTCATTGGGTGTTGCAATTGAACGGAAAGGAAAGAGAGTTATATGCCTGGAAGGTGACGGAAGCATTCAAATGAACATACAGGAATTACAAACCGTTGTGCATAATAAATTAAACATGAAGATTTTCTGGCTAAATAATAATGGCTATCATTCTATCAGGCAGACTCAGATTAATTTGTTTTCTACGTCATTATGCGGAGTCAGCAGTGATAATGGGGTAAGTTTTCCCGAAGCGGAAAGAATTGCATATGGTTATAATATTCAATTTATAAAAATAGAATCTATAGCAAGTATTAAGCAACAGATAAGTGATGCGCTAACTGTTGAGGGACCGGTGATTATTGAAGTCGTTATTGATCCGGAAGTATTCTTTGAGCCAAAACTCTCTGCCAGGAGGCTTCCTGATGGCTCAATGGTATCGCCTTCGCTGGAAGATATGTTTCCTTTCCTTCCCGAAGAAGAGATGAAAAATATTACCATGGAAGCAGAAAGTATATGACTTCTCCCTTATTGCTTGATTGTACCTTACGTGACGGCGGTTTTGTTAATGACTGGAATTTTGGATTTGGAAGCATAAAAAGCATTATAAGTCGGCTTGATTACGCCGGTGTGGACATAATTGAGGTCGGTTTTATTGATGAACACAGAAATTATGATGAGGATCGCTCGATTTTTCCTGATACCAAGTCTATACTACCGATTTTTAAAAGCATCAACAAGCCGAAAGCCATCATTGTAGGCATGATAGATTACGGAACCTGTACTATAGAAAAAGTCTCAAACCAACCGGAATCTTGCCTTGATGGTATAAGAGTTATTTTTAAAAAAAAAGATCAGGATAAAGCGATAGAGTTTCTAAGGCAAATTAAGAAAAAAGGTTATAAAACATTTGTAAATCCTGTTTCTATAACCAGCTATAGCGACGAGGAAGTTTTTATTTTGATTGATAAGATTAATAAAATTGTACCTTATACTGTATCTATTGTTGACACTTACGGACTAATGCATTCAAAAGAATTGCTTAATTATTTTGATATTTTCAACCAACGATTAGATAAAGATATTATTCTTGGCTATCATGCCCATAATAATTTTCAGATGGCCTACGCTAATTCAATTACGCTGATGAATAAAGATCTTGGTCGCCCCGTAGTAATTGACGGCTCATTATATGGTATGGGAAAAAGTGCAGGCAATGCCTGTACTGAACTTCTGGCAATGTATATGAATGAATTCTGCGGACGGGACTTCAATATAAACCAAATCCAGGAAGCAATAGATGTGGACATTATAAAGGAATTTGACAAGAAGTCATGGGGCTATAATTTTGAGTACTATATCGCCGCTTTAAATGAATGTCACCCTTCTTATGTGCAATATCTTTTGCGAAAAAAGACGCTTTCAGTAAAATCTGTTAATGAGATCCTAAAAAAAATTAAGACTGAGAAAAAATTGTCTTACGATGAACAACTTATTGAGACTATTTATTGCGAATATCAGGATCGGCAATGTGATGACACATTAACAATCGAAGCATTAAGAAAAGAATTTTTGGGTAGAAAAATTCTTTTGCTTGGTCCAGGAAAAACATTACACGAGAATTATACGAGTATTGATGATTTTATACAGAACAATAATCCAATAATTGTTTCAATCAATTTTTTAAATGAGTTGTTCCCTGTAGATTATGTGTTTATGGGTAATGCCAAGCGGTACAGCCAGTTTTTCCATAAATTATACGGAGAGAATTCCACGGTTAAAGTTATTTGCACGTCGAATATTACTGAGGCGGGAAGAAAGATAAATTTTTTGCTTAATTATTCCACCCTTTTGGCGGAAGATCAGGTTATAAGGGACAATCCTCTGGTAATGTTCTTGCACTTGCTGAAGAATATTGGATCATTAAAGATTTGGTTGGCCGGCTTTGACGGCTATACTAATGATAATTCAGTTAATTATTACAGTGATTATCTAAGGTTACTATATTGCCAGGATAATGTTGTTTTGCGAAACGAGGCAATAAAAAAAGAAATGATTGATATTTCAAAAACTGTTCAGGTTATTTCGTTAACGCCAAGCAGGTACTTTTAGTGTGATTCATATTATTTGGGATCTGGATGGAACATTAATCGATTCTGAAATGGAAATTCAACAAAGTCTGGAACTTGCAGTGAAAGAATCGGGACTTGATCCTGAAAAACAAATTAAACCATTTATCGTTGGCCCTACAATAGATGAAATTATAAAGGACTCATTTCCGGCTGATATTATGACCGATGCTTTATTGAATAAGATTATCGCTTCCTTTAGGGTAATTTATGATAATTCTGATTTCGAACGGACCAAATCCTATCCCGATATAGAAAACATTATTTTTGATATAACAAATTTTACACATTACATTGTTACCAATAAACCTTATATGCCTACAAACAGAATTTTAAACAAGCTAAATTGGTCAAAATATATAATGAGTGTTACTACACCCTATTCAAATGTTCCTAACAAAAAGATGCGATCAAAAAAAGAGCTCTTTATGGATGTTATCACCAAATCAAGAAATGAAGTCTCATCTTTCATAGGCATAGGGGACATGAAAACCGACTGTCTTGCGGCAAGAAATAACAATATTACTGCTGTTGGCGTTTTATGGGGCTCGGGAACCAGAGAGGAATTATCCAATTACAGTGATTATCTTTTTGACGATACAAAACAGTTGCGCAATTTTTTGTATGAAAGAGGAAATGTGTAATGGGAAATGATATAGAAAAAATATTATCAAGTGTTCCATTATATAATTTAAACGATTATACAATTGTTGTTTTTGGCGCTGGGAACACATCGTTACTATATCAGAAATGTTTTGAACGAGAAGGAATAAATCCTGTATATTATATTGACAACAGCGAGGCAAAGCAGGAAACCGTTTTTCAAGGCGTTTCTGTCATTTCTGTTGAAAAGCTCATCTCAGTACGAAAAAATTTTAGTAAACCGCTTCTTGTCCTGATATGTTCAGCACAAATTACCGCATGTAATCAGATAAAGGAACAACTTCAAAAGTATGGATTGATTTATATCACTGTTGATGCTTTTGTCTTTAAGAAGAATACGGATATGATAAAGACCGTATACAATTATCTTGCGGATAATTTTTCAAAAGAGGTTTATATCCAATTAATACAATCAAGAGTAAATAATAGCCCAGTTCCCGAATTTATAGTAAGTAATGAACAATATTTTTCGCTACCTCAATTTTTAAAACGCTCTGAAAAAGAAGTATTTGTTGATTTGGGCGCTTATGTGGGAGATACTGTAGAAGAGTATATTAGTAAGAAATTAAGGGTTTTCGGGAAAATCTATGCTTTTGAACCTGATACGGTAAATTTTACAGCCCTACAGCATAGGTCAGCGCGATTAAAAAATGAATGGGCCTTTTCTAACGATAAATTAGCACTTATAAACGGAGGAGTCGGCTCAAAGTCAGAGCGAATGTATTTATCCTCTTCTTCTATGAGCAATGTTGAGGGCAGCAACAGTTCAACAAGACTTGGGGCAATTCTGGCCAGTGATAAAACGAGCGGCGCAGAAGTAATGGTATATGCACTGGATGATTATTTTCATGAGCAAAAAGTCAGTTTCATAAAAGCCGACATTGAGAGTTTTGAATTGGATATGCTTCAAGGGGCGGAAACTGTCATCAAACGAGATAGGCCATTATTGACAATATGTATATACCACAATGCTTCGGATATGTTTACGATACCACTACTAATTAGAGAATTATGCAATGACTATACTTTAAAAGTGCGGCACCATACGTATGATTATGCTGAAACGGTGTTGTATGCGTATATTTAGATTATAGTAATGCAAAAAATAGTAATAACCGGTGCAACCGGAATGATCGGTTCCGCACTGGCAAGATGCGCTCTTGAACATGATAATGATGTTCTCTGTATCATACGAAAGGACACAAGCCGTTTAGATAACCTTCCAAAATCAGAGCGTCTGAAAATAGTCTATGCAGACATATCTGAGTATCTACAGCTTAATATTTTGGGCAGTTACGATGTTTTTTATCATCTTGCATGGGGAAAAACCTTCGGCGCTTCACGTGATGATGTTAATGTGCAAGTTGCAAATATTCAGTATACCATGGACGCTGTTCGACTTGCGAAGCGCTTGGGGTGCAAAAAATTTATCGGCGCGGGTTCCCAGGCGGAATACGGCATTGTTACGGAGCCGCTTAAACCGGAAACGTCGGTAAACCCGGAAAGCGGTTACGGCATAGCGAAATATGCCGCTGGCAGGTTAAGCCGCCTGCTTTGTGGCCAGCTTGATTTACAGTTTAACTGGGTAAGAATACTAAGTGTATTTGGTCCACTTGACGGGGCACATACGCTGATTATGTTTGCAATAAATGAGCTACGCGCCGGACGCTCGCCAGAATTTACCAAATGCGAGCAGATTTGGGATTATCTGTATTGCGATGACGCTGCAAGGGCTTTTCTTGCCATTGGGGAAAACGGTGTTGATGGAAAAACTTATCCGTTGGGATCGGGAGACAGGAAAAGGTTATCCGAATACCTTGAAGTTATAAGAGAGATAATCGCGCCCGGCATAGTGTTGCAATTTGGCAGAAAAGAGTATTATCCCCATCAACCGATGTATCTATGTGCCGATATTTCTGAATTGACCAAGGATACGGGATGGAAACCGGAAGTTTCGTTTGATGAAGGAATAAAAAGAATAATCGATGAAAAAGATTAGCGTATTAATACCTTGTTATAATGAGCAGGAAAATGTAGTGCCATTAAGTAATGAAGTCGTTAAAATTTTTGAAACTGATCTTTCCGGTTATGATTATGAAATGATTTTTATTGATAATTGTTCAACCGATAATACAAGACCCTTATTACGGGAAATATGCAAAGCAAATCAACGAATAAAAGCGATTTTTAATATCAGGAATTTTGGTCAATTCAATTCTCCTTATTACGGATTATGCCAAACAACCGGCGATTGTACCATTGCCATGTGTGCCGATTTTCAGGATCCGGTTGAACTAATTCCCGTTTTAGTTCAGGAATGGGAAAAAGGATATAAAATTGTATCGGGAATTAAAACGAAGAGCAAAGAAAATAAAATATTGCGATTCTTTCGAACTTGTTATTATAAAGCAATAAGAAAAATGTCGGATGTTGAACAAATTGAGCATTTTACCGGATTTGGCTTGTATGACAGATCATTCGTAGATGTTTTAAGAAATTTGAGTGATCCTACTCCGTTTTTCAGGGGGATTGTGGCGGAATTAGGTTATAAAAGAAAAGATATACCATATGAGCAGCAAAAACGAAGAGCCGGGAAAACAAAAAACAACTGGTATTCGCTTTATGATGCGGCAATGCTAAGTTTTACATCTTATACAAAAATTGGATTAAGGCTGGCAACTATAATAGGATTTATAGCATCCGGAATTACCCTTATTATTGCCTTTGTATATTTTATATATAAATTGCTGTTTTGGGAACGTTTTAACGCGGGAATTGCTCCCCTGGTTATCGGTGTATTCTTTTTGGGTTCTCTCCAATTATTTTTTATTGGTTTAATAGGAGAGTACGTAATATCTATTAATAGCAGAGTTATTAACAGGCCGCTGGTAATTGAGGAAGAAAGGATTAATTTTTAAGCATGTACAGTAACGGGGAAAGGATAATGAATTATCTTGAAAAGAAAAAACACATAGTTTTTCAATTGGCAATTGTTTTAGGGGTATTGGGGCTTTTTGTAACCATTTCTATTTTTACTGCGGCTTCACGCAACGTCAGTTCCGGGTGGAGAATTATTTTGCTAGCCTTGTTTTTGGATTTAACCGCGATTGCCTGCTGTTTTTACAATCTTATAAAACACTCTACCGAAACACTTAACATGATTTCCGTTTTTGTAAGAAAAAATTTATTAATTTTCATTTTGTGTGCTGTATTTGTGGTTTTGGCAGCCTTTCAATTTGAAAATATACCGAGAGGGGATTCCAATTACTATTATGGCCGCATTATGAATGGTACAGAGCGGTACGACAACACATTCCCATCGTTTATTAAGAGTTATATTCTGGCGCAACATGTTACGCACGGCATGTGCCTGTTCCTGGCTATGGGAGAGATGCTTTTTCCCAGGCTGGTTGTAGGCGTTTATGGCGTATCTTTGATAATAACTGTCATTTCTTTTCTGTGTTTGTATGGCATAATGGGCCGTCTTTTCATAAAAACTTCCAATGTTACTAAAGCTATTGGAACGGCGATTTTGATGTTTTACCCATACATTTTGGGCCTTTTTACATATATAAATCCCGATTATTTTACATGTATTTTCACTGTTATTATGGTATATTGCTATTTAAAAGAATTAAATATTTTATTCATTTTTTTTGGTATCGTATTAGTCCTTACAAAAGAACCCGGGGTGATAATCTATAGTGCATTTATTGGCGCTGTTGCATTGACGACTTTTTTTGGATATAAGGAAGCAAACATTTTTGAACGCGCCAAAAAAAGTTTTTTGTCTTCCAGGTTTTTATCTAATTTAGTGCCGCCGGTTATATTCCTGGTTTTCTTCGTTGTTTCCAGAGAGATAACATTGACTAATTCTTTTTTACTCTCTGAAGAAATATCATTGGAAGCCCCTACGAGAGATATGTTCACTTTGCTTTCATGGAACAACGATGGAATGTGGTGCTTTGGGTTTAAGCCTGATTATATCCTTCAATGGCTAATTACATTTTTTATAAGTAATTCCATCTGGCTAACTTCTTTAGTGTGTATTTCCGGGTTAGCGGTTCATTTATATAAAGTGCAAAAAAAACGCCAGATAAAATTATTTTCAGCAGAAAGTGTACCGGCATTTATAGGCATTATAAGCCTTTTGGCAGCCTATACCGTGTTTACCTGTCTATACCTGATTGAGTATTGCCCGCGCTATGTTACTATAGGCGGTTTTTGTTTGGCAGTTTTCGCTTTTGCGTCTGTCCATGTTTTATTTCGCAAAAAGACAGGGCGAAATATTGTTTTAGGTATGCTTGCCTTTCTATTCCTTGTGCAAACATATATTAATGTCGATCCATATATGCACTTAAGAAGTTTTTATGTTTATACCGGAAAGCGATTTATATATGGAGCAATTTACAGTGAGGTGCCGGCGGAATGGTCAGGTGATTCACGTAATTATAATTATGAGTATCGTTTTTATGAGTCTTTGTTAAAACAGATTCTAAGGCAAATCAACCCGAATGAAGATACTATTATTGCCCAGGCAATAGTTACCAATGTGGAGATTAACCTTTGTGGTTTGGAAACGTCAGTATACTGGAATACCCGTACAAAAAAAAGAACCTACGACTATAAGGATCCGGACAGTATTTATTTGAAAATTCCCGTTTTAAAAGAGCCGGAGGAAGTTCAAAAATACGTTTTTCCGGATACTTTTTATCTGCTAACAATCCCCTATTATGATAGTTATACACCACAGTTTCTAAAGGAATTTGCGGATCTCGAATACAATGTTTCTGATGTCTATAAAGCGGAAAACACTGTAGGATTAATGACTGTTTATAAAATGAGTAAATCCTCGGATTCATAATAAAATATACTTTCAGCCCCTAAATCCCCGCCAATCACTACTGTTTCTCAATCACCTTTAATTCATATTGATAGCCATGCCCTGCTTTATCCATGCCGACATTGACGCCTTTTACGCCTCGGTGGAACAGCTCGACAACCCGGCCTTAATGGGCAAGCCCGTCATTGTTGGCGGTTTGCCGGAGGACAGGCGCAGCGTGGTGTCCGCCGCTTCTTACGAAGCCAGAAAATTCGGCGTCCATTCGGCTATGCCCATAATCCAGGCGCATAAGCTCTGTCCGGAGGGTATATTTCTGCGGGGCCGCATGGGCCGTTACAGGGAAAAATCGGATGAGATAATGAAAATTTTCAACGATTTTTCGCCTGTCGTGGAGCAGCTTTCCATCGATGAAGCCTTTCTTGACATCACCGGAACGGAAGGCATCTTCGGCCCTCCGGAAGAGGCGGCAAAAAAGCTCAAGGAAAGGATTCGCACTGAAACCGGCCTTACCGTTTCGACGGGAATCGCTTCGAATAAATACGTTGCAAAGATTGCTTCGGGCATGTCCAAGCCGGACGGCCTTTTTGCAATAAAAGCCGGAGAAGAGGAAAAATTCATGCGCTCCCTTCCTGTAACAAAGATATGGGGAGCCGGAGAAAAAACGCAGGAAATCTTTAGCAAGTATGGGCTAAAAAAATGCGAAGATATTTACCGGCTTTCAAAAGAGAACCTTGCATCAATGTTCGGAAACGCATTTGGCGATTTTCTTTACAGGGCTGTAAGAGGGGAGCCCGCTGAAAATTTCGACAGGGAGCCGGGCTCGCGTTCCATGAGCGCCGAGCGTACCTTCGCTTATGACCTCTCGGATGAGTTTGCGATAGAAACCGCCCTCCTTGAAATCTGTGAAACGTTGATGTTCCGGCTTATTTCAAGCCGGGTAGAAAGCGCTACGGTTTCCCTTAAAATCCGCTACAGCGATTTTTCTACCGTGAATGTGCAAAAAACATTTCAGGAGCCGGTTCTTACCCTGAATGATTTTTACAGGCATGTGATTGATCTGTTCCATAAAAAGTATCAAAGGGGAAGGGGGGTGCGCCTCATAGGAGCGGGACTGGCAAACCTGACGGAAGAAACCAACCTGCGCCAGGGGGATCTTTTCGACGCGGAAAAAGAGAAAGAGCGCCGCCTGGAAGAATTCATACTTAAAATAAACGAGAAGCACCCTACAGCTGTCCTTCGCAGGGGCCGTTCAATCCTCGCACCCTGATAATGAAGCCTTGTGCGATCCCAAAAGTATGGAAATCGGTTCCAGAACAGGGATATTTTTGCAAATGATTTTAGTAATTGCCATCATGGGCACAGCAAGGATCAGGCCGACAAAGCCCCAAATCCATCCCCAGACCAGAAGTGATATAAGTACGACCAGCGGGGAAAGACCCAGTCTGTCGCCCATTATTTTAGGCTCTAAAATAAATCCAAAGATGATATTAACGACCAGCATGACAAGACCCACGGCAACCATTGGCGTAGGATTTGGCCAAAACTGAATTACGCTGAAAACAGTGGCTGCAAGGCCTACCGCTATACTTCCTATGTTCGGGATAAAATTCGCGGTAAACTGGAACACCCCCCAGATCATGGCGAATTCCAGCCCGATGATTTTCATGCAGGAACCGATCAAAATCCCGTTAACCACCGCAATACAAAATTTGATGGAAAGATAATGGGCGACCTGTACCATAATATCCGAAATTATGTTTTTGATTTGAACCACTCTGGTTCCCTTGAACGCCCTGTCCAGCTTTTCCCTGAAAAAAGCAGCCTCCAGCAAAAGAAAAGTTATAAAAATGGCAACCATAAGGGCGGACGCCAGAAAGCTTAGAAAGCTGTTTGAAAAAGCAATAGTCATGGTTCTTACACGGGTTCTTACATCAACCTGTCCCCATAGATTTTGTACAAATGAAAGCTGCTCGTTATAGGGGAGTTCAAAAAGCCGCCCCACCCAAACGTAAATTTCTGTCAGCCTGGCCTCGTATTTTGGATATAGGGCAATAATCGCCCGTCCGGAAGAATAGAGAATCATCCCAATAAAAAAAAGACAACCTATAAAAAGCAGGAAAACCAGCAGTACGGAAACAACGCGGGGAATGCGAAATTTACCCAGGAATCTTACCAGAGGCATTATAACAATCGCCAGGAGCAGGGAAACCGTAAAGGGCAAAACCACCGAAGAAGTAACTTTTAGTACCGCGCCGAAGATAATAACAGCGATTACCGCCAAAAGAAAAGCGATTACTCTGCCGGAGTTAAAATTTTGAGAGCGTTCCATTCTTTCCCCATTATTGCATAATTTTTAATAAAAGTCATTAACCCCTTAATATTGGGCTATGGAAATTTTCGGCAATTTGGAATATTATACCATTAAATAGAGGTGAGAATGAAAAAAGTCGGTAAAAAATACCATAAAAATCTGGCCGCTTTGGTTATCGCTTTGGCTCTTTCCGGAGCGCTTATTGCGGGATATTTGGCCGGTCTGTTCAATTTTATTGAATACAAGTTCTATGACTCCAGAATTAATCTTTTTTCCAGCCCTATAATAGATCGTTTTGCCCTTGGTTCCATGAAATCCCAGAAAATAAGACTGATCCTCGTGGATCAGTCCAGTATTGAATGGGGCCGTCAGGAGCGGGGCTGGGGTTGGCCCTGGCCAAGAGAGGCTTACGCGGAATTGGTGGATTACATGAATCTTTGGCACGCCAAGTCTGTCGTTTTCGATATACTTTTTTCCGAACATTCAATTTACAGTAACGCAAGGCAGAATGAAATCGTTGAAGATGCGTTAAAAACCCGTGATATGACCAGAGCCGCCACAGCCGGAGGGGATTTGCAGGCGGCTTTGCGTCTCTCTATGGAAGCGTTTGGGAAAATTGAAGAACTAAGCGGCAAACATGACGATGCTTCTCTTGCCGCGGCTGCGACACGGTACGGCAAGGTTGTACAAGGGGTTAATATCAGCAGCCAGACGGGAAACGTTTACGTCTGGCCTTCGTATCTTAACAAGCCGCTTTTTATTACTGAAAATTTCGGTTCCGCAATTTCGAGATTTGACATTGCCAATGACTACCCTAATGAAACAAGAACTGTTGGCGCTCAGTTTCCCATTGAAGAATTCAGCAGCACAGCGGCAGTAGTCGGAGCTATTATAAGCCGGCCTGATTCGGACGGAATAATACGCCGTTACAGGCTATTTACCATTTTTGATGGTAAGGCGGTACCGAGCCTGGCGGTTGCTCCCCTGCTTGCTTCCGGCTATGAAAACACTATTTCCTATGATGCCAAAAAGAGGCTCATCCGCTGGGGGGATTTCAATATCCCTGTAGATGGGGAGGGGAAAACCCTGCTCCGCTTCAAGGGGGATCCCATAACCGGATATTCCCGGTACCCCTTGTCCCTGGTACTCCAAAGCGCTGATTATGCCACCGGGAAAACAACCGTTGCGCCTAAAGATCTTCTGGATCCTGAAGATTTTGAAGACGCTTATGTCTTTGTCGGCGTTTATGCTCCTGGTCTTTTTGATATTTTCCCTTCCCCCATTTCTCCGACTTATCCGGGTATGGGAGTTCATGTTACCATGCTGGATAATTTGCTGATGGGCGATTTTATAACAAAGGCGCCCGACTGGGTTGCGGCTATTATTATCGCGGCGGCTGTTATTCTGATGGTGGCCCTGGTACTTTACTCAGGCCGTATCGTTGCCACAGTCGGAGGCCTTGTACTAAGTTTTGCCGTAATTGTTTTTGCCGGATTTCTTGCTTTTTATTTGGGCTGGTGGGTTCCCATGGCGGCGCCCATTATCGCGACTCTGGTGTCTTACCTTACTTCTACCCTCTACAGTTACGCGACTGAAGGCAAGGACAAGCGTTTTATTAAAAACGCGTTTTCCCGTATACTCTCTCCCAAGGTTATCGATCAGATTATCGCCGATCCTTCCCAATTGAAGCTAGGCGGGGAAAAACGAAAAATGACCGCTATTTTTACGGACATCCAGCGCTTTTCTTCCATTTCTTCGGAACTTCAGGATCAGTACGGCGAGGACGGCCCGAAGGTGCTGGTAAACCTGCTTAACCTTTATCTAACCGAGATGAGCAATGTAGTCCTGGAAAACGGCGGAACAATTGACAAGTACGAAGGGGACGCTATCATCGGCTTCTTTGGCGCGCCTGCCTGGATGGAAGACCACGCCGCGCGGGCCTGCCGCAGTGCCATATTAATGAAAAGGCGCGAAATTGAAATGGTTGAAAAGGTAATGAAACCGGACGGGGAATTTTTCAATCCGCTTACAAAACTGATTGAAGGCAAAGTCATAAGGAAGCTGCGACCGCTTTATACCCGGCTTGGGATTAACACAGGCGACATGGTGGTGGGCTTCATGGGAACCCCGGCGAAGATGGATTATACGATCATGGGGAATGCGGTGAACCTGGCGGCCCGGCTGGAGGGAGTGAACAAACAATACGATACCCACGGTATATTAATAAGCGAGTATACCAAAGATCAGATAGGAGCCGAATTTGTTGTCCGTCCTTTGAGCAGGGTAACCGTGGTAGGCATTCCCGTTCCGTTAAGGCTCTACGAGTTGCTGGAGATTAAAAGCGACGCTCCAAAATCTATGCTTGATATGGTCAAGGTTTGGGAAGGGGCGTTTAAGGCTTATGAAAACCGGGATTTTGAAAGCGCCAGGAAAGTTTTCAGTAATATTTATCAGAATGATCCGGAAGATTTTCCGGCGAAACTATATATAGATCGCTGCGCGGAATTTATCGCTTCTCCGCCGCCTGAAGAATGGGACGGAGTGGATAATTTGACAGAAAAGTAAGGCTCATACAAAAGCCGCATTTTAATCAAGAGAGGTGTTGCATGAAAAGATTGTTTGTTTTATTGGTTTTGGCCCTGCTTGTGTCCGGCGCTCTTTTCGCCCAGATAACCAAGGGGAGCGCGGCCTGGGTATCGGCTAAAAAGGTTGATATTAAATCGTCCACCGGTTTTTTTGCCAGTACCAAGGGAAGCCTGGAATTGGGCGCTGAGGTTTCGGTGCTGCAAGTGAACGGAAAATGGGCCGAGGTACGGTCCGCGACAAATACGGCCCTAAGCGGATGGACGGCGGCAAGTAACCTGAGCGCAAGGCGGATTGTGTCCTCCGGCACTACCGCTTCCGCCAGCGAAGTAGCCCTGGCCGCGAAAGGTTTCAACCAGGAGGTAGAAGACGCCTACAAAACCTCTGGCGAGCTTAATTACGCCGATGTGGATAAAACAGAAGCCATTACGGTTTCGCAGGATGACCTTTATAAATTCGTTACCGAAGGCCACCTGAATACAGGAGATTAAGATGAAAAATAAAAAAACCGCATTAACCCTGATTTTTGTTGTCGCTCTCCTGGTGCTGATCTTTTCCTGTGAGAGCCTTGGAGGCATCGCACAGGTAGGGGCGGCTCTTGGTCAGGCCTTTGGAGTAATTGACGATAGAACAGCCGATGCCATTACCAAATCCGGCGTTGCGATTAAAAAAGCTTTTGAAGATATTACCCCCGAACAGGAATACTACATTGGACGGGCGGTAGGCGCAAATATTCTGAGCAAATACAAAATTCAGACCAACAAACCTGATATGCTCGCTTATGTAAACAAGATATGCAAAACCCTGGTGATCAATTCGCCCAGGCCGGAAATCTTCAATGGCTACCATGTAAACATCCTGGACAGCGATGAAATCAACGCCTTTGCTACAAGCGGCGGGCATATTTTCATTACAAGGGGCCTTATTGAGTCCACCACATCGGAGGATACCCTGGCGGCGGTAATAGCCCACGAGGTTTCCCACATCCAGCTTCAGCACGGCCTTAAGGCCATAAAAAACAGCCGTATAACCCAGGCGCTTTTGATTACCGGAACTTCAGCCGCCGGCGCGGCGGGCAATAGTAATATTGCTGAGTTAGTTAATATTTTCGGCGACTCGATCAACGAGGTTGTAACAACGATGGTTACAAACGGCTACTCTCGTACCCAAGAGTATGAAGCTGATTCAATGGCCATGAGTCTTATGGATCTTGCGGGCTACGAGCCTTCCTCCCTTGTTGATATGCTGAAAACACTGGAGAAAACCCAGAGCTCGCATCCGGGAGGGTTTAACAAAACCCATCCCAGTCCTACGGATCGCATTACCAACGCGCAAAAAACAGTGGGTAATTATAATGTCCCCGATACGCGCAGTTTCAGGACTTCAAGGTACGCGGCGGTCAGGTAATTTTTCTGAAAGCTTCTATTGCCCGGCGGGTTGAGTCAAAGGCCATGTCGTCAAGATTTATCTCGCCGGGCCGTAAAAAACGAATCTCAGTAATTTCTTCGGCTTCGGCCTTTAGGTCTTTTTCCGCAAGGCCTGGAGCCGAAACAGTAAAATAAACGTCGCAGGTATTGTAGGCGATATTCTTGTAGGGATATTTATTCGGAAACGAAGCGAAGAGCTTAAAAACATCAGCCAGGCTCTGACCGGAAAGTAGTGGCGGTTCCCAGTTAAGTTCTTCCCGCAGTTCCCGTAGCAAGCCTTCAAGTATCCCTTCGCCTGGATCTACAAATCCCCCCGGAAGATCAAATTTCCCCTTGCCAGGTTCATTTCCCCTAACCAGCAGTACAATCCTTTCGTCGGCCTGTATTATGCAGCCTGTTGCAGCCGCGGTGTTGTGATAATAAACAAACCCGCATGACGGGCAGTTAAATTTATTTCTTTCAAATCTGATACCTTTTTCACCGCATGACGGGCAGTATTGAAACATGATTGCAATCATTATATGATATGAATCATGCTATGTAAATGCAAGTTAACCGTGCGTACATACGAATGTGACAGCAACGGTCATGTGAATAACGCCAATTACCTTAACTATCTGGAATACGCGCGTTACGAATTGCTCAGGGATGTAGGTTTCGATTATAAGGCCATGGTTAAAGCCGGTTACGGAATCTATATTGCCAGGATTGAGATTGATTATAAAAAGTCGGCTGTTACCGGTGATGAACTGCTTATCGAATCGTGGCCCATAAAAAAAGGCGCGGTAAGCGGAATAATCGCCCAGGAAATAAAGCGGGGCGATGACCTTCTTGTCGAGGCAAAAGTTACCTGGGCCTTTGTGGATTCCAGGGGGCAGCCAACGAAGGTGCCACCGGAGTTCGATATGCCGGGGTTAAAACCTTAATTTGTCGCAGAATTTACTAAACAATAACCTATAAATAACTCTGTGAAGGAAAGCGGGCTATAGTAGTAAAGTAAGGCTGGTCCGGGAAAGCCGCCCATTCATTCTGAACGGTCGGTTTCCCTCATTCCAGCCTTACACCACTGGAACAGCCCGCTTTCCTTCGCAAGATCAATACCGCTAATTGTTTGATGACTTTGCGACAAGTTAATGTTTTTAAGTTGTAAAAAATTCTGCATCACACCAAGCCAAATGATCTTGCCTGCGTTAGCAGGGTGAAATGCAAAACATTGCCGAATGTAAAAAACTATTTTTGTTGAATAACTCTTGGCTTTATCTGAAGCCGCCACGCAAGGCCTTGCGCGGCGGCTTCGAGCTTGGTTAAGTTTATTCGTATAAATTAGGTTTCTATAGGCTCTGTATGGATGGTTGCTATAATTCCGAAATCAGCCTCTATCATATTCTCAATCGTAGTTGCAATTTCGTGGCTCTTTTCTATTGTCATGTTTTTATCGAGCTTGATGTGCAGGGTTAGTTCCTTGTGCAGAACGTAATTGTGAATATGAAAGTGGTGGAGCTGCAGATCGTCATGATAAACGGCCTTTACCCGTTCGGTAATTTTCGTGACTAAATCGTTGTCCGGTTCTTCGCCCAATAATTTCGTTATTGCTTCTTTCAAAATTTCATAAGTCGCGTAAAATATTGCCAGGGCAACAAGCAGTCCCAGGACACTGTCCATCCACCAGAATTTATCCCCAAAAATAAGGCTGGATATAATACCGGCCAATACAAGCACAGACGATAAGGCATCGGATCTGTGATGCCAGCCGTCCGCCTTAACAACAGTGTTATCCGTTTTTCGCCCGTAATAAAACGCGAATTGCGCGAGTAATTCTTTAACTACGATAGAAATTACGGTTACTACAATTGCCAGCGTGCCGTATTCGACAGCTTCCCTGTTTCTGAATCTGATTATGCTCTTTTCCAAAAAATCGAAGGCAACAATACCCAATAAGACAGCGACAAAAATGGAAGAAATATGTTCCCAGCGCCCGTGGCCAAATGGATGTTCCCTGTCCGCTTTTTTTGAAGATAATTTAACCGCAAAAATTATGAATACCGAGGATAAGGAATCGGAAAGGGTGTGCCATGCGTCGGCAACCAACGCGAGTGATCCTGTTACCATGCCTGCCCAAAATTTCAGCGCAAATAAAACGGTGTTAACTATGACAGAAACTGTTCCTTCCAAAACCTGGGCTTTATTTTTTTCCATATACGCCTCGCTTTTAGTAATTCCAAAAACAATAACAGAATCCGAAAAAAGTGTATAGTGGCGGAAAGCGATATTTTTCTCTTATAATATGGTTGCCATGTGCGAGATGACTTGCTTTTTATCAGACTTAAGAATATTGTAAAATGAAAAAGTGGCTATTCCGTTATTTTAAGAAGGATGCATAAAAAATGAAACCAAATAGTAAAGAAAATAAAGCCGTACCTGTCAAGTATTATAATATGGAAGAAGTAACGATAAAGGGATTTTGTAAATTTTGCAGAAACAATATCCCTTTGGTAATTGCTGTAAGCATTACGCTGTTTTTTACCTATGGAATCAGGCTGTTCTGGTGTAGCATTGGTATTGATACAGTAGATTTTATGCTGGATAAAGCAAATTCACTAAAGTGGACTATAGCTTTATGGCGATTTGGATCAGCGCTGTTGTCAAAACTCTGGTATATAAAGGAATTTAATCCTTTTACCGCGTTTTTTACAGCCTTTTGTTTGATATGGTTTTTTACAATTTCGTGGTGCTATATCATCGCTGTTTTCAGCATGAACACCGGCAGAAACAACAAACTTATTCCTTTTGCCCTTGTGTTCATGACCATGCCGATTTGGGCGGAGCAGTTTTATTTCTTGCTTCAAGCTGCGGAAAACGCGTTAATAATAAGCCTGTGTCCGTATGTTATATATCTTTTATTAAAGGGTCTCCTGGATAATGAAAAAGGAAAAATAATCTGCGCTTCCATTCTGCTTGTTTTTATGATTTCAGTTTATCAGGCGATTGTGCCAATGTTTTGCTGCGGTGTTTTTATTTGTTTTTTGTTTCTATCAGAATGCTCTGAATATCAGCCACAGATTTACCGTAATCTATACTTGAAACTTTTTATAACACTGCTTGGGTCTCTTATGGTTTATTTTTTCCTTGCTCGAATCATTGTCGCTGTTTTTAATAGTGAGAAAAATTGGTATGTTGAATATAATAACCAATGGGGGAAAATACCCATCCGTGATAGTATTATCAAAATCTTGTCGCTTGGGTATACCTTGACCGTAGGGCATATTCCCCTGTTTCAGAGAATTGTAAACCCGATTATAGCCAGTTATGCCGAAACATTTTCACTAACAGATAGTGAAATAATAGAGTACGCCGCTAATGTGTCAAGGGTTCATGGAAACATTCTGCTATTGCCCTCTGCTGTATTCTTTCTTGTTAATGTGACTTCTATCATGCGTAGGACGATTCCTTCTGGCCGGAGGCTTTTGTATATGCTTGCCGGTATCGGCATCCCCCTGTGTATAATACTTCTGGCTGTTGTGACTGGAGCTCGACCGCCGATGCGCACTCTTTATGCTTTGCCACTGGCTTTTGCGTTTATGCTTTTTTATCTCATTAGAACGTATAAAAAGAAAGCCGCAGCTATTGTTGCCTGTCTATCATTGCTTATTGCGGTACATCAGGCGGAAATCACGGCGCAATTATTCTATTCAGATCAGATACGGTATAATGAAGATGTCCGTCTCGCCTATGAGCTTAACAATCTGATTACGCAAGTTCAGCCTGAGAATGAAAAACTTCCGGTTGTCATTACCGGAAGTTATCACCCTTCTTCACGCTTTCAAACAAACTTCATAAAAGGAGGAAGTATAGGATACTCTTTTTTTGAGTTGATGGAAAACCAATCTAAAAGTACTGGACAGCAAACTTCCTTAATTTTAGTTTTTATGAGAAGTTTGGGTATAAATTTTAATATGCCTAGCGAAAATCAAATAGAGCGGGCTATAAAGGAAGCGGTATTGATGCCTCCTTATCCTAATCCTGACTGCGTGAAACGTATGCAGGATTATATTGTGGTCAGGTTATCGGAAAATATATATGAAAATAAATAGTAATTCAATGCATTAAGCGTTTGTTATTTCTTCAATATTATCATTAAAAGCGCAACGTCCCCCTGGCGTATGCCTGGGATGCGTGCCGCTTGTCCCAACGTCAATGGCTTTACTGCAATTAACTTTTCCTTTGCCTCCGCTGAAAGCCCTGTAACGCAAGAATAATCCAAGTCCCCCGGAATTTTAACGCCCTCCATTTTAGTCAACTTTTCCACGGCGCGTTTTTCTTTCTCGATGTAACCCGCGTATTTGATGTCCAGGTATACCCGCTCAACCCATTCCGCAGGCCATGAAGAAAATTCAGGCGAGGTGCCGGGATTATTCTGACTGGAAGCTTTCTTCGCCTTTAACAGCTCCTGTATCTGCTTTAACCCCTCTATTTTCTTTTGAAACCTTTCCCAGCGTTCGTCATCGATTAAACCCAGGTCTCTGGCCTTGGGAGTAAGACGGGTATCGGCGGTGTCATGCCTTAGCACAAGCCTGTGTTCGGCACGGCTGGTAAACATTCGGTAGGGCTCTTTGGTTCCCAGGGTGGTGAGGTCATCTACCAAAACGCCGATGTAGGCTTCTGCGCGGCTTAATACCAGCGGCGCTTCGTTTCGCATTTTCTGGGCCGCGTTAATGCCAGCAATTAAACCCTGGGCGGCTGCTTCCTCGTAACCGGAACTGCCGTTGGTCTGCCCCGCGCAGAAAAATCCCGAAAGGCGTTTTGATTCCAAACTGGGGTAAAGGTCCAGCGGGTTGATATAATCGTACTCCACGGCGTAAGCGGGCCGCACAATGATCGCTTTTTCAAGCCCCTTTATGCTGTGAATAAAATCCACCTGCACGTCTTCGGGGAGGGAACTGGAAAGGCCGTTAAGGTACATTTCGCTGGTGTAAAGCCCTTCCGGCTCAACAAAGACATGGTGCCTTTCGCGCTCGGGGAAACGCATCACCTTGTCTTCGATGGAAGGGCAGTAACGCGCCCCGGTGCCTTTTATCTTTCCGCCGTAAAGAGGCGAGCGGTGAATGTTTTTTCTGATAACTTCGTGGGTTGCCTGACATGTGTAGGTAATCCAACAGGGCAGTTGGGCCAGGCGGCTGCCGGAAAAGTTTTCGTCGGTTATGTCGTAAGAAAAAGGAGCAGGCGTTTCGCCGTCCTGTTTTTCCATTACGCTGAAATCAATTGAACTGCGGGCAATGCGAGCCGGCGTTCCGGTTTTTAGCCGCCCGACGGGAAAGGCCATCCGGCGCAGGCTTTGCCCAAGGCCGCGGGCAGCTTCTTCTCCCAGCCGTCCCTGTGGGGCGTCGTATTCGCCGATAAAAATTTTCCCTTCCATGAATGTGCCGGACGCGAGGATCACCGTTGAGGAAGAAATGCGATGCCCTCTGGCGGTGATAATTCCCTGCACGTTTGGGACGCCGCCTGTTTCACCTGTAATTAAATCAACCACGGTATCCATAAAAATCACCAGCCCTTTTTGCCCTTCAACCGCTTTGCGGGCGGCGGCCTGGTACGCTTTCTTATCCGCCTGGGCCCTGGGCGACTGAACCGCCGGCCCCCTTGAACGGTTAAGCACCCTGTACTGGATCATCGTCTTGTCGGTGAGCCTTGCCATCTCGCCACCCAAGGCGTCAACTTCCCTGACGAGGTTGCCTTTTGAAAGGCCCCCCACAGCGGGGTTGCAGGACATTGCGCCTACGGAGTCGGGATTTTGGGTAACGAGCAGGCAATTGAATCCAAGGCGGCTGACAGCCAAAGAGGCTTCGATTCCGGCGTGGCCACCGCCAATTACAATGCAATCATAGTCCATTGCTTAACAGGCTTTCCAGCGCGGCGTGGATTTTCGGGGTGTTCCAGTCAATGCTTCCCACAAGCCTTAAAATTATCATTCCGTCCCGGTCGAGAATAAAGGTCGTGGGAATTGCCTGTATTCCGTAGTTTGCGCTGACCCTTCCGTCCAAGTCCAAAAGAGCGGGAAAAGAAAATCCTTCATTTTTCATAAACGAACGGACCGCTGCCTGGTCTTCTCCGCTGTTTACAGCGAGTATCTCCAAACCCTTATCACTGAACTTGTTGTATAGCGCTTGCATGGACGGCATTTCTACCCGACAGGGGCCGCACCATGTAGCCCAGAAATTCAGAAAGACTACTTTGCCTTTATAAGAGCTAAGGCTTCTGGTTTCTCCTCCCAGCAAGGAAAGCGAAAAATCCCTTGGCGATACCTTTCTGCTCAAAAGCCGTAATCCGGCTTCGTCAAAGGCTTTTGCCGTTCCCGAAGTAGCCGAGCTCTGTGCCTTGGCAGTACAGGCGCAAAACAGTAAAACTAATACTGCAAAAATAACCGAAAATTTTACCACAAACCATTTTAGGGAATGGGGAATGGGGAATGGGGAATGGGGATTATCAGCGATAATTTTGCTTGATAGTTTTACAAAATGCTTCCAAACAAAGACCCCAGTCCCTAGTCCCCGATCCCTAGTCCCTATTTTGTTCGTGTTTTTCGTGTGGTTCGTGGTAGAATATCTTCTCATTCCTTTATCCTTAAAAATTCTGAAGCCAACTTAATGCATTGGCCAAAAGCCTGAACGGAAATGCCTTATCCTCCGCCCAATAAATATAACTCAAAGTAGCCCTTTGAATCAGTATGTTAAGCGCCGAAAAACGGCCTGCAAGGATCATAAGCCCGATTATTATTAAGAGGATGCCACTGATACGCCGGATAAGCGGCAGATGTTTACTGAGAGCGGAACCCCGTTCAATAAAGAAATCCAAAAACAGGGCCGCAAGGAGAAAAGGCACGGCAAGCCCCGCAGAATACACAGCCAGATAAAAAACCGCTACCCCGGTCTTCCCGCTCTGGCTTGCAAGCAAAAGAACGCCGGTAAGGATGGGGCCGATGCACGGCGTCCAACCCGTGCCGAATGCCGCACCGGCGATAAAGGCGACAGGAAACCCTTGCATACCAGGCTTCATCCATTTTTGCAGAAAAGGGCGCTTTTCGTAATTGACGAATTTTAGAAAATCAAAAATCACGTTCAGGCCAAGAACAATAACGATGATTCCCGCCGCCCAGTTGATGTATCTGGAAATGCCTCCCATGAGAAAAAAAGTTTTTGAAACCAAAATGCCAAGGGCAATAAAAACAACGCTGAAGCCAAGGACAAAACCCGCCGCTGAGAATAAAAGGCGGGACCTTGCGCTTTCTTCGCTTTTGGCAATTCCCAGACCGCCGAGTATGCTTAGGTATGAGGGAATCAGGGGCAGTACGCAAGGCGAAAGAAACGAAAGCAAACCCGCTGTAAAAACCAGCAATAACGAAAGCTCTTCTGTCATTATTCATAATAATAATCTATACTGGCATCATGTTAAATCTCCCAAAATCCGATAACATCAAAGCCCTGGCCCTGGATTTGGACGGCACAGTTCTTGCTCCCGGCGCAGTGTTAAGCGAAAGAACGATCGCTGCCGTAAACAAGTGCGTACAGCGCGGGCTTAAGATCATCATCTCAACCGGAAGGGCCATTGAGGCCGCTGAGCGTTTTAGAACGTCGCTAGGAGCCGAGGGACCTATGATCTACTACAACGGCGCGGTTGTTGCAGAAATGCCAGCGGAATTTCCGCAAGGCAGGTTTTTGCAGGCGACCTTGTTGGACACAAAAAAAGCGGAACTCTGTGTGGACCTATCCAGGGAAACCGGGATTTATTGCCAGGTATATCTTTTCATTGAAAATAGAATACCCCTTTTGGCCGAGCGGGATGGGCCCGAAAGGGAAATGTACCATAAGCATACAGGCATTCTTGCCGAGCTTGTTGATCTTAAAGAAGCTTTGGGTCGAAGCGGACTGTCAGGCTGTGTTAAAGCCATGTTCCTTGCGGAGCCGGAGCTTTTAGCCGAACTAAGACAGCCCCTTGAAAATCGTCTGGGCAAGAGCGTTTATATTGCCCAGACCCTGCGAACTTTTCTGGAGGTTATGGATGCAAAGGTTTCCAAAGGGCAGGGTCTCTCCTTCGCCATGGAGCGCCTGTCGCTAAAACGCGAAGAAATCATCGCTTTTGGGGATGAGGAAAACGATGTTCCCATGTTTGCCGAAGCGGGTTTTTCCGTCGCCCCTTCCAACGCCAAAGACACGGTGAAAGCAAAAGCTGATCTTGTTGTTGGTTCCAACGCGGAGGACGGAGTAGCCGCGTTTTTGGAAGAATTCTTTAAATTAAGGAACAACTGAGATAGATCAAAAATAAAAATTTACCACGGAGAATCACGGAGTAACACGGAGTTACAAGATGATTTTGGTATTTTTCTCCGTGGTACTCTGTGTACTCTGTGGTTTTTTTATTAGTTATTAGTTAATCAGTGTTTTCTTATTGAAATGTTGAATAATAATCATATTCCGGCTATATTTGCGATATGTTTACAACCACGGTGACTCCCCGGTTTGGGGATATGGACATTTTCGGGCATATCAACAACACGGTTCCGGTTTTATGGTTTGAACTTGCCCGTAACCCGCTGTTCAAAATTTTTGATTCGGAGTTGAAGCTTACCCGTGAAACTTTTCCCCTCATTATGGCCCACACGGACTACGATTACCTCGATCAGATTTATTTTCAGTATGAAGTTGAGATACGGTCATGGATTTCCCGCATAGGGAATAAATCCTTCACCATGTACCACGAGGCATGGCAGGAGGGGCGGCTCTGCGTCAAATGCAGCGCGGTGATTGTTTATTACGATTATAAAGCCGAGGCAGCCACCCCAATTCCCGACGATAAAAAGAAACTGCTTGAGGAACACCTATTGCCGGATGATATAATGAAGCATGAACGTGGAAAAAATTAACAACCTCGCCCTGAAGGGCTAGGTATGTTGCCTCATGACATGTAACACATATAACTCGACAAAAACTCCAAAATGGTATATTTTAAGAATTATGCTGGAATTCAAGGATTATATTGCCGACTGGCCGGATTTGCCTTACCGCAACTTTTCCGAGTTTCTTGAAGGCTTAGTGTCGAAATGGGGAGACAAAACCGCTATTTATTACCGCTCGGACGGTAGGAAGGAATTTACCAATTGGTCGTTTAATAAGTTAGGAGAGGAATGTCGCCGAATCGCGAGAGGTTTGCTTGCGGCGGGGCTTGAAAAAGGAGACCGGGTGTGCCTTTGGGCGGAAAACCGTCCGGAATGGATGGCGGTTTGGCTGGGTACGACAATTGTCGGCCTTGTTATAGTCCCTGTGGATTTCCTTGCATCTGAAAAAGAATGTGCAAACATTTTATCGCTGACGGGCGCGAATGCTTTCTTTCATTCTTCAAGAAAACAGGAGTTTGCCAATTCTCTTGCTTCCAGGGGATTGTCTATACCGATAAAGATAGGCCTGACTTCCGAATTTTATTCTTCCTTTGGCGCATCTGCGAGGGGAACGTCTCTTGCAGTTGAGATTGCGGAAAAAGACCCTGCGTCCATTGTTTTTACTTCCGGTACAACAGGCTTCGCGAAGGGCGTAACACTCAGCCACAAGGGGATCATCGCCAACTGCAATGCGGCAATACGATCGCTTCGGGCATATTCCACCGATGTTTTCATCAACGTGCTTCCCCTTCACCATACTTACCCAACGACTTGTTCCTTTTTATCGCCATTTTTGGTAGGCGCTTCCACCATAATTGTGGAAAAACTTGTCGGTTCTGTGGTAATCGATGATATACGGGATGCAAAGGGAAACTTTCTCATAGCAGTCCCCCTTCTTTACGACAAGGTGATGGCCGGTATTCAAAAGGGCTACAATGCCCTGCCGGGGGTTCTAAAAGCCATACTAAACGTATTAAGGGCCATATCACTTGCCGAAGCAAAAAAGGGACGCATTGGTTTTGGCCGGTTTGTTTTTAAATTTGTCCGCCGCAGAGCCGGTCTCCACTCAATCAGAATGATGGTAGCCGGGGGCGGCCCTCTTAATCCGCAAACAGCGGATTTTTTTGATTCCTTCGGTTTCAATATTGTTCACGGCTACGGAACAAGCGAGAATAGCCCCCTCATCAGCGTTAATACTCCCTGGCACAGGCGCAACGCTTCGGTCGGCCTTCCGGTGGCATATACCGAAGTAAAGATTGTCGATGCCGACGCGGACGGCGTGGGGGAAATAGCGGCAAGGTCTCCTTCCATAATGTTGGGTTATTACAACAATCTCGAGGCCACTGCCGAGGTCATTACTCCTGACGGATGGCTGTTGACAGGGGACTTGGGTTACAGGGATAAAAAAGGGTATATCTATATAAACGGAAGAAAGAAAAATCTAATCGTCAGCTCCGGCGGCAAAAATATTTATCCTGAAGAAATCGAAGCTAATTTTAACAATTCAAGGATAATCGCCGAGTCTCTTGTAGTGGGCCGGAAAGAAAGGGAACATGGCGGCGAGCAGGTTTTTGCCGTGCTGGTTCCAAACTATGAAAACATTGCCGTTGATTATCCTGGCAAGGAAAATGACGATGCCTTTATCAATGGAATTATAAAGCAAGAGATCGACAAGATAAACCGTACCCTTGTTGGTTATAAAAAGATTACCGATTTCACTACTCGCAGGGAGCCGTTTGAAAAAAATGCCCAGCAAAAGATAAAGCGCTTTTTGTACAAAAGTTACGAAACGGGGAATTAGGACCAAAATTTTACCACGGAGTTTCACGGCTACAGAACCGAAGGTAGGAAGAAGCAAAATAACAAAAAACTCCGTGTTTCTCTGTGTACTACCTTCGGTTCTTAGCTGTGGTTTTATTCGCAGGCGGGTTTAATACCCAAGAACCCGCTTACGCGGGGGAGCTTTAGGGCGTAAAAAGTTACTTCACTGTGAATTGTTTGTGAAGGTATTAATCCCGCATAAAATCCATTCTTATCAGAACCAACATACTTCGCCCTTCAGGGCGAGGTTGTTGATTCTTCATTTTAATTATTCAGTTTTTTATTCGCTTTTCAAGAAAAACCTCGACTATTTCCGCAAACCCGTCGCCACATTCTTTGGAAGCGACGAAAGCGGGTTTGTGTTTGATAAGGCCTGTGTAACGCTCTATGTTTGATACGGCGCAGGTCAGGGGAAAACGCGCAAACATGGGCTCGTCGTTTGGCGAGTCCCCAACGAACAGCACTTCCCGATCCTCCGCGCCGGATTTCCAGCCGAATCGTCCGGCCAGAAAGCGTTCAACCATGGAAAGCTTGTTGTAATCGCCCATCCAAATGTTTACATGGATGGAAGATATCCTTGCAACGGCTCCTTCTTTCTCCGCTATTTTCTTAATGCGCTGTGCGGCGCTGATGGGAAGAATCGGCTCTTCTTCCGCAAAGTCCAGGGCAATATCGAAAAGCCTTGCAAACTGATCCCTGGCAAGTCTGAGTCCCGAAATTTCCGCGAAAGCTTTTTCTTTGATCCCTTCAAGAACGCTGTGATTGTTCCTTACCGCGTTGGGATGGTATTCCGCTTTCAACACTGACCCCGGCTCCTCCCAAAAAGCCAGAGCTCCGTTTTCGCCAACCACTCCATCGACCGGCCATTCCCGCGCAATCAGGTCGCACCAGCCTGCCGGGCGTCCGGTTACGGGAATTACCTTTAGCCCGGCATCTTTCAGTTTCCACAGGGCCGAGTAAGACGACGAAAGCAGTTTCCCCTGCCTTGTGAGGGTATCGTCAATGTCCATCAAAAAATACCGCACGCCCAAGGCTTCTTCGGCTGTCAGCTCCGCGATTGGCTTCATTTGTTGATTAGAAGTTCTCCTGCTTACCTCCTTCGCGGAGTGGGGGTAGAGGGCATCATGGGTCCCGGAAGCCTGAATTGGTAAAGCCTGGGGGTTCCTGGACTGGGGGTGCTTGGATTGGAAGGTAAAGCAGGGAGTGCCGGAGCCGGAGCCGATAAATCATAGTCCTTCCCGTTTATGGTTAATTTGGAAGGGCTCAGATATTTAACGTTCCTGTCGCTGGAACTTGACGTTACCACCCCTTCGAAGGTTACCTGCGCCCCTTCTTTGAATCCGTCAATAAAACCGATAAGCTGGCTAATGCCGCTGACATAATAGGTTACATCGCCGCTTTTAAGAGCCGGCATCCCTCGGGCAACAACCATAGTGCCGGAAACCGTGACCGTTTCGGGAGACGGCGTATTCCGCCGATTCCAGCCAGGCCCCCTTACTTGAGCCTGGACCATTGTTGCGAACCCAAGTACCAGCATGGCAAATAAAATTTTCCGTTTCAAAATGATCCTCACAGAAAAGAGTTTTGACTCCAGGCCAACGGCCCTTATAAATAGATAATGCTTTTTCCAAGCGAAGGTTACTTGCTACTTGATTTTATCATCTGAAAAATGGATCATCGGCATTGAAGAGGTATATCGAAGGGGTTTATGAATATTTTAATCGCTATCGTATTGGGCATAGTTCAGGGGCTTGGCGAGTTTTTACCTATAAGCAGTTCAGGCCATCTTGTGCTTTTGCAGAAGATATTCGGCATTTCAGAACAGACTTTGTTTTTCGATACTATGCTGCACGTCGGCACTTTATTCGCGGTTGTTGTGGTTTTGTGGAATGACATCATGGCGATTCTGTGCAAGCCCATCCAGCCGCTTACAGGGTTTCTAATAATAGCGACAATTCCGGCGGTGCTTGCCGCTTTGGTTTTTGGCGATCAGATAGATTATATTTTTAACACGGGAAAATTCCTTGGCGTTTGTTTTTTAATAACAGCGGTACTTCTGTGTGTCGCTGAGTTTTTATCAAAACGTATAAGCAAGGCCAATGGTTATAAAAAAAGAGAGGAAATGAACTGGCTGGATGCCCTTATTATTGGCATTTTTCAAGCCATTGCCATCCCGCCGGGCATCTCACGTTCAGGCGCGACTATTTCGGGCGCTCTTTCTCGTAAACTGGATCGGGACTTCGCCGCCCGTTTTTCTTTTCTGCTATCCATTCCGGCAATACTTGGCGCTCTTGTGCTGAACCTTAAAGATCTGGCAAAGAATAGCGTAGCGTCGAGCGGTCTGGGCGTGGAAGTTATCGCTGGAATGTTAACAGCGGCAATCGTCGGCTTTTTCGCCGTTAAACTGATGCTGAAAATTGTCAGGGAAAAATCGCTTTTTGGCTTTGCTATTTATACCGCTGTATTAGGCGGCTTAATTCTCTTTGATCAGTTTGTTACGCATTTGGTTTTTTAAAACCTTCACTATTTATCAGGGCTGATTTACAATTCCTGTAAACAGGATTTGACTGCCTCCGTCATAAGTGTATTCGTACAGTATGAACACAAACGGCTTGTCGCAGATCATTTCAAAAGGCTTGGTAGGTATTGGCATTGACGTGGTTCCCGCTGCCATTACCGTTACAGCGGTGGCGGTTGTACCTTTCTCGTCAACTTTGATAACGGCCTTTTGTATTGCATCTGACAGGAATACAGGCAAAGGTTCCTCAATTAGCCCGCCTGTAAGCGGTGCGGTATCTTCGTCAAACAAAGGAACGCCCAATGCCACAAGCGCTTCTTTCAAATCATCAATCGTACTTTCTATAGAGAAACGCGGCAATAACAGCTTGCCTGTGGCCTGAACTGAATCTTTTTGTATTTCGTTAAAATAACTGTTTGTCATAGATGAAAGCAATTGCACCGCGCTGCCGGTTTTAGGCAGAATGATGTATAAACCACCGCCTGTCTTAAAGCGTAACGGCATAGCCTGCACCTTTGAGTCCTCATAGTAGGTTTGCGCGTTGCCTTCGCGCAGCATGAAAGACGCCGTCGTATCGAGTCCAGGCGCGTGGAATAACCCCTCTTTTGTCTCACTCAAATTAAATTCCCATGACCATCTGTCGGAAAAATAAATCGCGTTGGCAATGGCGGCAACTGTCAGCGGATCAAATTTCTGTATCAAGTTTGTAATCAAACCGTTTGTGTTTTCGCTTGCCCAGCGGTTTACAGCGTCCACCGCGTCGCGGGAAAAAAAGTCTACATTTATGCTGTTTCCCCTGTAATAATCCATAAACGTTTGTGCGAAATTTTTTTTGAGGGTTACATTTTTCCCAACAAAAATGGCGTTTGCGATTTTAAGGGGATTGTAGTATTCCTTGTATTCTTTGTTCTGTAAATTCGTCAGGCTATACAACATCCGTGAAGACGCCCTGTTGATGTCCGTTTCGCTAATTCCCGACGCTCCCAAAGCCGTCAACAGGGCGTCTTTGTTTTGAGCGTCAGTCGCGTTTACAAGAGCGGCAAGGGGTATCCAGACAGAATACGGGGAGCAAACGAAATTGTCATTGCCGGTGTTCTTGACAAGCGCCGTACTCAGGCGGAAAGCAAAGTCATTGGCGCCTGTCGCGGCTTTTATCGCAGCCGAATCCTGTTCACCGTATACCGGTGCCAAAAGTCCGTTAGCGTTTACATTAACTACGCTAATTGAGTTCCCGTAACCCTCGTCTGATGAGCAATTCATAAACACCCCAATTATGCAAACGCAGATCAAAAGGCCTAAGGCCGCTGGATTTTTCTTCATTTTAACCTCACTCGCTCCAAAGCCTGATTAATTCTACCACAAGGCGGCATGAGGCAATCATTTCCTGGACAGAAAGCCATTCAATGCGGCTGTGATAGTTGCGGCCGCCTGTAAAAATATTCGGGGTGGGTATGCCCATCTCGGTGAGCCTGGAGCCGTCGGTGCCGCCGCGGATGGGTTTTTCTTTTATTTCAACATTGGTGTTTAAAAACGCCTGACGCAGTTTTTCTATCACATCAGGATGCGAGCCGATTTTTTCCTTCATGTTCAAATACTGAACTTTGCTGCTTACCTCGATTTTTCCGCCAGGGAACTGAGCTTCCACCGCACGGGCGAAGGCGTCCAGCGCGGCAATTTTTCTTTCGCCTTCTTTTTTGTCAAAATCGCGAATAAACACTTCCAGCTCCGCATTTTCCACATCCCCTTTAATTGAAAGAGGGCAATAGTAACCGTAATAGCCATCGGTGGCTTCGGGGCTTTCGTTTCTGGGTAGCATGGCGGCGTAGACCGAAGCCATAAGGGCGGCGTTGACCATAACGCCCCGCGCCTGACCAAGATGCATCGAGACGCCGGAAAACTTTATTTGCGCCGCCCACGCGTTAAAACATTCCCACTCAAGTTCGCCCAGCGGGCCGCCGTCCAGGGTGTAGCATACTTTGGCGTGGACATCGTTGCCCGGAAACTCAGGCAGTCCTTTGCCGGTTTCTTCATCTGGAGAGAATATGATCTCAAGCGGCCCGTGAAGAACTTCACCGTGGTTTAAAAGGTATTCGGCGGCACCCATAATAATGGCGATTCCCGCCTTGTCGTCAGCGCCCAAGAGGGTGCTTCCATCTGTGTGGATTAGGGCTTTGCCCTTGTGCTCCGCCAGAGCCGGATCGAAAGCGGGATCAAGGCTTTGGCCGCCGCCCAGGTCTATGGGCTTTCCATCGTAGTGTGTTACCAGAGACGCTTTCACATCCTTGCCACACACATCAGCGGCAGTATCAATATGGGCAAGGAAGCCAACTGTGGGGCAGTTTTCTTTGCCTGCGCTTGCGGGCAGACGGGCTATCACGTAACAGTGATCGGTGAGCGTTACGTCCTTAATGCCCAGGCCTTTTAGTTCTTCCACGAGGGCTTTCGCCAAATCCCACTGGCCCGGAGTTGAAGGTGTGTCCGCGATGTGCCTGTCGCTTGTAGTCCAAAAGCGGACATACTTTAAAAAGCGGGAAACAGTGAGTTTGTGAAATTCTTCATTCATAAGCATAAGCTATTCCAGCCGGAGCAGTACCAGGCGGTAACGGTTTTCATCGTCCCGCACCCAGCGGAGATCCGCGGCTACAACTTCGCCTGCGCCGCCAGCTTCGAAAGGCACAGTCCGGCCTGCGCCAATCACCTGGAGCTTAACCGCCTGGGCGTTTGAAATGCCTAGCCGGATTCCGTTCATGGCGGTAATGCTGAGCTCATCCGAGCGCTGATAGAACTGCTCGTTGCGGCCCGGCTTGTCCCGCTCAAAAAGGATCTCGTGCCGAAACAGGCAATAACCCTGGAATACGGCCTGAAGGGTAAAGGGAAAGGCGCTTGTTGTGTTAAGGAGAACCAAGGGCGCTTCATTGCCGGAGCTAAGGGTTTCTATGGGGAATTCAGGGGACGCCGCCGCCATCTGCGGCGGGACTTCCTGTTCAAAGCGAAGCAGGGCTCCGGCCTGATTATCGTTTTTGACAAAATCCGCCGCTAAAATCCGCAGTTCCCCAAAGCCATCGCTGTTTAAATCGACGGTTACTTCCTGACCCAGGTCCAGCATAACAGGCCCTCTTGGGGTGGTAATTGTGATTGCGTCGCTTAAACTTGAGAATACAAGCTTATAGGAGGCAGATCCTTCAACAACCAGGATTGAGTCCCCTGGGTATAGCCTTCGCTCAAAAGAATCGTTGTTCAGCACATACTCGGCGGCTGTCCTTACCGTCTGTTGGGGGACATTGGGTTTTTTGGGCAAGCGGTAAATATAATAGCCTGCGCCGCCTACAAGGGCCAAGACAACAAGGCATATCGCAAACCCCTTGAGAATCTTTGGGAGCGAAGAAGAATTTCCAAGCAGTTGTTCTACCGGTACGGGCTGTTCCCTTAGTTTTATGGAACGGTAAAGCGACATAAGCTCATCGGGATCAAGGCCAAGGTATTCACCGTAGTTTCTGATAAAACCAAGTACATAAGGTTCGCCGGGAAACGGCGTATAATCTTCCTTTTCAAGGGCCTCAAGGTATTTGGAAGTAATATTTGTATCCCGGCTGATATAGTCGAACGTTAAGCCTTTAGCTTCTCTCGCTTCTTTCAGCTTATTACCCAGAGATTCCACTGAAATTCCTCTGCCTAGTCTGTTTCACGAAAAAGAAAATTGTTGTAAAGATTTGCCGAAGCCGGTGAATCGTAAGCGAATCTCAGTTCAGGAATGCCGACGTTAGTCCTGACATTAAGAAAATCAAACCGTACAAGGACATCCGCGATGGTTCTGCCTTCAATCCGCCTGATAAGAAGTGTTTCGGGGTTTATGCTTAAAATAATTTCTCTGTATCCTTCCGAAGCAAGACGGCGGGTCAGCCTGAGCTTAACGACAGTTTCCCTTTCTCTCTCGTCAAGGGGAACCGGTTCGGGTCCGGACACGAAGGTTGGCACATAACCACGGCGAAGGAGCTGCAAGCCCTGTGCGGAGGCCATTGAAGCGCCTGCCGCACCGGTTGTCCGGCGGGTTGAGGCAACAGGTTGGTTCAGCACGGCTCTGAGGTCGGGAAGATACACAGTCAGAAGCTGGCCGTTAAACACCAAAACCTGCTCCGCCGGCTTGGTAAAGTCGATTCTCAGGAAAAACGGGTCGAGAAAGCTCAGGTTTCCAATCATGTCCGTTGAGCCTGAACGAATGTTTACCTGGGCTTCATAATCCCTGATGTTGCCGTAACGTTCCGATACCCTTTCAAGGTATTTGTCGGCAGTTACAATTTCTTGGGAAAAAGACGCAAAAAAACTTACGCCAAAGAAAAAGATAAGGGCTAGCAAGCCCCTTTTATATATTGACCCCATAAATATATAGTAACTTATGGCTATGTCAAAATACAAGGGCCTTGCGCCTTGAATTCCCGCGTCTTTTACCTGCTTTTGCTTTTACCTGTCTGCCTGGCCATTGCTTGCGGGAAAAATGAAGGCAGCCAGTTTCAGGCGGTTGAAAATAACGCCTTAACGGCAGGAGAAGCTGAAGGCGGAGACTCTGTCCAGAGAGCAGAAGAAAACCGTGGCGAGCAGGTTTTGCGGGCTTTGGCAAGCGCATATCCGGACAGGGTAAACGCGGTGGAATTATACGACGGAGACTGGACTATACTGGTTTACGGCGAAAGATTTTATTTTGCCGGAGGCCGCCTTCTTCCGTCTTCCCTGCGGGACGACCTTAATCAGTTTGCTCCCATGCCCTTTTACTTTTATCAAAGGGAGCTTCCCCCCTGGGTACCGCCCACAGCGGAAGAATCTGCCAGGCTAAGGGATACGACTCGTGCCCTCCTTAATGGAAACCAGTTGCAGCGATCCACTCATTTAACCGATGCCCTGTGGAGGAGCCGGAACAGGGACGAGGCCTGGGAGCACATCAAGCAAATCCGCTTTTTGGGAATTCAAGTACAGGTTCATTACTCCTTACTCGTTCAATTAAGTCTCATTGAAGAGCAAATTTTAAAGGCCGCAAAAACCAGCAATACGGTAAAGCAGTGGGTCAATAATCTAGGTTCTGTTGAGGGCTGGCTATGGAGAAACATCGCATCCAGCGAAAACCGCAGTTACCATGCTTACGGAGCCGCCATCGATCTAATTCCAAAATCTTCTTCCGGCCTGGAAATTTATTGGGTCTGGACTTCCGGAAAAAACATCGAATGGTGGAACGTCCCTTACTCAAGACGCTATCATCCCCCGGACGAAGTAATAAAAATCTTCGAGTCCTTTGGTTTTATATGGGGCGGGAAATGGCGTTACTACGACACAATTCATTTTGAGTACCGCCCGGAAATACTTATTCTAAGCGGGATTGAGCTAACAGATTTAAGAGACCTGCGCTAAACAAAGGTTTTTATAATACAACACCAAAATTCTAACTTATGTTTCACAAACGTCCTTAGGCGACACAATTGTCGCCCCAAGACGTTTGTTTAAATGTGAAAATGATTCGATAATTTCCAGTGATTCGATAATTTCCAGCAAGGGTAAGGGAAAAATTAATGGATAATATGGTAAACGGCATTGATATCAGAAGACTCCTGAGCAAGAATTTAAAGCGCCTCAGGAGTATCGCGAAATTGTCCCAGGTTAATCTTGCCGCCGAAGCTGATCTTACGCATAACTTTATTAATGACATAGAAAGCGGAAAGAAATGGGTTTCCGCCGAGACCCTGGAGAAACTTTCGATTGCCCTAAAAGCGGAACCTTATCAATTTTTTATCTCCGAATCAAAATGGAACGATCGCGGGGCGGAAATTTTTTCGATATATCTTGACGATTTTCATGATTCTTTTGAAAAGATGGTAAACGAATACCGCCATCGTTTTGTTGTTGAAGGCAGCAAAAACAAAGAACTTGAAAGGCCCGAAAAAACTTAAGAGTTTACTCTTAAGCGATCGCTTTTAAGCGGCCACTTTTAAGCAACTTGTCCTATCATGGCTTTAAATTCTTTTTCATCCAGTGTTTCTTTTTCCAGTAGTTTTTCCGCGACGGATTCCAGAAGAGCGCGGTTAGCCCTAAGGTTTTCTTTTACTTTTCCGTACTGAGCTTCCACTATCCTGGCAATTTCCTCGTCAACATATTGCTGGGTTGCCTCTGAATACTCCCTGTGAAATACCGGCTCCTGTATCTGGTTTCCCAACATTCCCGTGCCGCGCTGGGTGAGGGCTACGTTTTTAAAACGGCCGGACATTCCATAGTCGGTGATCATCTTGCGGGCGATATCCGTGGCCTTTGTAAGATCGTTTGCGGCGCCCGTGGAAATCTGGCCAAAAATAATTTCTTCCGCTGCGCGGCCGCCCAAAAGGACATTGATCTTTCCAAGAAGCTCTTCTTCGGTCATAAGGTAGCGGTCTTCTATGGGCATCTGAAGTGTGTAGCCTAACGCGCCAAAGCCGCGGGGAATGATAGATATTTTTTGCACAGGATCGGAACCGGGGGTAAAAGCCGCAACCAGCGCATGGCCGGTTTCGTGGTATGCCACTATGCGCCGTTCTTCGGTTTTTATCACCCTGGTTTTCTTTTGCAGTCCTGCCACTGTTTTTTCAATCGCTTCCTCAAAGTCCTTTTGGCTTACCACCCTGCGTCCGCCGCGGACAGCGAGCAAAGCCGCTTCGTTCACAATGTTCGCCAGGTCTGCCCCCACGAAGCCTGAAGTGCTTCGCGCGACAGCGGCAAGATCGATCTCTGGACCGAGATTGACATTTTTGGCGTGAATCCTGAGAATGGCCTCCCGACCGGTCAGGTCGGGCCTGTCCACCAACACCTGGCGGTCAAAGCGTCCGGGGCGTAAAAGCGCGGGGTCAAGCACATCGGGCCGATTTGTGGCGGCCAGGATGATAAGGTTTGAAGTCGCGTCAAAGCCGTCCATTTCAACGAGGAGCTGGTTCAGCGTTTGTTCCCTTTCGTCGTTACCCCCGGCGATGTTGTTGATCCTGCTTTTGCCGATGGCGTCAAGCTCGTCGATGAAAATTATGCCACCACCCTTGTCCCTGGCCTGCTTAAAAAGGTCGCGCACCCGGGCCGCCCCGACGCCGACGAACATTTCCACGAATTCCGCACCTGAAATCCTAAAGAAAGAAACCCCCGCCTCTCCGGCCACGGCCCTTGCGAGCAGGGTCTTTCCGGTTCCCGGCGGGCCTACCAGCAGCACCCCCCTGGGAATCTTGCCGCCTATCTCCGTGTACTTTTTTGAGTTTTTAAGAAAGTCTACCACTTCCACCAGTTCTTCTTTTGCCTCGTCTACCCCGGCCACGTCGGTAAAGCGGGTAATAATGTCGCCTTCTGCCACAATAACCGCCTTGTTCTGTCCCACCGAAAGAACGTTGCCGCCCATCGGGCCAAGGCGCTTAATAAAAAAGCGCCAGATGATTAGAAAGAAGGCGATAGGCAGAACCCAGCTAAAGATGATGTTCAGGATAGTGCTTCCCTCACGGGAAACCGCGTAATATGCTACATTTTTTTCGTCCATTAGCTTAATAATCTCAGGGTCGTTAATGGGTACAGTCCGGTAAACCGTTTCGGTAATGGTTCTGGGCTGGAAAGACATACCCGGAATATTTTCCTTTCGCTCGGTGGTGGTATAGCCTGTAAAGTAAGAATCCGTAAGCTCTACCCGTTTTATTTCCCCGCTGGCGATCCTGGCCTTGAACTCGGAAAAGTCAATTGCCGGATTTACCCTGCGGAGGAACACATAGTTAAAGAGGCTCAAACAAACAATGAGAATAAGGATACAGATAAGATAAGATTTCCAGCCCCCAAATGGCTTTAAATCGGGCAGGCGAGGGCCTCCGCCTCCTCCAAAGGGAAACTGAGGGCCATCCTGCTTCCGTTTATCGTCCTGGGGGTCTTCAGACCTGTAATCGCTCATGTAATAACTATCTGCAATTAAAGGAAAAGTTTCAACATGGTTATTAAGCCAAATAACGTAGCAGTTATTTGGCGTCAAGCTGCGCTAACCAGCTTTGAATGTTGCCCAGAAGAGTTCTCACATATTGTATAAAGGCTCCGTTTTTCGCCTGTACCGCCGATAAATTACCGGCCTTGCCCAGCATCTCCTGTTCTAAAGCCATTTTTCTGGCTTCTTCCGCCCCGATGCTATCGCTGGTGCTTTTGATGCCGTGTACTTTGATAGTGTAATCCTGTAATGTCTCCGCGGAGACATGGCTAATTTTATCCAAAGTATCGGGTATAACGGAAAGATATGAACGCAAAACAGGCAGAAAGATATCAAAATCACCGTCATATAGCTCAATTATTCTTCCTTCATCCACTCCCGGTATGTCAATCTTCATATCCTTCTCCCTCTTATCAACCGTGTCTTTTTTTACCATATCACCAATCCAGCCCTTAATAAAGGCATCCACTTTTGCAATGCTCAGGGGCTTGGATATAACTGCCTGAAAACCGTTGTCCAAAAACATTTGCTTTTTTTCGACAGCCTCGCTGGCTACGATTGCTGTAACGGCAATAATTGGTACGTTAGAGGCATATTCCGTACCAAGGGAGCGTATCAGCCTGGTTGCTTCTATGCCGTCCATGTCCGGCATCATGTGGTCCATAAAAATAATGTCGTACTTCTGTTCCCCGCTTTTTATACGATCAACAGCGTCCTGCCCGCTTAATACACAATCCACCTGCATTTTATATTTACGCAGTAAACCGCCCGCCACGTTCAGATTCGGCAAAAAATCGTCCACAACCAGCGCCTTTATATGGCTTAAATCCGGCAAATCAGCGCTGGCTTTCTTCTCCAGCTTTTCTTTGAGCTCCCTGGCGGCTTCGACCGTTTCGGCGGGGTATTTGTCACGTATCAGTTTATTCAGCGTTGAGTTGAGCTGGCGTATATCAATAGGCTTTGGAATAAACCCGTCAAAACCATTTGCCAAAAAAATATCCGCCTGGCCTGTCAGTGCATTTGCCGTCAGCGCTACAATGGGCTTCGTATACCCCAAACCGCGTATTGCTTTAGTCGTTTCAATTCCGTCCATTCCCGGCATGAAATGATCCATGAAAATAATATCAAATACCATGCCGCTTTTGATTTTTTCAATCGCCTCAAGCCCGTTCGTGGCGGTGTCTATTGACAGTCCATAGGGGGCAAGAAGTCCGCTGGCAACATAAAGATTCGGCTCCATATCGTCTACAACCAATACTTTGCCATAGGGCATATATTCCCGTTTAATTTGAGGCGATTTTTTTTGCTTTGATTTTTTTCCAATATACAATTGCTGCAGGTAATTTGTACCTTCCTTGCCCAACACAGTCGAATCAACATAACCCTGCGGCAATCGCAAGGTAAATACCGAACCTTTGCCTGGCTCGCTTTCAACAGCAATATCGCCTTTCATCGTTTCTATAAGGTGCTTAGCAATGCTCATGCCCAGGCCTGTGCCTTCGATTTCACGGTTGGCTGCCGCAGTAAAACGGGAATAATCCTCAAACAGCCTGTCTAACTGTTCCTGGGTCATGCCATACCCGGTATCGCTTACACGGAAAGTAAGCGTTACAGGATTCCCCGCTTCGGGCGCTTCGGCGGAAACCGACATTACAACCTCCCCGGATTCTGTGTATTTGAACGCGTTGGAGAGGATATTGTTCAATATCTGTTTGATACGCAGATCGTCGCCGTATAATGTTGAAGGAATATTCTCATCAACTTTCAAATAGAACAAAATGGGCTTACTGTCGAAGCGCATGATGTTGAGTTGTACCGTATCGTTGATCATGCTGGCAAAATCATAATTAACCGGCGACAATTCCATCTTGCCCGATTCAATTTTTGAAAGATCCAGTATGTCGTTGATTATGTTAAGCAGCAAATAACCGGAATTATGTATTTTATCCAACGCTTCCACTGTATCCGGCGGCAGTCCTTCTTTTTCAAGCTGCATTTCGGTAATACCCAGAATCACGTTCATCGGCGAACGTATCTCGTGGCTCATCCTTGCCAAAAAGTCACTTTTGATGCGGTTGGCCCTGACCGCGTCTTCTCTCGCCGTGTACAATTCTGTTATGTCAACGGAATACCGCAGGTGCACTATCGTGCCTCCGGGCCATGTAATATAGCAGGCCCTATTACGGTAGGTACGTTTTGTCAATACGCTGTTTTCAACCCACTCAACAAGTTTCCCCGGCTCTTTATCAAGCTGGTTGCATGGGCAGAAATCGCATCTGCCGTTCTGCCCTTTCTGAAAAACTTTATAGCATACCTGCCCTATGCAATCGTCGTTGATATTGTAATACTTCTTCGAATTGTCGTTGATAAATACTATCTCTCCGGTTTGAGGGTTGGTAACGTAGATTATAGCGTCAAGACTGTTAAATATTTTTTGCATGATCTTGACGTTTTCTATCAGATCTTCCGCTTGTTTCACCTTTGTGTCTGACTTTAGTTTTTCCGCGATGACGCGAACCAGAATGGCGCTGAGTATCACCGCCAGCACAGCCCCCAAAAGTATAAGGATAAGCCTCATCCTTCTGACCTGCGTGAAATAATCGTCTTCGGGCGTTACAATGCCAAGGTACCAGCCGTTTTCCAGTTTTCGGACAAAAGTGATTGACGGGACATTTTGATAGTTTAACATCCTGAATGCGGAAATCTCATGTCCCAATTTTAGTTCGGTCACAAGCCTGGCGGTATCGCTGGTCACGTCTTCAAATTTTGTGCCTTCCAATTCGGGTTCTCTATGGGCAATAAACTCATACTGCCCATTCAATAAGATTCCAAACCACAATTTGTCTGAATTCGTATTGACGACATATTCCCTGATCCTTTTAAAATCTATGTCCATGGCAATTACGCCGAGCAGGTTTCCCTCATTGTCAAATAAACCTCGCGCATAGGTAATGACAACAGCAGACGACATTACCCCGATATGAGGGTGCAAAAATACTATCTTGCCGTTTGCCGCCACAGCTTCCCTGTACCAGGGGCGTTCCCTGGGGTCATAGTTTACCGGCGACGGGCGATTCTGGCCGTCAAGCAACACTCCCCCAAATACGTCAAAAAAGCCGAAAATGCCGCCAAAACCGGACAGGTACTTGTTTTCGTCGTACAGGATATATTGGGTGATTTCATTCAGATAGGCACGCACCTCCTCTCTGCCAGCGCCGTGCAGGATCATGTTCCGCACAGTTTCGGATTGGCTGCCCAGCAGAGTCCTGGGCTCCATGAGGTCCGCTTTTATGCTGGTTTCCAGGGAATCAAGCGCCGACTGCGCGTTGGATTCCAGCTGGTTGAGGACAATATTGCTCATAAAATAGGAACTTAGGATAACCATGACCGCAAACGCCAGCGCTACAAACAGGACCTGGACGTATGCTCCGCTTTTTCCACGGGTTTCTACCCTTTTGACCAGATGCTTTATTGACATAACAGCTAATTATATCACTTTTTTACGAATTATATAACCTGGTTGACAAGAATATCGCCTCACCGTAAGCTATAAGCCCTATTTACCAGGGCGACATTTAAAAAAAATCCATATATAATATACAGGTATTTCTTACAAGGGGGAGTGGTTATGGGCAAAAGAAACCCAAAAAAAGGCCTGCGTATTAGTTTGCTTGTAAAAATGACTGGTATATCCGTCATTTTTGTGATGTTGGCGATTTTGGCCTTTTCATACATCAGCATCCAGGCGGTGGAAACCGCAAGTCAGGAAACCGCTGTCATGATGGGAACAGACAAGCTCAACAGCGATATGATTATATTTGAAACCAGGCTAAACAATGAGTACGGACAATTAAGCCTTGTTGGTGACGATCTGATAGGGGAGAATGGCAAATCACTTAAGCATCAGTATGATATGATAGATAAAATAAGTACAGAATTGAGCATTTCGGCGACTGTTTTTATACGTGATAATAACGATTTTCGTCGAATCACTACCAGCATTATTAACGATGCGGGGCAGAGGGCGGTGGATACCTTTCTTGGGACCGGCAGCGCGGCTTATCCGTCCATGCAGGCGGGCAAGTCGTATATAGGAAACGCCGTCATCCTTGGCCACAATTACATCACCAAATACGACCCGATTTTCGCGTCAAACGGCAAGGATGTTATTGGCATTAAGTTCATCGGCATCAAAATGACCTCGATTGAAGAAGTAATCGGGCAGCACAGCAGGAACCAAATTATCCGGATTTCTGTTATTGCGGCGATAATTATTGCCGCTGCTATTTTAATTAACGCGTTGAGTGTACTGATCCAGCTCATAAGGCCAGTCCGCTCCACAACAAAAGTACTTAAAGAAATATCCGAAGGCGAGGGCGATTTGACCAGATACCTTTCGGTTTCCAGTAACGATGAAATCGGCGATATGGCCAAGTACTTCAATGATACCCTGGATTCCATCAGCGCCCTCATCAAAAATATAAAACAAAAAGTAGTCGCGCTGGCCAGTACGGGCCTTGAACTCTCCGACAATATGGCAAAAACTTCCAAAGCGGTAGATCGTATTTCGGCGAATCTTGATGACATGAAGGCCATGATGGGCAAACAGGAACAGGGCGCTACCGAAGCGGACAACGCTGTAAAACGCATCGATACCAATATTGACAGTTTAAACGCGTTGATTGAAGACCAGACCGAAAGCATTGCAAGATCGTCTTCCGCAATTGAGGAAATGACAGCCAATATTCAATCGGTAACCAAAACCCTGATAGAAAACAGCAAGAATGTTACCGAATTGACGGAGGCGTCTGAAAACGGCAAAACAGGGCTTCAAGCGGTGGCGCAGAAGATACAGGAGATTGCCAGGGACTCCGAGGGGCTTCTGAAAATAAACTCTCTTATGGAAAACATAGCCAGCCAGACTAATCTTTTATCGATGAACGCGGCAATAGAAGCGGCACATGCAGGAGAATCGGGCAAGGGCTTTGCCGTTGTAGCCGGCGAAATTCGCAAACTTGCCGAATCTTCAAGCAACCAGTCAAAAACGACGGCCACGATGCTGAAAAAAATAAAAGCGTCCATAGACAGCATCACTGTATCGAGTAATGAAGTTCTTTCCCGTTTTGAGGTTATAGATAACAAAGTAAAGACGGTATCGGAGCATGAAGAAAATATCCGCAACGCAATGGAAGAACAGGAGGTCGGGGGAAGACAGATACTGGAATCCGTAGCTCACCTGAAAGGAATCAACGAGTCGGTGAAAAAAGGGTCGGATGAAATGCAGAAATCAGGCGAGCATCTGATCCAGCAAACGAATGATTTCTTAAAGATAAGCGACGATTCGGTGAACGGCATAAACGACATAGTGAACGGCGCGATGCGCGATATAAAAGCAGCGGTGGGCCTTGTAGAAGAAATAAGCGTACAGAACAGCCAGAACTTCGACGAGCTTAAAGCGGAAACGGGAAAATTCAAGGTTGACTCCGGCGACGCCAGGAAAAAAATCATCGTTATTGACGATGAGGAACCTATTCTTACCATGACAAAAGGAATGTTGGGCAATGATTACGATGTGAATACTGTTAAATCCGGCAAAGAAGCGCTAAAGCTATTCCACCAGGGCTATCTTCCCAATCTGGCGCTATTGGATCTGAAAATGCCCGGCATGGACGGCTGGGACACCTATAACAGAATAAAGGCCATCAGCAACATACACCATGTTCCGATAGCGATTTTTACATCTTCGGACGATCCGAATGACAGGGCGCAGGCGCAGAAAATGGGGGCCGTTGACTACATAAAGAAACCCATTAACAAGGGCGATCTGCTGGAAAGGGTAGGAAAGCTGTTATAAATGTAATATAATGGCAATCGAGAATTACTAAACAATGGATTTAGGAAATACCGCATTTATTGTTTGCCGCCTTGTCCTTGGCGCTGTTTCGTCGTTTTTGGCCATCCTTCTTTGGTCAAGGACAAGGGATACTGCTTGGATATTGGTTATAATAAGCGCAATAACTGCTTATGTGGAAATTATCTATTCTATATTGAATCTTTTGGGTGTAATTGGTGAAAATATTTTGCCCGAAGACGCGGCTTTAATCATTTCAATTTTGCTGTCCTGTTTGCCCACCGTGTTCATTATTGCCGCATTTTCGGTAATGGCGTCGCGAAAATACCGCCGCCGTTAAGGAGGACATATGAAAGCCCTTATACTCGGTTTAGTGTTTATCGCAGCGGCGGTTTTGGCAATTCTCCCGATAGGACTGGGATGGGGGGAAGACGTTTTAACTTTTCTCCGAGGCGCACTGCCTGTTGTTTTCGGTTTAATCGGCCTAATAATGGTTTTTGTGGGCATAACCGGCATTAAAGACCGTATAGATGCCAGAAAAGATAGCGCCCAGGCCGGCGACTGACACCATACGCACTAACTTAGGAAGAATTTAACCACAGAGAATCTATGATTTAGATTGTCGGGGAAAAGTGGTATTCTGGCCCGACGGGGCCAGGGGGCCGGTGGCAGGTTGTTACGTGCCGGAAGGAAACCGGAGCAATCCGGGGAACCTTGACACAGAGAATAGCTTTATCCCGGCCACCGTAAAGAAAGATGCGGCGGCCCGTCGAACAGGCC